>JGI26382J51730_1000024_pt1 | contig 85411 bp, 91 predicted proteins | sample SaaInlV_165m_DNA_2_FD_51730 | JGI IMG/M metagenome (IMG submission 51730) | reverse complement strand
GCAGCTTCCATCAAGCCTGGTCCTCCGCCAGTAACTATATCTGCACCGCTCTCTGCCAATTCTTTAGCTAATATATATACTTCCTTATATTCTTTTGTGTCCGGCTTTATTCTTGCTGAACCGAATATACTTACTCTATAAAACTCAGTGCCCATATCAGTGATCACTGTATCCAAATCAGCTACTATATTATTTAACTGTTGTATCTGCTTAGATAAAAACTTTCTGACTTTTTTTTCTTTGTCATTCATGTCATTCTCCTTTTTCTTCTGATTAAACAACATAGTTAATTTTGATTGTATCTACTAATAGGAAAAAAGGCCTACCCAAATAGTCCTCTTTATTTTTTCGTCATCTACGTTGTTTTCTTCTACTGCTTCAATAGTTTTTTCGATTGCAGCTTTAACTACATCTTCTTTGATGACTTTTTTAACTATTTTTTTTCTAGCATCAGATTTTAAAACCTTTTTTACTAATGGCATCAAATTAGGTATAGGACAATTTTCTGCCAAAACTGGATATGAAGAAATAAATATTGTTAAAAAAAAATTGATAAAAAAATTCATTCAATCGCCTTTCATATTTTTAATTTATTGAATTAATTTTAAGCCTGTTGATATCAGGTTTGAAATTTGAATATTTTCTTTTAAAAATTCTAAATACTTTAACAATTCTTTTTCAAAAGACAAATTTGATTTATATAACAGTTCATATATTTCAAGAACCAATAACCATTCACCAGAAAAATCCTTTCTTATTTTTAGAAAAATATCTTGTAAAATATCAACTTTGATATCATTTTTGTTTCTCATAATTCTTACTTGTTTGTATAAATTATGAAGCAATTTTTGTTTATCAGAATATTCAATTTGAGGTGGTTTTTTAGATAAAATAATTCCATCATCTTCAAAAGAATCATAGGAAGCTGGACCACAAAAAGCAGATGTGATTTTCTCTCCCAATACCATGTCATATGTACCCCAATCTGGTTGGAATAATGTTGCCTGGTTTTGAGAGTCTACACTATGTGTGACCGTACAGTCTTCAAATGAAAGCATTCTGAGCCTTCTGTACTTATTATCAGGATAATACACCTTATTTATTAGTTTGCCTGAAACATGAATTCCTCCTTCAAAAAAAATATCAACCTCTTTGTTGACAATGATTCCCATCACATCTAAATCTTCTTCTGAGCATTCTTCTAATGATAGGGCGGGATAGAAAGAAAGACGTCCTATTGGACTTCCAAATCCATCTTTGTGATACTCGGTTCCATGATTAGGAATTTCTACACCATTCACATACAAAGCTGTAGGGTTTGATGTTTGAAAATAAACAGGGTTACCATTACAAGAAATAACATTAGAAAAAATACCTGATATCTGTACCCCTGAACTTAATTCAATAGTCCCAATTTTTTCTGAGTCAATAGCATTTTGAATTCCTTTCAAGCCGCCTATCTTAAATGACATTTTACTAACAAACTGCTCCAAAACTTCACTTAGAAATTTAAAAGATGGAGTAATAAATAGTTGTGGCTGTGGCGTAGTAATGTCAAAATTAACTTCAGCTACATTAACATTGTATGGTAATTTGGATAACGATTTATTTAAACAATCTTTACTTTCTTTAATAGATGAAAGTAACCCAGCACCATAAACCTTTGGGTTTTCAATATTCCCAATTAATCCATACTCAACAGTCCACCAATGAAGATTTCTAATTTTAGCCATTTCTGAAAGTTCGCCCATATTACTCTGTAAAAACTCAACTAATTCTGATGACTCTTTAATAGATTTTTCAGATGAATTTGGATTTTCTTTTATAGTTGATAATTCACGTATTGCATGGAAAAGCTTATCATCTTGTGGTTTTGAAAAAGCTTTGCAACCAATTTCACCAAATCGTTTCAAATATGTAGCATATTCAGGATCAGCAATTATTGGAGCATGACCTGCTGATTCATGAATTATATCTGGAGCAGGAGTATAGTCTATGTGCTTTATTGTACGAATTTCTGCAGAAATTACAAGCACGTTATTTGCCTGAAATTCCATAAAAATTGATGGAGGTATAAATCCGTCAACCGCAACTGCAGCCCATCCAATATTTTTTAAAATACGATTCATGCCTTCCATTCTAGGAATATCATCAATCGCAATGCCTGTCTTTTTTAAATCATCTACAAAATCACCATATGAAACATGTTGCAAAAAATCAACACTTGATCTCATAACATATCTCCAAACAGCTTGATTTTGAGCTGTGTAATTATCATAAGGTTGCTTTACAATATACTTATGTAGATATTTTGGCAATCTTTTCGTTATACTATTTAATTCTATTTCGTATGTTTTCATTCAAGAGAAATTAATTATTGGCACCATATATTAACACATTAATAAGTTTTAATTACTAATTCTTAAAAACTACTTTATCGATTTAATATAAAAATTTTAAACTTTTTATTAATTAAATCTACTATATTTGATTATTGATCATTTAAAAAAGGAGATTATATGAAGTATTTATTTTTGGTATTTACTATGCTTACGTCACTAGCATTTGGACAATTTGAAGTAGGAACAACACTAATGGGTGGATCCCTAAGTGTATCAGCTACAGCAGATATAGGGTGTGGTGAGGATGACGATGAATGTACCAAAGGAGAAACAACGACCAATTTAGATTTAACATATGGTAAATTTCTTAAAGAAAATTTACTAGTTAAAGGTAATTTGAAATACGCAAATGAAGCGACAAATATAATGATTGGCGTAGATTATTTCGTAAGAGATAATATATATGTTGGTGGTGGATATGATATTCCAGAAGAAGGTGATGGTTCATTAACAATTGGGGCGGGAATGCTTAATCCGTTTAAAGAAAGTTCCAATGTATACCTTAATCCTAATGTATCATATGGCTTAGATAGCGAGCTTTTCTCGCTTGGAGTAGGTTTAATACTCTTGTTCTAGCTCATTATTGAATACATTTTATTTTATAAAAAAGGCTGTAATTATTACAGCCTTTTTTTATCACTTGATAGTAAGTTGGAGCTCTAAATATTTAGAAATCTTCATCATCTCCACCAATCAAATAATCTCCAGATTCAGTTGGGGTATTATTTTTTTCCATATCAGTATTATCCTCAATGAAAAGATCACTATTTGATTTGTTAAGAGTCCTTTGAACATCCCTACTTTTATCTGCAAAATCTTTTGACCATGCAATTACAACTCCAACACAAAAAAATAAATAACTGAAAAAACTGCTTAATCACCTGCAAATCTAGTTCCAAATATTCCCACCCCAAGTTCGGCCCAAATATAGAATAGTATTTTTTTGAATTTCATGATATATGAATATATATGAAATAGTGTAAAATGTAAAGTTAACTTTACATTTTAATTGGAAGTGGGCGATGAGAGATTTAAAGCATATAGTTATGATTGATAATTTTTTTATAAATTTGATTACTACCTTATTAACCCTCTACTTAATTTTATACTATAATGTCGATATTTGATTATCTTCTTTTGTTTATCAGTTTAATAACCTTATTGATGGGTTTAATTGGAAGTATTATTCCTGTTATTCCTGGACCAATACTGGCTTATATATCTATTATTATTTTAATAAGCTCAATTGATCAATCACTACCATTGAATACATTAATGATATGGGGGGTAGTTGTATTTTTTTTCTCAATCATTGAAAATTTTATACAATTCTATGGTGTGAAACTATTTGGAGGTAGAAAGCTATCACTCATAGGAAGCACAATTGGATTTTTAATTGGGTTATTTATACCGCCAATAGGGTTTATTATTGGAACATTTATTGGCGCGTTTATTGGTGCATTTATTGAACACAACAACAATACTAAAAAAGCATTAAAAATAGCATTTGGATCTTTCATTGGATTTTTTGGTAGCGTTATCTTAAAACTAATAATTAGTTTTTATTTTGTATATGAATATTGCACAATTTTTCTTGGCTTTTTAACTGGCAATTAATTGTGGTATTAGAGATTAAGGTTGAAAATTTCCGTTTACTTGAATAGGTTTCGGCAATAAATAAAGGTAGCTAAGGAGATAATTATGGAAGGTATGGCAGTAATAGGTTTTGTTTTTGGGATGATGGGAATGGTAGCATTTGTTCGATTGGACAAACTTATAAAAACTTTAAAAGAGAAAGGAATTCTCGAAGAGAACTATAAGGACGAATAAATGATAATTTGTCCCTACATTTACTTATGAACGATTTACGAAAGAAGCAACTTCAGATTGTTGGCATAACTGCTTTCATAATTTGGTTAGCGATGTTTTTTCCACAATTGAACAATCTAATTGAAAGTAAGTTTGACCTATTAATCAGATTGTCAACTTTTCTTATATGGGTTAGTTCTCTTGCTGCCCTTAATATCTACAAAGATTAATCCTCATTTTTTTGCCTATAATTGCCTATAAAATTGATTTCATTTAGTTTGATGATTGCTTGACCAATCTTCTTAATACCTTAGTATGCACCTACTACCACACTTCTTACATTTAGTTAAGAAGCTGATAAATTCATACCACTTGGTTCTTTTCCAAGTTCTTTTACATGTTAAGCATTTCATATTAATCTCCATTTTGTTGATTTCATTAAAGTTACTCTTTTTTAGTCCATCTATTCACAAGATTTAAAAAATTGCCCAGGATTGTGTACTTGTAGTTTTAATTACTATTTATTTTAGAGAAGAAAGCAGGTATATTTGTAAAGTAATAATTCTTCATCATCATTTGGAAGTTTGATAATACCATTTGGTTCAAAACCTAATTTCTGTAATAGTTTTTTTGAAGATATATTTTCTTCTGTTGTGATAGCGCTTATCTCTTTTATTCCAAACTCCTTCAATGCGACATTCATTAATTTTCTTGTAGAATCAAATGCATAACCTTTTTTTTCATATTCTGGTAGTAATGCGAAACCGATATCAATGCCTTTTATACCTTCTCTATCATAAAATCCACAAGTTCCAATTTTTATATTATCTTGTTTTAATATTAGAGTATAAACTGAGTAGCCAAGTTTGGTTAATTGGGGTAGCATTTTGGTTTGAATATATTTTTTTGCATCATTAATAGAGTTAATATTTCGATCCCCAATATTCTTAATCCAGTTTGGAGAGTTTAGTAACTCAAAAATAAATTCTGCATCTTCCACTGATGTTGGTTTAAGAAAAAGTCTTTCAGTTTCAAAGGTTTTGTATTTTTTCATTTCAAACAAAGATACAAAAAATTATTTTAGAATGTGTGTGCCTTTTATATATACTACCTACCTCGCCCGATTAGCAAGATAAATTATCTTATATTGATTAATCTTGAATAAAAACAAAACCAACAGAAAAAATATTTGCATTGAATCCATTACTTCTTTGATAGTTACTGAATTTCAAATCAATGCTTTTTAATCCAAAATTAAAGATATGTCGTTCTGTAAAAATATCTTTATAACTCAACCCTATTCCGTATTGCTTCGCATTAAAGGATGACAAATCATAATCCGATGTATAGAAATCAGATGTAGATAAATGCATATCATATGGAGCAAAATAATCTGATTGTGTTTGATCATAATGCCTAAAAGATGGATAAAGAGTAAAAGAATCAGAAATTTTATATGGAACTTCTAAGTTAATCGTATTTGAACGAACGCCCCAATCATCAGAGTAATATCTATAATAATTTCTAACAGTTATATTTTCATTAATAAAATAATTAAAGCGAAATCCGAAAGGAATCTTTATCCTACTACTAGGAAGTCGTTCAATATCATCTGACAAATGAAATACATCTCGATTAGATTTTGATGTATAGTTTGAAATACTCGATTCATTTCCTATAAAATAATTACTTACATCCGAAAAATAAACTCTCTGTAACGGGTTAGCAAGCCAACCTTCCTGCTTTATCACATCAAGAAAGAAAGAGGCTTGACTATTTTTCCCTATAATTTGCGATGCGCTAATAGATAATGAATAAGAATTCCTGCTATCATCTTTAATCAAAGAAAAATCATTAATTGGTCGCCAATCTAGACTAACATTTCCATGAACATCTTTGATATCGACATTGTAAAAGAATCCTGCATCAAGATTTCCGTTTTCATCTGAATACGCCTTAAGTTCTGTTGGATAAATTGGATCCCATCTGTCAAAATAAATATTACCACTTACTGAAAAAGATGAATTCTTTTGATTATATAATTTTGTAATACCTCCACCAATACCAACGGAACTATAGTCATATTCTTTAGAGATTGAGATATTTCGTGATTTAACAGTATTTCTGTCATCTGAAGAACTTTCATAACCTAAACTAAGACTACTCCACACGTCCTGCTTAGAAGCGCCAGAAGATGCTACCCATGGACTTCCTATTATATCTTTTGGATCGCCATAACTATTTTCATTTTCGTCATAATCTTCATCATCGTCATCATCATTGTCGTCATCATCATAACCTGACGATGAACCTGAAACATCAAAAGGGTTACCATTACTTGAAGATGCAGAAGTATAATTTGATGTTGTCAAGTCGATGGTAAGAATATCATCGTCATTTAATGGAATTGCTACAACAAAAGAAGGTGTGAAGTCTGTTAACTTTTCATTCCCTACTCCTCCTGTTACTGAAGCATTTTCTCCTTCCTGAACATAATAGCTATTTAGAAAATTGATTTCTATTTGATCCAACACTCTTTTCTTATATAACATTTCACTGCTATCTTGCGCAAATAACAAACCTCCAAGAAGCGAGATAGAAACTAGAAGTAAATGCATTTTTCTAATTACAACCACAACCACCTCCAGATTTTCCGCCATTTGCTCCCGCTGCTGCTTCTCTATAAATTTGAAAATTTGTTTCAAATCTTTCAACTTTCCTTTGATTTAAATCCATATCTGGATCGTTGATATTTATTTTTTCATATTCCTTTAACACTGAAAGTTTATTTGAAATATCTTTTTTAATTAAACCTGTCTTTTTTATGTTTGATTGATTTGTTTTTCCTAAATCAAGGTTTGTTGAAGAAATAATTTCATTATTTGAATCAACAATCAAGCATTCAATACCTTTTAATTGATTAATAAGATCTAAACCAACTTCTGGACCTAATATAAATACAGATGTTGCTAAAGCGTCCCCAATTTCTGCTGTTTTACTAAATACAGTCACGCTACGTATACCTGCACTAGGATATCCAGTTCTTGGATCAATAATATGCGAAAATACTTCTCCATCAATATTAATAAATTTTTCATAGTCACCTGATGTTACAACAGCGCTATTTACTACTGGAAGCCAGGCAAATACTTTCTCTTTTTCTATAGGATTAACAATTGCAACCATCCAATCTTTACTATCAACAGGCTGTCCCCATGTTACCAAATCTCCTGAAGCATTTATTATACCAGATTCAACTCCATTATTTATTAATAATTCTTTTGCTTTATCAGCTGCATAACCCTTCCCAATAGCACCAAAACCAATCTTAGAACCTTTTAACTTTAGAAAGACTGTTTGATTACTTCTATTTAAAACAATATTCTGATATCCAATTTTTTCAACTGAATTCTTTACTTTTTGCTTTGAAGGTATCGATTTCATAGTTCCATCAAACTTCCAAATCTTATCCATTGAAGCATAGCTGATATCAAATGCTCCATTTGTTAATGTTGAAATTTTTATAGAACGTTCAATAAGGTTAAATAATTCTTTATCTACATAAACAGGCTTAACGCCAGCATTTTTATTAATTGTGCTTGTCTGAGATGCTGGAATCCAGGAAGAAATAAGGTTTTCAATTCTTTTTATCTCTTTTACTGCAGTATCTATATGATTATCCGCCTCAATTTGATTGTTTGCGACTACACTTATATCAAAACGACTACCCATAAGTTTAAATGTTTTTTTATATGTGTCCTGAGCAAGCAAAGCTGATAGAAAAGAAAGATAAATGCAACAAGTTGTAAAATATCTAATCATTAATCTTCATTGATATGAGAAAATCTGCATAATCGGTAGGAGTTACTTTCTTGTAACCTGTTTGACCTAACACGTCTCCATTTTTATCTAATACAACTACAAGAGGGAAAAATCCGTTTTTATTAAACATTTCTGCTAAAACTGTATTTTTTTCTTGTTGCACACTATTCAATGCATTTTTCTTCTTTCGAGGAAAGTCGGCTAATAGCATAACAAAATTTTCTTTTGCAATTTTATTAAACTCGTTATTTTGCCAAATATTTCTATCAAGCTTAATACAAGGTGAGCACCAATCAGATCCTTGAAATACTAAAACAATTATTTTATTATCTTTGATTGCTAAATCTTTAGCTTCATCGAAATCGTAAACCCAATCCTGTGAAAATAACATTGTTGACAATGTTACTAGAAATAGAATTATTTTTTTGATATGCCCTCCCATTTACAATATTATTTACGTCAAATAAATATTTTTGTTCCCCAGTTCGATATAAAAATTACTTAAAGAATCTATTTCATTTTTTTATTTTATCCTTGGATAAAACTTTTTTTTATATAAAAAATTTTATACAAAATATGTCAGATTAGTTAACAATTGTTGTGCGATCACAGGTTCAAATCCTGTCGTACTCAATCCTTAAAAAATTATTTTAGAATGTGTGTGCCTTTTATATATGTACCCTACCCCCCTCGATATCTTGTTTAGGTTGAGAATTCAGATTTACTTGAATCCCTGCATCTACACATATGTGGTATATCTAATTTGGTATGTATAGAGTTTGTTCATCCCCAAAATAGATTTCGTCAATATGACCTGCAATTTTTTCATCATTTGTCAGAAAGTGCATATGAAGAAATGTTGTATGATGAGTGAAAATCGCTTTATGCTTTTTTGAGTAAAAACCAAGTATTGTCATAGGTGTGTCTTCCAAGACTCCTGACAATCCTGATTCGATATGTTTTTGGTGATTATGAACTGTATCTGTCGTATCCCAATTAATAATGTGCCAATTTACTACAGATGAAGCGCCATTGATCATAAAAGGGAATGGTTTTTCAATGTTGATATGATTATCACTACTAATTTCTTCAATATATTTTTCAAGTTGTTCTATGGTGTTAACATTAGCAGGCAACTTTAATTCAGTCCAATTATTTACAACAGCAGAAACATACAATGCTGCTTCGTGGTTAAAATCATTTGAAATACCCACCTCACTATTACTCGTTTCATATGAAATAAATGGTTTGCTATCAAGAATTAGAATTTCGCCCGCTAAATCTTTTAGTGCACCAAGAGCAAATATGTTTGCATCATTATCAAATTGACTTAAACTAATTCTGCTTGATAAATCACCTTTATGCTTAATTTCAAAAAGAGCACCATAAACATTAACAGCAGGATTTTCTTTACCTACCTTTTCTTCCCATGTTTCAAGTATTGATTTCTCTTGTCTATCTTGAGCGAAGGAAATGGTTGTTAAAAAAGCTAATGCTAATACTATTTTTTTCATTGGAACCTCCAATTGTTTATTAATTCAATTAATATTGACAATATATGTCTATTAAAATAACTAAACTATTTGATAACAGTAAAGTTCCCCAAGAATTATCCAAGATTGCGTGTACGTCTTATATATGTACCCTACCCCCCCCCTCGATTTCTTGTTTAGGTTGAGATAATTAGGTTGAAAATTTCAGTTAAAAATTACCTGGAGCTACTTGAAACGTGTTAAGACCTAAATCTCTCCACATTTTCACAGCCTTATCTCTGTCATCGATGACAAGAAATATATCATTAATATCTATGAAAGTATCCAGCATCTTCTTTTTTAGAATATCATCAGACATATATCTCATTTCTTTGGTAGCAGGATTGCAATCAGCTATAGGCCACGAATCATCTTGAAATTTATCAGGCCTCATTGCTAAAAGGTCATATGGAACTTTATGCTTTTTTAACCACTCAGTCGTAGATTCAAAACTTCTATCATTACGACCGCTGAATATCATTATCCTAAATCCATCTCGATGAAACATTTGAGCTATTTTAATTACGGGCTCATTGGGAGTGTCCCAATTACTTATTGATGCAGGGTCCGCAAAGATGTCCCAGTCTAATTTTCCATTTGGTTGGATAGATTTACTCTTACGGATATCAATGTTAGCTAACGTACCATCTAAATCAAAAATAATCGTTCTCTTACTCATAGCTTATAGTTTGAAAATTGATATGAGTTTATTTTTAATCAATTTCTTTCTTTTTTTCTAACCTTTAGAAATTTTATCTGCAGTAACCAAGATATTAGAAAAAGCCTTACCGAAGTTATCTTGAAGTTTTTCTACATCTCTTATTAATTGTTTTTGCATATTTTCAACTTCTTTATCAAATTTTTCTTGACGTTGTATAAGTTTTTTAATGGCATCTTTTGCCTTATACTGATCACTACTTTTAAACTTATACTCTCCCTTGGAAGTTCTCAGGGAAGATTTCCCAATAATATCTCCCATTTTACAGCGCTGATCTCTACCGCCTCCAGGACATGGTACTTCAGTTTGTTGATTTAAAATTGCTTGTTCTTCTTTATAACCCATTAATTATCTCCTTTGCGATTTATTAAAGCGCGATACGTTTGTTTTTTGTTCCAACGTATTTGTTTGCTTGATTTTACCTTAACTTAAAATTAGATTAATTTGGCTTATGATTCAATCAAATAATATATCTTCAATAGTAAAAAAGATTGCTGGAAATCCTATTATTATTGGGATTATACTATATATTATTATATTTATTATTCCATTTTCATTTCTTAGAACATTCGATTTTGGAGACTGGAAATATACCCCATTTGTTCAATCAATGATTACAACATTTATGGGTGGTGGAACAATCGCAATTATCACTGCTGGATTATTAGTTTTTCAAAAGAAACTGGATTTTGAACATAAAAGAAATCAAGAGGTTTTCACTAATAGAATAACACAATATAAAGAAGCTGTCCATCTTTTGTCAGAAGCAATTTCAGATGGAAAATTTGATGATGCTGAGCTTAAAAATATTAAAGAATTATACTACAAATTAGCTTTAATTGCTGACACCGACGTTCAAAAGAAGTTTCTTGAAATTATACAATCATTAAATACTTCCAATCTTGAAGATAATGACGAAATGGAATCAGTAAATACTGAACTAATTGAATTAATTGAATTAATGAGCACAAGCTTAGGTTTTGGCATGGTTGAAAAATCAAATGTTCTAAAAGACGATACATTACGAGAACTTCAAGAATCAACAATTTTATCATCAGGAAATGAAATAGAAGAAATTCAAAAAGACAATAAAAACCCTAAAAATAAATTTCTTGATTTTATATCTGAAATAATTAAAAAAAATAACTTAGAAACAGATACACCGCAAATCTCAAAGACTGGAGGTATGGCTTATTATGTTAAAGGAAAAAAGTTTCTTCAAATTAGCTTTAAAGGAAAACAATGTGATATTCTCAACCTAAGGTTGCATGACTATGGCTATATTACTCCTCAAAGTAGTGAACATTTATCATTTAGTGATCTAAGAGAATATAGTCCAAAAAAGAGTAAGTCATATATTATTCCATGGGGATATAGTTTCTTTCAAATTCGTTTCATTTTTGATGATTTATCAGATGAAGAGAAGAAGTATTTAGAGGAAATAATTAAACTTGGTCATGAAACATTAACTTCAGATAAAAAACTTTCCGTTCGAAAAGGTGAAAATAAAAAATTAGCATCTATTTTTGTCAAAGGAGATAATGCAAAAGCAATTCCTTGGCCGCTAAAAAAATTAGACTAAAATTGTACTATTTATACTCTTCGACAGATATTCCTGCTTGCTCATAATGTTTTAAGTTCTTTTTGAAATCTAACATACTTTCTGAACCAGGATCAATTTGTGATGCTCTTTTCAGTCTTTTTGGACTATGTTCATCATATGTAAGTCTACAGGTTGCCCATAACCACAAATGGTGTTGTAACCAATCTTTGCACATGCTATTAATATGCTTTTGCACTCTATCTAATTTGGAGTAATCTCCTTTTACTCTTCTATCTAATTCATTAGCAATAGTCTGTCCAGCAAGAGTGACGCCAATAACATGATCTTTAACTATTTTAGTCTTACTGTTATTAGCAACCTTACTACTAATACCAGATCTTAATGGTGTCAAATCAATACCTAGACCATTATACCCTAATAATAGTCGTTGAAATTGTTTTTCTTTCGAGCTTCCCCTAACAGTATTACCTCTATAAATACTAGTAATCTTATCTCTTTTATTTGAAGGTATAAATAGATCGTAGTTGTGTCCAGCCGCATACTGATACAATTTTAATCCAAACCAATACTGTATCTGCTCTTTATCAATATCCAATCTAAATTCATTGTTCCAAATTTTAGTAAGGTTTTTTTCAGTTAGTTGTTCAATTTTTGATGTATCAGCCATTTAAATCCTTTGTATTTATTTAGTAATAATATAATAATTATTTGACCTTTTTTTCTGCATTATCAATCCAAGCACTAAAACCTGATGGCTTTCTCTTTGCTTCGCTTTTCTTAGATTTCTTCGCCCAATCAATCATCCATTGCCCTTTTGTCTTTCCATTTTTTTCCTCATAATATTCAACACAATCATAAAAGTCATTATGTTTAGGAGATCCCTCAAAACCGCATGTGCAATTTTTAGTCATTTTTTTAAACAAGACATTAGGTGTTCATATAACATTAACATTGCCAATGTATCTAGTTCACAATAGTTGAGCAAGCCCTTTCTAAGTCCTTTTTTCTCTGTTTCAGAAATTTGTGAAAATTGTAATATTTGAAATGCTTTCATTGCACCCGATCCATCCTTCAAAGAATCTTTATGGAAAAGAGCCCTATCAAGGTCTTGAGAAGTTAAATCTTTAAGCTTAGGTAATATATCATATGGATCAGTTACGTTCCCATTCACTTCTTTGAAAAGAATGTAGTCAATCAAGTTGGTACCAAACGGCAACGGGGATGAGTACTTTTGTTTCAAAATCTTGCTTGTTGACATTATTGCTGGTAAAACTGCTTTTAAAGAATTAGATCCATTAGTCAAAGGATGGTAGTAATTCTTTTCTACAAATTTACACATATCAACCATAGCTCTCTCTGGCTCATGTTCTCCTGTAGTAAAAGTAATTGAATCAATAAAATCTATTTCATCTTTAAATTTATGTTTATGAGGAATCATCCTCTGCTTGGCAGATTTTAATACAGCATTTTCATGATTAGCATACATAAAGACTGTGCCCTCATCTTTTGATAAAATATTTTTTAATTCTTGAACAAATTGTATGGTAGGGTCTATTGAGGATTGATCAGCTAGCCATTCGTAATGCTTTACAGAGCCATCTTCTAATAATGAATGAATAGAAAACTGTGATGCAATTACAGCATATGGATATTCATTTTTATGAAATGGCAATGGAACAGTACATGTTTCAAAATCAATGAAGTGTAGTGGGAAATTCCACTCGCTCATTATTTCTGAAATATCCTCACTAAGCCATTCTGATGAATCATTTTTTGCTGTAAACTCTATTTGAAGAGATTGTCTTTCATAACGCTTAGTACTAGGGTTTAAAGGGTTAAGGTGAGGATTGTTATATAAATCTTTAATAGAATAAACTTTCTCATCAAATAGTTCAGGAATTTTATTTTTGGGAAAATTCCAAATAGATGAAATATAATTTTCTTCATCGCTATAATTTGGAATGATTTCTTGCCAACAAAAAGTGCATTTTGAACAACAAGCTCCAATATCACTTCCTGATTTGTCTAAAGATATACTATTTTTATAAGCATCAGATAGTTGATGAGCTGCTTCAATAAATGTCGAATTATTATTGGTTCCAAATTTAGATAAAGGGCGATTTAATAAATCAAAAAAATTATCATTGCCTAATGGCTGATCGTACAAAATTGAGTTTACAACTCTTTTTACATTTACATCCTGCAATACTGTATCTTTAATTTTTTCTTTATTTAAATTTATTTCTTCCTCATTTACTTCTACCCCCAATCGACTTTCTCCGTTATCTCCCTCTGTTTTAATGATAGTAAATAGTTGGTTTAGACCATTCATATTCGTTTCTTTGCTTTTATTTACAAGCATTAGGTATGGTGTAATTGACCATTCTGGAAAAGCTTTAGATGTAACATAAGTTTGGAAGGCAACATCTGCTAAATAAGGTCTCCATTTGCTATTGATAGATACACCAGATTTTTTAAAACTTAAAAAATCATGTTCATCGTCTGAGGTGCATGATTTAGCTTTTACTTCAACTAGTTGAATAGTATTCCCTTTTTTTACCAAAACGTCTACTTTAATGAAAAAATTATCAAAAGTAATAGCTGCCTCTGCAATGACAACATTCTCATGCTCTAGGGCTTTATTAGTGGCCTTAATTGATTCTTGATAACCTAGTGAGGTAATATCAGCATAATGATAATCTGGATAATGAAACTTATAATAATATTTTGCAAGCTCACCAACCTGATATCCTCCTTCAGCTAAAATCTCTAAAAATTCATTACCACTATCTTGAGTTTTATAATCGTCATAATAATAGAGTTTTTTTGGACATTCGAGACCAATCTTGATTCTTGATTTCGTTAAATAACGTTTTTTACTCTTGCTCATCTAGATTTTTAATATCCTTTTTTTGATAAATTATCTTTCCAAATCGTCTAATTTGTTCTAATTGGATGGCAATAGTAACTAAGTCTGCATCGAGTTCGTCTTCAGAATCATCTTCTCCCATAATATCTCTTGTTTGCTGAATCCATAATCCACGATCTTCATTAACTCGCTCATCTGAATAGTGCGATAAATCTTTCCAATCTTCAAGAATTTCTTCAAGAATTTCTTCTTTTGTCATATCAGCAACACCGTATTCGGAGGACATAAGATTTCGCCACACTTCACAAATCGAACCTTGTGGCACTCTTGCCTTTTCACTGCTTCCAATGTATTCAACTTCAGGATTTCGTTTCACATAGTAGAGCCATCCTTCTTCTCTTTCAATGTTAAGCTCAGCGACCATAGGTGCTTGATATCCCTTCGATTTTGGACCCATAGTAGTTTCATACATGTTTCCATCAGCTCCTATGTAATACAATTTTCCTAATTTTGGAGTATACTCTGTTGCTATTACAAACTCTTTGATTTTATATCGAGAAACCATATCTATTTTTTAATATTCTTCTAAGCTTTCTTTCATTTGTTCTTTAGTTATCGTTAAAGAACACACATATCTCCATTCATCAGAGTAAAGCAAAAGTTCCAATTGTGAAGATTTATCATAACTGGATAATTCTGACCATGTTTTTTTCCACTCATCAACTTCTTCTTTACCAATCCATGGTTCAAATTTATCAATTTCATCAAAGGTTGTATTATTTTTGATTCTTAAACTATCATTGTTTTCAGAGTCTAAGTCCTGATCATCGATTACCACTAAAAATACTTTGCCCAAATAATTTTCTTCTTCTAAGTCATTCATGTCAGCATAATCAACAAAAAATTCATTAAGCGCATCCCACCAAAATTCTTCACTCATAATATTCCTCCCATATATTTATTAGTATATCATCTTTAGATTTTTAATTACAGATGTTCACCAGGATGTACCACCCCATACATAATAATCATCACAATAAAGCACAGATTTATAAATTTGTTCAAAAGAATCTACTTCAGCATCTTCATAATCATCCTCTTGTAACATTGCCAAATCTTCCTCAAACTCTTTTTTTATTCCATCAACTTCACCGTTTGGAACTAAGGAGCTAAGAGTATCCCATTCACCATATTCAACTCTTCCTAATTCAATAATATTATCAAAATTTTCACTCTTTAAATCTTCTAAAGAAATTTTTAAAACAATAATATTTTCATCAGTATATTCTATTGATTAAGCAAAATCTTGACAGATTTCGCCAAGATCATCCATATTAATATTTTCTTTAATATCATTAATTTCTTGAATCATCTCTCACTCCTTTATATTGATTGAAGGTAAAGTAACTTGGCTTGAATCAGTGCCAATATAATCTAATTCTTCAAAAACATTATCCCACTCATAATCACTTTTTAGCGAATCTTCATCTGGATCTAAATCAAAATCTCCACCTTTAAAAGAATACTTACCATCTAAATCATAAATAGAGAATTGATGAGTAGTATTTTTAAATATCCTCAAGTCTAAATCAGAGTCTATTGAAATAGTTATTTTACCACTACTAAAATAGTGAGTTTTAGTAATGATACTCTCTTTATAACAGTAAGTTTCAATCCACTCTATATCACTACTTACTAAACTTATGGTTTTAGACGAATCAGAATGGATATTATTTTCTTTTTTCCAAAGAATATGTCCATTGTCATTTTTTTTATAAGACCATAATTTCATTCTATAATTCACATAAGTTTTATTTTAAATTTTTTGGAAAATTAGGATGTTTTTCAGCTAAGGAATTAATTGAATCTATTACTGATGAGCTATAAAGCTCCCATGCATCATCCCCATAGTCATTTATCATGTCACTTTTGGCTGTATTGAAAATTTTATCTTCTGAAGACTTATTATACATTTGAAGGATGATGTGTTCAGAACAATTTTTATTTATAAGAACACTTTTCATTGCTCCAGAAGGAAATTTTCCCAAACAACCAAAATATTCCAAACTTTCAATTGTGCACTTTGGATGATCAATAACATTAATAAATAAATCTGCAGCATTTGCTGTTAAAAGCTTATCTGCTATCTCCAATAAATCATTATTATCCCAATTATCAAAATTCTCATTAAAAAATGACTCTCTATCATTTCTATCTTTAATTTCAATTAGCTGTTTTATCAAACTCATCTCTCAATCCTTTAATTAATCTGTTGCACACCAAACAAAGTCTTTGTATTCAAAATTATAACCATCTTCATCATTCATACTATCATTGCAATAAAGAAAACAAGAAAATATTCCAAAACAAGTCTCTATATCACTTTCTTCATCATCTAAACGCTCTTCAAGATCTTCCTCGAATTGATCTTTTATTCGCTGTAATTCTTTTTCTGAAACATAGGTAGAAAGATTATCCCAATCATCATACTCAAAGTAAGCTAACTTTTCAAGATTATCAAAATTTTCATTTTTCAAGTCTTCCATTGATATCTTGCAGATAGCAATATTAGCATCTTTATAAAGCAAATTTTCTGCAATACTCATCAAATCTTCGCCTAACAATTCTGTATCTATATTGTTTATTATGCTTACAACATTTTCACCCATCTCTCACTCCTTTATATTGATTCTATATAAGTTTACGATATTTTTGAAGATGGGTGGTAGAAAATTATTTTAGAATGTGTGTGCCTTTTATATATGTTACCTACCCCCCTCGATTTCTTGTTTAGGTTGATATTATTAGGTTGAAAATTTCCATTTATAAGGATTGAAATATAATATCCCTATTAATATCCCTCTTTTTTGTCGTCTTATGCGTAATAGATGAGTAAGTATAGGTACAACAAAGGCTACCGAAGTAGCCCTTGTTTTGTCGTCAAACAATGTGTCTTATCGACGAAGTGGGCGATGAGAGATTCGAACTCCCGACGTCCTGCGTGTAAAGCAGGCGCTCTGACCAGCTGAGCTAATCGCCCCAAAAGTGAGTGAAATTAAATTTTTAGATTAAATAATCCAACAAATTACTTTTTAAGATCCGGGATTGCCACATCGATCACATCCATCACTTCTTTTGCGAAGTGAAATTTTAAATCTTTTTTGATATGTGCCGGAATCTCTTCTAAGTCACGCTTATTTGCAAAAGGAAGTATAATTGTTCTAATACCTGCGCGATGAGCAGCTGTTACTTTTTCTTTAACACCGCCAATAGCAAGGACATTTCCTCTTAACGTAATTTCTCCAGTCATAGAAAGTTTACTCTTTACTGGCTTATCTGTTAATAAAGATACCAATGAGGTAAACATTCCTACACCCGCCGAAGGACCATCTTTTGGAATAGCTCCAGCTGGACAATGAACATGGATGTCCATTTTTTCTGCAAAATCTTCTTTTAATCCTAAAATGTCTGTATGTGATTTGACATATGTAAATGCAGCAGCAGCAGACTCTTTCATAACATCACCCAATTGACCAGTCAAGGTAAGTAACCCTTTTCCTCTCATCTTGCTTGATTCTACAAATAAAATATCTCCACCTGCAGCAGTCCATGCCATTCCTGTCACTACGCCCGGTTTAGTAGTACGTTCTGCTAAATCAGATTGAAACTTAGGAATCCCTAAGTAGTCATTGACAGCTTTCTTAGCGATAGTCACTGTTTTCACTTTTTTATTTACTACGTCTACCGCAATCTTTCTAAGCACATTAGCAATTTCTCTTTCTAAGCTTCTTACTCCAGATTCTCTTGTATAAGAACGGATAACTTCCTTAATACCAGCTTCATTAAACTTCACTTGTTTCGCAGTTAATCCATTTTCTGTAATTTGCTTTGGAATTAAATGTTTTTCAGCAATCTTAACTTTTTCATCGTCAATATATCCTCTGAAATCTAACATTTCCATACGGTCATATAGTGCATGAGGGATATTATCAGGATAATTTGCCGTAGAAATAAACATGACTTTACTTAAATCAAAATCTACTTCTAAATAATGATCGCTAAATGCATGATTTTGTTCTGGATCTAAAACTTCAAGCATTGCTGAAGAAGGATCGCCTCTAAAATCTGAACCTAGTTTATCAATTTCATCCAACATAAAGACCGGATTATTAGTTTTAGCTTTTTTTAATGACTGAATAATTCTACCAGGTAATGCTCCGATATAGGTACGTCTATGCCCTCTAATTTCCGCTTCATCTCTTACTCCACCGAGAGAAATACGAACAAATTCTCTACCCATTGATTTAGCAATAGACTTCCCTAAAGAAGTTTTACCTACACCTGGAGGGCCTGTAAAACAAAGAATAGGTCCTCTAACTGTATCATTTTTGGTCACTTTCTTTTTCAGAGATCTCACTGCTAAATATTCCAATACACGCTCTTTAACTTTTTCCAGACCATAGTGATCTTCGTTAAGCGTTTTACTGGCTTTTTTAATATTTAAATTATCTTTACTAGATTTACTCCATGGCAAATCTGTTAACCATTCTAAGTAAGTTCTTGCAACAGAATACTCAGGTGATTGTGGTGAAATTCTTCCAAGACGATCTAATTCCTTATGAGCTACCTTAGTAGCTTCTTTACTCATCTTAACATCATCAATTTTTTGTGCTAACTCATCTAATTCTACAGTTTGATTATCTTCACCTAGTTCTTTTTGAATAGTTTTCATCTGCTCTCTTAGATAGTATTCTCTTTGAGTCTTAGAAATCTCATCTTGAACTTCTGTTTGAATTTCTTCTCCCAGCTTAATACGCTGTATTTCTTTCTGTAATAAATTAATCGCAATTTCAACACGTTTTCTAATATCTAACTCTTCTAATACTTCTTGTTTTTCTGAATTTGATACAGATAAAAGAGAGGTTGCTCTATCAGCAAGTCTAGAAGGGCGATCAATATTCGATAACATCCCTGCATGCTCTTCATTTAGATTTGGAGAAATTTTTATTAGTTCAGTAAATGAACTTTTTAAACTTTTAGCCAAGGCTTCAACTTGGACATCCGGAGTGGTAATTGATTCTGCAATTCTTTCTATGTCAGCAATAAAATAATCATCACCTTGTTCATATTTTAGAATCTTTACTCTATCTACTCCTTGTACAATAGCAGATTTACTATTATCTGGCATATCAAAAGTCTTTAATACTAAGGCCAATGTACCATAAGAGTATAAATCTTGCTCTTTTGGATCTTCCACTGAACCATCTTGCTGTGCGACTACTACCAAATATTTATTCTCTGGATCTAAGTCTTCAATCAGCTTTAGCGACTTTTTTCTTCCTACATAAATAGGAATAACCTGTTGAGGGAATAATACCGTATTCTTTAACGGCATTACTGGATATTTTTTTTCTATTGTGTCCATATTTTTTTTCCTACTACTATTGATGCAAAAACTATGCCTTATATCAAATATAACCTAAAACTATAAAAATTCATCAAAACCATGCCAAAATGGCAATAAAGTCTGCTAATTTAGTTCAATTGAATATAAAAACTCTTCAAAAGACATAGAACTTGCTTTTATTAACTCCTCATTTCCTACCGCTTTTAGAAAATATAAGCTATTAGGAAATTCTACAACTCCTCCTAAGAGGCCATAATTAGATTGAACAACTGTTGGAGCTGTATTGTTCCCCATTGTAGGAACTTCATAAGTACCATACATTTCAATTGATGTAACATACTTGCTATCTAAACTATCTCTTTTAATGACAATATTGTCTTTATTTAATGATTGGTCTTGTTTGAATTGACCAATCCAACGATCTATATTCTGATCTGCTGTCCCTTGAATATTGTTAAATACGACGAGCGAAAAATCACTATTATCTTTTAAGTTTATCTCTAATAAGCGAAACTGTTTATCTGAGCTTGATGCAACCCATCCATCTGGTAATTTATAGGAAATATTTTTTACCAATTCTCTACCTATAAACTCATTCGTACCGTTAATAGATATGTGGGATACAAAAAAACATGTACCAATAATAACTGCATATAATATAACTTTATTCATTGTTGCTAAATATAGTGCGAGCTTGCTCATCTGCGCGATAAGAACTTCTCACTAATGGACCAGACTCCACTATTTTAAAACCAATTGATTTACCAAAAACTTTATATTCTTCAAATTTTTCTTTTGAAACATATTTTTCTACTTTTAAATGTTTCTTTGTTGGTTGCAAATATTGACCGATTGTAAAAATCTGTACTCCTAAATCTGCGATTTGCACCATAGTATCTTTTACTTCTTTTTCAGTTTCTCCCAATCCAACCATAATGCCTGTTTTAGTACGTAGTCCATAGTCTATTGACTCTTTAAGTACATCTAGTGAGCGTTGCCAATTTGCTTGAGCTCTGACTCCCTTACTAACCCTTTCTACGCATTCAACGTTATGACTAAATATATCTGGCTTTGAATCGAATACTGTTTTTAACGCTTTTTTATTTCCCTGAAAATCTGGAGTTAATACCTCTATAGTACATTTTGGATTTAATTTTCGAGTAGTATTAATTGTTTGTGCCCATATCGTAGAACCATAATCACCCTTGAGATCGTCTCGATCTACCGACGTGATAACGACATGCCTTAATTGCATTTTTTGTACTGCTTGTGCTACACGATACGGTTCAAGAGGGTCATCCCAAGTAGGTTTTCCTGTCTTGATAGAGCAAAAACCGCATCCTCGAGTACAAGTATCTCCCAAGATCATTAAGGTAGCTGTTTTGCGACTCCAGCACTCATAAATATTTGGACATCTTGCTTCAGCGCAAACAGTATTAAGATAACTTTTTTGCACCATTCTCTTAACTGACTTATAATTTTCATCAGTTGTAATATTAATTTTTGGTTTATGTAGTCCTGCTCGAATCATTATGCTCTAAATAGTTGATTAAAATGTTTTATAATTGACTGTTTAATATCATTCATAAAAAAATTTGTTCCAAGTTCTTTCTCCATGGATGTCATTAAAACATCGTCAATCCCACAAGAAATAATATTAGAAAAATAGTTCATATCCGTATTTACATTTAAAGAAAATCCATGGGTGGTAACTCCACGAGATACATGAATACCAATACTACCAATCTTTTTATTTTGAATCCATACTCCAGGTTGATTGTCTTTTGTATGCGCATTGATAGAGTAATCATTCAGCGTAGCAATAAGTAATGATTCAATATTTTTTACATAAGACTTAATTCCCATTTCTGTCTTTCTTAGATCTATTATTGGATAACCTACTAGTTGACCAGGACCATGATACGTAACATCTCCACCGCGATCTGTTTGAATGATTTCACAATTATCTTTTAAGATATTTTTAGGATTAGCATTTTTCCCAAGGGTGTAAATATGATCATGCTCAACTAAGAATAAAGTATTCTTTCCTTTATTCTGAATTAGTTTTTCCCGTGTAAGCTCTTGCTTAGATAGGGTTGTGCTATAGTTACATAGCCCTAAGTCTTTGACAGTTATCTCCATTTACTTTAACTGTAATAATGTTTCAAATATAGCTTCAGAAAAAGTAGGGTGAGGATGAATAGCATTGAATATACTATCAATTGTTAAGTTATTTGATTTGATGATACTGAATTCTGAAATCATTTCTGTAGCGTTCGATCCCACAATATGTGCGCCTAAAATATGTCCATTCTTTCCAACTAGTATTTTTATAAATCCATCAGTGGACCCCACAGCAACCGCTTTTCCGTTCGCAATAAAAAATGATTTAGCAACTTTAAAATCTATTCCATCTTCTATTAATTGTTGCTCTGTAGATCCAATGGAAGCGACTTCTGGTTTTGAATAAGTACAAGCGGGAATACTATTATAATTAATCTCTCTTGGATTTAATCCACAAAGATGCTCTGCCACATAAAGACCTTCTGCTGCAGAAACATGAGCAAGCCATGGTGCACCAATTACATCTCCTACTGCATAGATATTATCAATATTTGTTTTTCCATTTTTATCTACAATAATATGATTACTGGCAGACAGTTCTATTCCTAATTCTTCTAATCCCATTCCCATAGAATTTCCTTCTACCCCAACTGAGATTAATATTTTTTCATCATCAATTTTTTTAGCTAAAGTATTCGTTAGAACATTAATTTTTTTCTTCTTAAAGGTTTTTTCAACCCAATGGGAGACTTCTTTGTCTTCATGCGGAAGGATAGTCTCTTCTGCTTCAATGAGCGTCACCTGAGTTCCAAAACTATTGAAGAAATATGCAAACTCTACTCCAATAGCCCCTGCTCCAATAATTGTCATTGATTTAGGAATAGATGTCATCTGAAAGATATCTTTTGCATACACAATTTTATCCTGATCTGCATCTAAGTTGGGTAATGTTCTTGGTTTAGACCCTGTTGCAATAATAAATGTTTCTCCAGTAATGGATATATCATTAACTATCATAGTATTCTTATCGGTAAATGTTCCAAATCCTGCGTGAAAATCTATATTATTTTTTTTGACTTGATGATGTAATCCTCGCGATAAGCGCTGTCTTGCTTTAACGCTTTTATTAATAATAAAATTAAAGTCTACTGTAATATCTTTTACAGAAATACCATACAATTCAGATGCATTAATTAGGTCCATTGCTTCTGCATTTTTTAATAGTGATTTAGTTGGAATACACCCCCAATTAAGACAGACGCCTCCTAAGTTGTTATCATCTACGATTGCGACTTTCTTTCCTAATTCAGCAGCACGAAATGCAGCGTTATATCCTCCAGGACCTCCGCCTAAAATAACTAAATCATACTTATTCAACAGTTTCTCTCTTACGTTTATATGTTATTTGTTTGTACTAAGTTTAAGAATTCATTTCTTGTGGTATCTTTCTCTTTAAAGGAGCCTAACATTGCACTTGTTGTTGCAACGCTATTTTGTTTTTGAACTCCGCGCATTAACATACAAAAATGCTTACCTTCCATTACAACTGCCACTCCTTTGGGTTGTAAAATATCTTGGATAGTATTGGCAATCTGATTGGTAAGACGTTCTTGCACTTGCAACCTTTTAGAATAATGATCAATAATTCGTGGAATTTTTGAAAGGCCAATAATTTTTCCATTAGGAATATATGCAACATGTGCTTTTCCGTAAAATGGGATAAGGTGATGTTCACAAAGACTGTAGAACTCTATATTCTTTACAATGACCATATCTTTTGCAGATTCGTTAAAGATAGCATCATTAATTAATGTATCGAGATCTTCGTTGTATCCTTGCGATAGAAATTCCCAAGATTTTGCCACTCTTTGTGGTGTTTTCAACAATCCTTCCCTGGTTGGATCTTCTCCAATAGATTTTAATAGTTGTTCGGTAATTTTTTCTAAATGTTTTTTATCTTTTTCTTCCATTAGTGCTCCTCTAAATAACTTGTAGGTTGAATTTTATCTTTTAATGCCCATAAACAAAAATAAATGATTGGGGTGTCAAATAGTGCAACTAAGACCTTAAATAGCCATCCCATCATCCATAAACTATAAAAACGCTCCCAACCAATAACACCAGCTGAACAAAGAATAACTAGAATGACTGATGTATCTACTAATTGAGAAAACATCGTAGACGCATTATTTCTAAGCCATAAATGTTTTCCTTTAGTAAGGCGTTTCCAAAAATGAAATATTCTCACATCTATTAATTGTGCAGTCAAATATGCTACCATAGATGCAAAAAAGGCAGGACCAGTCAGCCCAAAAACTTTTGTAAATGTTTCGTTATCTATTGGAGACCATTCTGCGGCAGTAGGATTCATAGAAACCATCACTAATAAGGTTGTAAAAATACTAGCAAAAAAACCAGATACCACTACTTGATTTGCACGCTTTTGGCCATAAAGCTCAGAAATTAAATCAGTCACTAAGAATGTTACAGGGTATGCAATAATACCCACAGATAACTCAAATGTCATTCCAAGAAAATTCCAGGTAAAAAACTTCTGAAAAATAAGATTGCATGCCACGAGAGATGCAATAAAAATACCAGTTAAAATTAAATAAAATCTTTCTTGAAAATCATTCACTATTACCCCCATAATAGTCTGTATAAATAGTCGGTGTTTCGACTATGCGAATGTGATGCAAAGTGCATCCTTCTAAATACTTAGAAATAGTATCCCAAATAAAAACTACTAAATTTTCTATTGAAGGTTGTTTCCCTTCAAACCAAGGAATATCTTTTTCAAATTGAGAATGATCTAATACTGATACAACATACTTCTTTACAATTGTCTTTAAATGACCTAGATCTACTAAAAATCCTGTATCTGGATCTACATCTCCAGTAACCGTAACATGTAATGTATAATTATGACCATGCACTCTCGCGTCTTTTCCAAACACTTCTAAGTTTTTTTCCTCAGACCATTTTTCATTTCCATATTGGTGCGCTGCTGCAAAAGTAAATACTTTTGTTAGATATATATTATTTTTCTTTCCCATTTGAATAGATAATTTATCTAAATAAAGACCTTCTTCCAACTACTGAAGTGATTGGACATTTTTCTGGATTAAAATTTTTAGCAGTACAATAATCTCTGCCATAGAATATAATTTGAAGATGAAGCTTACTCCATTTATTTTTTGGGAATAGTCTCTTTGCGTCTTTTTCTGTTTGTTTAACGTTCTTACCTGAAGATAACCCCCACCTGTACATTAATCGATGTACATGTGTGTCAACAGCAAATGCAGGAACATCAAATGCTTGAGACATTACAACAGAAGCAGTTTTATGACCTACGCCCGGGAAAGACTCCAACGCTGCAAAATCTTTAGGAACTCTTCCGTTATATTGATCAACCAACATATGGGATAATCCTAAAATTGCTTTTGACTTAGCTGGACCTAACCCGCATGGCCTAATAATATTATAAATAGTATCATAATCTAATGTGATCATTTGTTGCGGCGTATTTGCTTTACTGAATAGAGTTGGGGTTACTTTATTTACTGATTTATCGGTTGTATTTGCTGATAATAAGACTGCAATTAATAACGTATAATGATTGGAATGTTTTAAAGGCGCTGAAACCTCAGGGTAGATTTTATCAAGATGATTTATAATAAAATGAACTTTATCCTTTTTTAGCATTAATGCTTATAGCTGATTTAAAGCATCAAAGGTCAAAGACTTTGGTCGTGTTAATGGAAGTCCCATTGCACGACTTAATACCAGCTGTGATACAATACCCAATGATCTGGACATGCTGAATAAAACAGTATAGAATTCAAATTCTTTTAATCCGTAGTAATGTAATAATGATCCAGAAGCGGCATCAACATTTGGCCATGGATTTTTAGCTTTTCCATGCTCTTTTAATACATCAGGAATGATATCAAATAATTTGGTTACCACCTCAAAAACTTCACTGTCATTGATATGATCTTTACCAAATCCCATAAATGCTGTAAATCTTGGATCAGGACATCTCAATACGGCATGGCCATATCCAGGGATTACTTTTCCTGAGTTTAATCGATCCCAAGCAAATGCCTTTAAATCTTTATCGCTTGGCACTCCCTTAAAATGATTTACAATATCTAATACAAATTTCAAATTATTTTGATTTGCCAATCCATGCAAAGGACCCGCTAAGCCATTAAGGCCTGCAGATAAAGAATAGTAAGGATCAGACAAAGCGGAATTAACTGTCAGTGCGCTAAACGTGCTGACATTGCCGCCTTCATGATCGCAGTGCAACATTAAATAGAGTTGCATCATTTTTAGTCTATCTTCAGACTCTTCAAATCCCATCATTTGCAAGAAACTTTCAGACCAATCTTCAGAGCCTGCATGCTCTAATCTTTCGCCTTTATCAAATCTTAATCGATAGATTCCTGCTGCAATAGCGGGAAGCTTTGCAATAATATTTAAACCATCTTCAAGAGTAGTTTCCCAATAGTCATTTTTTGAAACTACTAAATCGTAAGCTGATGCAAATTTACTTTCCTTCTGCATAGTTAAAATTGCAGTATTAAACATTGCCATAGGATGTGAATCTTTTGGCATGCTATTTAATACATCCCAAACATACTGTGGTACTTCACTTCTAGAGTGTAAACATTTTTGTAGATCTGCTAATTCTTCCTTATTAGGCAATTCTCCAATAAGCATTAAATAAAGAACTTCTTCTGGTTTAATATGAACCAGATCAAGTATATGATGACCTCTAACATGTAATCCAGCATCTGCTGTAACACATGAAGTATCACATATCATTCCTTTTACTCCTCGCATACCAGAAAAAGCTTTTTCTATAGTGACTGTACTCGTGACATGGTCACCTTTTTCATCAAGAAGCTGTCGATAGTTATATCGCCAGTCAGGTATTTTTTTTGCTAAATTTTCTTTTAATTTCCCCATAATAGTGCCTCAATTTAAGTTTGAAATTGCATATTGTATAATTGTTTATATATACCGTCTCTATTAATTAGCTCTTGATGACTACCTTGATCAACAATTTTCCCTTTATCAAGGACAATAATCTTATCTGCATTATGGACAGTAGAGAGCCTATGTGCTATTACAATAACCGTACGATTACGCATTAATTTTTCAATAGCTTGCTGTACCTTTTTCTCTGATTCTGTATCCAATGAAGATGTTGCTTCATCTAAAATTAAGATTGGTGGGTTCTTGACTAGCGCACGTGCAATAGCAACACGTTGTCTTTGTCCTCCTGATAATGAAACACCTCTTTCTCCAATAACAGTGTCATAACCATCAGGAAGTTTCTCAATAAAATCATGTGCATTTGCTGCAACTGCAGCCGCTTTAATCGTGTCATATCCAATCGATTCTACTCCATAGGAAATATTAGCTTTTACAGTATCATTAAATAAGAATGTTTCTTGTGTGACAATTCCCATTAATGATCTCAATGAAGTAATATCAATATCTTTAATATTATTGTTATCTATAGAAATTGATCCCTTGATAGTGTCATAAAATCTAGGCATTAAATCTACTAAAGTAGATTTTCCTCCACCACTAGGGCCAACAAGTGCTATAATTTCACCTGACTTAATAGAAAGGTTGATATTGCTTAATACCTCTTCATCTTTATTACCGTAATGGAAACTTACATCCTTGAACACAATATCTTTTTTTAAGCTATCAATATGTAAGGCACTTGGAGCATTCGTAATATCAGATTTAACATCTAGAATAGAAAAGACTCTGTCAGCAGATGCTAATCCATTCTGCAACTCATTAAATACATTACTAAGATTTTTCATTGGTCCAAATAAGCTGAATAATAATAGGATAAATCGTATAAAATCTTCTGAAGTAATAGACTGAGCCAATAAAACATCGCGCGCTCCTACCCATAATAATAATGCTGCAATCGATGCTCCCACAATTTCTGATACAGGAGATGAGACTAATCTTAGAATATCTTTTCTAAGCATTAATTTATAATATTTTTGTGTCTCACTAGAGAATCGCTTTACTTCATATGCTTTCATAGCAAATGCGTTAACAATTCTTATTGAACCTAGAGTTTCAGCTATAACAGAGGTAATCCCTGCTAATTGTTCTTGGGTTCTTGCTGCGCGCCTTCTAATACTCCTCGCAATACCAAAAATAATAACACCACTCAAAGGAACAACTGTTATTGCAATACTAGCTAATTTTGGACTGATGATAAAAAGCAATATTAAAAATGTTAAAATATTGATAGGCTCTACAAATAATTTCTGAAAACTAGTAGATAATGAATTTTTCATATTATCAATATCGCTAACAAGGACAGATGTCAGTTTACCCGACTTATTTTTATTAAAATAAGACAGAGATAAGTAGTGGAGATGTTCATATAACTTATTTCTGAGATCTCTGATAAGCTTAAACTGAATAATAGATAGGGTAATATTCTTGATATATAGTGCAATATTTTTAAATGTAAATACTGCTATCAAGGCAACGCAAACAGCTGAAACTGTATCAATTGCTGTTTTCTTTAGAAGTAAGTTATTTGAGAATAATTTTAATTTTTCATTTGCAGACAAGCTTTCTAATGCCAACAATCGACTGTTTTCTGCATCCAGAGCATTGAAATCAATTAATACGTTATTAATCATTGTTGCCGTTATCCAAATAGAGGCACTATTAAATAAGACAAAAATAATGGCTGCTATACTAGAGGCAATTAATAAAGGCCAATAGGTTAATATGATTTTGAATAGACGAATATGTGAAGATTGATTCATTTTTTATACACTATAATACTGTTTTATAAACCATTTTTGCATGCACTATGTCAGCTTCAATAAATGTACTGCCAATAATTGTAAATCCTAAATCTTTATAAAATTTTATAACACTTTCTTGTGCATGTAAATATATCATAGTGTCAGGTGGAATCTGAGATAAAACAAACTTTACAATCTCTCTACCAAAACCCTTACTTCTGAATTCTTTTAATACTGCAAAGCGTTCTAGCTTATATCCTTTATCAGTTTTTCTCCATCTTCCAGTTCCGACTGGAAAATTATTTTTCAAAGCCAGTACGTGGAATGATTCATCTTCATTCTCAATTTCTAAGCTTTCTGGAACATTTTGCTCCTCGATAAATACAGTTCTTCTAATATCAAGAACAATGCTATAATCTGCTTCTGTTTTTACTAATTGTATCTTAGCGCTCATTTTAGCAATTTCAATATTATACAATGAGAAATCAAAGACTAATTATTCTAATTATTTTATCTTTATTCTTTAGCACATCTACTGCTCAAGATAAATTTGATTCATATAAAGATCTTAAAAAGATTCCTAATGGGATGAATATTATTCATGAAAATGATCGGACTAAAGCAATAGTAGGGGTACATGGATTCTATCCAATCTATTGGGTTCAAATTCATCATGAATGGGTACAGCCATTTAATTTTTTAATTAAAGAAGATATATCAACATTTTTCTATAAATATGACTGGAATGATTGCCCCAGCAAAGTATCTCAAGAATTTTCAGTTGAATTACAAAATTTAATCACACAGCATCCAGAGGTTGATGATTGGCAAGTTATTGGCCATAGCATGGGTGGCAGTGTCGTAATGTTCACCAATCAGTCCTTTGCTTATAATGATAAAATTACGTTCAATACCGTGGCTACTCCCGTATACTATGAACGTGAAAAGGTTCCTTTCTTTGTTAGAGCTTATGAGTCAATATTTAATAAGCGTTGCTCTGAAACTATCAACAGTTTGGATAATGAATTTGAAAATGGATTTACTAACAAGCACGTCCAATGGAGAAATCTAAAAGAGTTTGATTCCCAATTTAAAAAATATGATTTTGATCCATACGATAATACTATTAAAGACTCAATTGTATTTCAATTTCCTGATAGCTTAAACGGAGAAAGAGTTGGGCATACATCTAGTCTATATTTTTCTATTTTAGAAATTGTCAATTAACTCAATTGATACTGGGCAATGATCTGATCCCATCACGTCTTCATGTATTTCTGCGTCTGTAATGCTTTCTATAAATTCTTCATTAGTAAAAAATCCATCTATCCTCCAACCAATATTACGTTGGCGAGCACCAAATCGATATGTCCACCAAGAGTAACGATCTGGCTCATCGTGAAATAATCTAAAAGTATCTACATATCCATTTTCAATATAAGTATCAATTTGAGCTCTTTCGACTGCCATAAATCCAGAATTATTTTTATTAGCTTTTGGGTTAGCTAAATCAATGGCTTGATGAGCTGTATTCCAATCTCCGCCCACCAGGACATTTACTCCAGAAGCTACCTGTTCATTTAAAATTTCTAACAAGTCATCATAAAAATCTAATTTATATTGTAAGCGATGCTCGTCTTTTTGTCCATTTGGAAAATAAATATTGTACAATAAAAAATCTTCAAACTCTGTAATTAAGACTCTTCCTTCTCTATCATACTTTTCAATACCAAGACCATATTGAACATGTAAAGGTTCTTGTTTTGAAAAAGTAGCTACGCCACTATATCCTTTTTTTTCTCCAGAATGCCAATATCCATGATATCCTTCTATATTCTGTAGGCTATCAGGTAATTGTTCAAAATGAGCTTTTGTTTCTTGAATACATAGGATATCAGGAGAGGTAGCATCTACCCAATCTAACATTCCTTTTTTCTCGATTGCTCTTACACCATTAACATTCCAAGAGAATATTCTCATTTTATTTTTTACCTCTTTAATTTTAAAATTTAATTAATAAATTAAACTATGAACTTTAAAGAAGAATTCAAAAAAATTATAGCTGAAAACGCAATTGTCTTATTTTTAAAAGGAACTAAAGACATGCCTCAGTGTGGTTTTTCCAAAACTGTTGTGAATTTGCTTAATCATTATGGAGTTGAATTTCAGGATGTAAATATCTTGGAAAATCCAGATATGAAAGTAGCATTATCAGAACTATCAGGATGGCCTACATTCCCTCAATTATTTGTTAAGGGTAAATTGCTTGGCGGTTGTGACATTGCAGTAGATATGCATGAGAATGGTCAGCTATTAGATGCTTTAGATGTAAATGCCTAATAAAGAAAGGCTATTGTAAAAATAATATCTTAGCTCTATATTTTGCTACGTTTTTGGCCCGTTCGTCTAATGGTTAGGACTCATGGTTTTCATCCATGCAATAGGAGTTCGATCCTCCTACGGGCTACACCTTTTTATCTCCCTTTATAATTGCTAATTGTAGTCATTAAAACAATTAATAAACCGACCAGTCGGTTTTTGTTGTTTTTTTAAATAAAAGTATACTATATTCTTTATGTCAATATGAAAGTTAGTTAGGGCGGGGGAAATCCTTGATTAGTTCAAAACGTTAGATATTACATTATTTGTACCTTCAAACTCTGAACATTCATCTCTCGCCCTTTATCTTTTTAATCAATCAAAAAATTATAACTTTAGATTATTTATCTAAAAATTGAGCAATTAGTCTTTGGAAATGATGGACGCCTTTTTCTCTAGTGGGAGAAAATCTTCCAGATTGATAGAATGAAGACTGAATACCTTTACTTTCATTCTCTACAATAAATTCATCTTCCCTTTCAACTTTATCAATATCATTCCCGGCTCCCTTATGAAGTTTACTAGGATCATATACGTAAGTAAGAAAAGAAACTTTTGTACGATTGGTACTAATTGGCTTGACAATATTTACCGATAATCCCCATGGATAAAAATTGAACATCATATTTGGGAAAACCCAGTAGTAATATGCAGCTACTTGCTTTCCATAGTCAATATGGTCTTTTGGTAGGTTGAATGTTTCATTTGATTTATCTGAGTATCCAACTTGTAAACTAGAATATTTATGTAATTCAGTAGTATAGTTGCCATAGTCTAATACTTTATTTAATCCTTCATGAACAAAAGGAATATGAAAGCCTTCTAGGTAATTATCGCAATATAATGCCCAGTGCGCTTGTATTAAATAGTCCTTAGACATACTAGCATCAAACGAAAATTGCTCTAACGGTAAGAATCCAATTCTTTCATTGATTGGAGCAAGTACTTCTTTAAAATCAAAAGAAGGATTTAGACCCGCAAATAGAAATGGGCCCCACTCTCCTAGAGGAAACTTATATAAATTATCACATTCTCGTGGAAAGTCTTTTGCTTCTTTAAACTCTGGCATTGATTTAAAATTTCCATTTAAATCAAACGACCTCCCATGATATGCGCATGTAATATTTTTTGATTTGCCAGGACCTAGGGCTAAAATATGCCCTCTATGAGTGCAAACATTTGTCATACAATTGATACTACCCTCTTTATCCCTTGTAAGAAGTATAGGCTCTGTTAAAAATCCATCTAACAAAGTAAGGGGTTGAATCGAATTTGTTAATTTTAGAGAAGAATTATCTCCAAGCCATTGCCATGATTTTAAAAAAATATTTTCTCTTACTTGATCAAAGACATCTTGGCTTTTGTAAAAAGATGATGGAAGTGTTTCAGCTTTAGATATATCTTTATGAATATTAAATTGAGTCGTCAAAGCAACCTTAAAGACTAGTTAAATAGAAAACCAAACTTAATCCCAATATGTGTAGTGCCATATTTGTTGGCTATACTTGGTTCAACAAAGAATTCTGTAATTGAGTTTTGATTTGTAATAACTCCAGGTTCAAAAATAAATGGTACTGCTAATTCTGTATACACAGTAGAGCTGTTAAAAGATGTTGTACCGTCTTCTTCTAATAAAGAGTCATAGATATTTTTTTCATTAATCATATTAATATTTAGTCTTGGGATTATCACAAAATTCGCATCAGTCATGAATTCTTTACTTACACCAAACTCAATTGCATAAGATTTTCCGTAGAAGTCTTGATCTAGACTATCGAGCACAGAACTACTAAAGTTTGAGCTGCTATATCTCAATCCTAAAGATAAAGTTACAACTTTTAACTGCTGAAATTCAGCGGGATCAAAGTAATAGGTAGCTCCAAGAGAAAAGCTCTTATCGCCAACATTAGGATTATCGCTTCTGAAAGATTCAGTAAAATTAAATTTAGGATCGCCATCTGGATTTGATTGCTCTCCTGTTAAGTCAAAGGTGTAAGTGTCTTTACGATCAAAATACGAATATCCATATGAAAAGTCTAAACCGACTAGACCTTTGTATACATATCCAACATTAATTTTATTTCCATAACTACTTCTAACAAACTTTCCTTCTCCAAAAAAATCTATATTTTGATCACGTCCAAAGGATACTGTTGTAGATGTTTTTCCAGGTATTACTAAATGTGTTTGTGACAGTAACAATGTTGGAAAAATGAGTAATAAGATAATAAGAATTCTCTTCATGCTATAAAATTACTACATGAATGAGTGATTAAGAATTTATTTTTTATTTTTTTCGATAACTGAAACTAGGCGATTGTAAATCTCTGAAGTATTTCTAGGTGCTCCAATTAATATATCACGAACAATACCCCCCTTATCGACGATAAAATGCGCTGGAGAGACTGGTGTAAAATCATACATAAATGCTCGATCGATACCTGCTTGCATATATGTAAAATCTGTTCTTTTTAAAAAATTGGTAATATCTGGAATACTATCAAAGCTTAATGCTAAGAACTTTATTTTTTCATCTTTGTAGGTTTCGACTAAATCATTTAAATATGGCATTTCTGCAATACAGGGACCGCAGTTGATATACCAAAAATTGATTACCAATAATTCGCCTTCAAAATCCTTAAAAGTTTTTGTTGAACCGTCTAACATAGTAAAGACTCCATCGGGTAGTTTTTGATCTTTCCACTGGTCTACTACTCTTTTAGTAATAACAGCACCTCTACCACCGGCCTTCATGAGCGTTGATTCTTCGATAAGATTGTCAATCACATCATCTGCTACAAATCCACGTAAATCCTCATAATTTTCAAATAATATATACTCCGTATTATTTAATTCATCATCAAAACGTCTAAGCGCTTGTACCGTTGTATTTTCAACTATACTATCTTTTTGTGACTCAGACAATATATTCCCCTGAGCATCCTTGAAAACAATTCCATTAGATATAGATAAATCTTCTTTTGAATTTGATTTTTTTTCAGCAACAATTTTCTCCTGAACTTCTTTTTCTATGGGAATAGGAGTTTTTTCTTGGCAAGAAAAAAGGTTGAATAGAATAATAGTTGTTAATAAAATTTTCATGTGCGATATCGGTTGAAATATAGCTTAGCTATAAATAAAAAAGATAAAAAAAGACACAATACACAAAACCAAACAAATATCTCTTCAAAATGATCTCCTATCCAAATTGCTGTTTCAGATAGTTCTTTTTTTTGTATAAAATACATATTAGAATATCTAAACATTTAAGGATAATTATGATAAAAATATTTCTTCCATACCATTATATGATAATAACGCTGATAGGATTCTCTTTCATGATTCTATTAAGTGGGTTCTCTTATAAGAGAATAACAAAAAAAAGCTCTGAAAAATCTATGTCTACGGCAAGTTTTTATGATCTAAAGGCCATATCCATGGATCAAGAGGAAATTTCTTTTGAACAATACAAAGGAAAGAAAGTCTTGATTGTGAATGTTGCAACAAAATGTGGCTACACTTATCAATATGAAGGCATGCAAAAGCTGAATGATTTATATGGAGATAAAGTGGTTGTTTTAGGATTTCCTGCAAATGATTTTCTCTTTCAAGAGCCAGGAAGTAATGAGTCTATAGCAGAATTTTGTGAAACTGTTTTTGGTGTCACATTTCAAATGTTTGAAAAAATTACAACTAAAGGTAGGAAGCAAAGCTCCGTTTATACTTGGCTTAGTGATTCAGAGCTTAATGGATGGAACGATCAAAAACCTACATGGAATTTCTGTAAGTATTTGGTGGATGAGAACGGAGAATTAATAGCTTTTTTTGATTCAAAAGTAAAGCCGCTTTCTAAAGAAATTACTGATTTACTATAAAGACAGTAAACTAGGCATACATTAGTATTAGACTAATTGACATTACAATAATTCCAGCAGTTACTCCCATAATAGGATCGCTAGGTTTCCCGTACTCTTTTGCAACAGGTAGCAACTCATTTAAAGATACATAAATCATAATACCTGCACATAGAGCAAAAGATATTCCAAACAATGCTTCATTGTATACTGTGCGGAAAATCAAAAATCCAATGACTGCACCTAATGGCTCAGCAAGCCCAGAAGCAAACGATATCCAAAATGCTTTACTCTTATTTTTTGTAGCATAATAAATAGGTACTGATACTGCTAATCCTTCAGGAATATTATGGATTGCAATAGCTATCGCAAGGGTTACTCCAACGGTCGGATCATAGACAGCTGCTGTAAATGTTGCAAATCCTTCCGGAAAATTATGAATGGCTAAAGCGATTGCAGAAAAAACTCCTGTGCGTACTAGCAATGTTTCATCTTTGTTTGATGATCGTGATATAAAATCTGCAATTGAATGATGATCAAATAACTGATCAATGAATAACATAACCAATAGACCTGAAATAAAGGACGTCACGCCAATTAATTGGCCATAAGTATTTCCATATATGCCTGAGAGTGACTCAAAAGAGAGTAGTAATAGCTCCATAAATGAAACATAAATCATTACCCCCGCTGAAAATCCAAGCGCTAATGATAGCAATCTCTTATTCTCAAACTTTGAGTATAATCCTAGTAGACTTCCAATACCAGTACTAAGTCCAGCAAAAGTTGCTAAAGCAAATCCAATATAAATATTTGTTAAGTCCATGTATTCCTTACTTTTTTTCTTTAGATTATTATACACAATCTTTTAAAAAATATATGTTTAATGCAACTAAAATCATCGTTTCAGCTCTTATTATCTTTATTGCATCTGAAATTGCAAAAAGAGATACTCTTGTAGGTGCCATCATTGTGTCTCTACCGCTTATCTCACTACTATCTATCATTTGGATTTATATTGAAACCCGTGACATAGAAAGAATTATATCTTTTTCTTATAGTGTCTTTTCAATGATTATACCCTCTTTATCGTTTTTTCTTACTCTGCCATACTTTTTAAAGAAAAATATATCATTCAGTATTAGCCTTACATTTTCTGTGATAATCATGGTAGTATTATATTTTGGTCTAGCGACATTATATAAAAAAATAGGTTATGTTATTTAAATGAGAGTTTTAGTAATCATGCTGATGTATATCAGCAGCCTACATGCACAAGAAGGGGATCAAATGAAGACTGTAGAATACGTGGACATGGAACGTTTTTCAGGAAAATGGTTTGTCACAGCAATTGTACCTAATATGATAGAAAATGGTGCTAGCAATGCATCGGATATTTATGAGGTCAATACTGATGGAACAATTGATATTACCTACGATGCAATCAAAGATGGTACAAAAAAGCAAATTAAACAAAAAGGGACTATCGTTAATAAGAAAACTAACGCAGAATGGTCCATACAAATGAAGAAACCCTATATCCCTTTTTTAAAATTTCCGTTTAAGATTATTCTAATAGATGATAATTATAACTATATGGCAGTAGGTTATCCTGGGAATAAAATGGGTTGGATTATGTGTAGAGATACTGTGATGGATGAAACATTATATCAAACTATCTTAACAGAACTAACTAGTTTTGGTTATAAAAGAGAGCAGTTTGTAAAAATTTTACACAATTAATGTTGATGCCCTGCACCGAATAAGCTTAATACAAGATACAATATTCCAATTAAGATAATTAAAGAAGCGGCTATTAGATTGGTATTAAAATTTTGATTAACTGAGTTTAAACGATCGCGAAACCTTTCTTTAAACATTAAAAAAAGTACCATAATTCCTACCAACGTTAAAGCAATTCCTAGAACATAAATCATAATACTAGAATAAAGCGTTACGTTATCATTGCTAAACTTAGTTGAAGCAATCAAGAGTACAGCAATAGCAGATGGACATGGAATTAACCCGGCAACCATTCCAGTGACAAATGGACTTGAAAATTTAGATTCATTAAAATGAAAGTGTATTGGTTCATCGCAATTATTATCATGTTCATGTCGAACTTCTTTTAGTGCCCTATATAATAAATATAGTCCTAAACAAATAATAAAAGAGGGTCCAATAGTAGACAATATAGGGAATGTATCATTTCCTGCTCTAAGTAAGAAGGCTAAGAAAGAAAATAATAAAAAATGTATGAAAATCAGTCCAGATATTAATTGTGCTGCACCAAAAAAACGCATTGACCCTCCCGACATATAAGCCAGAATTAAAGTCTTTCCATGACCTGGCTCTAGCGCATGAAACATCCCTAATACAAAAATGACCGAAAATGTAAAATTATTATTCAGGGTTGTTTCTAAAAATGTAATCCATTCATACATACTTATTTATTCCTTTTTTTCCTTGGAATAGGATCGTAACCACTCTCTGACCAAGGATGACATTTTAATATTCTTTTTAATGCTAACGCACTTCCCTTAAAAGATCCCCATTCCTTAATAACCTCAATGGCATAATGGGAACAAGTTGGTTGATATCTACAGTTTGATCCTAATAATGGTGATAAAAATATTTGATACCCCCTAATAAGTGCTACAAAAAATAAGGAGGGGATATTTTGCATACAATTACTTCTTTTTGAAGTCTTTGTAAAGCATACTAGTCTGGATATCTCGATTGCCTTGATATTTACCGCTCTGATATGGAGTATAATCACCTTCAACTGAATGATAAAAAATTTGGCAAATTTCTATAGAAGGATAAATTTTTATTGGTTGCACACAAAAAATTTCTAATGTCCAATATCCCTTAAATCCTACATCTCCAAAGCCTGCTGTAATATGTACAAATAAACCTAATCGCCCAACAGAGGATCTCCCCTCTAGCATCGGAACAAGGTTATTTGTCTCTGTATATTCCATTGTTCTTCCAAGATATAGTTTTTTACTTTCTAGCAATAAACCGTCTTCTGGAATCATAATCTTTGTTGCAGGATTATCTTCTTTCATATCCAGAACAGGATTGTCATATACTACTAATTCATTATGCAATCTTAGATTATAACTATTGGGATTAACTTGATTTTCGTTGAAAGGATCTATTACAATATCCTTTCCTTTTCTTTCGATAATTTCTTTTCCTGATAAAATCATAATACTATCTCTAGGTTATATATTTTTTTTTAGGTTACAAAGTATTTTTTGTACCTTATGGTATGGACTTTATACTATGGTGGCAAACATTGCCTGCAAAAATGGACCCTACTCTATTAACAATTGGGCCACTATCAATTTATTGGTACTCTACCATGTATCTTGTAGCCTTTGGTGTAGTATATCTACTATCCAGCAGAAAGATTAAAAATAAAACCTTTACTAAAATTAATCTAGTCCAGTTAGAGGATTTAATGTCATGGATATTAATTGGATTATTGATTGGAGCGCGTCTAGGCTATGTACTGTTTTACAATCTAGATTATTATCTATCAAATCCACTTGAAATTTTATTACCATTCTCTATACAAAATGGTGTGTGGAAATTTACAGGTATTGCGGGCATGTCATATCATGGAGGATTAATCGGAGTTATCGTTGCTATATGGCTTTATGGTCGACAAGTGAGTTTGCATTTATTTACTTTAGCTGATTTTTTAACAGCCTCTATTCCATTGGGATATTTCTTTGGAAGAATAGGCAACTTCATCAATGGAGAGTTATATGGCCGTACTACAGAATCTGCTATTGGAATGTATTTTATGAATGCTGGAGATTACCAACTAAGACATCCTTCCCAGCTATATGAAGCATTTTTTGAGGGTATCGTATTATTTTTGATCATTAACTATTTCAATAGACATAAACAACTAGGCTTTAATAGTGGTCTATATGTCTTTGGGTATGGATTTTTCAGATTCTTTATTGAGTTTTTCCGTGAACCAGATGCTCACTTAGGCTTTATATTATTTAGTCTCAGTATGGGTCAACTGCTATGTATTGCAATGATGGCAGGTGGTATTCTAATCTGGGTTATGGGCAATCAAATTACTACTGAAAGCTAAACGCAAAAACTGGTTCATTGTTTGTCATGCTTGCAGATTGTAGAACACTCCCATTATAAAAATGTACAATATTGCGTTGCTCGTTATATAAATCCATAAATAGAGAATTCAGTATAGCAACATTAGAAGATGGAGAAAAATTATCTATCTCTAAAAAGAAAACTGTATACTCTAAACCAATCTCTTTACCAACATATTTCCATCTATAGTCTTGAACCATAAAATTATCAGATAGATAATTAACTAGAAATATATCAATATCATCACCTTCTTTTTCGGTACCCACATTTATTGTTTTATAGTTAGCATTTTCTAACAATAAATACACATCGTGGCTAAATACTTGAATAGTGATTTCAGCTCTTTCTTCTTCGGGCTTAATTTGTATATCTGTTGTAGATATAAAAAATTTATGCGCAAAAAGTATGCTCAATAAAAATATTGAACCGATTATCTTTGAAGTAAAATGCATTTCTTATTCAGTAGAATCAACATCAGGGGTTGCAGCATCCGGAGTTGCAGCATCGTCACGTACACGCTGCATTAGATTGCTACTTCCACCCCAACCTTCAGATTTATATGTTTCAAATCGTGTAGGCTGTCTTTTTTCAGGCCAATGATTATTACTTCTTTCAACATCAGCAATTTGAAAATGTGGATCTAACGTCATGTTTTTAATAGGCTTTTCTGTCTTAAAGACTTTTGTTACTTCGCCTCTATTGAATCTCCATATTTCTACTGGAATTGTAATCACTTCCTTATCTCCGTCTTCATATTCAAATTCAAGAATAATTGGCATAATTATACCGCCATTATCAGAAAATTTTACAGAATAAAAATGGTCATTCTTATCGATTAACTCACTCTCTTTTTCTGACAAATCATCCATGAATTCACGGTATTGTTTTTTATCTTTTTTGGTAACCTTATTTTTATCATAATCATCATAAAAATCTCTAGTTGCTGGATCACGATCTGTTACTGTTGATTCAATATCTTCCTCATCAAGCATTGCGCTATAATATTGACTCTTATTATCCGCTTCTTTCTTATATGATTTTTGTTCTTCTGGATCCATTTCAAGTTGATACCAGTCAACAGATTCAATGGATAGATCAACATGATCGTTACTAAAGAACCATCCTCTCCAAAACCAATCTAAATCTACCGCAGATGCATTCTCCATAATTCTGAAGAAGTCTGTTGGGGTCGGATGTTTAAACATCCATGTTTTAGAATATTCTTTAAATGCATAATCAAATAACTCACGTCCCATGATTGTGTCTCTTAATATATTTAAGGCAAGAGTTGGCTTTCCATAAGCATTTGCTCCAAATTGATATATTGATTCAGAATTAGTCATGATTGGCATAATATTGGATTTATCGCCTTTCATGTAGTTGATGATATACTCAGTATTCTTTGATGGGTGAAATAATTCTGTATCCCATTCTCTTCCTGCTATATCATCCATAAAAGAATTAAGACCTTCATCCATCCACGTCCATTGTCTTTCATCAGAATTAACAATCATAGGAAACCAAAAATGTCCTACTTCATGGATAATTACTCCAATTAAGCCTTTTTTTGTACGCTCAGAGTAGGTTCCATCATCTTCAGGTCTATATCCATTAAAACAAATCATTGGGTATTCCATTCCCATTCTATCAATATGGGCTGAGATTGCTACTGGATATGGATAATCAAATGTATACTTTGAATAGACTTCTACTGTATGTGCTACAGCTTTTGTAGAATATTGTCCCCACAAAGGTTCTGCTTCATTTGGATAATATGACATTGCCATAACTGTATTGTCACCAACCTCAACACCAATAGCGTCCCATATATATTTTCTCGATGTAGCAAAAGCGTAGTCTCGAACATTTTCTGCCTTGAAGTGCCATGTTTTTGTTTCTTCGGAATGAGTTTTTTCATTTTCTAATGCTTCAGAATTTGTGACAATTTTTACAGGCTCGTCAGCACTTTTAGACTCTTGTAATCTAGCCATCTGATCTTTAGTTAGTACTAGCTGCGGATTTTGTAATACACCAGTAGCACCCAATACATGATCAGCTGGTACCGTAATTTTGACATCATAGTCTCCAAAAATTAATGTGAATTCTCCTCGACCTAAAAACTGTTTATTTTGCCAGCCGTATATGTCATTATACATACACATGCGTGGGAAGAATTGTGCGATGGTATAGATATAATTATCATCTTCTTCAAAATATTCATATCCAGATCTTCCGCCATCTCTAATATGGTCATTAATATTATACCACCATTTAATTTTAAATTTATAAGACTGTCCTGCGCGCAACGGTGTTGGTAAATCTATGCGCATCATTGTTTTATTGATGATATATGGTAAATCTCTATTTAGTCCATCTTTTACATGTTCAATTTTAAATCCACCATCAAAATCTCTGTAGAAATTTTCAAGTGTACTCAAAGGAATAGATTCTCCTACTGTCATTTTTTCACGCCCACGTTGCGCTCCAAAGTCACCAGAAGATTGTATCTTGTAGCTATCAGAATCTAACGCTCTCACATTTTGATCCAATTGTACCCATAAGTAACTAAGCTGATCTGGTGAGTTATTATGAAATGTAATTGTCTCTTCTCCGTAGAGTCTTTGATTTTCATCATCAATAACAAGATTCATATCATAATCTGCTTCTTGTTGCCAATAGTCATGTCCAGGATAGCCCGCTGCAGTCCTGTAAGTGTTAGGGGTAGTAATATCTTCATTTAACTGTTTAAATTTGTCAAGATTGACTTGGGGATAAATAGTTGATACTGCTAAAGCTATAGCAATAATTTTTTTGATCATAGAAATCTCCATCTTAAAGTACTATTATTGGTTATTATAAAATGTAATAACTAAATAATAATGTTGTTAGTAAAAAAAAGATGTTATTTTTATGTATAACAAGGAGATAATTATGATAAAAAAAATACTTTTTATTCAAAATAGAAGAGATGTAAAACGTTCTAATTTTTTTGATCATTGGGAAAACATTCATGCTCCCCATATGGTAAAGGTTTTAAAGCCTCAAAAATATGTACTTACATTTTTTGAAGAAGATCTTGAAAACGGATGCTGTGGAATGGCTGAATTATGGTTCCATTCAGAAGAAGAGTATACCGTAGCAATGGAAAGACGAAGTACTGAATTTGGCAAATCTGATAATTGGCATGATGTAGCAAAAGCGTGGCCTGATCTTGAACGATATGAGTATACAGGCAGAGAAGTTAAGATTATTGACAATATTTAGTATTGTATGAATCGATATATATTATTTTTTCTCATTCCTTTATTTTTTAGTTGTACAAAACAATCATTTCAGGTTGGAGATATATTTTTTCAAGATTTAGACTGTGGACCACCATGTCAAGCTATTGAAGCAGTCACTTCTGGGTATCAAGGAGCTCAACTATCGCATTGTGCAATTATTACCTCAATAGGCTCTTCCAATCATAATACTATTCTCACTGAAGCAATTGGAGAGACTGTCATTCAAACAACATTACATGATTTTTTAAATCGTAGTAACAAGGTATTTGTAGGACGTCTCAAAAATGAATATCAATATATGATTCCAGATGCAATCGCATATATTCAAACTGATTTAAATGGTAAGCCATATGATTATATCTTTGATATAAATGATGATACATATTATTGCTCTGAAATTATTTATGAAGGGCTTAAAAAGGCAGATAATACACAGGAATTATTCTCTTTAAAACCTATGACATTCAATGAGCCTGGTACTGATAGTCCTTTTGTTCATTGGGTGGAGTATTATGAAGAATTAGGACATCCTATTCCTGAAGGAGAACTAGGGTTAAATCCTGGGCGTATGTCACGATCTGATGCGATTGAGATTGTTCATGTTTATGAAAAACCAACAGGGATGTATTAAAGATCTTGATATGTTTCACGATATAAACATTGCTCACATGCTTCCTTATCAAGCGTTGGAGCAGTATCGTTCTGTAAACAATTAAACATACCTTCTACAGTATTATCAATCCAGTCAGTATCTAATTGAAATTCTACTAATGTTCTTCTGAATTGCATTGTTTTACCTAAGTGCGGTTGATTCGTATCTCCATTGTAATACATGAGATAGCCAATCTTTGAAACGTCAAAATCATTCTTTTGCAATAACCAACTATAAATTTCTAATTGTCTTTTATATGATACGCCACGACCCCAAACATCGTCACGAGAATTGATGGTAGCGCGCTTTGCTGTTGCTTTGAAATCGATAACAACTAATTCCTCTTTTTCATTAATCATAATGTCATCGACGCCGCCATATATTAATAGATTAAAATCAGGATGCACATATTGAATACCTTTAAATGAGTTCTGCCATTGTTCAATATCAGGATGATGAAATGGTTTAATATTCAAATTATACTCTTTAAAAAGACCATGAGGTCTATCTTCTTTTCTACAATAATCCATTTCTTTCTTTAATAGGGTATCTACTGCCGAATTAATAGCCCAGCCTGGACCAGATGGCTCTCTAAATCCTAAGCGAACTTCTAAGTAGAAACATCGTTCACACTTACAAAATAATTCAATCTTAGTTCGACTTAACTTGAAAGCAGCCGGACTCTCTGGATTATATCTCCATTTATCTCCGACGATAGGATTATATTTAGGCATATTTTAATCTACATCAATAGGATCAAAATCGCCAGACCATGCCAAGCATTTTTGATTATCTTTTGCAATCTTAGATATCACCTTAACATCATCTCTAGATATAGTAAAGTGATCTAAATCTAAATTTTCTTTTAGGCGATTATAATGTACAGATTTAGGCAATACTGGATATCCAAGCTGTATCGCCCACTTTAAAAATAATTGCGGAACAGTTACTTCATATTGATCGGCAATATTTTGACATGGAATCGCACCGATTTTCATATCTTCAGGCTTTCCATTCCACTGCGATCCTTCTCTCCAATTTGGAATTGGAGCTAATGATGAGTAAGCAATCGGTAATATTTCATGCTTATCCATGTATTGTGCTAATTCTGTGCGTACAACATGCCATGGATGAATTTCTATTTGATTTGCTACGGGCATTTCAACCCCAGCCATTTCAATTTCTTGAATATGTTTTACATTATAATTTGATACTCCGATATTTTTTACTTTACCCTGTTTTTTTAATTCAACCATTGCCTCCCATTGCTCTAATCGATTCTCTTTAGCAAAAGGATTATGAATTAAATATAAATCAATTTCATCTACTTGGAGCAATTTAAGACTCTCATCACAAGCACTGATTGCGCCTTTAAAATTTTGAAATGGCTCTTCTTGACCAAACATTCCTGGCCACATCTTTGTAGTAATAAAAATTTTATCTCTTGGAGTTGATGATGCCGCAAGCGCTTTACCAATACCTTCTTCATTGCGATAGATTTGAGCAGTATCAATATGTTGATATCCCAATTCTAGAGCATCAGTAGAAATTTGTTCTACTTTATCATTAGGAATGAGCCAAGTACCAAGCCCAATCATTGGTATGCCAATCTTATTCATGGCAATATTATACGATAATTTTTGTGACATATCCCATCTTTTTTGTAACTCTGTGTTGCCTTTAATATGTCTGGGTTCATAAGGGCACATCCTACAGCCACGACCACAGCATACTTTTTCATCGATTAGAAATTGAGATGTTAACATGAGGCAATAATAGAGTTTATACTAAAATAATGAAAGGGTTAAGATTTGTATTTATCTGTAATAGAAATTTCATCTACCTTGCCCTGAAAATGTCCATTATAAATTGTGTCAGCCATCCATTCTTTTTCGATATCAATTTCATCCAATGAGATATTTTTCCACCAATATTTATTTTCTGGATCCCAACGATATTTTCTTAATCGTAATAGATCTTTTGTATGAAAAGGGCTTCCAATTGCAGCAATTTTATAGATAGGCATAGCTGCATTGACTAATAATTCTAGTACTGCATTATCTGAGCCCTCGATATCATGAGTAATCAAATGAATAAGGGCGTCTACGTCAAACATTGCACGATGTGAATCATAATAAAATCCATGCCAAATACATAAAATTTCTTGGCCTCGAGCACTAAAGCCTCGCTCTGTCCAATTAATATCATTAACAGAGCATGCCCATACTTTATCTTGTGAAAGTGGCAAATGTCGATCCATCACCCCTCTATCAAAAAAAGCATTGTGTGCTATAATAATATCTGCACTATTTAAAATACGAGATACAGCTTCCCAATCAATAGAGTGTCCTGCTATAGTATCATCAGTGAGACCGGTAATTCTTGTTATTACTGGGTCAAGGGCTTCTTCTGGGTCATTAAAAGATTCATATTCATCTACTATGCCTAGTAATTCTCCACTATTTTTATCAATAGCAGTAATTTTTCCAGCAAATTCTATAATCTTACAATCTTTTTGAAGGCCTGTAGTTTCAAGATCTAAGAAACATACCTTAACAGCATTATCATTATGATAATCCTTTGGCAAGCTAGTAAAACTCTCTCCTTCAAATTTATAGAGTTCAATTTTTTTATCACCATCGATAATTTTATTTAGGAATCCCATTATTTAATTTACATCAAAAAAAACAATCGAAGTAGTCCTGTCTGTTTATGGATTATTTTAATCTATAAAAAGAAAGTCTCTTCAAAAGAAGAGACTTTTTATTGTCGGGATAGCAGGATTTGAACCTGCGACCCCCTCGTCCCAAACGAGGTGCGCTAACCGGACTACGCTATATCCCGAAATTTATATGGGTGACTGATGGGACTCGAACCCACGACAGCCGGAATCACAATCCGGGGCTCTAACCAACTGAGCTACAGTCACCATTGGCTTAATAAACTAAATAAGCCTGCAAACTTATTATAGTTTACGTTTTTACACAAGTAGAGTTAAATTTTTACAAATAATCAAAAATGAGCACTTTAAACAAATATTTAATTAAACAGTCCTTTATTCCATTCGTTCTATCCGTTGGAGTTATTACTACTGTACTATTTCTTCAATTCCTTATTAGGGCAATTGATCGCTTTCTAGGTAAGGGATTAGATGTGTTTACTATTTTAGAATATCTATATTTAAATCTTGCATGGATCATTGCATTATCTGTTCCAATGTCTCTATTAATTTCTAGTGTGATGACTTACGGTAGGATGTCACAAGAGAACGAAATTACTGCATTAAAATCTGCAGGTGTAAATTTATTTAGCATTATCAAACCAGCGCTATGGTTTGGAAGTATCGTAGGATTTCTATTATGCCTATTCAACAATTTTATTCTTCCTGACATGAATTATAATGCTCGATTATTGGCCAGAGATATTTATCAAAAAAAACCTGAGCTGACCATTGAACCTGGATACTTTGTCGATATGATTCCACAATACACCATGATTGTGAAAGAATTAGATGGCAAAGAATTTAAAGATATAAAAATATTTAGCAAAAATACAAGCTCAGAACAAACCACTATCTATGCAAAGAGCGGATCGCTAGAGTCTAAAGGTGGTATTATTACAGTGAATTTACAAGATGGTGAAATTCATGAAATTGATTTAGAAAATTATGATCATTATCGTAAGATAAAATTTGGTACACATCAGATTATCATTTCTATAGACGACTTATTGTTGAATAGAACCAGTGAGTCTAACCGCACTGACCGTGAAATGAAAGTTCCTGCAATGATTGAAAAAATTCAACAGAATAAAATATCTATAGAACAAATAAAAAAACGTATCGAAACGGTTAAAAATGATATTGGTATAGATACAAATAGTCAGATGAATCTTGCTGGTATCATGAATCAAATTGAAATATTGAAGGAGGATACTTCTGTTGAAATAAATGAAAATCGAGATTATAATAACAAAACTCCTGTCAGTAACTACGAAGAAAAAGAAAAAATAAGATCTCTAAATAACAATGCAAGACAGTTTCAAAATGAATTTACTCTTATAGAAAATTATGAAAAAAATAATAACAAATTTCTTGTTGAGATCCATAAAAAATTTACGCTTGCAGTGGCCTGTATATTATTTACTCTTGTTGGAGCTCCTCTAGGTATACTAGTAAGAAAAGGCGGGATTACAATAGCCTCAGCCTTAAGTATTGCATTTTTTCTTATATATTATATTCTATTAATATGGGGAGAACAACTAGCCGATAGGGCTCTCTTAGATCCTGCTATTGGATCATGGATGCCGAATATTGTATTGTTTATAGTGGGAATAATTATCTTATTTTTATCAGATAAAAAAAATTAATTAAATCTAGGTTGATTACTCTTTAAAAATATTTCTATTTCAGTTTTCTTCGTTCTTGATGTAGGTAATTGCTTGGTATCAGAATCAATTTCTACTTCTACCACACCTTCAGGCATTACAAATGGTTCGCTTGGTATGTTTAATGTTTTGTGTGCTTCTTTCATAAATAATGCCCATGCAGGAAGTGCTGCTACACTTCCAGCTTGACCTTTACCAAGGCTAATGGGGTATTGATCTACTCCAAACCATGCTCCGGCGGTAATACTAGGAGTAAATCCAACAAACCATGCATCACTCCAGTTTTGTGTAGTACCTGTCTTTCCGCCTGCTACATGTCTAAATTTATATTTCCATCGTACGCTTCCGCCAGTACCTTTATCCATAACCGTTTGCAATAAATTGGTGACCATATAAGCTGTTTCAGGACTTAAAACTTCTTTCTGAGTATTAGTAAATTCTTTAATAATCTGACCATATTTATCTTCAATTCTAGTGATGGCAATAGGAGAAGAATAGATTCCTTTATTAGCAAATGTTGCATACGAAGCTACAATCTCTATGGGTCTAACTTCGGAGGTTCCTAATGCAATTGCATCTACTGCTCTAATGGAAGAATTAATCTGCATTCTTCTTGCTATATTTTTAACCTGTTGAGGTGGAACTAACTCTTGAACCATTCGTACAGAAATTAGGTTTAATGATCTTCGTAGACCTTCCCTCAATGTAGTTAACCCTCCAGTACTATTATCATAATTTCTAGGAGTCCATTTTTCTTTCTCTCCCTTAGCATTATTTCGATATAAGGCAACGGGCTGATTAAGAAGTTGTGTGGTAACTGGATAATTATTATCAATTGCAGCAGTATAGATATATGGTTTAAATACAGAGCCTGGTTGTCGTAGAGCTTGAGTTGATCGATTGTATTGATCTAAATAATCAGATCTTCCACCAATCATTGCTAATATCTCTCCATTCTTACTATTCAAAGCAATGAATGCGCATTGTACCAATAAGTTTTGTCTTAGCTCTTCATATAGCTTCATCTGTCCATTCAACATCATTTTTACTGAGTCTTCAGGAAAAATAGATAAATATCCTAGCTTGGAAAACCTATCAGGGTCTTCAAAGAGTTGGGTGTTGAATTCATCTTGGTTTTTTTTAAGTGTTTTCATCACAACATCTTCTGCAATCTTTTGAAGTCGATAGTCTAAAGTTGTATAAATTTTTAGTCCATCCTGATAAATATTAATACCTAATTCATCATCTTGTTTTTCTAAAATTCTTCTAACATATTCTGCAAAATAAGGGGCTTTACCTCTTGGAATTTCATAGGAAATGTTATCAGGGATAATACTATTATTCTCTATATACTCTTGGTGATCAATATAGTCTTGATTATACATTACCTTTAAAACAATAGATCTTCTCTCTATTGCTTTATTTAAGTTTCTTAGAGGAGAATAATTAGCGGGAGAAGGTAATAGCCCTACAAGCATTGCAGATTCTCCAATTGTTAACTCTGATGCTTTTTTATTAAAGTATCTTTTTGCAGCTGATTCAGCACCATAGGTTCCATGTCCAAAATGTACTGTGTTTAAATACATTTCTAAAATCTCTTCTTTCGTATAGGTTCTTTCAATCTGAATGGCAGTTATCATTTCTTTTAGTTTTCTCGTAATGCTATCTCTAAATCCAACTTCTTTATAAAGATTTCTTGCTAACTGTTGAGACAGAGTACTAAAACCTTGTCTAAAGCTCATGGAAGAAACATTAACTATAACGGCACGAAAAACACTTTGTAAATCAACTCCCCAATGTCCGTAAAATCGCCTATCCTCTGATGCAATAACTGCATGCTTAAGATGTTCTGGCATATCTTCTATATCAATAAATACTCTTTTTTGAATATAGAATTCACCAATGACTTCGTCATTTCTGTCGTAGAGCGTAGATAACATTGCTGGATCGAATGTCTCCAATCGTTCTAATGAAGGCAAGTCTCTTGATAGATATACAACATAGAAGATTACTAAGATAGAAAGATAAGCAATGATTCTAACAGAACTTAAAAAAGATTTAATCATATTTTTTTGGAGAAACCATCAATTCTGGTTTAACGATCTCATCAAACTCTTGTTCCGAAAGATATTTTAATTTCTTGGCACTTTCTTTCAATGAAATGTTCTCTTTTAAAGCTTTCTTTGCAATTTCTGCTGATTTTTCGTAACCAATAACTGGATTTAATGCTGTAACTAACATTAATGATTTATTTAAATTTTCTTGAATTTTTTTTCTATTAGCCTCTAGTCCATTTAATGCATTTAAGGTGAAAGATTCTGCAACTTCCGCTAATAGGGTAATAGATTCATGGATTGAAGATGCAATAATTGGTCTATAAGTATTCAGCTCAAAATTTCCATTTGATCCAGCGTAATTGACTGTTAAATCATTACCTAAAATTTGTGCATATACCATATTTACTGCTTCGCATTGTGTTGGATTAACCTTTCCTGGCATAATAGAACTTCCTGGCTCGTTAGAAGGAAGTTTTAGTTCTCCAATGCCTGCCATAGGACCGCTAGCCAACCATCTAATATCATTCGCAATTTTATTAAGAGATCCTGCGCATATTTTTATCTGAGAAGATAGATTTGATAAAGGATTCTGAGACGAAAGTAATTCAAATTTATTATCACATACACTGAACTCAATATCAGTTTCCTCTGCAATAAAGCTAGCTGTTAATGTATCAAATCCTTCAAGAGTATTAATTCCTGTTCCTACAGCGGTTCCTCCAACTGGGAGTTGTCTGCACTCTTTTGCTGCTGTTTTAATTCTTTCAATGTCATGGCTAATCATGGAAGTATATCCAGAAAATTCCTGACCCAACCTTATAGGAGTGGCATCTTGTAAATGTGTTCTACCTACTTTTATAATACTGTCAAATTCTTTACTCTTTTTTTGTAATCCTTTTTTCAAAAGCTCTAAGGTTGGTAATAAATTATCTTCTACACTTAGTACGCACCCTACTAAAATAGCAGTTGGAAATGTATCATTAGTGGATTGTGACATATTCACATGATCGTTTGGATGAACAAATTTATATTCACCTAACTTCCCGCCTAATATTTCATTCGCTCTATTAGCTACAACCTCATTAACATTCATATTAGTTTGGGTTCCGCTTCCTGTTTGAAATACGGCTACAGGGAATTGATCAAGAAATTTTTCAGGATTATCAGTGATATCATCACAGGCTTTCATAATAGAGTTAGCTAATTTTTCTGACAATCTTTTCTGAGCATGATTAGTCATGGCTGCAGCTTTTTTGATAATGATATAAGGTAAGATAAGACTAAACTCCATCGGCCATCCAATTTCAAAATTTTCAACTGCTCTCTGAGTTTGTGCTCCGTAATAAGCGTTAGCAGGAACTTTAACTTCCCCTAAGCTATCTTTTTCGGTTCTAAATTTTGTCATTTTACCTCCCAAGTATCTCCGGCGTTAAGTAATTCATTTAATCCTTTTGAGCTCTTACTTCCTTTTTGAGATTCGTCCATTTGAGCGCTCATAAGACTGTCGTAAGTTGGTCTTTCTTTGCAGTATAACACTCCAACTGGTTCTGGAAATTCTTCACTCTCAGTAAAGTTAGCTAACATATCACCTATAAACCTATCTTCTTCGTCATGTACTACAATATCATCTATAGAGTACTCATGCCCTATTTTAACCACCTTAGGAGTAGTGCCATCTAAGTAAATACCTTTATCTTTCTCGGTGCCAAAAATGAGTGGCTCGCCATGTTCCAATCGAAGCAGTTGTTCTTCTTTGGTATCTCGATCAGTTAACTTAGCAAAAGCGCCGTCATTAAAAATATTACAATTTTGGTAGATTTCAATAAATGAAGTTCCTTTATGCTCATTTGCTCGCAGAATCATAGCTTGTAAATGCTTTAATTCTTTATCGATTGTTTTCGCTACAAAAGAGGCTTCTGCTCCAAGCGCTAACTTTGTAGGCTTGAATGGATAATCTAATGACCCCATTGGAGTAGAATATGTTACTTTTCCTTGCTCTGACGTAGGAGAATATTGTCCTTTTGTTAATCCATAAATACGATTATTAAATAACATAATATTTATATCAAAATTCCTTCTTAGCAGGTGAATCATATGATTTCCTCCGATAGAAAGTCCATCGCCATCTCCTGTTACTAACCATACAGATAAATCTGGATTAGCCATCTTTAATCCACTAGCAATTGTTGGAGCTCGTCCATGAATTGTATGAAATCCGTACGTATTCATATAATAAGGGAATCGACTAGAACATCCAATCCCTGATACAAAGACCGTATTTTCTTTATCTTCAGTAATCTGAGGAAATGTTTTTTGTGTTTGTGCTAATATAGCATAGTCTCCACATCCTGGACACCAACGAATGGCTTGATCTGATTGGAAATCAGCTTTCTTTAGTAATGGCTTATCGCTCATTGATGATTTCCTTGGCTTTTGCAACTATAGTAGAAGCACCTAATGGTTTACCTTGAACTTCATTTAATCCAATTGCATCTACTAAAAATTCTGCACGAACTATTTGACGAAATTGCCCGGTATTAATCTCAGGCATTAACACATTCTTATAGTTTGATAAAATATCTTTTAGATCATTTGGAAGTGGACTAATCCATCTGATAGATACATGCGCTACTTTTAAATTTTCTGATAGCAGTGATTCTGTCGCTGACTTACAAGTTCCATGTGTACTTCCCCAACTCAAAATTAATAAATCGCCTTCTTTTTCTCCAAATACTTCCGTAGGAGGTAACTCATTGGCAATATTTGCTACTTTCTGTGCTCTGATTTGAACCATTTTTTCATGGTTATCTGAATCATAGTTTACATTACCTGTCACATCTTGTTTTTCTATCCCACCAATACGATGCTCTAAGCCTTTAGTTCCTGGAATTGCCCATCCTCTTGCCAGCGTTTCTTCGTTACGCTTATAGGGTAAGTATTGTTCATCAGTTAAATTTTCTTTTACAAACTCTGCATCAAAATCTTCAAGATCATCAGGGTTTGGAATAATCCATGGCTCTGATCCATTTACTAAATATCCATCAGAAAGCATCATTACTGGTGTCATATATTTTACTGCTATTCTACAAGCTTCGTATGCTGTATAATAACAATCTCCTGGCGTAGATGCTGCAATAACTGGCATTGGAGCTTCTCCATTTCTTCCATATACTGCTTGAAATAAGTCTGATTGCTCAGTTTTTGTAGGCAATCCAGTGCTTGGTCCACCTCTTTGTACATTAATAACAACTAATGGTAATTCAGTAATGATTGCTAGGCCTAAGAATTCTCCTTTTAAAGCAATTCCTGGACCTGAAGATGCAGTCACACCTAAAGAACCTCCATAAGATGCGCCAAGAGCTGCTCCTATTCCGGCAATTTCATCTTCGGCTTGATAAGTTTTTACACCAAATCTTTTCCAATTAGCTAATGTATGTAATATGTTACTTGCAGGGGTAATAGGATAACCTGCAAAAGTAAGACTTAAATTGCTTTTTTCCACTGCAGTTAGTAGCCCGAGACATGTAGCCAGTGTTCCATTAATATTTCTATATTTACCTGCGGGTAGTTTTGCTTTATTTACTACATATCTTGTAGTAAATATTTCAGCAGTATCTCCATAGTTATATCCGGCATGCAATGCTTTCACATTTGCATCGACAATATCAGGTTTGGATTTAAATTTTTTATTTAACCACTCAATGGTAGGCTCTAAAGGTCTATCATATATCCAGAATAAAACGCCCAAAGCGCATAAATTTTTTGTTCTATCAATTAACTTAGGAGCTAAATCAATTCCTTCGCATGCAAGAGTAACTAGTTTACTCATCTCTATAAAATGAGCAGAATAATAATCTTCCAAGGACCCATCTTCTGTTGGGTCACTTTCATATCCTGCAAGTTTTAAATTTTTAGTCGTAAATGCATTCTTGTTAATAATTAATGTTCCACCTGGTGTCAGATCTTTTAAATGTACTTTTAAAGCCGCTGGATTCATTGCGACCAATACATCTGGATTTTCTCCCGGTGTATGAATTTCTTGAGAACTGAAATGAATTTGGAATGAACTCACTCCCGCTAAAGATCCAGCAGGTGCACGAATTTCAGCAGGAAAATCTGGCAAAGTACTTAAATCATTTCCCATAATTGCAGAGGTTTGAGTAAATCTTCCTCCACTTAATTGCATTCCATCTCCGGAGTCGCCCGCAAATCGAATGGTTACATTATCTACTGTCTCTATTTTAGCTTTTTTACTCATTATTGCCTTCAAATGAACATCAATTTACATTACGGAAATAAAGTAAGCAATTAGTTATGGAAATTAAAAAAATAGGTATTTTTATCTCAGATTATTTTATTTTATTCTGCAGAAATTTTTTCAATTGCAGTAATTGTGAATTTTGTATCTTTGCCCTGAATTTCAAGCGTAAAGCTTTCATTAATCTTTTTGCCAATTATTGCTTGAGCAAAAGGTGACTTATAGGTTACAGCTAGAGGATAAAGATCTAGCTCAGATTCGATAGGACCTAACATATAATAGTCTTCAGCCTCATCTTTGCCTTCTTCGTGGATTGTAACTTTATTACCAAATCCTACATCATCGGTTTCAATATCACTGTTCCCGATCATTTTAAATGGTGCATGAGACTGTAGAAATTGTATTTTATACACAAGCAAACTTTGGTGCTCTCTAGCGGCGTGATATTCAGCATTTTCTTTAAGATCTCCTTGATCAGCTGCTTCTCTAATCCTTAAAGAAGTCTCTCTTTTCTCTTTATTAAGAGATTTCATTTTTTCTACTAGTATGCGGTGCGTGTCGCGTAAAATCAAAGTTGCCATATTTCAAATTCCCATTATTTAGTTAAATCAACATCAACTTATAATAAGATTAGTATTGGAACAAATATTTTCTAAAAATATAGGACATAACACCCGTATGAGTTAAATTTTTTTCCTGTTATGAAAGATATAAAAAACAGCATAATTGACATACTAAAAGAATGTTATGATCCTGAACTTCCAATTGATCTTTGGAACCTTGGACTCATCTATGACTTGCATATCTATGAACAGCCTAAAGAAAGATTTGGAGTAGATATTACTATGTCCTTAACGACACCGGGATGCTCAATGGGTCAGTATATGATAGATGATATTAAAAATAAGATTACTGAATTAAAATACATGGATACTATTAATGTAGAGATTACATTTGACCCGCCTTGGAGTCCAGAAATGATGACTGAAGAAGGCAAACAAAAACTTGGACTTTAATATGGAAAATCAACCACTAGAACAACCTATTACTATATCAGAAAAAGCTGCTATACGACTAAAAAATATCATGGAAAGCGAAGAGTCATCAAAAAAAGGCGTTCGTGTTGCCATTGATACTGGCGGATGCTCAGGAATGTCATATAATATTACTTTTGATGGTGAAAAAAAAGAATTCGATAAAGTATATGAAAGCCATGGAATCAAAATATTTTGTGACGTGAAAAGTTGGATTTATGTCAGAGGATGTGAAATAGATTTTTCTAACGACTTACTAAATGGAGGATTTAAAGTTAATAACCCCAATGCCAATCGAACATGTGGCTGTGGTATTAGCTTTTCAGCATAATGATTGACAAAAATCAACAAATTATTGACTCAACTCTGGATCAAGAATATAAATATGGTTTTACAACTAATATTGAAACAACTACGTTTGAACCTGGACTAGATGAAGGGGTTATTACAAAACTTTCAAAATTAAAAAAAGAGCCGCAATGGTTATTGGATTGGCGACTAAAAGCATATGAGAGCTGGAAAAAAATGGAAGAACCTACATGGGCACAAGTAGATTATACTCCTGTAGATTACCAAGCATTGAGTTATTATTCAGCTCCTAAATATAAAAAAAATGACAGTCTAGATGATGTTGATCCTGATATTATTGAAACATATAATAAATTAGGTATTTCATTGAATGAACAAAAACGACTTGAAGGTGTTGCGGTAGACGCTGTATTTGATAGCGTATCAGTGGCAACAACCTTTAAAAAAGAGCTTGCAAAACATGGGGTTATCTTTTGTTCTTTCTCTGAAGCAGTAATTGATCATCCAGAATTAGTCAAAAAATATTTAGGCTCAGTAATACCAAGTACAGACAATTATTTTGCAGCCTTAAACTCCGCAGTATTTAGTGACGGATCTTTTGTTTATATCCCTAAAAATGTTCGTTGCCCTATGGAGCTGTCTACATATTTTAGAATTAACGCAGCTAATACTGGTCAATTTGAAAGAACGCTCATTATAGCCGATGAAGGTAGTCATGTAAGTTATTTAGAGGGATGTACTGCTCCTATGCGCGATGAAAATCAATTGCATGCAGCATGTGTAGAATTAGTAGCGCACAAAGATGCAACAATCAAATATTCTACTATTCAAAATTGGTATGCTGGAGATAAAGAAGGCAAAGGTGGAATTTATAATTTTGTGACTAAAAGGGGAATATGTACTGGAGATAGAGCTAAGATTTCTTGGACTCAAGTAGAAACTGGATCTGCAGTTACATGGAAATATCCTAGTGTAATAATGCAGGGAGATCATAGTGTTGGAGAATTCTATTCTGTTGCTGTTACGAAAAATAAGCAGCAAGCCGATACGGGTACAAAAATGATTCATATTGGTAAGAATACCAAAAGTACAATTATATCAAAAGGAATTTCAGCTGGAGAAGGGCAAAATACCTACAGAGGTGGGGTCAAAATTCTAAAAAATGCAGATAATGCACGAAATTTTTCACAGTGCGATTCTATCTTAATCGGAAATAAATGTGGAGCACATACTTTCCCATATATTGATGTTAAAAATCCAACTGCAAAAATGGAGCATGAGGCTACCACATCGAGCATAGGTGAAGACCAATTATTTTACTGTAATCAACGAGGAATTAATCTTGATGATGCAGTATCTATGATTGTAAATGGATTTTGTAAAGAAGTGTTTGCAGAATTACCAATGGAGTTTGCTGTAGAAGCAAAACAATTAATTGAAGTAACATTAGAAAATAGCGTAGGATAAATAAATGATTAAAATTAAAAATTTAAAAGCATCAATTGAAGATAAAGCCATTCTAAAAGGAATAAACTTAGAAATTCCTAAGGGTGAAATTCATGTCATTATGGGTCGTAATGGATCTGGAAAAAGTACATTAGCCAATGTTATCGCTGGAAATGAAACATGTGAAGTAGATGGTGGCTCAATTGCAATGAATGGAAATGATATTACAGAAATGAGTATTGAAAATAGAGCCCTTCAAGGATTATTTTTATGCTTTCAGTATCCTGTAGCTATACCAGGTGTAAGCATGGCATATTTTTTAAGAGCAGCATTAAATGCAAAAAATAAACATGATGGAGAAGAAGAAATGGATGCTGTTCAATTTCTTGCAACTGCCAAAAAAATATTATCAGAGCTTGGTTTAGATGATTCATTTCTAAAACGATCTATTAATGATGGGTTTTCAGGCGGAGAAAAGAAAAAAAGTGAAATCTTACAACTACTAATGTTGAATCCACAATTAGCTGTTCTAGATGAAACTGATTCAGGGTTAGATGTGGATGCATTACGTACCGTAGCAAAAGGTGTAAATGAATTTAAAAATGATAATAATTCTGTATTAATCATTACTCACTATCAAAGACTACTCGAGTATATTAAACCGGATGTAGTTCATATCATGATTGATGGTAAAATTGTCAAATCAGGAGATATGACGTTAGTACATGAAGTAGAAAAAAATGGTTACTCATGGCTTGTGAAATAAAATATGTTAAAAAAAATACAAAAACATAGTAATAGTAGATTTGAAGAAATAGGCTATCCATCAAAAAAACTTGAAAATTGGAAATTTTCTTCAAGTAAGCACTTAAAAAAATATCTTTCTAATAATTCTGATGATAAGGATACGTCAATCGATAATCATGACGATGAATACACCCTATGCTTTATAAACGGAGAAATCACATTAGAATCTTTAAATAAATTTATATATAAAGATGATATGACTATCTTGGACATTGATCAATTAAGCGATGAAAATATCTGCTCTACTTCATCCAACTTTGAAAAAGAAGCATTGTTTCATCTTGGACTGTCTACCATTAAGTCTGGAAAATATTTTGAATTTAAAAAAGGAAGTAAGTTTGATACTCCAATTCAAATTTTAAATTTTTATAGTAAAAAAAATGAAGGTCTTAGAATCTCATCATTTAACATTTTTAAACTTAATCAGGGTAATAATATTTCAATCATCGAAAAAGACGTTAATAAAGGTTCTAGTAGTTTTAACCTAAGTCTTAAAAAATTTATATGTTCTGAAAATACCATTTTAAATCATTCTATGATGTATGATGATAGTACAGAAAGTAACTATTTGGGATATAATTACTATGAATTGGGAAGAAACGTACTATTAAATATCGATAGCATGAATATCAATTCAACATTTAATAAAAATTTTATAGATATAGATTTAAATAAAGAAGGATCAGAAGTTAAAATTAATATTTTAAATCTTGCGAGAAATCAACAACATTTAGACAATAATATACTGATGAATCATAATGCTGAACATTGTATCAGCTCTCAAAATGTACGTAATATTCTCAAAGACCGATCAACCTGCGTATTTAATGGAAAAGTTATTGTAGCAGATGGAGCGCAACAAACAGATTCTAATCAATCAAACAAAAATTTGTTGTTATCTCAAAATGCTACGGCACACTCTAATCCTCAGCTAGAAATTTATGCAGATGATGTGAAATGTGGTCATGGGTCTACTACTGGAGCATTAGATAAAGATAGTATATTTTATTTAAGGGCAAGAGGAATTAAAGAGTCTGATGCTAACAACATCCTAGTAAAAGCATTTGCAAAAGAAATTCTACAAGATTTTGTAAATGACGATATAAGAAATTTATCTGAAAATAATCTAAACCATTGGATCGATGGGTAGTATAACCGAAAAATTGTCTCATATTAGAGACGGATTTTCAACTCTTGATGGCCAAGATCGATTGGTCTATTTAATTGATTTAGGGAAAAAAATTGACTGCATTAACGAGGCAGACAAAATAGAATCTAATAAAGTGCATGCATGCACATCTCAAACATGGGTTAACATTCAAAATCAAGATACTATATCTATTACTGTTGACTCTGAAAGTTCGATAGTTAAAGGATTATTAAGAATTTTACAGATTGGTTTTAATAATGAACAAAAAAAGAATATTATTGATTTTATAGATGATTTTGATGAACCTATAAAGATTTTTGAATGGCTTAATATAGGACCAACTATTTCGAGTCAAAGACAGAATGGATTTATTGGTGCGTTATTATTTATAAAGAAAGAGTTAATAAATGAATAAAGAATTTATATTAGAAAAAGATGTAGTAGTGCATAGCGTCCCTGACGGTATTAAAACTACTTTAAATAAAGGGATGTCCGGCATTCTTACTCAGTCTCTAGGTGATAACTATACTGTTGTTGTTGAGGGCAATATGTATCAAATAAAAGGTATTGATGGAGAAGCTATTGGAGAAGAAAAACGACTTATAAATTCTAATAATTTTGCTAATAAAGAGGAAATTTGGAATGTATTACATACATGTTATGATCCTGAAATTCCTGTCAATATTGTTGATTTAGGTTTGGTATACAATACCGATATTGACCAAGAAGATGACGGTGTAAATATTCGAATACAAATGACTTTAACTGCTCCAGGATGTGGAATGGGTCCAGTCATTGCCGATGAAGTAAAACAAAAATTATCCTCATTGAGTGGAGCTAAATCTGTAGATGTTGAACTGGTTTGGGAGCCTCAATGGAACCAAGATATGATGTCTGATGCAGCAAAATTACAACTCGGTCTTTACTAGGCCATTATGGATATTCAAAAAATAAAAAGTCAATTTCCTATCTTGAAGCAAAAGAATCGTGGGAAAAAACTTATCTATCTTGATAGTGCAGCTACAAGCTTAAAACCTTTATCTGTCATTGAAGGAGAAAGTGATTTCTATAAAAATTCTTATGGCAGTATTCATCGAAGTGTTTATGAGTTAGGTGAAAAAGCAACTAACGCTTTTGAGGGTACTAGAAATAAAGTTGCAAAGTTTATTGGATCAAAGCATAGCTCATCAATTATATTTACCAAGGGAGCCACTGAATCTATTAATCTAGTTGCTGATTCTTGGGGCTTTTCTAATCTTAGAAAAAATGATATTGTATTAATAAGTGAGATGGAACACCATTCAAATATTGTACCATGGCAAGTCATCACTAAACGCACTGGAGCAATATTAAAATATATTTCTGTAAAAGAAGACGGTACATTAGATATGGAAAGTTTAAAAAGTAAGCTGACCGATAAAGTTAAAATACTATCTATTACACAAGCTTCTAATGTATTGGGGACAATCAATCCAATGAAAGAAATTATCAATCTTGCACATCAAAATAATACTTTGGTAATGGTTGATGGCTGTCAAAGTACTCCTCATTTTAAAGTGGATGTAGAAGATCTAGATTGTGACTTTTTTGCTTTTTCAGGTCATAAGATGTTAGGTCCTACTGGTGTAGGAGTTTTATATGGAAAACAAGATTTATTAGAAAAAATGGAGCCTTACCAAACAGGTGGTGGCATGATAAAAGAAGTAACATTACAAGAATCTACATGGAACGATGTACCATATAGATTCGAAGCAGGATCACCTAATGCATCTCAAGTAATTGGATTAAGCTATGCTATTGATTTTATCAATGAACTTGGAATTAATGAGATTACAAAGCATACTGAAATGATATCTGATTACACTTTTAAAGAATTAAGTAAAATTGATGGGGTTACTATATATGGACCGTCTCATAATCGTATTTCTATTGTCAGCTTTAATATAGACGGTATTCATTCTGGAGATATTACTCAAATGCTAGACTACGAAGGTATTACTATGAGATCTGGAAGGCACTGCTGCTCTCCATTAATGTCTAAATTAAATATTTCATCATGCTTAAGACTCAGTCTTTATCTCTATAATGATACTTCAGAAATAGATTTATTTATCGAAAAACTAAAGAGCACAATTACCACTTTAAGCTAATGGAAACTATTAGCTTAGATGATTTTCTTTCTGATGGTATGATTAAGGAAAAAGAATTTCGTGCTCAAATAAAAACAATAGATTGGGAATCATTTAATAATAAAAAAGTTATGATTAAGGGTTGTGCTGGTGTACCAGTTCCTACATGGGCATATCTAATTATTTCATCACACTTATCAAACTATGCTAAAAATATTTATTTTGGTGAGCCATGTTCGGCTATTCAGATTTATAGTAAAAAATAAATTAAGACAAATTTTCTGCAACAATATCTGCTACATCTTTTACTTTGATTGTTTCTTGACCAGCAGGAGTAAGTGGACCAATCCCTTGATTCATCATACCGTAACAAAAATTACAACCGGTTACAACTGTATCCGTTTTAGACTCAATAACTTGCTCTGCTCTTAATAGATGAGTACGTCCTTCTCCACTATCTTTCTTCCACCAAAGTGCTCCTCCAGCTCCACAACATAAAGTTTCTTTTCCGCTCTCATCTAATTCAAAAAAGTCTGGCGCAGCAGCTTTAATAGCGTTTCGTGGCGCACTAACTTCATCGAGTGTTCTAGAAAGATTGCAAGGATCATGGTACGTTACCTTCTCAAGAGCTCCTGGATTAATATTGATTTTACCTTGATCTAACAATTCTGATATTACTTGAGTATGATGTTTTACTTCATATTTAATTTCATGATACTTGCTGTATTCTTTTTGGAGATTAACTACGCAATGTGGACACATAGTGGTCACATTTTTTACCTTATTTAATTCTTCAACATTTTGATCCATTAATAATTGATATGTTAACTTATCACCTAATTTATTTGCAGGATCTCCAGAACATTGTTCATTACTAAGCACTCCATAAGTAACCCCAGCTGAATCTAAAATTTTAGTAAAATTTCTTACAGAGCCTACAAAGTTTGGGTCCATAGCATGTTTAGCAAAACAACCTAACCATAACACTAATTCTTTATCGCTAGTATATGCTGGCAACTCTTTAAGTAAGTCGCTTGATGATGCTCCTTCCGTATTGCCTGTTTCTTGTAAATTGCGTAATAATTTTTGATATTCCTGAGGAACATCTCCTTCAGCTAATACTTGGAAACTTCTAATTTCATCTGCTTTTTCTACATGATTTCCTACAGGACATACTTCTGTACATGCTTGACATGTAGTGCATTCCCATCCTGCTTCTACATTGATTTTATCCACTACATTCACATCCCCAGAATCAAGCATAGGTTGTTTTAAATTGAGTATGAAATGATATTTTGGATCTAAGATTCCTCCACCTCTGTTTGCAGGGCATACATCTGTACACCTTCCACATTCAACACATGTAAAAATATCTAATGCTTGGTCTTTACTCAGCCTTGATAAGTCTAACAGTAAATTATCTAGCTCTTCTTCAGATGCCTCTAAATCTATAGGCACCGCTTGATGATGAGGTATTTCAAATGGCCTTAGAAAAATATTAAATGGAGACAAAACCAAATGCATATGTTTCGATTTAGGAATTAGAAATAAAAAACCACCAATAACTCCCGAATGTAGCCACCAATTTACCTTAAGAGCCATTGGACTCTTTAATAAATGTGTCTCATCTATTAGGTATGTGACCATTAAAGTCACAATAAATATAGTTACCACTCCTGATGTAGCAGAAAATTTACCTAAAGCTTTTGGCTTTAAAACAAATCTACGGTATGCTAAGCCCAGGATACCAAATGAACATAAAAAAGCCCAGGGCCCTCCAAATAATCTAAAATACCAAAAGCGAAACGTTTCACTAAAGAAGTGGATTCCGAATGCCATAAAAAAATGATTAATTGTTATCAATCCAAAGAAGATAAAACCATACATAACAAATGCGTGCATTATTCCAGCAGATTTTCTTCCGCCACTCGCAACCTTTTTATGCAAAATAACTTCATTAAAAACTCTTAACAATCGATCCGGAAGTTTATCAATGCTGAAATCAGATTTACCTTTTAAAACAATTTTTAGACGTAAGAGTAGCTGGTAAAGGAAAAAAGATAGGCCAGAAGACAAAAATAAGATTAAAACTAATTGTTCTATTAGAGAGAACTTTATCATATGATATATATATTATTTATTTCTGAAGCTCTTCTGTCAATTTTGGTACGATCTCCATTAAATCGCCAATGACAGCATAATCTGCAATCTCAAAAATAGGAGCTTCCTCATCTTTGTTAATTGCAATAATATTTTTTGAGCCCTTCATACCAACTACATGCTGAATAGCGCCAGAAATACCCACAGAGAAATATAAATTAGGGGATACTGCCTGTCCTGAACTTCCAACTTGCCTGTATGATGGTAACCAACCCATATCTACTACAGGTCTAGATGAAGCTATTTCTGCTCCCATTGCTTTTGCCAAGGATTCGACCATAGGGATGTTATCCTGACTTTCAATACCTCTACCTACAGACACAATGACATCTGCAGTAGTTAAATCTACACCAGATGCAGATTCCTGAAATTCTGGTTCACTACTAGACTTAATATCTTCAGTATTAAGATTTACTTCAAATACAGATGCAGCATCAGAACCTCCCAATTCTATATTATCACTAGAAAATGCTGCAGATTGGAAGCTAAGAAGTGTTGTATTACTATTTGAATCTGGCTGAATATTAGTAGCCAGTTTTGCATTGAATACTTGACGTGCAAATACCGGATTATCTCCATCATATGCAACCGATATGATATCACTGACAAATGGTATATCTAACTTTGCACTCACTCTAGGTAAAAAATCACGTACCATATAAGAGTGACCCATTATAACGTATTTAGGCGATAAATCTGTAATGACATCTGATAAAACTTTTGAATATCCATCGGCAGAATAAGTATTAACCATATCGTGTTCTGCTAAAATTAAATTTTGTGATTTATAGTCATTGGCTTGATCTTTAAGCGAGCTTGCATTTTCGCCCATACATAGAATAGACACATCCATTCCTAGCTTAGATCCTAAGTTTTGACCGGCAGATACCGCCTCCTTACTAAAGGCGTGAATATTGCCTCTTTGATTTTCTAATACAACTAAGATCATGCTATCACTCGTAATTTATTTTTTAATATATCCATTAACTTCGCAACTATTCCATCGACATCACCTTCAATTTTCTCTGTGGCTTTTTCAGTCTTAGGAAGAAATAGTTTGATAAAATTTTGTTTTGGACTATCAGAAAGCTGCCCATCTACTACTTTTAATTCTTTGCGTTTAGCGCCCATAATTCCTTTTAATGAAGGATATCTAGGTTCGTTAATACCAGATTGAATCGATACGCTAGCTGGGAAAGGCAAGGTAACCCATTGAAACCATCCAGACTCTAATTCTCTCTTGATTTTAATTTCACCATCCTGAATATCTGTTTCAATTCCAAGTGTGGCAGTAGACATTCCTAATAATTCCCCTATTAGTACTCCAGTTTGTCCAGATCCTAAATCATCTGACTGTAAACCGGAAAATATTAAATCAAAGTTTTCATCTTTTAAACTTTGAGAAAATAATTTTGAAATAGATAGTGGGTCGGTATTTGAATCCTCATTTTGAATAAAAATAGCTCTATCAGCACCTTTAGCTAATCCATCTTTTAATACTTTTGATGTATTGTCTTGAGAACCCATAGTCACAACCACTACTTCACTTCCATTATCTAGCTTTTCTTTAATTTGTAACGCTTCTTCTAAAGCATAGGAATCGCTTTCATTGACCACAAAATTAACAACTGACTCATCAATCCATGTGGACGAAGAATCGATACGAATACTAGATTCATAACTTGGGATTGCTTTGGTTAGTACTGCTATTTTCATAATTAAATTTTTTTTAAAAACCGACTGCTCAGTCTAATATACAATATTAATTCAATTCTTTTAATGAAGCAAATTAAAAAAGAATAAAACCGATAAAAAAACAGGCTATAAAAGAAAGTTGATAAGCGGGGGAAAGTCTTTCAATCTTTCATAATTTTATAGCCTGAAAATTATTAAAGCAGTAAAAACTAAAATACATTCAACTCAATCAAGTTAGCGTTAACTACAATATATTGTAAAGTGAATTTTTTACAAAAAAGGCGTATTAATCAGAGTCTTCAGTAGCAAACTTAGTCCAATCACTAGACATTGCTGACTCATCTATAGAAGTTTCTGATACTGGCGCATTTGAACTAAATTTTGCATCATCTTCGTATATGTTTAGACTATCTTTCTTGACTTCGTATTTATCCAGATCTAATTCTTCGTCTTCACTATCTAAAGCTTCTTTGTCTTGACTATATAAATCTAAATCAAAGAAATCTAAGTTTTCTACATGGCCATTTTCCATTAGATACTCAAGGAATGGAAGATATATTCTTTGTTTCAGATTAGCTTTACAAAGAGGACAATTTAACTTGGGACCAATCTCTGAAGTTCTTATTTCTTCATCACAACAAGGACTTATTACCTCGTCTACGCTGTTTAAATCAATTGGTTCCATATAGAGACGAAAGTATTATTAGTTAGCTATGGAGTCAACAGTTTTTGTAAATACTCTTTAAGACAGATTTATCAGAGGAGGAAAGAGATCTATTTCTTCTTTGCATCGCTTTTTCTGCGGTATCACAAAAATTATCAAATTGTATTTTCATTGACTTGTTTTTATAGAATAAGGAAAAAGCGGCAATATGTCTAGGTGGAAAAGATTGGGAAACGATATTACATCCCAACTCAATAACTGTTCCAGTATTTAAGTTTGTCCCAATGGCTGTTTTAACATGCTCGCCAATAATAGAACCAAAAAATATAGATTCTGTATCTATTAATTTGCCATCCCATTTCACACTTATAGAAGAATAATTATTTTTTAAATTACTAGTGGTTGTACCTGCTCCTAGATTTGCCCAGGATCCAATGAAACTGTGTCCCAAGAATCCATCATGAGCCTTGTTTGAGTAGGGTTGAAAAATACAAGAGTGAATTTCTCCACTTACCTTACAATCATGATTAATAATAGAATTTGATATAGTAGAGTGAGATTTGACTAAAGTATTTTTACCTATAAATAAAGGACCATTCAAAAATGTAAAGGGCTCTATTGTAGCTGTATCATCAATCACAACTGGACCATTGCTATCATTAATAATTACATTTTTTTTACTATCATATGTCGACGTAAGTTCTGAAAATAAATCAGGGATACTATTAATCAAATTCCAAGGATGCTTTACTACTTCAAACAAAGGGCTGGACTGGTCTAATAAGACAAGATCCGATATTATAATCTTTTTTAAATAGTCCATTATATTTTTATAAACTGTTGAATCATAGTAAATGTTCCCTCTAAATCTCTTTGATAATTTGTATCAAGTATAACATTATAATATTTTTTTGAATTATCATAACTAAAACCCATTCTTACTTTTGGATGACATGCCCTTAAAAAAAATGAAGAAAAACGACTAAAATTAATATTTAAATCAATCATATTTTCATATCTCATTTCTTTAATTTTTTTTACAAACTGATCAGTAGGAACGCCCAGAGAATTAATATCTTTATAAGAAAATAATAATGCTGACTTGCTCAATTCTATTGGATAAAAATTAATCAAAGAATCTTTAACCAAAAAATTAACTTTGACATCGTTATTTTGAATTTTTTCTAAAAAAAGATTTGCTAAATCAAATGCAACTTCTCCATCTGGAAGTACTATTAAAATAGATCCTTTTTGAGCTGTAGAATACTCATATTTTTGAGATTGATTGGTAAAATAGTTCTTATATCGCCACCAATATTTTATTTTTTCTGCTCTTGAATATTCCATAATAGTATATGTTAGTTAAAATTCATTAATTACAATACTCATTTTAGAATTAAATTAGGTTAAATCATGTCAAATAAAAAAATAGGAAAATTTCCATTTACTAAAGGTATCTATAAGGATATGTACCGCAATAGGTTGTGGACTATGAGACAGTATGCAGGTTTTTCATCTGTATCTGAATCAAATAAAAGATATCAGTCATTACTAGAAAGTGGCGTAAGTGGATTATCGATTGCATTCGATTTGCCCACGCAAATGGGTTATGATTCCGATGATGAAATGTCTTTTGGAGAAATAGGTAAGTCTGGAGTACCAATTTCGACCTCAGAAGATATTGAGGCTCTATTCAATAAAATTAATTTAGAACAAATCTCTTTGTCTATGACCATCAATTCTACTGCATCAATATTATTAGCATTTTATATATCATTGGCTAAAAAAAGAGGATACTCTCTAGAAAAATTAAGAGGCACTCTTCAAAATGATATACTAAAAGAATATATAGCCAGAGGGACATACATATTCCCCATCAATTCTTCTTTGCGCTTAACAACTGACGTATTTGAATACTGTCAACATAACTTACCAAATTGGAATTCTATATCCGTATCAGGATATCACATAAGAGAAGCTGGAAGTACAGCCGTGCAAGAACTAGCTTTTACATTTGCCAATGCTATTACTTATTTAGAAACTGCGAGAGTAGCTAATATTGATATTGAAAAACTAACAACTCAAATATCATTTTTCTTCAATTCTCACCGAAATTTTTTCGAAGAAATTTCAAAATTTAGAGCAGCAAGAGAAATATGGGCTCATATTGTTAGAGATAGATTTAAAATAGATAATATCAAATCTCAACTCTGTCGATTCCATGTACAGACCGCCGGATCGACTCTGACAGCACAACAAATTGAGAATAATACTCCAAGAACAACACTTCAAAGTCTCGCTGCAGTACTAGGTGGGGCGCAATCAATTCATACTAACGGAAAAGATGAAGCTCTAAGTCTTCCATCTGAAAAAAATGCTTTATCAGCATTGAGAATACAACAGGTAATTGCACATGAAAGTGGAATTCCAGAATTTGTTGACCCTATTGGAGATAGCTCCTTAGTAGACAATATGACTAAGGATATAGTAAGAGAGGTGAATATTAAGATTGATGATATCTTAGAAAAAGGTGGAGTTGAAAAACTTATTCAAGATGGAACTATTCAAAATGAAATTGCTGAATCATCAATAAAGTTTCAAAATGATTTAGATGATAAAAAAGCAGTTGTAATAGGAGTTAATAAATTTATAAATAAAGAATCTTTGGAAGAAAAAAATATTACAGAATTGGTTGAAGAAGACAGATTGTTAGTCATTCAAAAATTTAAATCAGCTCGTAATCAAGCAGATGCTAATAAGTCTCTTGTATTGCTCGAAGAAAAAGCAAAAACTAACGAAAATTTAATGCCATATATTATAGCATGTAGTGATAACAAATGTACTCTAGGAGAAATATCTCATTCCTTGAAAAAAGTATTTGGAGAATATTCTTTATAATTATAAAAAAATAAGGAACATTCTATAATAAAATTAATAACATTAATTAGAGAAACTAAAAATGAGGACAATATGAATAATACAAAAATTTTACTGCTGAGTGCTTTACTAATTATTAATTGCTCAGGAACTATACCAAATGTTGGAAATGAAGTTGCTGTACAAGAAACACCTGACCGAGCAGAAGAGGTAGTTAAGCAAGAAGTTTCAGTAGAAACTTTTACTATTCAAGAACCTGAATCTCCCCCATTGCCGGTAACTGTGTTCGAACCATACATGATTAAGAGAGGTGACTATTTAATTAAGATTGCTGCTAGAGAATATGGTGATTCTTCTATGTGGAGAGAAATATATGAATGGAATAAACAAGAAATTGGTCCAAATCCAGATAGAATATATCCTTACAACTTCTTATCCCTAAAAAGAGATGCTGCTGAAGCAAAAAATTGTGAATTAGAATTTTTTGAGTATACTATTCAGTCAGGTGACACTGCATGGAGCTTAGCTGAAAAAATATATAACGATGAACTAGCATGGGTTGTTATTTACATGGATAATGCAAATATTATCAAAGATAATAATGGAGTATTACAGCCAGGGGCTACTTTTCAGATGAGAAAAAAACTAGATCCTTGCAGCTAGACTATAAAAGTATACTTTTTGATACAAAATGGATTTTAAGTGGTTCAGATTCTATTATCTATAGAGAGTCTATCGAATCTACTTTAAGTATTGCTCTAGATAAAAATTGTCAAATACGCGATGTTGGGAAAATAGTTATTACCGACAATCAAACTCATGGAAAGGGGACGCATGGCAAACAATGGATTTCAACTCCATATAAAGATTTAACTTTTAGTATTATATTGGGTCAGAATAATCATTTTGGACAAGAGCTTGTTGACCAATGCTGTATTACGATGGTAGAGGTTTTATCTACATATAATATCCAAGGAAAAATAAAATATCCAAACGATATCTATACAAATAACAAGAAGATTATTGGGATATTACTATCGAACATCCAAACTGGTAAATCAGAAAAAATGCCTCATCAAGCCCTAAGCATTGGAATGAATGTTAATTCTATTATAGATATCAAGACAATTGATAAAGAAGCAAAGGTAAGTAGTACTTCAATTTTCCTTGAGACAAAAAAAGAAGTCGATCGAGAAAAATTACTAAAACTAATTATTGAGAATATTGATCCTATTATTCAAAAGCAGGTATGCCAGTAATTTTTTGACCTATAATAAGTGTATGTATCTCATGAGTTCCTTCATAAGTATAAACAGTTTCTAGATTCATCATATGTCTCATCATTGGATAATCGTCCATTATGCCATTTCCACCAAGAATTTCTCTTCCTAATTGTGCACATTTTCTAGCGATTGCGACATTGTTCTTTTTTCCGAGTGATATATGTGCAGGCTGTAAATCTCCACTATCTTTAAGCCTAGCTAGCTGCAAAGCAAGAAGTTGAGCTTTAGTAATTTCTTCAATCATATAAACTAATTTTTGTTGGGTAAGTTGAAAACCAGCAATTGGTTTTGAAAATTGCTTTCTATCTTTACTATAGCTTAATGCTACTTCATAGCAATCGATAGCTGCCCCGATAACTCCCCAAGCAATTGAATATCTAGCCTGAGTTAAGCATGAAAGAGGTCCTTTTAAACCTTCAATATCTGGCAGTCTATTTGCATCCGAAACTCTAACATCTTTCATAAATAATTCTGAAGTAATTGATGCTCTTAAGCTCATTTTCCCGTGAATATCAGATGAAGTGAACCCATCCATTCCCTTCTCTAATAAAAAGCCTCGAATAATATTATCTTCATCTCTAGCCCATACTACTGCAATATCTGCAATGGAGCCATTCGTAATCCACATCTTTGAGCCATTAATAATCCAATCATCTCCATCTCGCTTTGCTCTTGTAAGCATTCCAGATGGGTCTGAACCATGATTTGATTCTGTAAGTCCAAAACATCCTATTGCTTTACCAGCAGCTAGTAATGGTAACCATTTTTCTTTTTGTTTATCTGTTCCATATTTATAGATAGGAAACATTACCAGTGAACCTTGAACGCTACATACTGACCTTAGCCCTGAATCCCCTTTTTCAAGTTCTTGCATTATCAATCCATAGGCAGTATTAGTTATTTCACTTCCTCCATATTTTTTAGGCAACGTAGCACCAAAAAATCCTAGCTCTCCCATTTTTGGAATTAAATCCATAGGAAAGGATCCTTTTTCATAATATTCATTCACAATAGGATTAAACTCCTCAGTAACAAATTGATTTGCTGTTTTTTGGATTAAGAGCTCTTCGTCAGTTAACAAAGAATTGATGTTGCAAAAATCTGGGCCAATATATTTCATTTATGTCTTTCCGTTTTTTAAAATTTTATAAGTCTTATCTAATATAATAGGTCTGAAATACTGTTAAATAATATAGAATTTGTGGCAATTATGGGGTCTGTCACAAGAGTTTTCTTTTGATTATAAATAATATTTTTTCCATTGATAGTTTTCACGAATCCACCAGACTCTCTAACGATACAGTCTCCTGCACAAATATCCCATTCATTTTTTGGAGCAAGTGTCGAAAAAATATCATATTTGTTTGCTCCAACTAGTCCCAGCTTGTAAGCAACGCTACCAATAGGCTCTATCTTATTGAATGTTTCACTATATTCTGCCCATAATTTTTTCCTATACTCAGATCTACTCACTGTAATAGAAGCATCTTTTAATTGTTCTTTTTTTGATATACTAACCTTTGTTCCATTTAAAAATGCCCCTTTATCTTTTTCAGCATAGAACATTTCCTTTGTATGTGGATTATAAACTATACCTATAACAGGATAACCATCTTCTACTAGAGCAATACTAACTGAAAAATGCGGCACTCCTTCGATAAATTCTTTGGTGCCGTCCAATGGGTCCACAATCCATACGCGAGACTTATTCAGTCGCTCTTCTGTATCGACAGTTTCTTCTGATAGCCATCCATCATCCGGAAATTCTCCTCCAATAAAATCTGCTATATATTGATCTGCCTCGTAATCAGCAATCGTAACGGGATTATCTAAGCTTTTAAATTTTACCTGTTTATTAGAATCAGAAAAATACTTCATCAGAATTTTTCCAGCATTTCTTGCTGCTACTTTTCCTGCTATTAGCTCTTCGTTAAACATAATTGTCAGATTATATGTATTTTAAATTTAAAAATCGCTAAATTAGTTATGAAATTGAGGGTAGAAATTAAAAACTAACTATTTTTTTATTTTTATAATTTTAAACTAATAAATTTTTTTATACCTAGTATTCTCTCCTTTATTTCATTAGAAAATTAAACTATGTGCTATATATACATATATATATGGCTATAATGAAAGTAAGGCTTTTATGAAAAAAGAAATTTACATCAGTAAAGGTGTAGGAGAGACAAGGATTGCTGTGAAAGAAAACGGCAAGCTTGCTGAACTCCATGTCGACAAAGAATCAAAAGAAAGAACAGTTGGCAATATCTATAAAGGTGTTGTTGAAAATGTCATTCCTGGAATGCAAGCTGCATTTGTTAATATAGGCGAAGGTAATAATGCTTTTTTACCATTCTCTGAGATTTCAGATCCTGAATTAATTGCAGACCGCAAACCTAAATCTAAAAATTCAAAAGAAATCAATGTATTATTATCTCCTGGTCAAGAAATTATTGTACAAGTAATAAAAGAGCCATTCGATAATAAAGGCGCTAGAGTTACTACAAATCTTTCAATTGCGGGACGTTTTATTGTTCTTATACCTAAATCAAAATATGTCGGAGTATCAAAAAAAATGCAAGATCGTTACGAACGTAGAAGGTTGAAAAAAATTGCATTTGATATGAAAAAGCATGGACTAGGAATTATTATTCGTACTGTAGCCGAAGGAAAGACTGATCAGCAAATTCAAAATGATTATGCGAGTCTAGAAGAAAAATATAATGGACTAATGAAATTATCAGAAAAAAGTGAAGCTCCAGCGGTAATACATAATGATTTAGAAATGACATCAAGTGTATTAAGAGATTTAATTAGCGATAAAGTTGAAAAAATTGTTGTTGACTCTAAAGATGATTATAAGAAAATACAACGAATGGTTAAAGACGATGCATTAGATATTGGAGATGCTCTTCAACACTATCGCAAAAGAGTTCCATTGTTTAAAGAAACAGGTATCGATAATGATATGATTAAGCTATTGAGAAAAAAGGCTTGGTTAAAGAGTGGAGCATATCTGATTATAGAAAGAACTGAAGCAATGGTAGTCGTAGATGTAAATAGTGGAAAGTTTGTAGGTAAAAAAGCACATGAAGATAATTCGTTAAAAATTAATTTAGAGGCAGCAAAAGAAGTGGCAGTACAATTAAGATTAAGACATTTGTCAGGCTTAATTTTAATTGACTTTATTGACATGGTAAATGCAGAAAATAGAAAAAAAGTCTATCTTGAAATGAAGAAAGAACTAAGAAAAGATAGAGCAAAAGTAGCTGTATCTGAAATTTCTGAATTTGGAGTTCTTGAAATGACAAGAGAGCGAACTGGATTAAGCATTATCGATTCTCTAACTGAACGCTGTGATATCTGCAGTGGAGATGGAAGAATTATATCAAAAGATACTCTTTTAACGAGAATTGATTATTGGCTACGTGACTATAAACAAAAAAATAGAGATATTAGATTAAAATTATATCTTAACCCTGAAATTGCTCGTTATTTAAAAGAAGAAAAAAAGAGAGACTATATCAGCTTAATGTGGAAAAATTTTGTATACCTAAAAGTCATCGACGACATTTCAATGGGTAAAAACGTATTTCGCTTTACTCGAATGTCAGATGAAACAGATATAACTCATGAAATAGGTACTTGATAACCAATAAATTAGCTATTAAGTTCCCAAGCTATGTTTGCAATTGTAGAAATATATGGAAAGCAGTATAAAGTCGCTAAAGGCGATACTCTCTTAGTAGATTCTAAGATAGATATTGAAGTAGGCAAAACTGTAAAATTTGATAACGTAATAGCAATATCAAATGAAGATATCAATATTTTTAATCCTAAAGAACTAGACACATATACAGTTAGCGTAAAAGTGCTTGAGCATAAACGAGCTAATAAAGTGACTATTATCAAAAAGAAGAGAAGAAAAGGGTATCAAAGAAAAAATGGACATAGACAAGATTTAACTATGCTAGAAATCCAATCTATCATTGGATCAAAAACCAAAGTCGCAGCTAAAGCTACTAAAACAGCTGCACCAAAAAAGAAATCAGCAGCTAAAACTACTAAACCAGCTGCACCAAAAAAGAAACCAGCAGCTAAGAAAAAAGTTGTTGAGGAAAAAAAATAAAAGGTAGGGACTTATGGCTCATAAAAAAGGACAAGGTAGTTCAAGAAATGGAAGGGATTCCAACGCACAAAGATTAGGCGTAAAAATGTCTGATGGACAATCAATCTTATCTGGCGGCATTATCATAAGGCAAAGAGGTACTAAAGTACATCCTGGACGAAATGTTAAAAGAGGAAATGATGATACTCTATTTGCAACCTCACCTGGCTTAGTAAAATTCAGTAAAAAAGGTAGCACTACCTTTGTTAGTGTTCTCGAACATAACTAAAAATGGCTAGACCAAAAATAGCATTAATCGGAGGTGGTCAAGTCGGTGGTAATATTGCTCTACTCTCTGCTCAAAAAGAATTAGGCGACATTGTTATTATTGATATCCCTCAAGCGGAAAATTTTATCAAAGGTAAGGCTTTAGACATATCTCAACTTCTTCCACATGATGGCTACGATGCTAAATTAACTGGTTCATCAGATTTTGCTTCAATTAAAGATTCTGATATTGTTGTCATCACCGCAGGATTCCCGAGACAACCTGGAATGGATCGTGAAGATTTATTAAAGAAAAATTTAGATATTATGACAAACGTTGCAGAGCAAGTAAAACTACATGCTCCTAACGCTTTTGTAATAGTGGTTTCAAATCCTTTAGATGCTATGGTCTATGCTTTTTATAAAGTATCTGGATTCGCTAAAAATAAGGTCGTTGGTATGGCTGGAGCACTTGATAGTGCCCGATTCAGATCATTTATCGCAGAAGCAACCAATCTGTCCTCTCAAGATGTTACATGTATGGTACTTGGTGGGCATGGAGATACAATGGTCCCAGTAAGCCGCTTAGCAACTGTTGGTGGTGTTCCATTAACATCTTTATTGGATGCAGATACAATTAAAGCTATCGAAGACAGAACACGCTTTGGAGGTGGAGAATTAGTTAAACTTTTTGGTAAGGGCTCTGCATTTTATGCTCCCGCTCAATCTGCAGTAGAAATGATTGAAAGTTTTGTCAAAGATAAAAAAAGAGTAATACCTTGTGCATCTCTATGTGAAGGTGAGTTTGATGTAGATGGATACTTTATTGGTGTCCCAACTGTAATTGGTGCTGATGGTGTTGAAAATATTCTAACATTTGATTTAAATGATGAAGAAAAAAATGCTCTAGACAATACGCTTGTAGAAGTTAAAAAAACTGTCCAAGAAACTGGATTATAATACATTTGAACAATATATACTTTTTACTCTTTTCATTATTAATCTCATCTAATCTTATTGGGCAATCTGGGTTTATTGTTGAAGAAACTACTGTAGCCTCTTTTAAAATGGGTTCTATGAAATCTTCTGCTCATAAATACTTTTCTGAAGATACGTACTATTCAAAAATAGATTTTTCATTTAAAGGAAAAGGATTGGCGCGCCTAATGAGTAGAAATATGAAAAATGGTACTATTATTTCATTTCAGGATTCTACTATTATAAAAATAAATCATAAAAAAAATCGTTTTACTAAGAAGTTGCTTTCAGAATTCTTAGAAGAAGATCCTCCTTCTGATAAAGAAAATGATGAATCAAAAAAAGAAGAAAACAAAGACGAAGAAAAAAAGAAAGATTCCAAACCTATAGTATCAGATACTATAGAAATAGTTAATGGCTTTGAATCATATAAAGTAACAGATATAAGCGGCGATGAAGGTTCAAGTGCCCTTCTTTGGTTTACAAGTGAGATGCAAAAATCTGACATTGTAACATCTATGCAAATCAAAATTGATGAATTTGAAAAAGATTGGATGAATTTTGACATGGATGGTGATTTATCAGAACTAGGAATCAATGAAAATGCAGTTGTTGTTAAAGCAATTTTTAGCAGTGAAGATGGAGAATTTGAATATAACTTGAAAAGATATTTAGCGATAGATTCCATTCCAGAGATCTTTCATATTCCTGAAAATTACAAGCAAGTTAAAAAACTTTAAGATTGTTCTTTTTTTAATTGCTGTAGAATATCTTGATACATTAATTCTTCTCTAGTATAAGGTCTAGGTAAATCAATAGCTGTTTGAAATAACGATAACGCTTTATCTTTTTTATCCATCTTTTCATATGTCTTTCCCAGCCAATAGTATGTACCAATATAGTTAGGTTCTAACTCTAAACTTTTCTTAAGAAAATATTCTGCCATCTCAAAAGAACCTTTTGGAGGTTCTTCAAATATAATTTTAGCTAATCGTCGTGAAAATGAGCTAATATCAGCAAGACGATAATGCCATTGTCCCATTATATTATAACAGAAAGGGTCGTTGGGAAGTTTCTCGATAGCCTGAAGGCAATGAAATTCAATAATTTTAGAACTTTCAATCTGCTTTCTAATACTCTGACGTTCAACGCTCTTACCATATGAGACAGCATACCATTTATGAACTTCTGCATGACTAGAATCAATTGACATAGCTTCAACAATATAGGCTAAAGATTTATCTGTGTTTAATTTTTCTATTTTTTTATTATTAGTTTCTTCTGAAAGGAAATGATGCGCTGCAGATAGTCGTATTAACACATTTATATTTTGGGGGAATGTATTGTTTAATTCTTGTAGAGGAATAATAGTTTTCTGGAATGATAAGCTATCCAAATCAATGTCAATCTTACTAAAATCTTGAGAATGGATAGGATTAATTATTAAGAAAATAAAAGAGAGCTTAGCAATTGCAATCAAGATGCTAATCAAGGATAGAATCGCATAAATACTGGCTGATGGTCAGATATTTTATCGGCCACATCTGATGCCCCAATATTAGTTTCATATGGAGTATCAATGACACCTGTTGTTGTTGTCGCACCATACTGGAACAAAGGTTGATTAATAATTAAATGATCAAAATGTGCTGGCGAATATGAACTTGTCCAACCTTGCCATGAATATCCACTACTTGCACCAGTAAGGATGTCTTCATCTACCATTAGAAAATGTGTTGAAGAGGCAATATTGGGGTCAGTAAAAGGACTAATCGTTGGATTAGTAACTGACTGTACGCCTACGTTATTAAAATCGCCTACAATGATAACATTATCTGATGATCTATTATTAATCACATAATCAGTTAATAATAAGCTCGCATGGTGTCTTCTATTCGTTTCATCTGATGGGTCACTACTGTCATAGCTATCATCTCCACAACATTTATAGTGTACATCAATTACGTATAGATCCATTGATTTTGTACCATCAGTCCATGTAATATAATTTTCCATTGGTGGACGGCTAGCAAATTGATATTGCGCATTATTTTCATAGTCTGAATCACCATCATTGCTATTTGGAGTATCTGACCAAAGTTCATTCTTCGAATTAAAAGTAACAGTGCTATTTTTATATACTAAAGCAAATCCTAAATTGCCAGATTCGTCATCTACCACATAAGAATAATCTGCCATTGAGTTTACCATGCTAATTAGTTCAGATTCGCTGGAAATTTCTTGAAATAAATAGATATCAGCATTCCATACTTCTAAAAGACTTTTCACATAGCTCTTTGTAGTACTATGCTGTGGAAATTGTCGGATATTCCATGTAACAATTTCTATTTGATTAAGTTGATCCAAACTAGTCGCATTTGGAAAGTCATAAGGATTGGTTTCATTTCCATCTCCTGGATCAGTTTCCGTGGGTGATGAACCGCCGCCGCCGCAAGCAATGATTGCCAGCAATAAAACTATAAATAATTTATTGGTGAGTTGAGCCATAAACATAATTTACTAATAAATCTCCTACTTGTCCTAGACTTTGTGCTGAACAATTTTCTGGAGTATCAAGTTGGGTATGCCAATAATTATAAAACATATTTGGATATTTGAAATCAATAATATCAATTGCTGGAATTTGTGCTATTTCCCAAAGTGGTACATGATCATCATAAATCTCATTTTCAATAGTCTTTTTAAAGGCGCTCAGTGATAAATCTTCTGCTAAGCTCCATATTTCTTTTACTTTATCTGGAGCAATATTATAGGAAAGTCTTTCAATCGGGATAGTGAGATTTTTATCTCCTATCATATCTATTATAATTGCAAAATCTGGTTTTGTAATAGGTAAATTTTCAGCAAAGAATTTTGCTCCTAAAGCAAAGGTTTCTGGCTCCCCAGCAATACCTCCATCTTCAGCATCAAAAAAGACAACATCAATTCCAATCTCTGGATTGTGTAATGAAAAAATACTACATAGCTCCATAAGGACTGCAGTACCACTTGCTCCATCATTTGCTCCTAGAACTGGTAATCTCTGGTTATCTATAGATTCATCTTGGTCAGAAAAAGACCTTGTATCCCAATGAGCTCCAAGTAGTAAGCGATATTCTGCTTTTTCATTAAACTGAATAATAAAATTTTTACCTTCTCTTTTCATATCAGTAACTGGTTCAATATATGAAAATTCTTGAATGGTGAGCTTTCCTGGCAAATCATTCAAAAAATCTTTTAAATAATTACTAAAATCTACATGACCAACTGACCCAGGATTTCTTGGCCCAAACTCACATTGTTTTTCTAGGTATGTAAATGCTGTATTTGAATTAAAGTCAGGTATGTCTATAGATTTTTTAGATGCTGTATTGCAACTCATTAAAAATAAAAATAAAAATAATATTCTTTTCATCTTATCCTCTAATTGCCACATTTATATTTATTCCAAAATCGCGGTCAATTCTACGTCCTGTTAATCTAGTATCATTTTCACGATATTCATAAAATAAGCTCCCTGTGACATTGTCAGTTAAGGTATAAGTAACTCGTAATACACTCTTTCGAGAGTTGGTAAAGTTTTGTTCAGCAAAATTGATTTTATCTTTAGAACCTTCTTCTTTCTTTTGGCTAATATCAAAATTTAATGTGATGTTCATATTATTCTTTAAATATATATTTTTCTCAGTAAATGGTAAGGAGAATCTAATTCCTTTGGAAAAATTATAGGTTATACTAGCTAGAATACTATTATCAGATACGTAAGTTAGCCCATTGGCTACTTCGTCTAAAGTGTGAGTAATATTTGTTCTAATATTTGTCGATATACCATTTTTGAAAGAACTTGTAATGCCTAATAATGGAGTAAAACTACGCGAAGTTCGTGAAAATTGCCTATTATCAGAATTGCTATTAGCAAATGATGATATACTAAATAAATCAATTGCGCCAATGCTATCATCATTAAATTTCCAAGATAAATTTTCTTTCCCACTAAATGCATGCTCAAGCGATACCGATTTTACATAAGGCGAAAGAAATTTAATTTTTTCTAATCCTCCTATACGTAAAGACCAATTAGAAAAAGGTATTCCATTAGACAGGTGCTTTCCGTAGGCAAGATAATCTCTACTAATAGATCTGGTATCAATATTATATCCATTAATATTTGATGAGATACTTTCAGAAAATGAAAGACTTAAAGATGTTGTAGGACTAAAACGGATACCAGTTCTAATTGATAGAGATTTTTTAATATCTTCTGCTCCCGTATTTAAGCCTACCTCTGGAGCATTTTCTAACCCATGACTATCGCTAAAACCAAATCTATAACTCAAAGGTACATCGCCCTTAACACCATTTGCAGTTCTATTGGTAGTTGTATTGATAGCAACGCTTAAAGGTTCTACTTTTTTTGATATCTCATATATTTTTTCCATTACAAAACTATTTTCAATTTTTCTTTTTTCTTTTTTCTTATCTTTATCATCCAATGAAAGATCTCTATCATCTTCTATATCTTCTGCTTCAAGGTTTGATCCTCTTGATAAGCCGGCTGCAGATCTAGATCTAGTAGTTGGAGTTATTGCCTTCCTCTTAGATGCCGGAGTATAAAATGTTTCAATAATATCAGTACCAGATAATGCAAAATTAACTCCTGTATTTTTCACTGCGGTAATATTAGCTCCATCAATTACTGTAGATAGCGGTTTATTCCATGAATAGTTGGTGTTATAAGAAAAGTTTGGTTTAATCCAACTCAGCCATTGCGGATTAAAAGTAGAGCCTAAAGACTCGGTACTGCTTGTAACTTTTCCTATTTTTAAGTTTTCAAGCAGTTTATCTCTATATTCAGACATATCACTTCTAACATTTTTATTATAAGTAAACTGAGTATTATCAAAAACTTTATAATTAATACTAAGCTTTCTATCTAACCCTAAATTGAAATCATCAATCAAATCACTGTTAGATCTTGATTCTTTTTCAGTTAAGTTTTGATTTAATCTAAATCCTGTAACAAAAGATGTTGGGGTATAGAAAAACTTAGTTTCGCTAATTTTTTCACCAACAAATGGTACTTTGGACATCCATTTGAATGCTTCAATATAATTATCACTAGGAAATCTTAGGTTGTAATCAAGGTTTGTGGTTAATCGTTTTGTATCTACTGATTTCATAATTTCGTCAGATCTATTTTGATCTGACATATTAAATGATGCGCTAAGATTATCAATTGTATATTTAATAAAGGGGTTCTCTGATTTAATCTGCTTTGAAATTTTACCACTAAAACCGATCGTAGATGACTTAACCAATATAGAATCTGGAGTAGCTCCATTTGTTCTAATATCAGTCCCTGGGAAAAATTTTGGTGCATTATTTTGCATATTGTATGTCATGTTGATTGGAAATGAAATCCCAAATTTTTGAGGAAACAAGCTCCCTAGTTGCATATTATTAGTAAAGATTAAATTTTCGCTAGTAGTATTTGTTCCAATCCTTTCTTGTAAAATATGGAAGTCAGCGTCTTTTTTGCTATATGATATAGAACTCTTATTGAAGTCAGATAGATTAAACTCAGATTTCAATCTTACGGCAGTTCCTTGCTCTTTTTTTACTCCACTTAAACGTAGCTCATCTAACCAAATCTCACCTGTAATTGGATGACTTGTATTATTTTCAACTCCAACGATAAAATACTGCAATCTAGAAAGGGATGGATTCCCGATAATTTCAACTTTTTTATACTCTTCATTATTATCATTAATAAACTGATATTTCTTATACTCTAAGGAATCGGTAAATGTATCGTTGGCATTAATTTTTTCAATAGAGCTTTCATCCATATTTTTTAAGCTAGTCAACCAGTTAAGATCAAGATCAATTGCATTTCTTTCCTGATCTTCATCCCAACTATCATAAACAGGCTTAGTTAGTTTGTAATACTCATCTCCGGTTCCAAATTGTATAAAGAATCTTAAATCAGTACTATTTTCTGATGCATCTGGACTATCTCCATAAACAAACATTTTCATTTGATCATACATCAAGAAACTTTGTCCTTTTTGAGATGTCATAGATGATAGGATTTTCTTTGCTGCTCCTTTAAAATCTGGATTTAGATTATCAAACTTTAGAACCAGGGACTGCTCTTTAGATCGTATTTTATTAATTTGATCGTACTCTCCAAATACGCCCTGGGGGGGTATGTAGTCAGGATTATCTTCATCATTTACTACAGTTACTAGGAATGTACTATCTTGAACTGCATATTCTTCTTGGTCAACAAATGATGTGCCCATTTCTTCCCATGCATTCCCAACAAGCTCCATTCTAGCAATTTCTAATTGTGATGGCTTATCAATACCAGATACTACAAGCCTGACATATTTAATTTCACTTAATGTAATATCTTGCACTTGAGAAAAATGACTCAAAGGAATTCGTATCAATTTCCATCCTGTCTCTACTCCATTAACAATAGTAGAACCAGCAACGTATGTGCTATCATCCAAAGAAATAGTTTTAGTAAAATAATCATTAGATCTATCTAAGAAACCTGATTGATCTAAATCTTCACTATCAGGATATTTACCTCCTGCTTGAATTCTATCTCCGGTACCATTTCCCTCTGTACCATTCACCTTTGTATAATCTGAGCTTCCTTCAGAATAATCCCAATTATCATCATTTGGATCATTCACATTAACATCAGAAGAAGCATTAATAATTACTATTTCTCCGCTAGTCAAATAATCTTGATAACTCAATCCATCTTCTTCACTTAAACAATTTCCCCAACCATCTTCAAAGCTATCAAAACAACCATCAAGTCCAGTGTCTTCAGCATCTTCTAAAAATCCATTACCAAGCGCTAGCCCTGCATCTGGAACATCTTCATTATTAAGAGAGCCATCACCATTAGAGTCTTCACTAATTTTACCTAAGTCTACAGTTAAACTTCCTTCATCTCCACGCAACCAAATTTCAAAAAATCTACTTCTTGTTTGATCATAATCTCCTATGAACATTGGAGTAACAACACCAGCCCATATCGAATCTGGATCCATGCTTTCTTGGTATTCTTTTGGTTCAAAATTTAATACTAAAATATCTGTTGTAAGATTTTGCGCTCTTTGTGATGTAGATATATTGGGCCAAATATTATTTGTTAGTACTTGAGAATAGGGATTGTACCAATACATTCTTGCTCGATTTCTTTGATCAAAAGGCTGATCGGTATCCAGATTCAATGGAGCAGAAGAAATATTCCAAAATCGTCGTAGTATTGATGGACTAGTTACTCGCTTTGATCCTTCAAAATCATCAATATATGCTACGCCATCACTATCGCCTGTAGCGGCATTAGATATAGAATTAGGATTAGGTAGCACTTGCGCTATCTCTCCCTCAAAAGTAAATCTGGATAATTTTTCAGCATTAAACATATCCAGCTTATTTAATGAGGCAGATAAATTATCTAAGTCTTTTTCATAGCGACCATTGACATCCCAAATAAAATTTTGAACTGGTTCAAAACCTACTTCTACCTTCTTATTTACTATATCTTGATTATAATATAGAGCTGTCATCCCCAAAAATGAATTTTCATCAAAATCTATCTGTGCGCGAGAACCAATCATCACTTTTCTATCAAAGGTTACCAGGTCATGCTTATCGTATACAATTTCTAAATCACTACTTGGATCAATATTCCCGGTAAGCATTATCATTCCAGAAAAATAATCGATCTGATAATCTTGACCTCTTTCTAACTTTTGACCATTAGAATAAATTTCTTCACTACCCTCTACCAATGTAAAACCTAAATTAATTGTAGATTTTGGATTTATATAGTCTGCAGCAATTGTAAAACGAGAATCACCTGTATACTCCGTACGATTAGTACTGCTATACATTTTTCCTTGTTGTAATAAAGGAGCTAACGTACCATTTTCATTCCCACCATCTACGTTGTTACTGGATACAAAAGGTAATAAGGCAGGTAAATGAACTTCTCCTGTCTTCAGATTGACAATATTAGGGTTATTAAAATCAATAACTTCATCAGGGGAATCTGCTCCAGCTTGATTAAGATTGTCTAAGCCAAACAAGTTTAAAAATGTAGAACCAGCGCTCGTTCTATCGCTAACGGGTGTAGAAAAATTATCTAAGATTTTCACTTCTAAACTAGCTTGGTCAATGTTGGTCGCTCCAAGGGAATATACATTTTTGAACATAAGGTCCCATGTCGGATGATTGGGGTGCGATGATTGCGCTTTTAACATCTTCAATATTAGAACTGCACTCCCTTCATCTCCAATATTAGCTCCAACTTTCAGAACGATTGTTCCTGTTGCTCTATCTGCTAATTCAAAATGTGCTGCTATAATTTCATTTTGAAGGGTATTCTGCATCCTTATAAAACCTAAATCTTCATTGATTGCATAATCAGAACCTCGTTCCAATTTGATAAATGCTCCTTCTTTACTGCTGTCATTATAAAAGGTTGTATCATTGGGATCAATGTATGCTGTACCAGGATCTGCTTGTGGATTATTAGAAGAGTCAATTTTATAAAGTTCAAAATTTTTAATTACCAAATTACCAATATTATGCAAACCATTATTTAAAGGATAGTAAGAGGGAACATTAACTTGAAAACCGCTATCGGGTATAATATCAGAAGAGCCATTTCTAAACCATTCATGAATGAAGAAATATAAATTTTTACGATAATCGTAATCCTGTATTTGGTTAGTTTTTACTTCAGAAGTACCTCTATATTTTTCAGATTGTTTCTTAGTTCTTTCTAAGGATGCGATGCTAGTAATATTCAGTGGGCCCAATTGTGTTAGAGCTTTAATTCCAAATAAACCCTTATTCTGACCTGAGAATGTTACAAACTCAGTTGATGGTAATGTGAGTGCAATGTTCCCAATCTCCAGTTTTTGTAAAATATCATCTTCATCGCCAGCATAATCAACGCGAATAGTATTTTCCCAATCAAAATCTCTTTCTGAATTCTGATCTAATGATACAGTAATTTTTTCACCAACTTTACCCTGTACATTTAATTGCTGTTTTTGATCAAATTTAAAATTTGTTTTCTCTTGTTCTTTATATGAAGACCTTACGAGCTCTTGGTCTTGATTAACAAGCTTCCCGGCTAGGTTAATATTCCCCTGCACTCTCAAGGAAGCTCTTCCAAGTGCTCCCAAGTTAAAATCAGCTACTTCTAAATATCTATCTTTATTACTAGCAATGGTGGTATCTGAAGCTGATAAGATGAATGGCTCACTGAAATTATATCTTTGGTTGCTCATATATAGATCATTCAAATATCCATCTAAGGAAGAGACGTAAGGAATTAAGTTTTGATGACTCAAAGTAGACTGGCTAATTGATATCATGCCAGAATCAATATCTAGTTTCACCTCATACTTATTCAAAGATTGAACATTATTAAAAATCCCAATGGGATAGTTAGAAAAATCATTTAAACAAAAATTGACTGCCTGTTTTTTCAAGAATGGATTAGTAATAATATTGCTGGAGTTAGGACTTTCAGCTCCTGAAATTGGAGATGATAATAGAATAAGAGCAATTAGATAAATTTTATACATACATCAGTTTTTTTATTTTATCTGCAAATTTATGAATTGCAAGCGCGCGATGACTTATTTCATTTTTTTCTTTTAAGCTCATATTTCCTAAAGATATTTTTTGTTTTGATGCATAAAAAATAGGGTCATAACCAAAACCTAAGCTTCCTTGTCGTTCTTCTAGTATCTTACCTTCTAAGCATCCTTCTACAAAAAAATCATTTTCTCCATCAATATATGTAACTACTGTTTTAAATCTAGCTGTTCTTTCATTAAAAGGAACGCCTTTCATATTTTCTAATAGTTTGTTCATATTTTCTTCGTATGTAGCATTTTCACCTGCATATCTAGCAGTATAAATTCCAGGATCTCCCATAAGACAATCGACCTCCAATACGGTATCATCTGCCATAGATGGAAGTTTAGTATGATTAAATGTAACCCTTGATTTAATAAACGAGTTTTCAACAATAGAAGTTCCGTCTTCTTTTATATCCCCGATTTCAGGAAAATCACTCAATGAATAGATCTTGTCAAAAAAAGGTTGAATTTTTGTAATAATTTCAGATATTTTGTGTTCATTGGAAGAAGCAATAATAATATTTTTCATTTCTGAAACTAATAAATATTTATGTGTTTTTTAAATAACTTATAATGCGTAGTTTTTTAAAATTTTTTACACGGCTCGATAGCTCAGTTGGTAGAGCAGAGGATTGAAAATCTTATTATCACCACTATAATTACCTGTATCTCTTCATATTATTCGACTTAATCATTTCCCTTTATTGTAATGTAGATGTAATGTATTCTGTAATGTAATGAAGATTTTAGAGTAGATTGATCTTCCTAAAAATAATCGCGAGAACAAAAGATTTTAATTATTCTAC
>JGI26382J51730_1000019_pt1 | contig 96477 bp, 95 predicted proteins | sample SaaInlV_165m_DNA_2_FD_51730 | JGI IMG/M metagenome (IMG submission 51730) | reverse complement strand
CTTCCAGCTTGTGTAAATACTGCTATACAAAATGCACCTTTAACAGATGCAGTAATTAACTTTATTGCGCCAAGCTTTGAGTGGCCTGAGACCAAGACTCTTAATTTGACTTACGACAGACAAATTGGTGATTGGATGATGACTGCTACTTACTTGCATTCTGATCAAGAAGAAGCTTTGTATAAAATTATTGATGGCTCACCTTTAAAGGGCGATCAACCATTAACACCTACTTTAAAAGCACCTGATGGCAGACCTATCTACAACCAAACAGGAAGAAACACATACAAAGGCGGCCTCTATAATGAAAGTGGTGGAGAAAGAGAGGTAGTTTCAGTAGCTTTCTCTAGATACTTTAATGATGGTGATGGTTCATTCACAATTGGTTATACAAATCAAAACATTGATGAGCTGAGCGGTATGGCATCAACAACTGCTAATTCAAGTTATGGTAAATATGCAGCATCTGATTACAACAATAGGACTGCGCAGCGCTCAATTTATGAGACAGAGCACAGATTGTTTGCGACCATGTCATCAACTCATTATTTCTTAGGTGCTGACAAGCCAACAACTTTCAATCTTTACTTCGAAAGAAAATCTGGTCTTCCTGGAACCTATTCTTGGGATACATACACTTCAAGAAACTATGGTGGGACTGCTTATCAAAGAGAGGCTTTTGGTTATGAGAAGAATCTAAATGATGATAGCTCTCATTTAATCTATGTTCCAACAGGACTCACAGATCCTAATGTATGTTGGGGCTCATGTGCTGGAGCACCTGATTTAGCAATTGCTAACCAGGTCCTTGACATGCTTTATAATCAGCTTGGCCTAGCATCATATGCAGGACAAATTGTTCCAAATGGAGTGTACGAATATCCATGGCAAACATCACTAGATCTTAAGATTACTCAGATTCTTCCTGGTTTCAGAGCTGAAGATGAGTTCGTTATCAGCTTGGGAATAGAAAACTTACTTAATCTTATAGATTCTGATAATGGTGAGATTAAATACGGTCCATTTAATGGAAAAATGGCCGTTCTTGATATGTACATGAACGATGATTTTTCTAAATATATCTATCCTAACTATAAAGGTAGAGGATATCCTGATTGGGCTTTTGGTTTTAACCAAAACAACCCAAAAGGGATCAGAAAATCAGCTGTTAACAGCATATGGAGAGCTCAATTAGGGTTCACATATAAATTTTCATTCTAAGAAAATTTAATTTAAAAGGGCGGTCTTTACCGCCCTTTTTTTTGGTAACATGAACTATGTCATTTAAATCAATCCCCGCTTTTTCAATGGAGAGTATTGCTAGTCAAGACGAGCAAACTATTCTCAATCTAAAAAATGCATTAATGACTCATGGGTTTTTTACTATAACTGAGCATGGTGTCTCTGATGAAATTCTTTCATCCAGTTATGCAATGAGCAAAGATTTCTTTTCTCTTCCAGAAGAAGTTAAAAATAAATACGCTCATCCTGAAAAAGCTGGAGCAAGAGGATATACTCCTTACGGCAAAGAAACTGCTGTAGGAGAGACCACTCCGGATTTAAAAGAATTTTGGCATCACGGTCCCCAGGTCGACAATACTTTTGATTCAAGAATTACTTCTAATATTTCTGTTAATGAAATTCCAGCATTCAATGCACAGTTTGATTTATTGTTCGATCAATTAAATTCACTTGGCTTAAAAGTGTTGCGCGTTATTGCTTTGATTTTAAACTTGGAACCTAATTTTTTTGATAACTGGGCGTCGAAAGGTAACTCAGTCTTAAGGTTGATTCACTATCCCCCAATTTCTGATAACTCCAATATCCTAAGAGCAAGGGCTCATGGTGACATCAATTTAATAACTTTATTGGTGGGAGCAGAAGAATCAGGCTTAGAAGTATTAAATCCAGAGGGAGAATGGATACCTATTGCAGCCCAAAGTAAGTCCATAGTCTGTAATATTGGTGACATGATGCAATTAGTTACTCGCTCACATTTAAAAAGCACTACACACAGAGTTGTCGATCATAACGCTAACTCCTCCAAACCTAGATTCAGTATGCCATTCTTTCTTCACCCATCCCCGGAAGTTGAGTTATGCTCAATTGTTGATGATTCCCCTGAATCTATTAGTGCGCATGACTTTTTAGAAGAAAGATTAAAAGAAATTAAACTTTATTAAATTATGACCCTTATGAGTATTATTCAAATAGTTATTGGCTTTGTAGGATTGGTTTGCATAGCTATTCCATTTTCTCAAAACAGATCTTCCATCAACTACAAACATATATTTGCAGCAATAGCATTGCAGGTAGTGTTAGCTTTCGCATTACTCAAGATTCCCTTTATCGTCCAGATCTTTGCTTACCTCTCAGAGGGTGTTACTGCATTACAGGCAGCTACACAAGAGGGAGCTGAGTTTGTGTTTGGCTACTTAAGTAATACTTCAACATCTCCATTTGAGGCTTCGGGCACTGGCAATTCAATGATTTTTGCATTCCAAATCTTGCCTTTAATCATTGTTATTTCAAGTCTTTCTGCTTTGTTGTGGTTTTGGAATATTCTGCCGTTAATAATAAGAGCTATTTCTAAGATTTTTGAAAAGCTTTTTAATATTGGTGGTCCAATTGGTTTAGGTGCAACCGCTAATATTATTATGGGTCAGGTTGAGGCGCCATTGTTGGTTAGACCTTATCTTTCAAAGATGAGTGAGAAAGAATTATTAATCCTTATGACAGCGGGAATGTCTACAGTATCTGGTTCAATAATGATTGCTTTAGTATCGATGCTTGCCCCTCAGTTTCCTGATATAAACCTTATTCAGCATTTGGTTTCCGCATCTATTCTTTCAATCCCAGCAGCAATAATGTATGCAAATATTATGATTCCCTCGGCTGAGGTTACTAATTTTGATGGGAACTCTGTTCCTAAAGTCTATGACAGCCCTATGGATGCAATTACCAGGGGAACGCGAGATGGGCTTGATATTTGCTTGAATGTTGGTGCTATTTTGATAGCTTTTATTGCTCTTGTTTCCTTGCTAAATTCCTTGCTTGAGATCTTTGGCGGCTGGGTTGGCATCTCTGATTTATCTCTTCAATTAATTTTGGGCTATGTATTTTTTCCAATCGTCTGGTTAATGGGAGTCCCGCTTGGAGAGACTTTAGCTTCAGCAGAGCTATTGGGTTTAAAAACTGCATTAAATGAATTTGTTGCCTATGGTGCCCTGGCAAATCTTGAGCCTGAAGTATTATCTGAGAGATCAAAGTTGATTACCCTTTATGCTTTGTGTGGTTTTGCTAATTTTTCCTCTGTTGGTATTCTGGTTTCAGGTATTAGCGCAATGGCTCCTGAACGCAAAAATGATCTTATAAAGGTTTCATTGAAAGCTTTGGTTGGAGCAACGCTGGCATCCTGTATGACAGGCCTTGTGATAGGTATTTTTTAATTCAAAAAAACAATTGACGCATTAAGGAATGCAGCAAAACTTAGCCATAAAATATAAGGCAAGTATAAAAAATACAGGAATTTAGACTCTTCTTTTAAAATAATCAATATTCTTTGATTTAATAAAATTAAAAAAGAGATATTAAGCAAAGCAATGACTGGTGCTTGCAAATAGAAAAAGATCCATGACCATGCTGCATTTAGTGCTAATTGGATAATAAAAGGTTTCCATATAAAGCTTGCAGCTTTGAACGAAACAAATGCCATAAGAGCATATAAAATTGGCCACACAATTCCAAAAATATAGCTTGGTGGATTTAAAGGGCTTTTAACTAAGTCTGCATACCAAGAATCAGAGTTAATATATATGTTTGCAAGAGATCCAATGACCGACGCTAGAATAACTAGCAATGGAAGCAGAAACTTCATTTGGGTTAAGCTTTTTCTACCAAGATAGAGCAAATCGAATAGCCGGCACCAAACGAGCAGATAATTCCCTTTTGCCCAGGCTGAAGATGGTTATATTTATGAAATGATATTAATGAGCCTGCTGATCCAGTATTTGCATACTCATCCAAAACATTGGGCGCACGTTCAGGGGGAAAATTTTCACCTAAGAGTTTTTTAACAACATAAGTATTCATGTTGATATTTGCTTGATGTAACCAATATTGCTCAACGTCTTGGGGAGATAATTTATTTTCCTCAAGATGATTTGTGATCAATGAGGCCACCATTGGCATAACTTCCTTAAAAACACTTCTTCCATTTTGAACAAATAAGAGCTCTTCTTCTGAATAGTTTTTATTCTCAATAGCATTCATGAATCCAAAATTATTTCTAATATTATTTGAAAAATGAGTTTTGAGTTTTGCATTAATTATTTTAAATTTATTAGGCGATTTTGAGTTTTTTTCAATGACGGCCGCAGTACAAACATCCCCAAATATAAAATGACTATCTCTATTTTTATAGTTGTTGTGCGCAGTAGTAATTTCCGGATTGATCACTAGAATCTTGGAAGCTTTTCCAGCAACTATATCAGAGTAAGCATTGCTAATTCCAAATGTTGTTGAAGAGCAGCCAACCATCATGTCATAGGCATAACCTTCGATGCCCAGCTCATGCTGAACTTCAATTGCAATTGCTGGATATGCTCTTTGTAGATTTGCAGTTGAAACAATAACCGCATCGATATCACTGGCATCCAATCCAGCATTATCTAAAGCTTCTTTTGCTGCGATCACGCTTATTTCAGCGCATAATGAAAGCACATCATCGCTTCTAGGTTCAATTTGGGGTTTCATACGAGTTGGATCCAGCAAGGATTCCTTTTCAATCACATACCTGCTTTTTATTCCGGAAGCCTTTTCAATAAACTCTGTGGAAGATGGCTCCAAAGCCATTATTGATCCCGCCTCAATTTGATTGGCATTTTCAGTATTAAACAGACGAACATACTCATTGAAAGAGCTTACTATCTCCTCATTGGAAACCTTGTGAGGAGGGGTCCAAACCCCTGTTCCAGAAATATATATATCTTGCATGCGTTTTCCTTAATACATGTTATTTTATAGCCTTATGGAAATAATATCATTAGATGCTAATCTCAACTCTAATCTTCTTTTTGAGATGCATCACTCTCACTTAGATTTCGCATTGGGTGTGGTTCAAATTTCACATGGCATGGCTGAACACAAGTTTAGGTACAAGCATTTTATAGATTACTTAAATTCAGAAGGTTTTCATGTAGCAATTTATGATCATCGCGGACATGGAGATAGAATTGCTGATAACAAAATTGGTTTTTTTTCCTCAAAAAATGGATGGAGCAATGTAGTCAATGATTTGGTTGCAGTGCACAACAAAACAAATAACTTATACCCTGATTTGCCTAAGGTATTATTGGGTCACAGCATGGGATCTTGGATAAGTCTGTCAGCTGCTCAAAAAGAAACAAAATTTGATATGTTGCTTTTATCAGGATCAAGCTACCCTAAATCTTTCGAGACTGCATTGCAAAAAATCTTCTTAAGAATTGAAACATTAAGGCTTGGAAATCATGGTTATAGCAAATTCATCCACAACTTAATTTTTGGTGGCTTTAACTCTAAATTTAAAGATGCCACTAATCCAAATGATTGGCTGTCAAGAGATTCTGAGGTTGTTAAAAGATACACGGAAGATTCTTTATGCGGTTTTGTTGTATCAAACCAACTCTGGCTTGATGTTGTAAATGGTGTTCAGTCAGTATTCGATCCTCATCAGTTAGAAAAAATTGATAAGAAGATTCCAATATTAGTTTTTTCAGGATCAGAAGATCCCGTTGGATCGATGGGCAAAGGTACCGAAAAGTTGCATGATTGCCTTATAAATACTGGCTGCAAATCAGAGCTTTACCTAATTGAGGGCGCAAGACATGAAACTCTTAATGAAACAAATAAAATGAACACTTATAATTATTTGTTAACATTTTTAAAAGAAAATTTAAAAGGAGGTTGAGTTGGACCTGAAGAATAAAGTATCCCTTATTACTGGAGCCGGTCAAGGCATTGGAGAGGGCATTGCTAGAACTGTTGCAGCCCAGGGCTCTAAAGTAATTCTTGTCGACATAAATGGTGATTCAGCGGAAAAAGTGGCATATGAAATTAATAATCAGATTGCAGATTCTGCTTTAAGCTTTCAAGCAGATTTAACTGACTCAAGTGCTATTTCATCAATGCTGGCCTTTGGCAAAGAGCACTTTAATAAAATTGATTGTATTTGCAATAATGCAGCTGCTTCTAAAGGTATAGGCCCTATTGAAAATTACTCTCTTGATGAAGTGCAGGCGACCCTTGATCTTACTTTTACCTCTTTATGGAAATGTCTCAAAGCTGAGATTAAATTTTTAAAGGATCAGTCAATCCCTGCATCCATAGTAAATATTTCATCTAATTCTGCCATTAACGGCTATGCTTTTAATTCTATTTATGCTGCTAGTAAAGCAGCAGTAAATAATCTGACTCAATCAGTTTCAAAAGAGGTTGCTAGAAGCAATATTAGAGTCAATGCTGTTTCTCCTGGAACAATTAATACACCAGGTGTAAAAAAATATTTTGATGAAGAGCCCAAGGCAAAAGAAATGCTCGAAAAATCTTCATTATTACGACGAATTGGTGAGCCAGAAGAAATTGGCGAGCTGGCATCTTTCTTGCTCTCTGATAGAGCTTCTTTTATTACAGGTCAAATTATATCTGTTGACGGCGGCTCATCAATTAATTAGACCCATGATCAATCAGATATACCAATACCCGGAGTTAGTTCGCGTGGAAAAGAATGATGTTCGGTATTATCGTGATTCAAAAGAAAATCTGGTCCCTTCTGTTACCACTATTCTTTCAGCAACTGGGGATCACTCTGGTATAGATGCATGGAAAAGAAGAGTGGGTCCAAAAACTGCAAGAGCGGTAGTTGAAGAAGCTACCACTATTGGTACAGCAGTTCATTTGTCGATTGAGCATTTTCTCAACGGCGATGAGTGGGAGCAGTTTTCTGATGATAGATTGGGCTTGATGGCTCATCAAATAGCAAAACGTTTTGTTGATGACTGTTTGATTGATATTGATGAAGTGTGGGGTCTTGAATCAGGCTTGGTAGTTGATGGCCTGTATGCTGGAACAGCTGATTGCATAGGAATTTTCAAAGGAAAGCCAACCATTATAGATTTCAAAACAGCAAAAAAAATTAAGCGCAAAGACTGGATCGAAGATTATTTTCTTCAAGGCGCCGCTTATGCAAATGCGCACAATGTTATGTATGAAACAAACATAGATTCAATAGCAATTTTGATGGTAGATCGTGATTTATTATTTAAAGAATTTCTGATTAGCAGCAAAGAATTTGAAAGCTTTACAGCAAAATGGAAACAGAGGATTATTAGCTATTATAAAACACATGAAGTTTTAGGGAGAGAATAAATGAATGGTTTAAAAGATAGGGTAGTTATGATTACGGGCGCTAGCTCTGGCTTTGGAAAAGAAGCGGCAAAAATGTGTGTTGGGCTTGGGGCAAAAGTAGTGCTTGGTGCTCGACGAGAAAAAAATCTTCAAGAGTTGTGCGATGAGCTTGGCTCGGATTCATCAACCTACAAGGTTGCAGATGTAACATCAAAAGAACAAATGCATGCTCTTGCAGAACATGGCATTAAAACTTTTGGCAGAATTGATTCCTTGGTAAACAATGCTGGTGTGATGCCTTTGTCCCTTCTAGAAAAAGGTAGAACAGATGAATGGGATCAAATGATTGACGTTAATATTAAAGGTGTTTTGTATGGTATTGATTCAGTCTATTCGCACATGCTTGAAAGGGAGTCTGGACAAATAATTAATATATCTTCTGTTGCAGGAAAAAGAGTGATGCCAGGGAGCGCCGTTTATTCTGGAACTAAGTATGCTGTTAGAGCTATCTCTGAAGGTTTGAGGCTTGAGTCTTCAGGGAAGCTTCAAGTTACTTGTATTTACCCTGGGGCGTTCACCACAGAGCTTGCTTTTTCAATCAAAGATGAATCAATGATGCAGGCTTTAATTAGCAGAGGCCTTGGAGATATAGCGCAGCCTGCAGAAAGAGTTGCCGAAGCAATTATCTATGCTTTGCAACAAGATCCCGGTGTTTCTGTAAATGAAATTGTTATAAGACCTACAGCTCAAGAAGCTTAATTTTTATTCCATGCTAAAGTATTTTTTCCCACTACTGTTTTTTAGCTCAACTACAGTATCAGCAGCCCCTCAATGCCTTGAAGCAGACCTTATACTTAATAATGGACACATATATAGCGGATTAAGTGAGCAATCATACAAGGGAACAATAGCTATAAAAGGCTCAAAAATTACTTATGCTGGGGAATCCCTATCTCAAAACAAATTCCATTGCTCGGGAGCAAAAGTTATTGATCTCGATGGAAAATATATTTTTCCTGGCTTTACTGATGCTCATGGCCATTTAAAAGGCATTGGCTACAGAGAGCTTACTTTAAATTTACAAGGCATTTCATCATTAGCAGAAACCCTTGATATTGTGCAAACATTTTTGCTAACCAAGAAGCCAGGTGAATGGGTCATAGGCAGAGGTTGGATTGATAAACTTTGGCCTGAAAAAAGGTTTCCAACCAAGCAAGATCTTGATAAGTTTTCTAAAAGTCATCCTGTTGTCCTTGAAAGAGCTGACGGACATGCAGTTGTTGTTAATAGCATTGTTTTAAAAATGGCTAATATTAATTCAGGCACTCAAAACCCCCAAGGTGGTTTTATAGAAAAAGATGCTAATGGAGAACCAACAGGTCTCCTCGTTGACATGGCTACAAATCTTATTGCAGATCTGATCCCTAAACTCACACGCGCCAATGATAAAAGAGCTTTTTTAGAAGGCATTAAAAGAAATGTAAGTTTGGGCTGGACTCAAATTCATGTTCCAGGCGGAACCTATGAAGATATCTCTATCTTAGAAGAAATTAAATCTGAAAATAATCTTCATCAACGTATTTATTTTATGGTTAGTGATGGCGAGCCGGCAGATAGACTTTTAGAAGAGGGGCCAAGCATAGATCCTGAGCACTTGCTTACTGTTAGAGCAATTAAAATGTATGCAGATGGAGCTCTGGGTTCAAGAGGAGCAGCCTTGCTAGAAAAATACAACGATTATGATGGTCAAGGGGTATTTATTTTTCTGGAAGAAGAGACAAAACCAAGGCTGGCAAAGGCTCTTAAAAAAGGCATACAAATTGGAACTCATGCGATTGGGGATCACGGAAATAGAGTGGTTCTAGATTGGTATGAAGATGCATTTGAGGATGCCCAAAATAATAACAATTCTTTAATTGATCCAAGGTGGAGAATTGAACACTCACAAAACATAACTCCACAAGACCAGCAAAGGTTTGTTGACTTAAAAATTATTCCTTCCATGCAAGCGTCTCATGCAATAGGCGACCTTCATTTTGCTGTTGATCGTCTTGGGTTGGAAAGAATTAAAAATGCCTATGTTTGGCGGAGCCTAATTGATCAAGGTTTGATAATTGCAGGCGGAACAGATGCTCCTGTTGAAATTGGCGACCCAAGGATTGAATTTTATGCAGCTGTAACCAGGATGGATGTTGACGGTTATCACGGCGAAGGCTGGAATCTAGATCAGAAAATTACTAGATTTGAAGCACTTAAGATGTTTACAATTTGGCCTGCTATTGCCTCTTTTCAAGAAGATGTAAAAGGAACAATTGAGGTTGGAAAGTTGGCTGACTTCTCTATTTTTGATTCTGACTTAATGCTGGCTCCTGAGAATCAAATTTTAAATTCAAAAAATATTCTTACCATAGTAGGTGGGCGCATAGTATTTCAAGCTTTATAAGACTATTTGCTGTCGAGGATTAAATCTGAACACTTGGCTCCAATCACATTGCAAGTAGCATTGGTATTGCCTGAAATAATTTCTGGAAAAATTGATGCATCGGCAACTCTAAGTCCGCTGATTCCTTTGACTCTTAATTGATCATCAACAACACACTCTGAACCAATGCCCATTTTACATGTACCTGTTGGATGATACACAGATAAAGATTCATTTTTAATAAACTCTTTTATGTCAGCTTCAGTATTAATTATATAACCTGGCTGTAACTCCTTAGCATCAAGTTCCTGCATTGCAGGAGTTCTAAATATCTCTCTTGTTTTTTGCACTCCCTCAATCATTGCTTGCAAATCATTGTCTGTTGAAAGGTAATTAGCATGTATTTTAGGAGCATCATTTGGATTAGATGAAACTAGCTCTATGTGACCGCGGCTTTTAGGTCTCAGGTTGCATACTGAAGCTGTAATTCCTGATGAAGGCTTCATTGAGCCATTTTTATTATACTTACCAGCACCTGGTGCAAAGTGGATCTGAGCATTAGGAGTCTTTGCCTCATTATTTGTTTTAAAAAATACCCCGATATCAGAAGCAGGATATGTCATCAACCCTTTATGTTTAGCATAGAAGTTAAATAGATTGGCAATCATTCTAAGTGGCTTCATTAGCTCGCTAAATGTATTTAATGTGTCAATCTTATAACTAATGTTAACGGTTAAATGATCTTGCAAGTTTTGACCAACACCCGGAAGATGATGGATCAGCGGAATCCCTAGATCTTTTAAATGAGTTGTTGGACCAATTCCAGAAAGCATTAGTATTTGAGGAGAGTTAATACTTCCCCCTGATAATATTATTTCAGAGGAAGATCCTATGACCTTGGTTCCATTTTTATTGTTTATTTTTACTCCAATAGCTTTTTTGTTTACCGTGATAATCTTTTCAACTGTGGTGTTTACAAGTAAGTCTAAATTTGGCCTATTTAGAACTGGTTTTAAAAAAGCATCAGCAGCACTAAACCTTTGGCCATTTTTAATATTCACTTGATATTGACCAAAACCCTCTTGGTCTTGGCCGTTAAAATCATCATTGCTTTTAAGGCCATATTGTTCACATGCTTTTAAAAAAGTTTTTGAAGCATTGAGTATGGGTTGATAGGTTTCTGTCCAAAGCTCACCAAAATTACCATGATATTGATCTTCATGATTTTGATTATTTTCTAAGTTTGTAAAATACTTCATCAAGTCTCGGTAGCCCCAACCATTGTTTCCTGCTTGCTCCCAAGCAAGATAATCCTCTGCCTGACCCCTGATGTATAACATTCCATTGATAGAACTGCTTCCACCAAGAGTTTTACCTCTTGGCCAATTTATTGTTCGATTATTTAAATTAAGTTCTGGCTCAGTCTCATAACACCATCCATATTTTTTATTTTTAAATAGCGAACTTGCTGCTAATGGCATTTTAATTGAGGGGGAATTATCCATTGGTCCAGCCTCAATTATTAATACAGAATTTGAGGGATCCTTAGAGAGTTTGTTTGCTAAAACACAACCTGCACTTCCTGCACCAACAATGATATATTTATAGCTAAATTTCATAAATCTAATATCACTCAGGTACGAATATGCGTCAAGTAATTGCTATAGGAGGAGGGGGCTTTGGCAGGACCCAAAAATCTCATTTAATTGAACAATACATCTTGGATCAATCTAGCCAAGAAAAACCAAATATTTGCTTTATCCCAACTGCAACCGGAGACCTAGATCCTTATGTTGTAAATTTCTATACTGTCTTTTCAAAATTAAATTGCAACCCATCACACATAAGTTTTTTTAAAAGGACCATCGATCTCGAAGAACATATTTTAAATCAAGATGTTATCTTTGTGGGAGGTGGTAATACTAAGAGCATGTTGGCAGTATGGAAGGATTGGGGCTTGGACTTAATTTTAAAGAAAGCTTATGATCAAGGCGCTGTGATGAGCGGAGTAAGTGCCGGTGCAATTTGTTGGTTCGAGCAGGGTCTTACAGACTCCTGGGCCAGTGAACTAAAGATGATGCCTTGCATGAATTTTATTTCTGGCAATTGTGCACCACATTATGATGAGGAGCCTCAAAGAAGACCAGCAACAAAAAAATTACTTCAAGATAATGCAATAAGTTTTATGTATGGAATAGAAGGTGGGGCAGCACTTCATTTTATTAATGAACAACCCGAGAAAACGGTTAGATTTCAAAAAAATAAACATTCCTATAACGTAACCCTAAAAGATAGCACAGTCTCTGAGAAACCATACCCAATCAAGGAGCTAGAGCAATGAATTTATGGAGACTAATTAATCCCTTTGTAGCATTACTTGCTAGATCGCCTCTACATTTTTTGATTAGCCATCAGCTTTTAGTCGTAAGTTTTAAAGGTATCAAGAGCGGAAAAAGCTATCTGATCCCAGTGAGTTATCACAAACATGATAATAACTACACTGCAGTCACTCTCAGATCAAATGTTTGGTGGAAAAATTTAAAGAAAGGCTCTACTACGCAAATTTGGCTCAAAGGCAAGCTAGTTCAAGCCGATATCCAGCTTGAGTTTGTTGACAATGACATAGTAGCAGACACATTAACGGACCTTGTTACAAACAATTCGATCGATGCTTTTTTTGCTAAAATTAAATTGAACAAGGATGGTTCACCAAATCAAGAAGACTTAACAAAGGCTGCATCATTGCACACAGTGCTTAAGTTTACTGTCTAATCTTTATTTGTTGCTCTGATCTAATCTCCATCTGAGTTTTGCCTTCAAATTCAGAAATGTAACCTTTAACACATACATTTTTTCTTTTTAAAAATTTTTCTGGTTTATAAGAAAAGTATTGTGAAAATCGACCAAACCAAATCAAGCCGGTCATCTGTTGATTTGGGTAATCGCGTCCAAAGTTAAGAAAAATTGGTCCCCCGGAAGACCTTTTTAAATATTTTGTAGAGACAATTCTGCCGCATACAATTTTTGTTTCTCCAACATACTTGTATGCTTCTTTAACATCAATTGCTTGTTCTTCCTGGGCAAAAATATTTGTAGAATTTAGCAGAAGAAATAAAGAAAGCAGAATTTGGTAATGGTGTTTAGAATAAGATTGCATCCTCTTATAATAATATATATTTGATTTTTAATCTGAATAAGTTAATTTATAACTTAACCAACTTAATTTTTTGAGTCTTTTATGTTTACAAGAATGGATCAAAGTACAGAAGAGGAATGGCAGCATATCAGCGAAGAGCATATGCCGCATATATTTGATATGCCAAAAAGAATCATCTCAATGCTCAAACAAGCTGAAGAATTAACTCTGGGTTTTGGAACAGATCAGCTGCATCATGCTCTGCAGACTGCAACAATGGCAAGAAGAGCAGGGGCTGAAGATGAAATGGTTTTAATTAGTTTAGTTCATGATATTGGTAAAGTGATCAATGTCCCAAATCATGGTCAAATCGCAGCTGAAATGATTAAACCCTATGTTAGCGAAGACGCGTACCATGTCATTAGAACTCATCAAGACTTTCAGGGCGAGCATTACTACCATTACATGGGTAAGCCGCAGGATCTTCGTAAGCAATATGAAAATGAATCTTGGTATGCAAAAGCAACAGAATTTACAGACGATTGGGATCAAGCAGCTTTTGATCCAGATTACAAAACAGATTCTTTGGAATCATTTGAGCCACTGATCATTAAATTTTTTGCCGCACCTCACACCATATAAGATTAAAGGATGAGCGCTCGCTTATTTTTACTTAGCATCTTTGGTTTTAGTTTTAGCGGTTGCTCCTCTTCATTGTTAGAGTCCAGGGTAGAATCAAAATCCAATGTCAGTCTTTGCCATAGCATGGTTTATAAAAAAAAATCTCTTTCAGTTAAATCTTTTGCATTAATGCTGCAAGAGGCTCTAAAAAGAGATCTTAATTGCCAATCAATTGCTGAGGAGATACTCAAATTTCAGCAAAAAAATTCAGGCATGTCAGGAGATAATTTTATCTCTAATGAGCCCTCATCCAATCCTCCAACAGAAGGAATAAACCCAGCAACAGGCCAAGCTCCAAAATAAATCAACAGGTTTATTTTATACATATTATTTACTTTTCAGTAAAACTAATATTCATGTACTTTATCAGTAATTGTTAGATCTGAATTTATTCTTTATTCAGATTTAACTTAATTTTAATAATTAAAATAAGGGGAATTTCAATGAATTACTGTAAATGGTTATTCGTGTTTTGTTGTGTAACTTTTGTGTCAATTGAATCTTATGCTCAAGACATTGAAGAGGTTATGGTTACTGGTTCATACATCAAAGGCAGTGCAACTGATGGCGCATCACCTGTTGAGATAATAGACCGAGATACAATTGAGGATATTGGGGCAACTACAATTGCTGATATCACTAGGAACTTATCGGTCAATTCTGGATCAGAGAATAATTCTGATTCTTTTACACAGGGAGCTACCCAAGGCACTTCAAACGTAAATTTAAGAGGTTTGGGTCTTTCATCAACATTAATTCTTGTGGATGGAAGAAGGCATACTCTTACAGGGGCAACAGCCAATGATGGTAGCGCTTTTGTAAATACCAACGCAATTCCAACAGTAGCTGTTGAGAGAGTTGAAGTTTTAAAAGAGGGTGCAGCATCAATCTATGGTTCTGACGCAGTCGCCGGAGTTGTCAATTATATTTTTAGAAGAGATTTTACTGGTGTTGAGTTTGAATTCTCAAGCCAAGAAGCTGATATTAGTGGCCAAACAGATGATAGGATGAGTGTTATATGGGGTGCTAAAAATGGTAATTCAAATTTTGTATTAGCAGCCAGTGTGCTTGATAGATCACCAATGTTGGGTGCTGACTTTGATCCTAGTTTGGCTCAACTTGGTATAAGTGGTCTAGGAACTAGCTTCTTGTTGTTTGGACCGAGCACTGTGGATTCAGGGCCATATGCGGGAACCTATTCTCCATTTCAAAATGTTGCAGATCCTTCATGTGTAGCAAACCAAGGAATATTGATTCCTCAAGCAAGTGGTGAGAGATGTGGCTTTGTTTACGGCCCAAGATTTAATGTCGTGAATGATGAAGATCATGAAAGCATGTATGGCTCATTCAAAACATTACTGGGAAATGGAAATGCATTCGAGATTGATTATATGAGTACAGCCATTGATGTAAATGACAACCCGCAGTCTCCATCCTATCCCGCTCTTTCATATTTAAGTCCTGCCAATGCAATTATGCCTGGAACGGGTGGAAATCCATTTGGTGTGCCAGTCTTATGGTTAGGCAGAGCCTTAGGTTCAGCCTTCCCATCACCTATTGCCCCAAGAGAGATCGAAACAGATAGATTCTCAGTTGGCCTATCTGGTGATTTTGATAATGGCTTTGATTGGGATGCTCATTACACAGTTAGTANTGAAGATTTTTATGGTCAACANCCNGATACAAGTACATCTAAATTTAGNGCAGCAATTAAAGGTAATGGTGGAAGTGCAGGAAACCAAACTTGGGACTTGTTTACTCCTTCAAATAATTCTGCTGATTTAATTAAATGGATATCTACAAATCAACAAACATGGACTGAAACAGAATTAGCTGTTTTTGATTTTGTTGTTTCTGGTCAACTGGGATCAGTTGATATCGCTTCAGGTTTTCAATACAGAGATGAAACATTTAATGTAGCACGTGGTGCCTCATCTATTGCTCAGTTTGATGCAGCTGGAAATATCACAGTGCCTGCTGATTTACTATTTTTAGGTGGNGGCNTAGAAAGTAATGCAAGCAGAGATGCTATGGCTGTCTTTGTAGAAGGATCCGTGGATGCNTCAGATAAGCTTGAGTTAAAAGGTGCACTAAGATATGAGGATCTAGACTCAGATAGTTCTATTAATCCAAAAATTGCGTTTAAATATCAAGCTTCAGACACTCTCGCATTTAGAGGATCATTTAGTACCTCATTTAGAGAGGCTTCTTTGGCCCAGTTAACTTCAACTAGTATTGGTTTGCAGGGTATTCAGGATTACAACGCTGATGGTTCACCAAAAGGCGGCACTGTCTTTATTAGAATTGCTGCGAAAAATAATCCAAACCTTGCACCAGAAGAATCAGACAACATGAACATTGGTGCATTATGGAATCCAACGGATCAACTTTCTATGAAATTAGATTATTGGGCTATTGATTACACCGATGTGATTACCATTGAAAATGCTCAGGGTAAAGTTGCAGCTAACCCCAATGATCCTGATGTAAAAAGAACCACTGGTGGAACTCTTACAGGCGTAACTACCAAGTATTTTAATGCAAGCCAAGTCAATACAAGCGGTATAGATTTTGAATCAACATACGACTTTGATACAGCATGGGGTCAGGCTCAAGTTGGCGTAAACATGATGCATATGCTGGAATATGAGATTCCATTAAATGGCGTAACCACAGATGTGGTTGGATTGTTTAACCATGACAATTTTGCTAGATCAATGCCTGAGACTAAAGCAGTTTTTCATGCAGCACTTCAAAATGGTAATAATAGATTATCCATGTTCGGAAGATACACATCTGACTACAGGACTACGCGACCATTGGACGCTATAGCCAAGGCTCGTGGTTTTTCACAAAGCATTGATAGTTTCTTTACTGTTGATTTAATGGATGCTTACACTATTGAAATGAATGATAGCGAGCTTAAGCTATCTGTCGGCATTACGAATCTATTTGATGAAGAAGTCCCATTGGTCTATGACGCAGCTAACTGGAGCTATGATTCAAAGCATCATGATCCGAGAGGGCGCATGGTCTATGTTGGCTTTAAGTTAAGCAGATAAAGGTAAGTACACAAAACGCAGCATCAGAAATGGTGTTGCGTTTTTTTTGGTAGAAGCTTTCTATTGATCAGAATTAAGCTTTAAAATCTCAGACTCTTTAGGCTGAGACTCCAACCTTGCTATTGGTATAGCACTTCTTATTTTGTTCGCGCTATCAATTAAGCAGACTTCTGTTGAAGCCAATGGACCAGATTCAAATTTATGTGTATTCATCCCTTCTTGCACTAAGTTAATTAATCGGGTGTCCTCATTATTGACTTGCCTGTTAATTCTCCAATTTAGGTATTGAGCAGCTTTTGTTTCTCGTCGCTCGTCGGGAAGGGCGTAGGCTATTTCTCTGATCATTGTTGTATTTGCATCAATTGGAATAAACTGCATGAAGTCCATTTGCTCAGGGTAAATATCAAAAGCAAGATTTGGCCACAACCTAAAATAAAGCCAATATCTTTGTTTGTCCTCCGGGAGATGGTCCATGTGAGGAAGATATTTATCATAGAGTATATTGGATAGATTATTTTTTCGATTGTGAATGCCATCACCCCACATTTTATGAATGCATCCATTATTTGGAGATACCTCTAAGCCATAGCTTTTGCCCACTAGACCAGACAATCCAGGGTGCGCAACAGGAATATGCAAAGCATCTACATAATTATCTGCAATCTGCTTCCAATTTACTTTTCTGAGACGCATCGTTACTCTTCCAAGTGGTTGCATTTCTTCAAGCTTGTATTGGTCTATTTCGTCAATGTAGGGTGTGAATTGCTCATTAACGCTGGGTGCATTTGAATCAATCAATTTAACAAAAATAAACCCTTTAAAAATTTCTAATTGAACACTCTTTAACTTGTGGTCTTTTTTAGATAAATCTTTGAATTGCTCCTCGTAAGGTACTTTGATGAGTTACCTTTAAAATCATAGCTCCATGCATGGTAAGGGCAGGTAATTTTGTCAGCACAAGTTCCATTGATCTCATTTAGAAGCTTAGTCCCCCTATGTGAGCACAGATTATGAAAGGCCTCGATACCACCATCAATTCCCCTGATCACAAATATTCTCTGATTAAAAATTTCATAAGTGAAAAAATTACCAGGATCTGGAATATTGGAAAGATGGCAAACTAATTGCCAGTTTTTTAGAATGATCTCTTGTTTTTCAAGCTCTAAAAATGCATTGCTTGTGTAGGTCCATCCCGGCAAGCTTTTTAATATTTTTTCCATTATTTAGTTTCTTACCAGAGGCCTAGTTAAACAAGTTGGCCCGCCTTCACCTTTGCGACTAATCTCCATGCCTTTATAGGTCTGCACACTACAACCAGCCATCTCCAGATTGCGTTGAACATTTGGTAGATTCTCAAGCATAATCACGGACCTAGGCGCTATAGCCAAAACATTACACCCCATTAATAAATATTCTTTATCCGAGACTTCAATAAATTTGATTTTAAGGTTCGATAACCAATCTAAGAATGTCTGAGGCATCAAGGGTTTGTATATCAATGATAGATCCTTATCCAAGGGTGAAATGATCGACATGAGATGAAGCACGTCATCAGGATGGTCTGGTTTTGGTAGTTTTACTATATGCAATTCAACCTCAGGCCCTAAAATTTCTTGGAGTTGTTCAATTCCTTCTATGTTAGTCCTTGGTCCAAGACCAACCGCAGCATGTTTATCGTCTAACCAAATAAAATCACCTCCCTCCAAAGTTCCAGGGGACTTGATCTGCCCAGCAATTTTATAACCTTTTGTTGAGAGAGTATTAAAGTTTTCCCTTGCTTCAGGTGTTCTGGAGGCTCTTCCCATGTTGCATAGGATTAATCCATGGGGTGAGACCAATATACTATCCCGCGTATAAATACTATCTATTGTTAGCTGATGAGAAGGGGGCAAATCAATGAGTGAAATTTTTTTATTGATCAGTAGCTTTTTAAATACATGATATTCGGCAGTTGCTTCATCAAGATCAGGCTCTGCATGAAATCTTAAGTTTTTCCATTCCTGGGATAGCTTCTTTTGATTGACAAAACTAGCTTGAGAATCTCGAATAGCGATTTCTTCAATCTTTGAATATTCATTAAATACAGCCATATTAATTCCTTACAAAAGNGTATATTGGCATACCTATCAAAATTAACATGAAAGAATAAAAAATAATTTCCATTCCGGCACCCCAAATTGCAAAAATAGCATAAAAGAGTGTGCTTAAAGAAAGAATGAGTGCATTAGTTCGCTCATTAGATCTTTCTTCTTTATGAAGGAATTTAAATTCGGCAATTGCACAAAAAGCATATGCAATTAAAGTAGAGAGCGTTGAAAGCATTGCCATAAATACAAAAGCATTAATCACACCCTTNGTGTAGTTCATCACTAATAAAAAACTAACAAACAATCCTGTTAATAAATATGAAAAAACTGGAGTTCCAGAGTTTGATAGCTGTAGAAATTTTTCAGGCAATAACCCATCTCTTGCAGCGGCAAGGCTAAGATTACCAGCTGTTAGTGTATTAGCATTCAAAGATCCTAGCGTTGAAATCAACGCACCTATGCTTATGAGAGTTCCTCCAGCAACCCCCATTACCTTTGTAGCGGCCAAGGCAAATGGTGCTGTAGAAACAATCAGCTCATTGGCTGGGACAATGGAAGCAATAGCAATACTTACTAATAAATAAATACAAAGAATGGTAAGTACCGAAGATATTAAAACCTTTGGAATTGTTTCTCGAGGGTTAATCACATTATCAGCTGGAACTGTGGCAGTCTCAATTCCAATAAATGACCACATCACAAGNGTTGTTACCGTNCCCAGTAAAGCAATTGGATGCGTATTTGTTGGATTAAATTCAGGCAAATTTGAGCTATCAAAATTAGTCAATCCCAAAAAAATTATCAAAATAAGCGGTAGTAGTTTAAGCACAGTCGAAATCACTTGAAATTTTGAGCTGCTTTCTAGACTGCAAATATTCAGAGTCACCACAGACCATACAAGCCCAAGCGAAATTCCTAGTGATAATATTATTGAATTAGTTATAGCGGGAATAAAAAACCCTAGATAACCTACAAAGGCTATTGAAATACCTGCCACAGCGGCGATACATGCGACCCAGTAAGTCCAAGCAATTATAAAACCGGCAACTCTGCCAAGACCTTCATTGGCATAGACATAAGGCCCCCCTGTTTTAGGAATACGTCTAACCAATCTAGACATTGTTAGGGCAACAAGTATTGACCCAAATCCAGCAATAATCCAACCCCCAAATCCTAGCATGCCATAGGGAGCTAAGAGAGTCGGCATCATGAAAATACCAGATCCAATAGCGCAACCAACCGCTATTGACCAGCCTCTCCAAAAACCTATAACTCTAGCATTTCCCGAATCCATTGTTTGATAATACACTTATATTATTAGATTTTTTTATNGGTTTGCCTGGAGGCANAATGACTACATCAATCACTAAATTATTTTGTTTNTTTTGGCTTTTAGTNAGCACCCCAATCTTTGCCGAAGTTGCAAATAAAAATATGCCATTTGGTGAGAAGGCATTCGAAATCTATAAAACTTCAGTCGAGCTAAGAACTGCAAAAGGACATAATCAAGTTCCAGTCTTGGCCAATTATTTAGCTGATGAATTAGAAAAAGGTGGTTTTGATCGAAAAGATATTTATGTCTTGCCAATTGAGGATACGGCAGCCTTGATTGTGACGTACAAAGGTGATGGGTCATTAAAGAAAAAACCAATTAGCATCTCCGCCCATATGGATGTTGTTGATGCATTAAGATCTGATTGGACGAGGGACCCCTTTACTTTAATAGAGGAAGATGGATATTTTTTTGGTCGTGGTACAGGAGATGATAAATTAGGTATGACTGCGGTGATTGCAGCTTTTTTAAGACTTAAATCAGAAGGTTGGGTTCCTGGTAGAGATTTAGTTATTGCGTTTTCTGGTGATGAGGAAACTGGCATGGCGACCACTCAAGCGTTAGTTAACGAATATCGATACCTAACAGATAGTGAATTTGTTTTGAATGCTGATGCAGGCGGAGCTCGTATCCCTGAAGATGGCGGTATTCCCTCAAGCTTTGGAATGCAAGCTGCTGAAAAAACATATGTTACATGGGAAATGACAACTAGAAACCCAGGTGGTCATAGCAGCAGACCAAGAAAAGATAATGCTATTTATGACTTAGCAGCAGCTATTTCNCAAATTCAAAAATATGAATTCCCTGTGAATTTTAATGAGTTAACATTGAAGTTCTTTAGAGCCACTGGAGATAAAAGAAAAGACAGTATTGGCAAAGCAATGACGTCTTTTGCAAAAAATCCTAAAAATATATATGCCATTAAAACACTTAAATCAAATGGCTATGCAGGAACACTTGGAACAACTTGTGTGGCAACTATGTTGAGAGGAGGGCATGCAGAAAATGCTTTACCTCAGTCTGCAACAGCTACAATTAATTGCAGGATTTTTCCTGGAACTGGTGTTAAAAATACATTAGATCAACTCAAAAAAACTATTAGCAACGACACAATAGAATTTACTATGCTAGGAGTTCCGACAGAAACAGATGCCTCTCCACTTCGAGAAGATGTTATCTCTGCATTACAAAAGGCAATTGATATCAAATATCCTGGATTGCAAATTATCCCAAGCATGTCATCTGGCGGAACTGATGGAATGCATTTTCGAGCTGCAGGCATTCCAAGCTATGGCGTTAATGGAGGGTATGGAAAAGCCAGTGATTCATTTGCGCACGGCTTGAATGAAAGAATATTAGTCCAAAGTTTTTATGATAATTTGGCCCATTGGTATGTTTTGCTCCAAGCAATTGCCTCTCCAGAAAAGCAAGGAGATTAATTTTTTGATGCAGCTGATTTACTAGCTAGTTTTATTGCAGCCATATATAAGATAGGCGGCAATATTAACCAAGGTAGTTGAGTTTGGAACATGACACTTCTCCCATTAAATTCGAATAATAGTGGATTAAAATATTGCCCAGTAGGTGCGAGTGGAGCCCAAGAGAGTAATTTTCCTTCAGATAATTGATCGTGGTATAAGAAAAGCTCAACACATAAATTTTGTGCAATGCACCAGACGCACAGTATTCCAAATGCTCGCCAATTCCATGAAAGAAAAACATCATAATTTTTATTGCTTAATCTCCACATTAACCATAAGCCACCTAAAGAAATTGTCCCGGCATCAGCCATTGAATTAAGAAGCCAGTTGATATCCATGGGCAGCCATGCATTCAGCACAGCAGACCTTCTTATATTGACGGGGTCACCGTCAATCCAGCCATAAGTAAACCAAAGTTCCCATCCAGCAGCACAGGCAATCAAGGCGCCGAGATATAAAAGAGGAGCCCAGCTAGGTATTTTTTGTTTTTTAATAAATATAAGAATTAAAGGAGCCAGAGCGGCAACATAAACAATTGTTATAACTCTTAGCTCCTCTAATGACATAGTCTTATAGTTGACGTTTTAAATAAATCTCACTTGCACTATCTAAAGATATTAATTCCCAGCCCTGCTCACCAAGTTTATTTAATTCAATCATCGACATTTCATGCTTCCAATGGACAGCATTTTTATATTTTATTTTAAAATCTTCCGTTTCCTCATTGGAATAACCCATTGATGTAGAGTTACTATGATCGACGATTTTATATTCCCAATTACTCATTTTTCATCTCCTGCCGGATGGCAATAAGATGCGTTCCTTCAGTATTATTACTTACTTCCGTCCCATGAAAGGATGAACGATATTAGGTATTAAACAAATATAGGTAATTCCTGTCAAATAAAAAATTAAGAATTTGCAATATTAGCTGTAGATAGGATCTCAGTAAGACCAATCTCATCTCTAAAGAAAATTACTAAAATCGCTAACAAACACATAAATGCAAATACATACAAAGCTTTTTTTTCAACCGAAGGATCATTTGGCAATATTGGTTTTTCGTCAGTGGATTCGAGGAAGTCTGAATACAAATTACATAGCATCAATTAATAGCCAAACTCTTAAGTCAAAAATATGACCTAATTTATTGTCCCTATAAGCTATAATCAAGGTGATGATTAAGTCAGCTGGTCTATTAAGCCAAGAAGAAATAACTGTTTTGCGCAACCAAAAGAGTTGGGTCAGCGTCCTTACAATCCTGTCAATTTGGTTGCAAATAGCTTTAGCTTTTGTCCTATTTATATTGTTTCCAAATTTTTTAGCATTTATTTTTGCAGCTGCGATTATTGGTGCCAAACAATTTCAGCTAAGTGTTCTAATGCATGACGGTGCCCATGGTCTTATTTTTAAAAATAGAAAGCTAAATGATTTTGCTTCTCAGTGGTTTTGTGCATACCCAGTCATGACTGATATGATTCCATATCGCAAGTACCACTCTTTGCATCATAAATACACAGAAACTGATAGAGATCCTGACATAGGTCTAACGCGAGCCTTTCCAACCTCAAGATCAAGTTTGATAAGAAAGATATTAAGAGATTTGACCGGCATTGCAGGAATACGAAGATACTCAAATGCAGTGGTTTCATCCTGGGGTAAAAATCTATCGTTTATTGGCCATATAAAAAATCTTTTTTTGAAGCTAAGAGGTTTTTTGTTAACCAATCTAATAATCTTTGGGGTTCTCTTCATCTCTGGTAATAGCTTGTTATATCTTGCTCTGTGGTGGATACCTATGCTAACTTTTTTTAGTTTATTTTATAGAATTAGAAGTATTACAGAGCATTCAGGTGTGTTGGGTGGAGATGATTTTGCTAACACCAGGACCACACTTGTTCCCTGGTATCTTAAATATTTTTTAGCTCCCCTAAACGTGAATTACCATATTGAACATCATTTATTTACTTTCTGCCCTTGGTACAACTTGCCAAAAGCTCATCAAATGCTAAAAGAAAAGGACTTTCATCCTAAGATGGAGATTGCATTCGGTTATAAGAAAATATTTAAACAGATCATTCTATCTCCAGCTCAATAACCTTGGGTATAGTCATTCAGCTTGCTTGTTGATACATCACATTTACTTATTTCTAAAAGTCTTTAAAATGCCTTAGCTTAAGGAAAGGAGAGATGGCAGAGCGGTTGAATGCACTGGTCTTGAAAACCAGCAAACCTTCGCGGGTTTCCAGGGTTCGAATCCCTGTCTCTCCGCCAGATTTTTAGTTACTCAATCCTGAATACAATAAAGTCTTTAACTCTTCTCTTAGAGGATATTTATCTGACGGCATATATTGAGTCATTAGGGTTGCAGTAATACTATTTTTTTTGTCTACCCAAAATATTGTACTGGCAGCTCCACCCCAAGAAAATTCACCATCTGTTGAATATGTACCAGAAATACCAGCATCCATTAAAACAGCCATGGTAAGGCCAAAGCCCACACCATCAATTCCAAATGAAGCTCCATCAGACAGAATCTCATTAGACAGGTGATTTCTAGACATTAGATTGACAGAAGCTTCGCTGAGAACTCTAACCCCATCAAGGATCCCTCCATTGAGAAGCATTTCTGCGAATTTGCTGTAGTCATCAATATTCGATACCAGTCCAGATCCCCCATCATATAAACTAGATGTTGATTCCAAATATGGAGATTTGTTAAATGAATCTATTGATCTTAAATCTTTTGAGAACATTAACTCTGCTGTGTTTAAGCCTGATGGAGCAACCACTTCTCCATCTCGACTGAATAAACCAGAAGTATATAGGGTGGTAAATGAACCTTTGTCTTTCGGATTAACTGAAAATCCAATGCTTTTTAAACCCAAAGGTTTAAAAATATTTTTTTGCAAATAGTCATCAAAGGTCATGCCTGAAATAACCTCAACTACACAGCCAAGAACATCCATGTTAATTCCGTAAGACCATTTTTCTCCAGGATCATGAAGAAGCGGTGCTGAGGCAGCTGCAGCAGCAAATTGACAAGTATTTCCAGGGAATTTGCTTATCTCAGAATCAAGGGCGCCAAAGTAGTATGGGCGAATATTATATTTTCTATAGATATTATGGACTGGTGTTTCTCCTGCCCAGCTGTATGTTAGACCGCTCGTGTGAGTTAATAAATCTCTGATGGTTATCTCTCTCTTTGGTTTTACTACATAATCTTGAAAATCGAGATTGATAACTTTTGTATCCTTAAATGCTGGAATATATTTAGAAACTTTGTCATTCAATCTAAGCTTCCCATTTTCTACCAACTGCATAATAGCTACACCTGTTACAGGCTTGCTCATTGAATAAATTCTGTAAACTGATTTTTGATTAATGCTTATCTTATTTTCTAGATCTGCATAACCATTTGCATGCCTATATATTTCTTTATTATCTTTTTTTATCAATATTGAAACGTTCGGCAAGCTTCCATTTTCAACGTAAGTATTAAAATGATTAGTAATTTTTTGTTTATCATTAGCATCCAACGAGTTTGCTGCTAGCGGAGTGGCTAATATAAAAAATAATACCAATGATTTAAAGTTCAACATAAATATCCCCTATAATTTATAACAATTATTCTATTACACTTAAATCTCAATGACATCATCTAAAATCAATTTTACTGACCCACCAAAGTTTTTATCCATCCTTGGTGCTCAAGGCTTTGAGTATGATGCAGAGAATGAATCTGCCTTGATGAAATTTCAGGCAGGGGAGGAGCTCACTCATTCAAACGGAACTATTGTACAAGGTGGCTTTATAACAGCCATGCTTGACACCTCTATGGCTCACTTATTAATCCTGAAGGGAGACGGCTTGATAAATGCATTAACTCTAAGCATAAATGTTACTTTTCTTGCGTCTGGCAGGCCTGGTGAATTTGTAGCCTCTGCAAAGATTGGCAAGCTCGGAAGGAGCGTAGCTTTTACTTCGGCAGAATTACATCAAAACGATATATTAGTTGCATCGGCAACCGCAACCAATAAATTAATTAAACTCTAACTAACTATGATCGATACAAGCTCAATAAAATCAGATGGAAAATCTCCCAAGGAAAACTATATAGAATTCATTAATAGCGTGAAGCCAGTGAAGAATTTTGAATCCGACATTCGTCCTGACACCCCTAATTACTCAGATGAATTAAGTTGGGCAGCATTGCCAGGCAGAGATGGTTTTCATAATTTATCTCCTGATGAGGCACCCTCTGGTCAAACCAAAGACTATGATGTTTTTTACATTCACCCAACAGGTTATTTTCAAAAACACTGGAATGGTCCTATCGACAATGAATCTGCAGCCTATGAAAGAACCAACAGCCATTTAGCCGCTCAGGCTTCTGCATTTTCTGCTTCTTGTAATGTTTATGCGCCATATTATCGTCAAGCAACTTATTATTCTTTTTTTGATAAAGAGTCATGTGGCTCAAAAGCTCAAGATTTAGCATACGCAGATCTATCAAATGCCTTTCAAACATATTTAAAACATTACAATAAAGGCAGGCCATTTTTTATTGCAGGCCATAGCCAAGGAGCTCTCCATGGGCAGCGACTTGTGCATGAGCATATTTCAGAGATGACTGCTCGTGAAAACTTTATAGCTGCCTACTTAATAGGCTACATTTTACCTTTGCAGTACTTTGATCAACTCTATCCAGATCTTTCTATATCTCACTCTGCAGTTGATCAAAAAGTTATTATTTCATGGTGCACTGGTGTAGAGGGGTTTAAAAGAAGCAGAGCTCAATCAATGTTTTGGACACCTGAAGAATGGAAAACTGAACCAATGGAGCAACCATTAGTATGTCAAAACCCACTTTGCTGGACTGAAGATGCAAATTGGATTGATGATTCAGCCAATCTGGCCATTCGACTGAAGGCTGATAATCTTTCTTTATCTGATTATTACGAAACTAAAAATACTCACTCAAGACTTTCCATTGATGCCATAAAAAATCTTAGTTTTGAGGCAAGATATTCAGACAATTACATGATAGAAACAAGAGGCTCTCTGATAGACAAATTAAAATCTTTTACAGTGGGAGGGGATCTGCATAATTTTGATATGTCTTTGTTCTGGGGAGCAATTCGAAACAATGTTAAATTAAGAGCAAATGCGTTTAAAAAATAATATATTCTTTACATTAATACTGTTAATTAGTTTTGATGCCTTTGCCTTTGATGAAGGCTTTGCAGATAATGGAGGCATTCAGATTGCTTATAGGGATTATGGCCCCGCTTCAGGCAAACCTATTTTGCTTGTCACAGGCTTGGGCGCTCAGCTAACACTGTGGCCTGATTTTCTAATTGAGGATTTGCAAACAAATAATTTTAGGCCAATAGCATTTGATAACCGTGATGTTGGTTTATCAACTCGTTTTTCATCTAAGCCTTCTCAAACATTAAATTATTTAAAATATTTTATGTTTATTCCAATTAATTCTGAATATTCCATTCAAGATATGGCATCAGATGGCATAGCCGTTCTTGATCATTTGAATATAGATTATGCGCATATTTTAGGAATGTCGATGGGCGGAATGATTTCTCAAGTATTGGTTGCAGAACACCCAAAAAGAGCAAAATCATTCACTATGATTTCTTCAACCGCCTCAACTCCAAATCCTTTCAATGGCCCAAAGTTTAAGGTAACTCAACAGTTACTTAAAAGATCTGCAGCAAGAGATAACATTGAGGGTAGAATTGATCAGTCTATTGAGCTATTTCAACTTATCGGTACACCTGGCAAGAACTACGATACTCCTCAATTTAGAAAAGATATGCGAGCTTATATATTAAGAGGCGGCGATGATGATGGGTTTCTTAGGCAAATGGCTGCAATTATTGGATCAAAAAATAGAAAAGATCTCATCACATCCATTCATATTCCAACTTTAATTATTCATGGAGATATTGATCCACTGATTAAAGTTAAGAATGCTTATGCTGCAAATAAACTTATCAAGTCCAGTGAGCTAGAGATTGTTTCAGGAATGGGTCATTTGCTCGATGAGGAATCATATTCAAAATTTAAAAACCAATTCATTTCCTTCCTAAGTAAATAATTTTCTCAAAGAGAATAAAACTAATCCCATAAGCTATTTTGATTTAAAAATAGCTATACAATATTCAGCCATGACTATTCAAGCTAAAGAAAAATTCTTTTACGCTTCTGGTAACATTGCAAATGGTGTTAAGTCAGATGCTTTTACATTCTTCCTCTTATTCTTTTATTCAAATGTAATTGGGCTGACCCCTGGATTAGCTAGTTTAGCAATTTTCATAGCCTTGATGGTAGATGCATTTACAGATCCATTAATGGGAGTTATTTCAGATAGAACAAAACACAGATTGGGTAGAAGACATCCATATTTTCTTCTGGGAATTATTCCCATGGGGTTATCTTATTTTATGCTTTTTTCTATCCAGTCAAGCTGGGGTCTTTCGCAGCAACAGTTGTTTTTGTGGATGCTAACCTTCACAGTTCTGACTAGAATTGGCATGACAGTTTTTGATGTGCCTCATCGCTCGTTGGGGAGCGAGATGTCTAGATCTTATACTGAAAGAACATCTATTTTCGCAGCAAGAGAGCTAATGGGATGGGCAGGGGGTTTGTTTAATGCGTTTTTAGCTTACACAGTTTTTTTCAAAGATACTGCTGAATACATACCAGGAACTCAAAATCCAGAACCGTGGATTTATTATGGGATGACTGGATCATTTATGATGTGTTTTGCTGTATTGATTACTTATTTTGGAACATTGAAATATCGCAATAGTTCATTCAACGATTCCACCTCTTTTGATCTCAAATTAATATATTCCCAAATCTCCATAGCCCTTAAAAATAAATCTTTTTTAATTTTTTTCATTGGTTATTTATTTATTGCTGTAGGTTGGGGCTTGAACAGCTCATTGCAAATATACATGAATACATATTTTTGGGAATTTAAATCTATTATGATTGCTTCATTTCTGGGTATTTATGCTATCTCAACATTTTCAGCTTTTTTGCTGGTTCCAAGATTAGTTTTGTACATTGAAAAAAAGGCCATTCTTTTATTTGCTATCGCTTTTGCGGCACTAGTTCCGCCAATACCTATTTTTCTATATATTAATGGCATTCTTCCAGATTCAGGCTCTTGGGAATTATTTTATGCGCTTGTTCCATTTATATATATTGCAAATACCTGCTTGTCATCAAGCGCAATAATTAGAGAATCTATGTTGGGCGATATAAGTGATGAAGTTGAGTTAGATAGTCAGATAGGTCAACAAGGACTAATGTACGCATCAAGCTCTCTCATAGGAAAGCTAAACACTGGTCTTGGAATATTAATGGCTGGTTTGGCTCTAGAATTTATTGGATTTCCTCAAGGCTCTGAGTTTTTTCCAACCGTAGATCAGATTTTCAATCTTGCAATGGTTCAAGGTCCACTGGTAGGGGTTTTAATGATAATTCCATTTGCAATATTTTCTCTATATACAATCGACAGAAAAAGACATCAAGAAATTCTAACTAAGTTAGAAGTTAGGTAATAATCTAGTATTGTTTGTATACTAAATACATGGACTTAAATATCAAAAACACACCAAAGCGAATTAAGAAAAAAGATGCCATTCTTGATTCTGCTCTCGCTATCTTCTCTATCTATGGGTATAACAATACCAAGCTTGAGCAGATAACTGAGTCATTGAGCCTCACAGATAAATCTATATATTATTACTTTTCAAGCAAAGGTGATTTGTTTATCGAAGTTATTAGATTGGTTCAAAATAAACTTGATGTTTTAATTAAGTCCATAAATAAGAGTGACATAGATCGTCTTGAAAAAATTAAACTTTATACTGCTAAAGCTATGACAATTAATGGCTTAACTTTATTGATGGAACTCCCTCAATCTCTCTCTGATTTTGCTAGCTATGATGAAATTAAAGCTAATGAATCAAGACAATACGAAGTATGGACTACCTGGTTTAAAAAGGGTCAATTAGAAGGATCAATAATTCAGGGCAGCCCATCCAAACAAAGAAATTTTCTTTTAGGTTCTTTGTTTTATCTTCATAGCTTGTATTCGGTCAAGGATCATGAAGCTTATTCAGAGCTTCAGCCTCTTATTGATCAAATGATTGATAGAATGTTTTCTACTAAATTTGGATTACTTAAATGAAAGCACCTCACATTATCACTTTGATCCTATGGGCTTTTGGAATAGTTAATTTATTTGAACCTTTTAATGGTTGGTTTTTCTATGTTGCTTCAGCTATTTTTTATCTATTATTAATCGCTCATGTTGTAGAGTGTTTTATTTTTAGAGACAAAATTCTTAAATCAAGTGACCCACCTTTTGTTGGTTTTATGATGACTTTATTATTTGGAGTTATCTATCTTNGTTCGATTAAAGAGTCCTAATATTGGAAGTCTTAGACGAAGGGACAAAAATCCCAAGAGGCTCCATGGGCGTCTGGACATTGGCTTGGCCTTCAATTATCACAAACCTTTTCTATGCAACTAGCTCAATAGTTGCAATTAAAGTTGTTGGAAATCTTGGTCCGAATGCAATTGCTGCTGCTGTTACTGGCCAGCGAGTCACTTTTATTCTACAGGCAGTTTTGACCGGTGTCTTAGCCGGCTCTACCGCATTAATTGCAAGAAATTGGGGCGCAAANAAGAAGGAAGAGGCAGGAATATTTTTTACAAGGACCGTTCAATTAGTTATTTTTATTGCCTTTCTTACNGCATCACTAATATGGCAATTTGCCGAACCTTTGGTTAAATTTTTTGGCTTAAAGGATGAGGCACTTACTTTATCTGTAGAGTATTTAAGGGCCATATCACCTTTTTACATTGCTTTTGGCTGTGGCATGGGGCTCATTACTGCTCTCAGAGCAGTGGGGGATGTTAAGACTCCATTGGTTATAGGGATTGTAATGAATGTTTTTGCCATCTTCTTCATGTTAGTTTTTGTTAACGGCTGGCTTGGCTTTCCGGAATATGGAGTCAGAGGAGCTGCCTTAGGTAATGGACTGTCGTTTGTAATAGGAGCAGCGTTGCTGATTGTATTTTGGTTGTCACATCAGCTTCCAGTAAAATACTTTTCAATTTTTAGTTTGGACTCAGCTAGGGTAAGAGAAATTTTTCAAGTAGGTTTGCCTGCAGCTCTTGAGCAAGTAATCTTCCAAATTGGAATAACAGCATTCTTAATTCTTGTTGCATATTATGGGACTGAAGCTTATGCCGCTTANGGTATCGGAGTTCAAATACTTTCATTCTCATTTGTTATAGGTTTTGGCTTTTCTATAGCAGGGGCNACATTGGTTGGTCAGCATCTTGGCGCAGGCAATCCTGATCAAGCAAAAAGAGCAGGTTGGGGCGCAATGAGACTTTCAATTATTTCAATGACTTTTTTTGGAATATTAATTGCAGTTTTTGCTCAGCCCCTTGCACGATTTATGATTGATAATGATGAGGTAGTGCGGCTTTCTGTTATTTTTATNTGGTTATTAGGATCNATGCAGCCGCTAATGGCCATAGAATTTTCTCTTGGAGGCGCTCTAAGAGGTGCTGGTGATACCAAGACACCATTAGCCATAACTTTAACTTGCTTGCTATTTATCAGGGTATTTTTAGCAGTAATCTTTTTCTTATTGGACGCAAGTATTGAAATTATTTTTTCAACGCTTGTGGCAGATTATGTTGTAAAAGGCTTCTTGTACGTATCGAGATTTAGATCAGATAAATGGATGAATGCATTACAATCTAAGGAAGCTTCTTAGCAATTTTTGCTATTACAACTTGAACCCTTTCCCACAACTTTTTCTCATTAGCATTGAGTTTTTTTGAGTTAAGGTTGTTGATAAAACCAATTAAGAGATCCTTAATATCAGTTTCAGCTGAATTTTTTCCAGAGAATTTATTTTGCAACATCTCAAGTGAAAGTTTTTGTTTAAGTTGCTTTTCTTTAGCTGGTGGTTCGATTTGAGCAATAAGCTCCAACATTACAACAATCTCGTTTAACTGAACTTTATCATTTATATAAAGAGGCTTCTTTAATGTTTTTAAAATATCTTTATTGATTGATGAGGCGCTCTCATCCTCGGCTTCTAACAGTGAAAGTAAATTATGATAATTTGCAGCCTTTTCAGCATTAGCTGCCTCAAGTTTTTTTGTTTCCTGTAATTTAATAGCTTTTTGAAGTTTTATAAATTNAGGGGATTTTCTAGTTTTAGAAAGCTCTCTCATTTGTTCTTTGATATTTTGAATAGAGCAATCTTCTTTTTTTAGGTCATCAAATAGAGTGTTGATAATTTCTATCTCATTATTTGCTTTTGCTTTTTCCGCCTCAAAAAATCTATCAGCTGATTCATTCAGCAGTTTCCACAAGACAGTTTCATTTTTTTTTCCAGCTGGACCAATGTCTTGGTAGTCGCGCTTGATCCTTTTAAATTTTTGAATGCACGCTTGATTATCATCATCGTTTATCAACTTTACTTTTTCAATCATGGCTTCTTTAAGCTTATAGTTCTTGCTTTCTTGATCTCGAATCGCGTCATTGATAGGTTTTCTTGCATGCTGATAGGCTGCCTTTAGTTTTGTAAAATCCTCGTCTAATACAGGTGCAAAGCTTTGCCATAATTGAAATGTTTTACTTAAATGCCTGCTCATCTCTATAAGGCCTGGCCATTTATCAGAATTTTCTGCTGTATAATTTAGTAGGTTTTGTATGATCTTTTCTCTTTCCGCGGCATTTCTAATTTTGATAGTTTTCAACTCTTCATAGTATTGAGCGCATGGCTCCCAAGCCTTATCTGTGAGTTTTTTAAAGGTGATCCATTGCTCTCTACCGGCTGGCTTTGATGTTTGATCAAGTTGTTGCCATTTAGTTTGCAAACCATGAATTTTATTTGCTTGTTTTTTTGGATTGTCGTGAGGCTTAGATATTAAAGTTTCAATATCCTTAATAATCTCATTTCTTTTAGGGTTAGTAGCAAACGATGAAATATCATTAAAATATCTTGATTGAGCAGACATAAAATTAAATCTATGCCTAAGCTTATTTGAAACCTTGCCTTCAGATTTCATTGAGCGTGAAACTTCATTGACTAATTTTTGAGCAAGTCTTATTTCTCCAGCTTCAAAATGCTTTTCTGCTTTGTCTAATGATTCAAATAAAATTTTATGAGTTTCCACAATAGTATCTTTTGATGTTTATAATTATCTCTAAATGAGAAAAAGAATTTTAACAGGAATTACGACAACTGGAACTCCCCATATAGGAAATTATTTAGGAGCCATAAAACCTGCCCTTGAATTAGCTGGCTCTGAAAATGATTCATATTTTTTTTTAGCAGACTACCATGCTCTCATTAAACAAACTAATCCAACCGAAATAGAAAAGAGTGTTAAAAATGTTGCACTAGCCTGGCTATCCTCTGGTCTTGATCCTGAAGAATCACATTTTTATAGGCAATCAGATGTTCCAGAAGTCCATGAATTAACATGGATTCTTAATTGCAGCGCAGCAAAAGGTCTATTAAATAGAGCCCATGCATACAAAGCGGTTGTTTCAGAAAATCTAGAATTAGGTAGCGATGATGATAAGGCTATCAATATGGGGTTATTTTCCTACCCAGTTTTAATGGCAGCAGATATTTTAATTTTTAATGCTACGCATGTTCCGGTGGGACCAGACCAAGCTCAACATCTAGAAATGGCAAGAGATATTGCTGGCAAGTTTAATCATACTTATTCTTCAATCTTTACTCTTCCGGAGGCCTTGATACAAAATGATATTTCGGTCCCTGGCACTGACGGCAGAAAGATGAGCAAGTCATATAGCAACAGCATTCCTTTTTTATGCACAGAGAAGGTACTTCAAAAATCTATTGCTAAAATTGTTACCAACTCTCTTGAACCAGGTGAGCCCAAAGATCACGCTTCATGCAATCTCTTTAAACTTTATTCTTTTTTTGCTACCAAAGATCAAATTAATAACATGGAACTAGCATATGCAGAGGGTATTGGCTGGGGCGATGCTAAAAGAGAGTTATTTTCAGTTGTTAACAAAGAAATACTGCCAATAAGGGAAAAATATTTAGACTTATGCGATAAACCAGATTTCTTGAATGACCTGTTTGCTGAAGGGGCTAGAAAAGTGAGACCTGAGGCTAAAGAGCTTGTTAAGAAATTACGCGAGTCTGTTGGCATCAGAAAAATTGTCTAACCCCACCGCCTGGTTAAAGTTTGGCTTATTCTCAGTTGGCTTGGGTCAATCATTTGCTTTTGTTCTTGTGCCTCCGCTCGCTAGAGATCTAGGATTGTCTGTTATAGAAACATCAACCATATTTTCAATATCAGCAATAGCGTGGGCCATTACTAGCGCATCATGGGGCAGGGCCTCAGATCAATATGGAAGAAGGAACATAGCAGTCATCGGATTGATTGGATACTCTATTTCTATTATTGCCTTAATTACACCTTTGTTCCTTGTGGAAAAGAATGTATTGGATCTTGCCTACTTACTTCCACTGTTAATTCTTGGCCGATTGATCAACGGACTGATTGGATCAGCAACAAGGCCTGCTGCATTCGCTTACATGGCAGATATTACAGATCGAAGCAAAAGAACAAAGAAATTTGCAAGATTAGAGTCAAGCTTCTTGGTTGGTACAATCATGGGCCCATTGATTGGTGGATTTTTATTTCTATATTCTCAAACACTCCCTTTTTATGTTTTCTCGCTTTGTGGGGGCATTTCTGCAATTGGAATATTTGTTAGTTTCCCTAAAGACATAGCGCAAAGAAAAACTGAAAGAAGTGCCTCTAAGCTATCTTACAAAGATAGCTCTATCTGGCCATTCTTATTGATAGCAGCTATGTTTTCCCTTTGTCAGGCATCACTTCTTCAATCAATTGGGTTCTTTGTGACCGATGTCTTTTCAGATGAAAAGGATCTTCCACTCGTTATTAGCTTAACTTTTGTTGTGCTTTCAATCTCAACCGTTGTGAGTCAGTATGTTTTTACTGATTTAAAACCAATTACAAACAATAAATTATTGATATACGGTACTTTTCTTGTAACTATATCCTATCTTCTTGCTGCATCTTCCTCATCAATAGCAATGTTCTATCTGTCTATGATGATTAATGGTTTTGGTGCTGGAATGTTTAGGCCTGCTAATGCTTCGGCATTATCTATAGCTCAAACACCAGATGATCAGGGCACTGCAGCAGGTTATCTTGGATCAGTGATGCCTATTGGGCACGTATTAACACCTTTAATTGCAATGCCTATCTATCAGTTGGGACCAGAATATTTATATTTTTTTAGTTCATTCCTTTGTTTTACTTCCTTATTATTTATAATAGGTCACCCAATATTAAGACATAATGAACAAACCAGCTTTACTTCTAGTTAACTTAGGAACTCCTGATTCTCCTTCATATTTTCATGTATTCAAATACTTAAGAGAATTTTTGATGGATGGCAGGGTAATAGATGTGCCTGCTTTCTTTAGATTTATTCTTGTCACGCTAATCATATGTCCATTCAGGTCCTTTAGCTCTAGCAAGGTTTATAAAAAGCTTTGGGAGCTATCTGGCGGTATCTCCCCATTGCTTAAAAACACCGATGAATTAACAAAGAAGTTAAACCTTTCTCAAGATAATTTTAATGTGCATTTTGCAATGCGTTACCAAAGTCCAAGTATTAAAAACGCATTAACCAAAATTAAAGAATCTAACCCCTCTGAGTTGATTGTCCTGCCATTGTTTCCTCATTACGCTTCAGCTACATCTGGGAGTGTTTTTCAGGAGATTACTAAACAAATCTCTAAAGAATGGGTCATTCCATCTTTTAGATATATATCTCAATACTACAATCACCCATCATTTATAAATGCTTGGGCAGATGCAGCCAAGAGTTTTGATATGCAGGCTTACGATAAAATCGTTTTTAGNTACCATGGCTTGCCTAATTCTCAGGTTGATAAAGTTTATGCTGACAATCAATGTGATGGCAAAAATTGTGAGCATGAAATAAATGCTGAAAATCATTACTGCTATAAAGCCACCGTGTATGAAACCTCGAAATTAATCGCTAAAAAACTTTCTATTTCTAGAGAGCGCTATGAAGTTACTTTCCAATCAAGGCTAACTAATAATTGGCTTGAGCCTTTTTCTGATCAGGTATTAAAAAACTACCCATCAGAGAACATAAAAAAAATTCTTGTCTTCTCGCCAGCATTTACGGCTGACTGCTTGGAAACTGTTATAGAAATTGGTGATGAATACAAGGAAATTTTTACAGAAGCGGGTGGGGATACTTTGGACTATGTCCCATCGTTAAATTTTTCAGATGCTTGGGTTCAAGCTATTATAGATATTGTAAATTCAAAGTAAGGATAGTTATGTTTAAAGATAATGTTTTAGACGGTAAAAAGATTCTTGTTACAGGCGGCGGCACAGGTCTTGGCAAAGAGATGGCTGAGCATTTCGTTCAACATGGTGCTGAAGTTGTTATTTGTGGAAGGCGTGAAAGCGTTTTGTCGGATACCGCTGATGAGTTCAAAGAAAAGTATGGCACAACTGTTCGCTATCAACCATTAGATATCCGCTCACCTCAAGATGTTGAAGATTTTATTGAAACTGTCTTTCAAGAAGGGCCGCTGCACGGTTTGGTAAATAATGCTGCTGGTAACTTCATATCGCCAACAAAAGATTTATCTGCAAGAGGATTCGATGCAATAGCAAACATAGTCTTTCATGGCACATTCTATGTAACGAATGCAGTTGGAAAAAAGTGGCTGGAGCAAAATATTAAAGGATCAATTATTTCAATTCTAGCTACATGGGTGTGGACTGGTTCTCCTTTTGTTGTTCCCTCTGCAATGTCCAAATCAGCTCTGCACACAATGACAAAATCACTTGCTGTAGAGTGGGGTCCAGCAGGCATCAGAGTTAATGCAATAGCTCCAGGACCATTCCCGACAGAGGGAATGACTGCAAGACTAAGCCCAAAAGGGGACATGAAAAAAGATTCTGACAACACAATACCAATGGGCAGAATGGGAGAAATGAACGAATTGCAGAACTTAGCAACTTTTCTCATGTCTGATGGGTGTGACTATCTTACAGGCCAAACAATTGCAATTGATGGAGCTCAGTACTTATCTGGCGGGGGAACATTCTCACAACTTTCTAAGATGTCTGATGATGATTGGGCTGAAATACGAAAAATGATTAAGAAAACAAATGATGCAGACAAGCAAAATAGGTCAACATAGAATTTTCTTGACTTACAGTTTACTTTAGCTGATAGACTAACTTTTGAAGATTTAATAAAAAAGAGGTAAATAATGGAACATGAACAAATGCAAGATATTTTAAATAAGCAAAAAGCTTATTTTATCAAAAATGGTCCTCCATCTTATGATTTAAGGATAGATCGATTGGATCGAATGAAATCATTGGTGATGGAAAATCGCTACAAAATAGTTGATGCATTGAATGAAGATTTTGGCGTTAGATCTAAAAACCAATCAATGGCTACTGATGTTTACACAATCGTACCAAGCATTGAGCATGCTAAAAAGAATTTAAAAAAATGGATGTCTAGCTCAAAAAGAAAGCCAAATTTTCCATTGGGATTATTAGGCGCAAAAGCTGAAGTAAGTTATGAGCCGCTTGGAACGGTTGGAATGATATCGCCTTGGAATTTTCCTATGTACCTAACTTTTTCGCCAGCCGCTTCAATTTTTGCAGCTGGAAATCAGATTATGCATAAGCCAAGTGAATACACAGAACAAAGTGCAGCTTTAATGAAAGAGCTTTGCGATCAAGCCTTTGATGAAGAGGAATTTGCAACCATTCTTGGTGGTCCAGATGTAGGGGCAACATTCACTCAGCAAAAATTTGATCATCTTTTATATACTGGAAGTGGCGCTGTAGCTAAACATATCATGAAGGCTGCTGCTGAAAATTTAGTTCCAGTAACACTCGAATTAGGTGGTAAATCTCCTGTCATTGTTAGTAATACTGCTGATAGTGTTATTGCAGCTAAAAGAATAATGCTTGGTAAGACGATGAATGCTGGCCAAATATGCCTCGCTCCAGATTACATAATGGTCCATTCGGATAAAAAAGATGAACTTGTGTCAGGGATGAAAAAGGCAGTCGCTGATTTTTATCCAGATTTAAAGCACAACGACGATTACACATCCATAGTGAATGAAAAGCACTTTGATAGATTGCAACATTTACTAACTGACGCAAAAGAGAAAGGCGCAGAGATTGATGAAATCAATCCGGCTAATGAAGATTTTTCACAGCAAGAAGCTTTTAAAATACCTCCAACCCTTGTAATGAATCCAACAGATGACATGGACATCATGAAAGAAGAGATTTTTGGCCCCTTGTTACCTGTTAAGGAATATACAGATATTGATGAATCAATTTCTTATGTAAATGCCAATGATAAACCATTAGGCTTATATTATTTTGGTTCGAATAAAAGCGAGGAAAGTCACGTATTAAGCAGAACCTCTTCTGGTGGCGTAACAGTTAATGATGTTCTTGGACACATTCAACAAGAAGATCTTCCTTTTGGAGGCGTTGGACCCTCTGGAATAGGTAGCTATCACGGAGAAGATGGTTTTAAAACGTTCAGCAACCCAAAAGCAATATACAAGCAAGTTGGCTCTAGGTTTGATAAGTTACTATCAGCAATTCGCCCACCTTACAAAGGTGACATTGAAAAGGTGCTGAAACAAATTACATAATAACCATGACTTCATTGCCTATTTACTTGGGCTACAAGTATTTTCGTTCAAAAAAGGGTGCATTTGCATCCTTTACTTCTATTATGGCTATCGCAGGATTAGCGCTAGGAGTAGCTGCATTGGTGATAGTCCTCTCAGTAATGAATGGATTTGAAAAAGAGTTACAAACTAGAGTTCTTGGAGTTGTTCCTCAATTAGTGATTCGAACGGATAACAGTGTAAGTAATTATGATGAATTAATTGCTGAAATAATAAAGTCAGAAAGCGTAGAAGCTGCCAGTCCTTATATTGAAACTCAGGGCCTCATGAGCGCCAATAACAGATCAAGAGGTGTCTTTGTTACAGGCATTAAGCCAGAAATTGAAAATTCTCTTTCTATTCTTCCAAACTATTTAGTTGATGGTTCTTTGGATAATTTATTCCCCAAGCGGGGAGTGGTTATTGGTGCCTGGTTATCAAGATATCTTGGTGTACAAATTGGCGACACTATCAATATTACAACTACAAACCTGCGCTCTTCAGTTCTTGGAACCTTTCCTAGAACCCTTGCATTAGAGGTNGTAGGCATTTTTGAACTTAAAGCTGAGCTTGATCAGTCACTGGTATTAATTCATCATGATTTAGCAGCCAATATTTTAAACCTCTCAACCGGTTCAACCCAGGGCATAAGAGTAAAAACCATTGATTTATTTCAAGCAAATAAAATAGGCTTTGAATTACTGGACTTAAAAATTTTTGAAGATAGCAATTATTATTTTAGTTCTTGGCAGAAGACCCACGGAACCCTTTTTCAAGCTATTCAATTAGAAAAGCGATTGATAAGCTTAATGTTGTTTTTAATCATTACAGTTGCTGCTTTCAATATTCTTTCAACCTTAGTAATGACAGTCAAAGCAAAAGAAAGGGAAATAGCAATATTAAAAACCATGGGCTGNACTCAATCTCAGCTAGCTCTCATTTTCTTAACATTAGGTCTAATTATTGGTTTTTTGGGCACATTGATAGGTTTGCTGATAGGTCTTGTAGTAACGCCAAATATAGANTCGNTTATTAATTTTATTGAAAGNTTAACCAACAGAACTTTAATGGATAGTTATTTTATAAATTATTTTCCATATGAATTTAGGTTTAACCAACTCTTNAATATTTGTTTTTCAATTTTAATAATGAGTTTGATATTTGCCTATTTTCCAGCCTCAAGAGCCTCAAAGTTAAACCCAATTACCATTTTGCGGCATGAATAAACTTATCGCCTCTAATTTATCAATGAGCTACTCTTCAGCCAATCATAAAGTTGAAGTTCTTAATGATGTATCACTCCCTATCCCTCAAGGTTCCTGTATTGGGATTATTGGATCATCTGGAAGTGGAAAGACTACTCTTCTACAAATTCTTGCGGGCCTTGAAACTCCTACNCAGGGGAGCATTTTTTATAATGATATTAATTTATCTGAAAATTGCTTAGANAAATTCAANGTTATGCGNAATGAATTNTTTGGTTATGCATATCAGTTTCATTATTTGCTTGATGATTTAACTGTTTATGAAAACTGTGAACTAGTTTTTCGAATATCAAATAATAAAAACTATGGCGATAGAACCAATAGAATACTAGNTGTATTAAGTGATCTTGGAATTGCAGATTTAAGAGATAGTTATCCGTTTATGCTTTCTGGGGGAGAGAGACAACGTGCCGCAATTGCTAGGGCAATTGTTCACAGACCTAATTTTGTATTAATGGACGAGCCCACAGGTAATTTAGATCAAGAAAATGCTGAAATAATACAAAACTTAACAATACAATTAGCTAAAGAGCATGGCATGGGCATAGTGGTAGCAACGCATGATCTTGCATATGCTGATAAAATGGATGAAATTTATCGCATTGAGCATGGAGCTTTAAAACATCTGAATCATGAATAATATTTTAATTTCAGGAGGTTGGTTTATTTGGCCTTTGCTTATTTGTTCAATATTGCTTATATCTATTGTTCTTGAGAGGTTGTGGTTCCTGCAAAGACGNCTAGTTGCTCCAAAGGGTTTATTGCGGCAGATACAAAANTTAATTCAAAAAGAAGCCTTTCATGCTGCAAATCAAGATGAAATTGCTGCTACTTCACAATTGGGTGATTTATTAAAGCATTGCTATCAATATAGATCCGAATCAAGAGAGTTTGTTGAGGTAAAAGCTGAGGAGAAGGCCTCTGAAATATCTCTTATGCTTGAGCGTAATTTATCTATGCTAAGCACTATTGCTAGCATCAGCCCCTTGTTGGGTCTTCTTGGTACAGTTGTTGGGATGATTACGGTTTTTAGTAATATTGATGTAAATGGATCAGCAAATACAGATCTTCTTGCAGCNGGAATATCTGAGGCTTTAATAACAACTGCATTTGGTTTGATTATNGCGGTGCCATCAATAGTTTTTTATCGTTACTTTGAGCAAAAAACAGTAACCCTTATGTCTATCTTGCAAGCCAATACCTCAATATTTTTAGATTTTCTTTATAAAAAATGAAGTTTTACTCCAATAAAGAGCGAGCTCTAAATATTGAAATTACACCGCTTATTGATATTGTCTTTTTATTAGTGATATTTTTTGTTGTCACTTCTAAAATTGAAACAAACCAATATTTATCATTGGATTTACCAGTTTCAAATTCTTTTTCTTCAACAATCAATAACACTGAGCAAAATATTATTTTATTAGAGACTGGAGTTCTAGTAATAAATAATCAAGAATTCTCCATTGAAGACCTTGATCAGNTTCTTGCTGGTGTTTTGGCGACATACTCTCAATCAGAAATAGTNGTCCTTTCTATAGAAAATANAGCTTTTCATGAATGGGTTATTGCATTAATGGACGGCCTTCAGCAACTAGGATTTCAAAACATTCAGATTAAAACTTATACTGANTAGTCATGAATCCATTAAAAAGACTATTTTCGTATACCTTTAGATTTAAATTTTCTTTTTTTCTAAGTATCCTTGGGTTTATTTTATTTGCTTCTGCAGATATTGCAGCGGTTGAATGGATTAGAAGAATTATTGAATACATTAATTCAGACCAAGAAGAATTCAGTATTTATTTAGTTTTGGCACTAATTTTCATAGCCATCGGTCGGGGTATTGGTTTCTTTGTTGGGAATTATTTTATGTCGAGAGTCGGCTTTGGTATTGTCCATGACCTTCGTTCAGAATTGTTTACTAAGTTAATCAACCTGCCGAAAAGTTTTTTTGATCAAAACCAGTCTGGTCAGTTGATTAATAGAATTACTTTTACTACAACTCAAGTTTCCGGTGCCGCATCAAATGCCATTAAAACTTTTGTGAGAGAGGGTTTTTTATTGGTAGGTCTTTTGGCTTATATGCTGACATTAAATTGGAAATTAACATTATTACTTCTTATTACCACTCCTTTTATTGCGTTAATTGTGTTCATAGCTGGACGAAGGTTAAGGAAGCTTGCTAAAACTATACAAACAGCTATGGGTGACGTTACTCATCTTGCATCTGAAGCAGTTGATGGAAATCTTGAAATCAAATCATTTAATGCGGAGGATTATGAAAGAGATAGGTTCTTGTATGCAAATGCTGCTAATAAAAATCAAAATCTTAAATTAGAGGCCACTAGTAATTTAGCTACTCCAATTATCCAATTGCTGGTTTCTGTATCGTTATCAATAGTTGCATATTTTGCTCTTGGCGCTCAACTAGGNATTGAATTAAGCGCGGAGAATTTTGTTGCCTTTATTACCGCAGCTGGCTTAATGGCAAAGCCCATNAGGCAGTTATCTAATATTAATGCTGTAATTCAAAAGGGTTTGGCTGCTGCTGTTGAGATCTTTGATCAGCTGGACTCGGCAGAAGAAGAGGATCACGGAGATGTTGATTCAATTATTGTTGGTAATATTGAATTTTCAGATGTAAATTTTTCATACAACCCAAAAGAACCAGTCCTTAATAATTTAAATTTTGCTATTGCTAAAAATGAAACAGTTGCGATTGTTGGCAAATCAGGTTCAGGAAAATCTACCATTGCAAATTTGCTTTCTAGATTTTACTCAAATTATTCTGGTAATATTTCTGTTGACGGAACAAGTATCAGTGACTATAAGCTTTCTCATCTGCGTCAATCAATTTCTATCGTTAGTCAATCCCCAACTCTTTTTAATGACACNATTGAAAAAAACATTGCCTACGGAGTCAATGAGGTTGATCAAGCAAAATTAGAAGAAGCAGCAGAAATTTCTGGTTGCTCAGAGTTTATCTCAAGACTGCCTGAGGGTTATAAGTCTGAGATTGGTGATGATGGAGTTTTGCTTTCTGGGGGTCAGCGTCAGAGAATAGCAATTGCTCGTGCCTTTTATAAAGATTCACCTATTATTATTTTGGATGAAGCTACTTCTGCCTTAGATAATGAATCTGAACTCATTGTCCAAGAAGCCATTGAAAAATTAATTAATAACAGAACAACAATTGTAATTGCACACAGGCTCTCTACCATTGAGAATGCTGACACTATATTAGTTCTAGAGAATGGCGCAGTAGTAGAGTCAGGAACCCACTCCGATTTGATTGACCAAGAGGGTGTATACAAAGGTCTTTACCAAAATAAATTTCATGATTCAGAGAATAAAAAACCAGCTAGAGCTAGTGCTGGGCAGGAATACCTCCCTTCATTCACAGAGGAGCCAACTCAGCAGGGTTATTTAATAGATGCTTGGTATAACAAAAGCTTTTGGCTTTATTTATTAACTCCTTTTACTTTTATATTCTCGTCGTTGGTTAGGGCTAGAAGAAATACATATCTGCGCAACCCGAAGAAAGTTTGGAAATCATCTATACCAATAGTTGTGGTTGGAAATATTTCTATGGGCGGAACAGGGAAAACGCCTCTGGTTAAATATATAGCTTCTGAGCTCCAATCTAGAGGATTTAGACCAGGTCTTGTCAGTCGTGGATATGGTGGCAAGTACTCAGGAACTCTTGAAGTGAGTAATACCACCACATACAAACAAACAGGAGACGAGGCTCAGATTTTAGCTAAGTTAAATATCCCATTTTTTATAGACAAAGATAGATCTCGTGCCGCTAAAAAACTACAGGAAAAACATGACTGTAATGTAATTATTTCAGATGATGGATTGCAGCATTATGCAATGGGTAGAGATATTGAAATTGCTGTGATTGATGGCGTTAGGCGACTGGGTAATGGGCTAGCTTTCCCGGCAGGACCCCTCAGAGAGCCAAAATCAAGACTTAAAGAGGTTGATTTTATTGTTAACAATGGTGGTCCAACAGAAGGCGATGAGATTCTTATGACACTCAATCCAGCAAAATTCATTCACCTAAACTCAGGCAAAGAATATGTGATTGATAATTGGCCTATGCATAAGCAAGTTCATGCAATAGCAGGCGTTGGAAATCCAAATAGATTTTTTGATCTTCTTTTAAGACTGGGTTTTGAGTTTGATAAAAATCCATTCCCTGATCACCACAAATACAATAAAAGAGATTTATATTACCTTGATCACCTGCCAATCTTGATGACAGAAAAAGATGCTGCCAAATGTAAGCATTTTAACAACTCCAAAATATGGTATTTAAGTATAGAATCAACGATTGAATCGCAATTTATGGATAGACTAGAGGAAAAACTTAATGATGGATAAAGATATTCTCAATCTTATGGCCTGCTTAAGATGTAAATCTGAACTAACTGATAAGGATGATCATTTGGAATGCTCTAAATGCAACATTGGGTACCCCATTATTGATGAAATACCGAGGATGTTAGAGGACAGTATTTTTTCTCTGGATGAATGATCATTTTGTCATAATCGTTCCCGCTAGAGCTGGTTCAACACGCCTGCCTAATAAGCCACTTGCGTTGATTAATGGCAAAACACTCATTAATCGTATTATTACTTTAGCCAAGTCATCTGATGCAAGTGAGGTTTATATTGCTACCGATGATCTTGAGATTAGAAAACATTCAGAGTCGCATGGCGCTCAAGTCGTTATGACATCACCGGATCATATTTCTGGAATGGATAGAGTTGCAGAGGCGGCTAATACTTTAAAACTTGATCTTGGCACTCCAATTGTTAATCTTCAGGGCGATGAACCATTTATGCCCTTAGAAATTTTAAATACCTTACCTAAATTTTTAAATCCAGATACCCCAATTGCAACTGCCTGTATAAAATTTAAAGATATAAATCAAGTTAAAAATCAACATGAGGTTAAGGTTGTTAGATCTCTATCAAACAAAGCTATGTATTTTTCTAGATCCCCAATTCCAAATGAGTTTACACAGAATTATGATAATTATTTAAAGCATCTTGGAATCTACGCTTATACAAACCATACCTTGCAAAAACTCAGTAGATTAAAAGTATCAGCAAATGAGCAGCAGGAAAAATTAGAGCAGCTAAGATTTCTAGATAATGGTTTTAATATTTATGTTCAAGATTTTAAATGCGAAAGTCCTATCGGAATTGATACTCCAGAAGATCTTATCGCGGCTAATAAATTTGCTGAGATTCATGACACAATCTGAATTAACAAATCTTAATAATTCCTTTGGGTTAAAGTCACAAGCTAAAAACCTATTAGAGATTAATTCTCTTAATGATCTAGATCAACTCAATTCAGTTGAACTTGATAACGCCTTAATTCTTGGGTCAGGAACAAATGTTATTCTTGATAAGTTTATTGACTGTACTGTCCTTGCTATCAAATTACATAAAATATCTATAGAAGAAGATCTTGTTTTGGCTGATGCTGGCGTTGCATGGTCTGATTTTATTGAGTTTTGTTTGCAAAATAATTTATATGGCATTGAGAACTTAACCCATATCCCTGGTTCAGTAGGAGCAGCGCCTGTTCAAAACATCGGTGCTTATGGTGTTGAGATCAGCTCTTTTATAGAAAGTATTTTTTGCTTCAACCTCTCTTCGATGCAAACAGAAATATTGCATCATGATCAATGTGAATTTGGTTATCGTGATTCAATATTTAAATCTAAAGGTTATATTATTTTGAGTGTGACTTTTAAATTGAATAAAAAATTTTTACCAAATCTAAACTACCCATCATTAAATAATTTTTTGATTGAGAGCGCTATAGATCAGGAGACTATATCGCCCAGGGTATTATCTGATTCAATTCGTATGATCAGAGATCAGAGATTACCAAATCCAGAAATTATTCCAAATGTTGGCAGTATTTTTAAAAATCCTGTAGTTAAAACAACTGATTATTCGGTTGATTTTTTAGCTGGGCACAGGTGGGAGAAAGAAAATAATTTTACTAAATTTAGTGCAGCAAGATTGATTGAATTAATTTATAAAGATCTCAATGTGCCAAAGTCTCTTAGCTTCTACGAGAAGCATTCACTTGTGCTGATCAACAATGGTAATGCAACCTTTGATGAAATTATTCATCTTTTAACTGAAATACAAGATATGGTTTATGCTAGATTTTCCATTCATCTTTCAACTGAACCTGAAATAATTACATCATAATGTTTGCATCAGCTGCCATTGCTCATTTGCTAGCCGTCATGTCACCAGGTCCTGATACAGCAATCATTTTTCATCAAGCGCTTGCAAAAGGAAGATCAAGTGGGGTCCTGACCGCATTAGGCATTGGATTTGGTATTTTTATTCATTGTTTATTTGCCATATCTGGCATCTCATTGCTCATCTACAGCACAGAAGAGGCGCGCTTTATTGTTCAGTGTGCTGGAGCCTCGTANNTATTATATCTTGGGGCTAGTTATTTTTTAATAAAACAAAGTAGTTCTACTCAGGACAGGAAAATNATTTTACAAAATCCATTTCTTATTGGCTTGATTACAAATATATTAAATATCAAAGCCTTTTTATTTACGGTCTCCCTTTTTTCATTCATCAATATTCAACCAAGTTCATTCATGTCATTGGTCTATTTATTTTATTTTCCAACTATTACCGCTGCATGGTTTGCCTTCGTATCTTTTGCTCTTACACATGATTCTTTGGGTGATATTTTTAATAAACATACAGACAATATTCAATTTGCTTCATCTGCATTTATAGCAGGTTTAGGATTATTAATACTCTTGCAGGCAATGTATGGACTTCGCTGAGCTTCTTAGCTCTGTAAATTCTATTGAGGAAAAATATCCTCCTGTGCATCTTTGGAACCCTGATTTATGTGAGGGGGTTGAGATGAGAATTGATAGAGAAGGTAACTGGTTTTACCAGGGATCAATTATTGGAAGAGATAAATTAAAGATCTTATTTTCAAAAATTTTAAAATTTGAGAACGGTAAATATTATTTGGTTACACCTGTTGAAAAAGTGCCTGTGACAGTAGACTTAGCTCCATACATGATAGTTGATTATGAAGTTGATTTAGATCATAAAAATATTATTCTAAAAACAAATTTAGATTTATCTATACCCCTAGATAAAGATCATCAACTAGAACTTAAGAAAATAGGCGATGAACATATTCCATTTGTGCATGTAAGAAATAATATTGAAGGATTTATCTCTCGCTCTGTATATTATTCATTAATAGAAATTGCACTCAAACAAGATAACGGCTCTTCAGATCAGTTAACCCTTAAGAGTTTTAATTGCGACTTTAACTTGGGACAAACAATATGAATAAAGAACTTAAAGCTGCAGGAATTGATTAATTAGTTAGATTCGCTATCAATCCACTCATTAATATATTTCTCTAGAATATCAAGCGGTAGGGCGCCTCTTTTGAGCACCTCATGATGAAAATCCTTGATATCAAAGTTATCGCCTAATTCAGATTCTGCCTTGGCCCTCAGTTCAAGTATTTTCAGCTGACCAATTTTGTAGGCAAGGGCTTGCCCAGGCCAATTGATATACCTATCAACCTCATTCATAACATCTTGTTTAGTTTTTGCAGAATTATCTAAAAAATAGTTTATTGCATCTTGCCTGCTCCAATCAAAATAGTGCATGCCTGTATCAACAACCAGTCTAATTGCTCTCCACATATCATAGGTTAGTTGACCAAATCTAGAGTAGGGGTCTTTATACAATCCAAGATCATAACCAAGTCTTTCGCTGTAGAGTCCCCAGCCCTCAACAAAAGCAGTGATGCCTCCATATTTTCTAAAATTAGGCAAATCTAACTCCATTGCTAGTGCTATTTGTAAATGGTGCCCTGGCATTGCCTCATGAACACTCAGGACTTCTATTTCATATTTAGGCCTCACTTCTGGTCTATATAAGTTTACGTAGTAATAGCCTGCTCTTGAGCCATCTGCTGCTGGGCGCTGATAGTATGCAGTTGTTGTATCGGGTGCACTTTCCATTGGGATGGGCTTTAAACCATAGGGCATAGATGGAAGAACTTTAAAAAGTTTTACTAGCTCAGGGTCAATTCTCTTTGATGTTGCTAGATATGACTCAAATAGCTCTTCAGATGTCTCATAGTAGAACTTAGGATTGGTTCGCAGATCATCTAGAAAAGATTTAAATGTTCCACCCCATTTAGCTTCTTGAATAATGGCATCCATTTCAAGCCTAATTCTTTTAACTTCAGCCAATCCAATTTCATGAATCTCTTTAGGAGTAAGTGTTGTTGTGGTGAATTTCCTTGCCAAGAACTCATAATATTCTTTACCATTTTTAATTTCTTTGATGCCAATAGAAGTTCTACAAGCAGGGAGATATTCATCTTTAAAAAATCTATGAAGTTTTACATATGCTGGAATAACTTTTGTTTTAATGATTTGCAGTGCTTCTGTTTGAATCGCTCCAACATCTTGATCACTAACAGACCTATCCATCTCCTGAAACACTCGATAAAAGGGACTATCTTTTGGCTCTACAAATGCTTGAAGCTCTATTTGCTTATAAACTTTTTGCATGAGAAATCTTGGGGGGACAATATTTTCTTCTATGCCTATTTTCGCTCGGGCAATAGATGCCTCTACCAATTCATCAATCTTTGATATTCTCTCTATCCAGTCAAGGTAATGTTGCTTGTTTCTAAGTGGGACAATGCTTGTAGTTTCATGCTGTAACTGAATACCACCTCTGTGACTAAAAGGTATTAAGAAGGTTTGATATGCATGTGCCTCTATAGAATTCTCATATTGCTTTTTAAACAAAGAATAATTCACTTTATTTTCTTCGGTGAATTGTGTTGTTTCTAATTTCTGCAATTGAGCCAATACATTCAATTGGTGCTGATGATCCGAGTAAATATTTTCAACCGAAGTGTCAGACCATTCAGTGTTTCTGCTGAGATCGCCCATGCTGGAGGCATAGACAGGATTATCCATAACTACCTTAGACCACTCAGAATCCATGAGCTCTTGAAAGGCAGTCTCTGTTAATGGCTGAGAGCAACCAACCATTAATGGAATCAATACTAAGTATTTAATACTTTTCATTACATATTCGGGTAATTAGGTCCGCCAGTGCCCTCTGGTGTAACCCAGGTAATATTTTGAGAGGGGTCTTTGATATCACAAGTTTTACAATGCACACAATTCTGAGCGTTGATGACAAATTTTGGTCCGCTAGCACTTTCGACTACCTCATAGACACCAGCTGGACAATATCGTTGCGCAGGCTCATCGTACATAGGAAGATTTTGTAGAATAGGAATTGAGGAGTCTTTAAGTGTTAAATGGCACGGCTGATCTTCTTCATGATATGTATTTGAAAGAAAGACCGAGCTGAGCTTATCAAAGCTAATTTTACCATCAGGTTTCGGATACTCAATTTTAGGCATATCTGCTGCTGGCTTCATGCAAGCATAGTCTGGTGTTGTGTGACGAAGCGTTAAAGGCAGTTTGCCTCTAAATATTAATTGATCAACAGCATTAAACGCTGCACCAATTAAAGCACCAAATTTATGAAACATAGGACCAAAGTTTCTGGACTTGTAGAGCTCAGTTTGAATCCAGCTTGATTGAACCAATTCATCAAATTTTAGATTACCATCAGTATCAATGTTTTTGAATATTGTTTCGGCTGCTAGCATTCCAGATTTCATCGCAGTATGAGAGCCTTTAATTTTTGAGAAAACCAAAGTTCCTGCGTTATCTCCAACAAGAACTCCACCTGGAAATTCCATGCTTGGTAGTGACTGAAGACCACCTTTGATAAGAGCTCGTGCGCCGTAAGTTAATCTTTCACCGCCCTCTAGGTATTTACGAATAGACGGATGAGTTTTCCATGTTTGGAATTCATCAAAAGGGCTCAGGTAAGGATTTTCATAATCCAATGGCACCACGTAACCTAAATAGACTTCATTGTTATCTGCATGGTAAAGATAAGAGCCAGCTGGAGTGTTCTTGGCGCTTGGCCATCCATTGGTATGAATAACTAGTCCTTCTTCATGCATGTCGTCTTTAATCTTCCAGATTTCCTTAAAACCAATGCCATAATGCTGAGGGTCTTTGCCTTTATCCAATTCATATTTTGCAATAAGTTCTTTGCCCAAGTGCCCTCTACAGCCCTCACCAAATATAGTATATTTCGCCTTGATATCTATGCCTGCTTCAAATCCAGGTTTTTGCTCGCCTTCCAGGCTAACACCCATATCTCCAGTTCTTACACCGACCACTTTATCGTCTTCATAAAGAATTTCATTAGCAGGGAAGCCTGGGAATATTTCTATTCCAAGCTCTTCGGCTTGGGTTGCCAACCATCTGCAAAGATTGGCTAAGCTCGCAACATAATTACCATGATTATTCATTGGTGGCATGACAAAAGATGGAATTGATAAACCAAACTTTTCGAACAAAAACATTAACTTATCTTTTTTTACAGGAACTGTAAGAGGGCAGCCTTTATCTTTCCAATCGGGTATTAGTTCGTTTAATGCTGTTGGCTGAAAAACATTTCCTGAAAGAATGTGGGCACCAATTTCTGAGCCTTTTTCAAGCAAACATATCTCAAGCGGCTTATCATTTTCTTTTGCTAGTTGAGCAAGTTTGATTGCTGCACTTAGACCGGATGGACCTCCGCCTACGATAACTACATCGTATTCCATAATTTCTCTTTCCATGATCAGTCTCCCTCTTTTTTTAGTGGTAAAAAAACATTACAATCATATCGCAAACTAATCCAATGAACGAATAATATTATATTAAAAATTGATATTAAATTATAACTAAATATAATAATATCAAATAAACTGAGTCTTATATATGAAAATTGTAGTACCCATAAAACGCGTTGTTGATTATAACGTCAAAGTTAGACCTCTAAGCGATCAATCTGATGTTGATTTAAATAACGTAAAGATGTCTATTAACCCATTTTGCGAAATAGCTATTGAAGAAGCTGTAAGGTTAAAAGAAGCTGGAACAGCAACCGAAGTTATAGCTGTAACAGTTGGAACTTCAGCCTCTCAGGAGCAATTAAGAACAGCCCTAGCTCTTGGAGCAGACCGAGCAATTTTAATTGAGACCGAATCTTTGTTAGAACCTTTGGCTATCTCTAAAGCTTTAGCCAAGGTCATTGAGAAAGAAGCTCCTCAACTAATTATTCTCGGCAAACAAGCCATTGATGGTGACAACAACCAGACAGGTCAAATGTTGGCAGCTCTATTAGATTATAGTCAGGCAACTTTTGCTTCAGAAATATCTCTTGAGGGTGACTCAGCTTCTGTTACTCGTGAGATTGATGGCGGGCTTCAAACCCTTAAAGTTTCTTTGCCTGCAATCGTAACTACTGATCTGCGTTTGAATGAACCTAGATATGCGTCATTACCTAATATTATGAAGGCCAAGAAAAAAGAAATGGACATTCAGCCGGTCGATAGTCTTGAAATAGATATAGCGCCTCGTGTAGAGTTTTTATCTGTAGAGCAACCAGCTACCAGGGCAGAAGGAATTAAAGTTGAATCAGTCGAAGAATTAGTTAGTAAATTAAAAAATGAAGCGAAGGTGATTTCATGAGTACATTGGTAATAGCAGAACACGATAATTCAAACCTTAAGCCGTCTACGCTTAACACACTAGCCGCCGCAAACGCAATTGGTGGTTCTGTGCATTTACTTGTAGCTGGAAGTTCTTGTCAAGCAGTTGCAGACGCATGTGCTGCAGTAGATGGTGTTGAAAAAGTTTTATTAGCTGATGATGCAGCTTATGCAAATCAGTTAGCAGAAAGNACAGCGAATCTTATTAAGTCAGTTGCTACTAATTATTCNCACATTCTTGCNCCCGCAACTACCTTTGGTAAAAATGTTTTGCCAAGATTAAGTGCATTGCTTGATGTGCAGCAAATTTCCGAGATTACAGAAGTTATTTCTGAAGATACTTTTAAACGACCCATTTATGCAGGAAGCTGCATTGCAACGGTTAAATCTAATGATGCAACAAAAGTCATTACGGTTAGAGCGACTGCATTTGATCCAGTAAGTGATTTTGGTGGATCAGCCCCAATTGAAGCTGTTGCTCCTGAAGGTGTATCAGATCTTTCTTCTTTCGTTGGTGAGGAGATTGCAAAAAGTGATAGACCAGAACTCACGGCAGCGAGCATTGTTATTTCAGGTGGAAGAGGGATGCAATCAGGCGATAACTTTCATTTGTTAGAAACCATTGCGGATAAACTTGGTGCAGCGGTTGGAGCTTCAAGGGCTGCTGTTGATGCAGGCTTTGTTCCCAATGATTATCAGGTTGGCCAAACGGGTAAAATTGTTGCCCCAGATTTATATATAGCAGTAGGTATCAGTGGAGCTATTCAGCATTTAGCTGGAATGAAAGATTCAAAAGTTATTGTTGCTATCAACAAAGATGAAGACGCACCGATATTCCAAGTCGCAGACTATGGATTNGTTGCTGATTTGTTTGATGCGCTACCTGAGTTGTCAGATAGCCTCTAAGCTATTGATTTGAAGTAATATTTAATCCCAACCTATCAATATTTTGACTTGCTGAGCCATTAATTAGCTCACATTCTTTTGCGAGCAAGCAATACCTCCAGAGAACATAGTCCCTATCAACTCCTGTACCACCATGTAGGTGTTGAGCTGAATAACTAATCTTATGACATGCGTTACCAGCCCATATTTTTGCAATCAAGGCATCGTTTTCACAATCTAGATTCGTATTAAGGTTGATAGCAGCCTGTTGATTAACAAGTCGCAAGCATTCTAAATCAATAAAACAGTTAGCAGCTCTGTGAGACACGGCTTGGAATGAACCTATAACTCTTCCGAATTGCTCTCTTTCAGAAGTGTAGCTAGCAATTAACGAAGTCATCTTTTCAGTAACCCCCAAAGCTAGATAACTTCTCATGACCATGTTAATTTGAAGAAGGTATCTCAAGGCTTCTAAGCCTCTGCCATCTGAATGAATGATAGCTGATCTATCTACTCTTGCAGAATTAAGATCTACCTTAAAGGCAGGTGAGTTAGCTGTAGTTGAAAGCTCAGTTATGTCGACTTTGGTTGAATCTACAAGCACTAATAAAACACCTTCAACCGAGTTAACCGAGACCAAAATACTCTTTGATTTGGAGGCAAGTTCAGATAAATACTTAGTCCCTGTGATAATTAAATTATCTCCATCAATATCAGCTCTTGAAAGAGGATTCTCTGGCTCCTGGTTCAAGGGCTCTAGTATGGCTGATGTATGAATTTCTCCACCAGCGATAGCTTTGATAAGAGATCTATGAACCTCGCTATTGCTAAATTTTTGAATAGTTTGCACAACATCAACCAAGCATCCAATCAAACTTAGAGGGGCGGCATGGTATCCAAGGCGCTCAAAGAGAATACCTAGGTCATAGAGATTTTCGCCACTTCCGCCATGTGTCTCATTAATGCCTAGACCAAGATACCCATTGTTTGCCAGTAGTGAGAGCAATTTTTCATCGTGCTTAAAACCGACATCAAATTTCTTTAAGTTTTCTGGCGAGCATTGTTGAAGAAGGATCTTGTCTAGAGAGTCTCTGATTTCACTTTGATGGCTTAGTTCTGAAAAATCCATTAGCGTGTCCTTGGCATTAGAAGGCCTGCCATGGCAATAATATCTCTTTGGACTTCGTTAGTTCCGCCTCCAAAAGTTAGTATAGAAGCAGTTCTATACATCCGCTCTAATCGCGCATTTAAAATTGATAATTCTGAATCATTTTTTAGAAGGCTAAGCTCACCCATGATTTCCATCAACAGCCTATAGGCCTCAATAAAAAATTCAGATCCATACACTTTGGCAACAGATGCTTCAGCCATATTGAGCTGACCAGATTCCATGATCCATGTTTGCTTCCAGCAGATTAGTTTTAGCGCTTCAATACCAGAATGGACTTCAGCAAAATTACGTTTTATCCATGAAAGATCAGTTAGATATTGATCGTTATTAATTTTGGTCTCTTCTGCAAGTTTTAATATATTTGTATAAAGCTCCTCAACAGGACCATGATTTACAAGAGCTAAACGCTCTAAGTTTAATTGACTTGTTATTAGAGACCAGCCTTGATTGGGCTCTCCAACAAGATGAGTATTCGGCACTGTAATATTGTCATAAAAAGTAGCATTTGTTCTAACATCTCCCAAGGTGTTGATTGCTGACATTGAAAATCCAGGATCATCTGTTGGGACTATAAACATTGATATACCTTTATGATTTTTAGCCTCAAAATCAGTTCTGGCTGCCAGCCAAATATAATCAGAAAAGTTAGCTAAGCTAGTCCACATCTTTTGACCATTAATTAAATAGCCATCAGATTCTTTAATCGCTTTAGTTTGTAATGAGGCTAAGTCAGTTCCTGAGTTTGGCTCAGAATAACCAATTCCAAATATTAATTTACCTTGCAAAATCTTCGTTGCTATCTCATCTTTAGCCCACTCAGATCCATGCTCTGCAATCATGGGGCCGACTGATTCAGTTGTTAGAAAGGGAAAGGGGAAGCCAGTTCGCATGACAGTTTCTACGAAGATGTATTGCTCCATAGGACTAAGCTCTTTACCGCCTAATTCTTTTTTCCAGCTCAAGCCTATCCAACCGTCTTCGCCCATTGTTCGCATAGCATTTTTAAATTCAGGGCCACCTCCCTCAAAGTGTTCGGGGTTATTTAACTCAGCTTTCAGTGCAGGCGTTATCAACCCTTCAAAGTATTCTAGAAGCTCATCTTTAAGTTTTGATTGTTTTTGGTTTAACTGTATTAACATTTCAGATACAAGTATCTCATTCTCATTTCTCAAGGCAATATCTTAGTGTATTATTTACTCATGGCTAGCTACTCACGAACAATGGATTTTCTTCATCAAAAACTTTTACAAGCCAGGACAAAAGATCAAGAGGATAAAATTGTTGACTGGATGTTTGCCGAAGCAAAACTTAAGCAGGCAAAAGATAAAAAAATTTTAAATGACACCTTATATATCCAAAAGAGCACTGCCAAGAGTTGAACTCGGGCCTGATGATTACAAATCAAATGTGCAATCCTGAAACTTTATTATTTTAAGAATGCAATAAGTTCTAAGTGTTTTGTATTTGCAAATTGATCAAAAATACCAATTGATTCTATCTTTCTGTCTAGTTTTACTATGTCCCTTAGGAAGGTTTCTGGGTTACACGAAATATAGATCATATTTTTAAATTGTTTTGATAGGTTGATTGTCTGATCACTTAATCCAGCCCTTGGTGGATCAACTAGAATATGGCTAAATTCATAGGATTGCATGTCTATGTTTTTGAGTCTTCTGAAAGGGCGTTCATTTGCAAGTGCTGAAGCTGTTTCATCATCTGACAGCCTTGCTATTTCGATATTTGAAAGTTTATTCAATGCTATGGATTCTTTGAGAAGTCTAATTGAATGTCTATTATTTTCCGTCGCAAATACTTTATTAAATTTTGAAGCCAAGGGTAGGGTAAATCCACCACAGCCACAATATAACTCTAATAAGTCACATTGATCTTTTAGTTGCTTTGTAATAAAAGATACCATCAGAGGATAAAGATAATAATTAGGTTGGAAGAAGACTAAGTCATTTTGTAGGATTTTAAAACTTGAATCACCAAAGTTACAGGTTATCTCTAAATCTTCATCGCCGACCAAGACCTTTTGTTTATGGCTTCTCCCAACAATTGATAAATTATTGATGCTGTTTTGAATTACAAGAGCTTCGCTCTCCCAATCCCCATCAAGTGGCTTGTGATAAATGAGAGTTGCTAAAGCTTTATGGCCAGATGTACGAAAATTAATTTGAAATAATTTATTTTTTAAAAACTCAGAATTATTAATCGCAGTTAATAACTTTGGCATTATTTGCTGAATGCTTTGATGAGGAATATCAGACGCATCCATAAATATTTTTTTATCATCCTCAACCATTGTGTATGAGTTCTTGGATATGCCAAATTCACTTCTGGCTCTATACCCTTTAGCGCTAGATAAATAAATTAAGGGCTTTATATCTGTATGAACTGATAGTTCAGAGCAAAATCTAGAGAACTTATTCATATCAAATTTATTACGAGTATAATGAATGATATAAACACAACGTTAAGTGCTACAAATAAAAAGATAAATTTAGGAATTGTAATGTTGCTGAGGTCATCCTCTAGATCGCTAGATTTCCGGATACCTAATAATGACGCTAATATTCTTTTAATCCACATAATATGACAAGCAAGATTATCACAATTACAAATACCGCCGAAGATTATCTGTCGAAGTTAATCGATGAGAAAAATGAACCTGGTACAGCTGTCAGAGTCTTTATTTCTGATCCTGGCACACCTAATGCTGAAACTTGTTTGGCTTACTGCAAACCTGATGAACTCGTAGCATCTGATACGTTAATTTCATTCCCTAAATTATCTGTTTATGTTGAGGAGAGGAGCATTCCTTTTTTGGTTGATTCCGAGGTTAACTACGATATAGATAACTTTGGTGGTCAGCTTACCATCAAGGCACCCAATGCACGCCTTCCAAATATCTCACCAGATAGCCCATTAGAAGATAGAGTTAATTACCTTATTTACAATGAAATTAATCCCATGCTTGAATCCCATGGTGGAGTCGTTAGTTTAATGGAGATCACTGATGATATGTATGCAATTTTACAATTTGGTGGAGGGTGCCAGGGTTGCGGAATGGTTGATGTAACTCTTAAAGACGGCATTGAAAAAACTCTTCTCGAGCAACTGCCAGAGCTGGCAGGTGTCAAAGATATGACAGACCATTCTTTGGATGAACATGCCTTTTACAAGGACGAGTCGTAAACAGCGATAATAATTCCAAGTTTTGGATGGTCAAAGTAATGAGACTCATTTTTAAAAATCCTTCGATCTTCGCGTAATAAATATCTCACCTCACCCTCGACAATTAATTTGTTCTCTTCAACAGCAGTGGACTTAATTAAAGTTACCAAGCTATTTTCATCTATTAGCATTTCTGGCGTAAATTTAATCTTAAGATCTTCTGCATCATCGGGTAAAGATTTTTGTAATGAATTTAGTTTTATTAAGTTAATAGTTTCATCATTATCTGGCGCATTTAATTTGCCGCCTAGATAGCCGATGATATCAAGATGCAAATATCTACTTTGATATAGTTTTATTAAAAAACCATTTTCTTCAAATTTTTCATAAATATAAGGTGAATTAATTTTATCTAGCGCTGGCTGAAGCCAAGAAATTGAATAAAGAATTTTATATTCTTTTCTCCTATCTAGTCTTCGGTGGATATTATCTAATTGGATCAAACCTGTATTCTTCTTAAACCATTTTGCTCTATTTGCAATAGTTATTGGTTTTTCCAATACAGTACTTTTTGACTTAGACATTTCCTTTGGTAGATCATTCATTGATTGCATATCATCGAAAATATCAGAGCTTCTTTTGTATTTAAAAGATTCGTTCATTACACCAGTATTAATTGTGTTTTCTGTTTCATTCTGAAGTGAGACTNTTTGGAGGCCTTTAATATTAAGAATTTCTGGCTTGAAGATCTCTTGTGAGGTATTTTCTAATTGCTCAAAAACTATTACTTCAACTCTATATTCTTTTGGTTGATTGGACTGCGCGCTTAGGGGTGTTGCAAGTAAGGCAACAGAAAATAAGAGATTTAACTTATGCAAGTTCACAAAGAAGCTCTGAAACAGCCTGCCTTTTATTTTTGACATTTGATACATCAAGATTAATTTTTGTCTCATCATTAAGCTTAATATTAGCTGATCCAGATTGAATCAAGCTAATTAATTTCTTGTAAACAGAATCATTTAGCAAATTATTAAAAGTTATAAGAGAATTATTTTGATTCGTATATATTTTTTTTACGCCAACATTGTTGGCTAGCAGCCGTAGTTTTGAATTCTCGATCAGATTTATAACATCTTCTGATGGTTTGCCGCACCTATCTCTTAGATCTTCCAAAATTAAGTTTATTTCTTGATTTGATTTAGCATCATTCAAAGATCTATAAATTTTTAATCTCTCATTAGCGACTGGCATGTATGAGTCAGGGATTAACGCTCGATCATTAAAATTAATTTCTGTATCTAAAATGATTTCTGTGGAGTGACCTTTGAGATCATTGACCGCATTTTTTAACATTGATAAATACATTGTTAATCCAATCGCCTCAACGTGACCACTTTGTTTGATTCCAAGGAAATCTCCAGCACCTCTGATTTCCAAATCTTCTTGAGCTATAAAATACCCAGCTCCTAAATCAGAATGACGAACCAATGAATCTAGCTTCGCTTTTGGATTTTTTTTAATATCTGGGGTGGGGATAAGCAAATAACAATAGGCTTGCCTGAGGGATCTCCCCACTCTTCCTCGTAATTGATGAAGTTGGGATAGCCCAAAATTATGTGCATCAATTACGATAATTGTATTTGCATTTGGAATATCTAAACCCATTTCCACGATTGTTGTGCAAACCAAGACGTCAACTAAGTTATTATTAAAGCCGTTCATGGTCTTGGTTATACCTTTTTTAGATAATTTACCATGTGCTATATCTATAGATGCCTCTGGAGATAATTCTTGTATTTGATTTTTCAAGTTCTCCATTTTTGCTATGTCATTTTGCACAATAAAAACTTGTCCACCTCTTGCTAATTCTCTATCTATAGCATTTTTAATAATTTGCTGGTTTTGAGTATTGAGAAATGTTTTAACGCTAAGTCTTTCTAGCGGCGGTGTGTACAAATATGAAAAATCTTTTAAACCTGAATAAACAAGATTTAATGTTCTTGGGATAGGTGTTGCAGACATATACAAAATATGCGTGGTTGACTGCCGAGATTTTATTATTTCTTTTTGCTTGGTGCCAAACCGATGTTCTTCATCAATAATAAGCAATCCTAAATTACTTAGAGATATTTGATTATTTAGAAGCGCATGTGTGCCAATTAAAATATCGATTTTTTTGTCTTTAAAATCATCGTATAGTTTTGCTCTTGCTTTTGCCGAGGTATGCCTGGTTAGCAATTCAATGTTCACTGGAAAATTAATAAATCTCTTTGTAAAACTTTCTATATGCTGTTTAGCAAGCACCGTACTTGGAGCCAATACCATTACTTGTTTCTTTGCCTGAACGCCTATAAATGCTCCGCGCATTGCAATCTCTGTTTTACCAAATCCTACGTCTCCACAAATAACTCGATTCATTGGCTTAATTAATGCAATATCCTTTATCACATCTTCGATGCAGTTAGCTTGATCCGGTGTTAAGACATATGGAAAATCATTATCAAATTCTTGATAAGCTCCTTTATCACATATTAGTTGAGGTGACGATGATATGGATCGCCTAGATTCAATATCAAGAAGTTCTGCAGCATGATCTGCTGCTTTTTGCTCTGCTTTTTCTTTTTTTACCTTCCATTTGTTTGATGATAAAGAATCTAAATTAGATTGCTGAGCTTGACCAACTTGAAATTTTGAAACTAAATAAGCTTGTCTAATGGGCACATATAAAATTTCTTTATCTTGATATTCGATATGTATATATTCTTCCTCATTTGAGTTCGTTTTTAAAAGAGCCAACCCTTTATAAATGCCAACACCATAATCAATGTGTATAACCAATTCATCATCATTAAAGGGATTTTGAAAGGTATCTATTAATGATTCTTGCGAGGTTGAAATTTTTTTTTCAATAACAATTTCCTGTTTAATCAATGTATCTAAGTTGATATGTGCAAAAGATTTATCAGAATCTATAAATGATCTAGTTGGAAAATGTATGCAGCTATGCCTGCCTTTATTTAGCTCAAAGGGCAGGGATGTCTGATTAAAATTATATTTTTTATTTAATTGATCTAGTTTTGTTTGTTCAGATGATGTCACCAGCAGTGAATGTATTTGATCATTTGTTTGAGACTTCACTAATCTATCTAAGTGTGCATCTATTTGTTCATTTTCATCAAAGATTTTAAGAGACTTGGGTGTGCTTACTGGCAAAGAATTTTCTAAATAAACTTTCAATACGTTTGATTCAAAATAGTAATCATTTGGTTTAAGAATTGGTCTGGTGGCATCTATTGACTCTTCATTGAAGCGGTCTTCTATGTAGTCTCTGTGTTTAGATACAATCGAGTTAATATTAGAGCAATTTTGCAATTTAAAACCATCAAAATAGTCAACAATATTTGAGTTATCAGAATGTATTAGTGGCGCATATATTTCGTACCCTTCAGGCAATATACCCAATGCAATACTCTGAAAAATCTCACAATATCTTTCATCATGTTTTTGAAAATAGTTCCTCCAATTTTTTTTAAAATTCCGAATCGAAGCTTCCTCAAGACTCATTTCAGAGCCATGATAGATTTGAAAAGAAGTTAGTTTTGCAGTCATAGCTTGCGTAGAAGGATCAAACTCTCTGATGTCATCAATTTCATCGCCAAAGAAATCCACTCTGACTGGAAATTGCTGAAATCCAGAATAGAAATCTATAACACCACCCCTAATGGTGTACTGATTAATGCCCTCAACTTTTTCTGTTCTTACATAATTCAATTCTTCTAAACTCAATGACAAATCTTTAATGCTCAGGCTGTCACCTTTGGAGAACTGTTTTCGTGATGTAAAAAAACTTTTGGGTGGTAGTTTCTCAAAAATATTGAGACAACTGGTAATTGCTATTTTAATCTTTGATTTATCAGAATTTAGTAATTGAGCTCTGAGCTGAACAATTGAGTCTGCAGTCGAAAACCTATCATAAGGAAGAATTTCTCTTTCCGGATAATACCCAATTTCACTCTGATCAAGAAATAGTAAAAGCTCATTTTTGAGTAATCTAGCCTCTTTATCTGATGAGCAAAGGTACAGAATTTTTTTATTTTGTATTAACGCAGATTGAGCTAGCTCAAAAGCTATTAGTTGATCCTGTTTTTCTAACATATGGTGCAGTATAATTCTCGACTTATAGAATAATCTTAAAAAACAGGAACACTAACATGGATATAAGTTTTTCAGAACAAGATCTTCAATTTCAGGAAGAAATTCGAGCTGGATTAAGTGGTGACGAATACCCATCTCACTTAAGAGAAAAGCAAGAGCAGGGCGCATCATTGTCTAAGCAAGACATGATTGATTTTCATAAATTCATTCACAACAAGGGTTGGATGGGTTATAACTGGCCTGTTGAGCATGGTGGAACAGGTTGGTCTCCGGTCCAAATATATTTATTTCTAAATGAGCTTGCTGCAGCGCAATGCCCAACAATTTTGCCATTTGGCCTTAGTATGGTCGGACCAGTTATCTACACTTTTGGTAATCAAGAGCAAAAAGATAGATTTCTGCCTGATATTCTCGAATTTAATACATGGTGGTGTCAGGGTTATTCTGAACCAGGTTCTGGCTCAGACCTAGCATCATTAAAAACAAAAGCCGTTTTAGATGGTGATCATTACATTGTTAATGGTTCAAAAACTTGGACAACACTTGCTCAAAATGCAGATTGGATTTTTTGCCTTGTTAGAACTGAGACAACTCAAAAGAAACAAGAGGGGATATCATTTTTGCTTATCGATATGAATACCCCAGGAATAGAAGTAAAACCAATTATTACAATTGATGGTGATCACGAAGTTAACTCAGTTTTCTTTACAGACGTAAAAGTGCCTGCAGATCAGCTTATAGGTGAAGAAGGTAAAGGCTGGACTTACGCAAAATTCTTATTAGCTCATGAAAGATTTGGCATAGCTGGAGTTCCTTCTGTTAAAGTTTCACTTGCTAAGCTTAAAGATTTAACATCTGAATACAATGATTCAGATATGAATAAAAAAATTGCAGAGCTTGAGATAGATTTAGAGGCTCTGGAATTTACTGAACTTAGAACGCTTGCTGCAATTGCAGAGGGCGGCCATCCAGGTGCTGAGTCTTCTATTCTTAAGATTAGAGGAACAGAGATACAGCAAAGACTTACTGAACTTTATGTAGAGGCTGCAGGGCAGTATATATTGCCATACGAAGGCCCAGAGGGCTTTGAATCAAACAGAACTCCAGCTGGACCAGATCATGCTTCTGCCTCTGTTGCTCGTTATTTAAATTATAGAAAAACTTCAATTTATGGTGGGAGTAACGAAATTCAAAAAAACATTATTGCTAAAGCAATACTGGGAGTTTAATTATGAATCTTAATTATTCAGACGAGCAAAATATGCTCAGAGAACAAGTTCTAAAGTTTTGCGAAACAAGTTATGACTTTATAGATAGGGAAAAAATTCTTGTTTCAGAATCTGGTTATAGCCAAGAGAACTGGAAGCAGTTTGCTGAGCTTGGCTGGCTTGCAGTTCCATTCGAAGAAGAAAATGGAGGCTTTAATTTTGGACCTATTGAATTAACAGTTCTATTTGAAGAGTTTGGCAAAGCTTTAGTTGTCGAACCATACTTAAGTTCAGTTGTCATGAGCGGAACTATTTTAGAAGGTTCGACACATCCAGAAAAGACTTCAATTATTGAAAAAATTATCTCCGGCGAGCACCAAGTTTCTGTTGCATATGCCGAAGCTAATATTGGATATAACTTTCTTAATTGCGTAACATCAATCGAAAAAGATGGAGATAATTTCCTTTTAAACGGTTCCAAGACTTTGGTTTTGAATGCTAATAATGCCGATCAATTTATAGTTCTAGCTACTGGTGAAGATGGGCCAGTATTATTGATGCTTAATGCAGATGCAGAGGGCTTATCACTACAAACTTTTAAAACCGTTGATGGTCAGACTTGTGGAGATCTTGTATTTGAAAATATCTCCTTATCTCAAGATGCAATGATTGCTTCAGGTGACGAAGCTGAAGCCCTTTTTTATAAAATGGTAAATTTATCAATCCTGTGTATTAGCGCTGAGGCAGTTGGCGCCATGACATCTTCATATCAAAAAACTGTGCAGTACACTAAAGAGCGTGAGCAATTTGCTCAGCCGATCAGCAACTTTCAAGTCCTGCAGCACAGAATGGTAGATATGTTCATTGAGACTGAGTTAACAAAGTCTCTTCTTGTTAAAGCTACGCTACAGCTAGATTCAAATGATAAAGATGCACCTAGAACTATTTCTGCTTTAAAAGTTCAAGTTGGTAAAGCTGGTAGACTAGTTGGGCAGCATGCTGTCCAATTACATGGAGGCATGGGTGTTAGCAATGAGATGTCTATTGGACATTACTTAAAAAGATTTACTGTAATTGACTCAATGTTTGGGAACACTCAACATCACATTAATAAGTATTCAAATAGTTAATATTTTATGACCGATCTAACAAAAAACCCTGATTTGCGATCCCGTGAGAAGATTGATGATTATTTCGGTGATTGGAAGTGGAGGGAAGGCTTAGCTGAATTGATGGTTCCAATTGTTGGACGCCTATACCGACATGGTGTCCACATTATGATTTACGGTCGGTCGCTGGTAAATATTTCTCCTGTTGAGATTATGAATGCTCATAGATTTGTTCGACAAATTGAAGCCAATGAGTTAAGTGAGCTTGAAACTTATCCATTGCTTGAAAGATTGAGCGCTATGGATATCGCAGACTGTGAGATTGACATAGGAGAATTGGCCATGAGATGTTCTTTCTTTAAAGACTTGCCAAATAATCCGGATGCAATAGACGAATATCTTCATGAGCAGCTTGACCTTGATAACTCCTACTCATCAAGGCCTGAAGAACCTCAAGATATTGTTTTATATGGTTTTGGAAGGATTGGAAGATTGATGGCGAGAATGCTTGTTCAGACTACTGGGCCNGGTAATTACTTCCGTTTAAAGGCAGTTGTAGTTAGAAAGGGTGGGGAAAACGATCTTGTTAAAAGAGCAAGCTTGCTAAGAAGGGACTCAGTTCATGGTCGATTTAACGGCACTATACGTGTTGATTTAGATAATGAGTTATTAGTTATTAACGGCAATCCAGTTAAATTTATATATGCTAGCAGTCCATCCGAAATTAATTACTCTGATTTTAATATTAAATATCCAATTGTCATAGATAATACAGGTATCTGGAGAGACGAAGAAGCACTCGGTCAGCATTTGAATTGTGGGGCATCAAAGGTAATCCTTACTGCGCCAGCAAAAGGTAATATTAGAAATATCGTTTTTGGCGTGAATGATTCAGCCTTAACTGATAAAGATAAAATTATTTCTGCTGCCTCCTGCACAACTAATGCAATTGTTCCAGTCCTCAAATTAATAAGCGATAAATATGGNATTTCAAATGGCCACATAGAAACAGTTCATTCTTATACAAATGATCAAAANTTAATTGATAATTACCACAAAGGTGATCGAAGAGGGAGAAGCGCTCCGTTGAACATGGTTATAACTTCAACTGGAGCAGTTAAAGCTGTATCCAAGGCCATTCCAGAATTAAAAGATAAGTTAACAGGTAATGCAATTCGTGTCCCAACTCCTAATGTTAGTCTTGCTGTCTTAGTCTTAAATCTTAATGAGTCTGTTGATCGAGATACACTGAATGACTTTTTAAAGACATCTGCTTTTACAAGTAAATATAGACAAATAATTGGGTATACAAATTCTCCAGAAGCAGTTTCAACTGACTTCTACTCAAGTCCATATGCAACAATCATTGACTCTCAGGCTACCATTGCAGATGGTAATCAAGTGACATTATATTGCTGGTATGACAATGAGTATGGATACACAAAACAAGTACTGAATCTTACAAGGAAAGTCGCATCAATTGATTTAAAAAGATTTCCTATAGCAATTGAAGATTCGGTATAGAAACGACCGATTTTTCCCTTTATAATTCACCCATCTTTTACTGAAGGGCATTGTGTTTAAAATCAAAAAAGGGCTCAATTTACCAATCTCAGGAGTTCCATCTTCAGAGGTAGATTTGTCTACCGCAATTAACTCTATCGCAGTCTTAGGCTCAGATTATGTTGGCCTTAAACCAACAATGATGGTTGAGGAAGGTGAAACTGTTTCATCAGGCCAAAAATTATTTGAAAATAAAAAAAATCCTGGAACCTTTATTACTGCCCCATCATCAGGGGTTGTTAAGTCAATAAATAGGGGGGAGAAAAGAAGATTCCTATCCGTAATTATAGAAACTGATGACTCCATTGAATCTAAAGCTTTTAACCATGATGATTATGATAATTCCATTGATTTTTTAGCAGACTCAGGGGCCCTATCTTACTTTAGAACTAGACCTTACAACAGAATGCCAGGTCTTAATTCCACGCCATCTGCAATATTCATAAATGCATGTGATTCAAGTCCATTATCTGTAGATCCGTTTGAGATGATTAAATTAGACCAGGACTTATTCAATTCTGGTTTAAAATTTATCAACACCATCTCTCCAACTACAAAAACTTTTTGCACTTTTCACAATCCAAATTTCGATCAATCAGTTGAACATATTAACTACGCACAATTTAGTGGCCCTCACCCCTCCGGATTAGTTGGAACGCATATACATTTTTTACACCCGGTAGGACAAAATAGAAATGTATGGACTATTTCCTGGCAAGATGTTGTTTCATTGGGCCATCTGCTCGAACATAAAACTCTTCGCACTAATAAATTAGTTTCATTGGGAGGTCCAAACGTTCTGGAGCCAAAAATATTTAAGATCTCATATGGCGCAAATCTTTCTGAATTGACTGCTGGAAAAATTAAAGATGCCTCAAGAGTAATATCTGGATCTGTTCTTAATGGCCATAAAGCAGATAGTGTAATGAATTATTTAGGAGCTTATGATAATCAAGTTTCAGTGCTCCCAGATGAAGCAAATGATATTTTGTTTAACTGGGCTATGCCAGGTTCAAAACTTCACTCACAATTACCAGCTTTTCTTTCAAGTTGGATTAAGCCAAAAGAATTTAAGTTTAACGTATCTATGAATGGCGGAAATAGAGCCATAGTTCCCATTTCGTCATATCAAGAAATTATGCCTCTTAATATTCTTACAACCCAATTATTAAAAAGCTTAGTAACTTTTGATATTGAGTTAGGTGAAAAACTTGGAGCTTTAGAGCTAGCACCAGAAGATCTAGCGCTTGCTAGTTATGTTTGCCCTAGTAAATATGACTACCAGTCAATTTTAGATTTAAATTTAGAAAAAATGTATGAGGAATTTAAATGAAAGCCTGGCTTAGATCTATTAATGATAGGGTTAAACCATCATTCATGCCCGGTGGAGCTCAGGCTAAATGGTTCCCAATTTATGATGCTATAGAAAATTTTATTTTCTCTTCTACAAATAAAACTACAAACCCAATACATGTCAGAGATTCGATTGATATTCAGAGAATCATGGTAATAGTTTGGCTAGCTGCTTTCCCAGCTATGTTTTTTGGAATGTACAATGTCGGCAGCCAAACGCTTGATTACCTCTCTCTTGTTGGATCATCAAATACTAATGATTGGCATCATGTTCTTATTAATTTAGTCGGTTACTCATCAGATAGTTTTTTAACAAAAATGTGGGTAGGCGCAATCTACTTTATTCCAATTTATGCTGTCACCTTTGCTGTTGGAATACTTTGGGAAATACTCTTTGCGGTTGTTAGAAAGCATGAAATTAATGAAGGATTATTTGTTTCATCAATTCTATTTGCGCTCAGTTGCCCGCCAGATCTTCCGCTGTGGCAAGCTGCAATGGGAATTACATTTGGAATAGTAATTGGTAAAGAGGTTTTTGGTGGTACAGGTAAAAATTTCCTTAACCCAGCGTTAACAGGTAGAGCGTTTCTATATTTTGCATATCCTTCTCAACTATCAGGAGATAAAGTATGGATTGCAGGCTTATCTGATACCGGCATCACTCCTGAAGGATTTAGCGGGGCAACACCACTCGGCTATGCGGCAGAGGATGGCTTGCAAGGACTGACTGATAATTTTTCATGGTTGGATGCATTTCTTGGTCATATTCCTGGATCGGTTGGAGAAACCTCTCTAATAGCAATAGGCATTGCCTTAATAATTCTTCTGGCAACTGGTGTTGCTTCTTATAGAATCATACTTGGAACTTTTTTTGGAATGATTGTTATGTCTTCAATCTTAAATATTATAGGTTCAGACTCCAATCCAATGTTTCAGGTTCCATGGCATTGGCACTTGGTTATTGGCAGCTTTGCATTTGGACTTGTGTTTATGGCTACTGAACCTGTCTCTGGATCTGGAACGAATACAGGTCGTTGGATATACGGTGCTTTAATAGGTGTAACAGTTATCTTGATTAGGGTTATTAATCCTGCTTTCCCAGAAGGAATGATGCTTGCAATCTTATTTGCTAACTTGTTTGCTCCTGTGATTGACCATATGGTTATATCTAATAACATTGCTAAGCGAAAGAGGGCTCTTTCTTATGAATGATTCAGTACTTAAAACTTTAACTGTTTCATTTTTAGTTTGTCTTTTTTGTTCATTGATTGTGTCTTATGCTGCCGTAAGTCTTCGCGACATGCAAAACCTAAACAAACTTAATGACCAGCGTATCAAAATTCTTAAAACAGCAGCTATCTATGATCCTAATTTATCAATAGAATCTCAATTCGCGCGCTTAACACCCAAATTTGTAGATTTTAGTTCAGGTGATTTGCTTGATGAGTATGCTGACTATGATCTTGAAACTTATGACCCAGTTTATTTTTCAAAACAAGCAGATCACTCATCCCCCATTCCAGCAGCTGAAGATATTGCTATTGTTAAAAATAAAGAGAATATTGGCAAAATATATTTACTTAAAGATTCATCCAATAAATTACAAAAAATTATATTACCTATAAGAGGATATGGTTTATGGGGTACTTTATTTGGCTATATTGCAATTGATAATGATTTAAACACCATTCGAGGTTTAGAATTCTATGAGCACAAAGAAACTCCTGGTTTAGGAGCAGAAGTAGATAATCCTAAATGGAAAGCTTTATGGGATGGAAAAAAATTATACAAAGACGGAGAAATTAAAATCTCTGTGATTAAAGGAAAGGTTGATCCAACTAACTCTATGGCAGCTTATCAGGTCGATGGCCTTTCTGGAGCTACGCTCACAAGTAGAGGTGTTACAAATATGCTTGCGTTTTGGTTTAGTGGAAGCGGCTATCAAGAAACTTTAAAAAACATTAATTATGACAGTTAANCAATACAAAGAAGTTCTTACCAAGCCTTTGCTTGATGAAAACCCTATTACCCTTCAAATTTTAGGCATTTGTTCTGCATTAGCAGTAACCAGCAACCTGTCAGTTACTTTGGTTATGTGTGTCGCACTCACAAGTGTTGTTTCATTCTCCAATCTCTTCATATCAATTATTAGGAATTTTATTCCAAGCAGTGTAAGAATTATTGTTCAAATGACCATCATTGCTTCATTGGTTATTGTGGTTGATGAACTGTTGAAGGCTTACGACTATGAAACAAGCAAGAAGCTCTCTGTTTTTGTTGGATTAATTATTACAAATTGTATTGTTATGGGTCGGGCTGAGGCTTTTGCTATGAAAGAAAAGCCATTTATTAGTTTTATAGACGGGCTGGGTAACGGGCTGGGTTATAGCATTATATTAATAGCCGTGGCTATTGTTAGAGAGCTCTTTGGTGCAGGGACTTTAATGGGATATGAAATTTTACCCTTAGTCTCAAACGGAGGTTGGTATCCAGCTAATAATTTATTGTTACTTCCACCAAGTTCATTTATCTTAATTGGTTTAATGATTTGGGGGATTAGAACTTACAAAACTGATCAAATCGAGCCTAATGAATATAAGCTTTCAAGTCACGATACTGCACCAGACCTAACCAAGAGAGAGCTAAATGTTTGAACATTATCTTAGTATCTTTATAACAACTGTTTTTATAGAGAACATTGCGTTATCGGTTTTCTTAGGCATGTGTACTTTTATAGCAATTTCTAAAAAAATTGATGCTGCATTCGGTCTAGGGATAGCAGTTATAGTTGTTTGCCTTATCACAGTTCCCTTGAACAACCTTATTTATAACTCAATTTTAAAAGAGGGCGCTTTAGCGTGGGCGGGTTTGCCTGATGCAAACCTTGAATTTGTTGGATTGATTAGTTACATAGGTGTAATTGCAGCTGCTGTGCAGATTCTTGAAATGTTTTTAGATAGGTTTGTTCCTGCTTTGTATAATGCTTTGGGTGTTTTCTTGCCATTAATTACAGTTAATTGTGCAATCCTTGGCGCAACATTGTTTATGGTAGAAAAAGACCTTAAGTTTGGAGAAAGTGTTGTTTATGGACTTGGTGCAGGTGTTGGTTGGGCTATGGCGATAGTTGTGCTAGCTGGAATTAGAGAAAAGCTTAAGTACTCAGATATCCCAGATGGCCTACAAGGCCTTGGTATTACATTTTTAATAGTTGGGTTAATGAGTTTTGGATTTATGTCATTTGGAGGTATTTCCCTTTAAGGATTAATTATGCAGATTGATTTATTATTAGGTGTTGTTTCATTTACTGGTGTTGTTTTACTTCTGGTTGCAATTATCATTGCAGCAAGAAGTCAGCTGGTAAGTTCAGGTGAAGTTACCATTGAGATTAACGGAGATGCCAGCAACCCAATTACAGTTCCATCAGGCAATAAACTTTTGCAAACTTTAGCAGAGAATAAAATATTTCTTTCTTCAGCATGTGGTGGTGGTGGAACTTGCAGTCAGTGCAAGTGTCAAATCGCTGAGGGTGGAGGATCTATACTTCCAACAGAAGAATCCCATTTTAATTCGAAAGAAAAGAANGATGGCTGGAGGTTATCTTGTCAAGTCNCTGTTAAAAATGATCTAAAAATCACAATACCAGAAGAGGTATTTGGNGTTAAAGAATGGGAGTGTGAAGTTGTTTCAAACGATAATGTAGCAACTTTCATTAAAGAATTAATCTTAAAACTACCTGAGGGAGAAGAGGTTAATTTCAAGGCTGGTGGTTATGTTCAGCTTGAAGCNCCTGCTTATGACTCTCTTGATTATAATTCATTCGATGTGGCAGATGAGTACAGGGAAGATTGGGATAAGTTTAAGATTTGGGATAACGTAGCTAATAATGCTGAGCCAATTATTAGAGCATACTCTATGGCAAATTACCCTGAAGAAAAAGGTGTATTGAAATTTAATATTCGTGTAGCTAGCCCACCTCCTGGTTCGTCTGACATACCACCAGGAATCATGTCTTCTTGGACATTTAATTTAAAACCAGGAGATAAAGTAAGAGTGTTTGGACCATTTGGTGAGTTTTTTGCAAAAAAATCTAAAGCAGAAATGGTTTTTGTCGGGGGAGGTGCTGGTATGGCTCCAATGAGAGCGCATATATTTGACCAGCTCCTTAGAATTAATAGCGATAGAAAAATATCTTTCTGGTATGGTGCAAGAAGCTTAAAGGAAATGTTTTATGTTGATGATTTCAATAAATTGGCTGAAACTAACAACAACTTTGATTGGCATGTTGCATTATCAGATCCTCAACCTGAAGATGATTGGGATGGTCTAACGGGTTTCATTCATCAGGTTCTTTTTGATCGTTACCTCAAATCCCATAAAGCACCAGAAGACTGTGAATTTTATATGTGCGGCCCTCCAATGATGAATAAGGCAGTAATTGATATGCTTATTAATCTTGGTGTCGAGCCTGAAAATATCATGCTAGATGATTTTGGTGGCTAAGTAAGTTCTTTGAACCGATTAGTAATATCTAGATTATTAGCACTATTTGTTGGCCTTGCGTGTATTGTTCTTGCATACAATCATAATAAATCATCAACCTACCAAGTTTCGGGCCCTATTTATGGAACCTACTGGAAATTAGTTTCAACTGAGTACATTTCTGATACTTTAAAACAGTCAATTCAATCTGAATTGGATAGAATCGATTTAATTGCTTCTAACTACAAGGTTACATCAGAGTTATCTGTAATTAATAGGCTGGAAATTGATACGGAGCTTAGTATTTCATCGGAAATGGCCAGCATACTTTCTTATGCAGAAGAACTATATGTATTAACCAATGGTTACTATGATGTAACCCTAGGATCATTGGTAATAGACGCAGGATTTGGTCCTAAATCCACGGTTGTTATAAATCCATTAAGCATTTCAATAAATAGATTTGATCTAAAGAATGACAATACTTTAATCAAAAATGATAATTTTCAATTTGATTTATCGTCTATTGCCAAGGGCTATGCAGTTGATGCAATTTCTAATTTATTGATCAACGCTAATAAAAAAAATTACCTTATCGATATAGGAGGGGAGATAATAGGTAGTGGAACCAAGCATGGATCCCCTTGGGCTATTGGAATACAGGACCCAACATCATTAAATAATTCTGCAATATTAGAAATATTAAGCTCAGACTTTATTGCTGTTGCTACATCTGGTGAGTATCGTAATTTTAGATTAAGTGAGTCTGGACTAAAAGTTACACATACTATTAATCCAATGACTCAAAAATCTATTCAAAATAAGGTTTTATCAGTTACTGTTATTTCTGATGAGTCGTCAATGATCGCTGATGCATGGGCTACTGCCATGAATGTCCTGGGACCGGATGCAGGGATTGTATTAGCAAACAAACAAGATATCGCCGTTATGTATATAATGCAGGGAAATGAAAGAAACTTTATTAAATCTGATGCTTGGAAATTCTAATGGTTGAGTTTCTATCAGTTCTCATCATTTTTAGCATATCTTTTGTAGCAATCGCTTTTGGTGTTGTTTTTAATAACAAGCCTATTACTGGAAGTTGTGGCGGTCTAGCGAACTTAGAGGATGGTGCATCCTGTGAAATTTGCGGACGCACCACCATAGGGGATTGTGATAATTAGAATTGGTTCATAGTATTATCTTCACCAGATGCCTTAAGCGCAGCCTCTCCAGCAAAATATTCCTTATGGTCATCACCCATATCTGATCCAGCCATGTTTTGATGCTTCACGCAAGCTATTCCCTGTCTAATTTCTTTTCTTTGAACGCCTTCAACATAACCTAGCATTCCCTTGTCACCAAAATACTCTTTAGCTAAATTATCTGTAGATAATGCGGCTGTATGATATGTAGGCAAGGTAATTAAGTGATGAAAAATTCCAGCTTCTCTAGCTGCGTCTGCTTGGAATGACTGAATTTTATTATCAGCCTCTATGCCAAGATCTGTTTCATCATATTTCTCATTCATTAAATCTTCTCGATTGTAGCTGGATGTATCAACGCCACTTTCGATCATTGAATCGAAGACCTGCTGCCTAAAGTTAAGTGTCCAGTTAAATGAAGGGCTATTGTTATAAACAAGTTTTGCATTAGGGACTACTTTTTTAATTTCATCCATCATGGCCCCAATTTGACCAATGTGGGGTTTTTCAGTCTCAATCCAAATTAAATCTGCTCCATTTTGAAGGCTTGTAATTGAATCAAGTATGCATCTAGCCTCACCAGTTCCTTCTTTAAATCTATAAAGGTTGCTTGGAAGTCTTTTTGGGCGAACAACTTTACCGTTTTTATTTATTAAGACATCGCCGTGGTTTAGTTCATCTGAATCTAGCTCTTCCACATCAAGAAATGAATTATATTGATCACCAAGATCACCAACCTCGTGAGTAATGGCAATTTGTTTGGTTAGCCCTGCACCCAGTGAATCTGTTCTTGCTACTATCACTCCATCGTCAACGCCTAGCTCTAAAAATGCATATCGAACAGCATTAATTTTTGCAAGAAAGTCTGAGTGGGGTACTGTAACTTTTCCGTCTTGATGTCCGCACTGTTTTTCGTCAGATACCTGGTTTTCTATTTGGATACAGCAAGCGCCTGCCTCAATCATTTGCTTGGCCATTAAATATGTTGCCTCTTCATTGCCGAAGCCAGCATCGATGTCTGCAATTATAGGAACAATATGAGTTTCAAAATTATCTATTTTAGATTGGATATTAGCCTTTTCATTGTCGTTAGCTGCATCAAGTTCTCTAAATAATCCACCAAGCTCTCTTGCATCGGCCTGCCTCAANAAGGTATAGAGCTCGTTTACCAATGACGCAACAGAAGTTTTNTCATGCATTGACTGATCAGGCAAAGGACCAAACTCTGATCTTAAGGCTGCAACCATCCACCCNGAAAGATATAAATATTTCTTATCAGTAGTTCCAAAATGTTTTTTAATTGAAATTAGCTTTTGCTGCCCTATAAAGCCGTGCCAGCAACCCAGAGATTGTGTATATGAGCTTGGATCTTTGTCATAGACTTCCATATCCTTGCGCATCAAAGACGCTGTATATTTAGCTATATCAATCCCTGACTTGAATTGATTTTGTAAGGCCATTCTTGCAGCTGACTCTGGATTAATTGCATTCCATTTGGAATCACTGAAATCTGGTATGTTTTTAAGTCTTTCTATTTCAGCCACTAGATTTAATTTTGACATTATCTACCCCTATGTATATGTAGTGAATTTGAATTTATTTAGGTATGAATGTCAATAATCAAGACATATACTATAAAAATAGGTTACACAGAGGCAAAGTTGAGTAGTAAAACTACAAAATTTAAGATTTAGCGAGCTTTGGAGCTATCCCAAGGTAGTTCATTGGAGTTAATAATTTTAATTTATTTTTAGCTTTGCTCGAGATTTCAAGACTATCAACCAAATCAAGGTATGACTCTTTATTTAAATTTAGACCCCTTGTCTTGGTTTTAATAAGCTCATAAGCATTATCATGTCCCTCAAGTTTCATAACTATTTGAAGCGCTTCAGCAAGAACTTGCCAATTATCTAAAAGCTCATTCTGAGCATGAGATTTATTTGGCTGAAGTTTTTTAAGTCCTTTTAAGGTAGAGGTTATTGCAAGATAAGAATAGCCAAACCCTATTCCAAGATTTCGTAAAACAGTCGAATCAGATAAATCTCTTTGCAGTCTTGATTTAGGCAATTTTTCAGCAAAGAATGACATTAAAGAATTTGATAATCCTAAATTACCCTCAGAGTTTTCAAAATCTATTGGGTTAATTTTGTGCGGCATTGTTGATGATCCCACCTCACCGTCCTTTGCTTTAAGTTTGAATATATCATTGGATATATAAATCCAAATATCTTGATTGAAATCAATTAAAATATTATTGATTCTTTGGATGCATTGAGCAATTTCAGCAATCCCGTCATGCGGTTCAATTTGTGTGGTGATTGAATTTTGATCAATTTTAAATTTCGCAAGAAATTTCTTAGTTTTAGAAACCCAATTAAGATTTTCATCCGCAAGAACAAGTGTGTGAAAATTACCAGTCGCACCGCCAAATTTAGCCATAGGAACAAGCTTTTTTAATTGATCTCGCTGCCTTAGTAACCTTTTATGAAAGACATTAATTTCCTTGCCTAACGTAGAAGGAGATGCTGCCTGCCCATGAGTTCTAGCTAAGATTGGAAGTGATGACCAAGTCTTTGATTTTCCTCGTAGATCTTTAATTAATAAATCTATTTTTTTAAGATAAATAGACTTTGCATCTCTTAGCAATATGGCATAAGAAAGTGAATTGATGTCTTCGCTGGTAAGAGCAAAATGAACAAGATGTTCAACTTTTTTAAGATTTGGGTAATTAGCCATCTCTTCACGAATNTAGTATTCAACGGCTTTAACGTCATGGTTTGTTTTGGATTCNATNATCTTAATTCTTTTTGCTGATTTAAGATTAAAATTATCCTTAATTTCTATTAAGTTTTTTCGTGCTGAAGCTGACAAACGAGAAAAGCTCTTGCCCCCATGAAGTGTTAAAAAATTGATCCACTCAATCTCAATTTCAAATCTGGTTTTATTTAAATTTGTTTCAGAAAAGTTTGCTGCTAAATCAGCAATAACAGAATCATAACGATTATCTAAAGGGGAAATAAGGTCTTGATTTTTCATACGTAATTATAGCTAAGCTTTTATTGCTTTTGCTATGATACCTCCGCCTAAACATTCATTATTTTTATATAAAACAGCTGATTGCCCTGGCGCAATTGCTCGAATCTTTTCTGAAAATTTTAAATCAACACAACCTTCTAAGAATTGTGCTTTACAGTCTATAGGTTTGCCTCTATGCCTAACTTGAACCTGGCAATCTAGAATTTGTGGTGGTGAAGTTGGGTTTATCCATTTCATACTTTCCATTATTAACCCAGAACTCATCAACAATTTATTAAACTCACCCTGGCATACATAAACCTCATTCAATTTAATGCTTTTATCATATACGTACCATGGAAGCTCTGGTTTATCTTTTACACCACCAACATTCAAACCTTGCCTTTGCCCTTGAGTAAAGAGGAGCGCGCCAGGGTGTGTTCCAACGATATTGCCTTCTGAGTCTTTGATTTCTCCTTTGCGGAACTCTAAAAATCTTTTTAAAAAATCTTTTAAATTTCTCTCTCCAACAAAACAAATGCCAACTGAATCTTTTTTATTATGATTTATAAATTTGTTCTCTTCTGCAATTTTTCTAACTTCTTCTTTTTTTAGAGCAGCGAGCGGAAATAAACATTTAGCAAATTCCTTTCCGGTAACTTCATGTAGAAAATAAGTTTGATCCTTGTTTAAGTCTGCAGATCTCATTAGAAGAGTCTTGTTATTTTTATATTCTAGCGCTGCGTAATGGCCAGTTGCTATATGATCAGCTCCAATTTTTAAGGCGTAATCTAAGAAAGATTTAAATTTTATCTCTCTATTACAAAGTATGTCAGGATTTGGCGTTCTGCCTTTTTCATGCTCAGAAAGGAACTCTTTAAAAACTCTATCCCAATATTCATCGCTAAAATTTGCTCTATGCAAAGGTATGTTTAATAGATCGCAAACTATTGAAGCATCTGCAAAATCAACCTCGGAAGTGCATACTTCATCAGGTTCACTTTGCCAGTTCTGCATAAACAAACCCTGGACTTTGAAGCCTTGCTCTTTCAAGAGAAATGCTGCTACAGAAGAGTCAACACCGCCTGACATTCCAACAACAACAGTTTTATTTATATTTGCCATAATTTTATATTTAAAGCCTAATTTTAAAGTTTTTTTTAGAGTATAATTCAACCAATTTTTTAATACATATTCGTTCGAAAGAGGAAAACATGAATTACAAACATATTACCATTCCTGAAGAGGGCTCAAAAATTAAACTAGTTGATGGAGTTATTCAGGTTCCTGATAATCCCATTATCCCATACATAGAGGGTGATGGTATTGGTATTGATATAACGCCAGCAATGATTGATGTTGTTGATAACGCTGTGAAAGTTGCTTATAAAGGTTCTAAAAAAATATCTTGGATGGAAGTTTTCTGTGGTGAGAAATCTACGCAAGTGTACGATGCCGATACATGGTTGCCTGATGAAACTATAGATGCTTTAAAAGAATACATTATCAGCATTAAAGGCCCCCTAACAACTCCAGTTGGTGGCGGAATTAGATCGTTAAATGTTTCATTAAGACAAATCCTAGATTTGTATGTCTGCCTTAGACCAATTCGTTATTTTTCTGGAGTGCCTAGCCCTGTAAAAAATCCAGCGCACGTCGACATGGTTATTTTTAGAGAAAATTCTGAAGACATCTATGCTGGTGTTGAATTCGAAGCTGGGTCACCTGAATCAGATGCTATGGTTAAAGTTCTTCAAGAGCAGTTTGGCGTTACTCAAATCCGCTTTCCATCTGATGTTGGCTTAGGTGTTAAACCTATCTCAAAGCAAGGAACTGAAAGATTGGTAAAACAAGCTCTTGATTATGCAATTAAAAATGATAGATCTTCTGTAACTCTTGTTCATAAAGGAAACATTATGAAGTTTACTGAGGGTGCATTCAGAGATTGGGGATATGAATTAAGTATGAATTCCTACGATGGAGAATTATTAGATGGCGGTCCATGGGTCACAATAAAAAATCCTAATAATGGAAATAATATTATAATTAAAGATGTTATTTGCGATGCATTTTTACAACAAATCCTAACCAGGCCTAAAGAGTATGATGTGATCGCTACCATGAATCTCAACGGTGATTATGTATCAGATGCATTGGCCGCATGTGTAGGTGGCATAGGTATAGCGCCAGGTGCGAATATAGGTGATGATTCTGCTTTATTTGAAGCAACTCATGGAACTGCTCCTAAGTATGCTGGTCAGGATAAAGTTAACCCAGGTTCTTTAATCCTGTCAGCTGAAATGATGCTAAGACACATGGGATGGGTTGAAGCTGCTGATCTTATAATCTCATCAATGGAAGCAGCCATTAACGATCAAATGGTTACTTATGATTTCGAAAGACTTATGGAAGGTGCAAACCTAGTTTCTTGCTCTGGATTTGCAAAGGAAATGATTAAAAGAATGTGAAGAGTCTTATGACATCCGAATCTCAAAATGATTCTGATAATCTCGGTGACATTGGCACCCTTGTTATGGAGGATAAGCCAGATCTAAAAGAGCCCCCCATGTATCAAGTAGTTCTTCTTAACGATGACTTTACACCGATGGAATTCGTTGTTTATATAATCCAGTCAATATTTGGATATGAGCATGAGAGATCTACTCAAATAATGCTAGCAGTTCATACAAAAGGGAAGGGAGTATGTGGTATATTTCCCAAAGAGATTGCTGAAATGAAATCTCATGAAATTAATGAGATGGCTAAAGCTCATGAACACCCACTCATTAGTGAAATTGAACCCTTAACGGATTAATGTTTAGTAAAGAATTAGAACAGTCTATCGCAAATCTTTTTGATCAAGCTCAAGATCAAAACCTTGAGTATTTGACAATTGAGCACCTACTCTTGATGCTGATTTCCGACTTTGAAGTCAGACAAGCCCTTGAAACTAATGATGTAAACTTAGCAACTCTTCGCGAGAATCTTGAAGAGCACGTAAGAGACAACACGCCTGTTAAAACAGATTCAAAAAAACCTGTTCAGCCAACCCTTGGTTTTCAACGGGTCCTTCAACGAGCGGTATTTCATGTTCAGTCATCAGGAAAGGGTGTGGTTAAACCAATAAATCTTCTTGTTGCGATTTTTTCCGAGAAAGAATCTCATTCAGTTTTTCTTCTCTCGAAACAGGGGATTGGAAGGCTAGATATTGTTTCTTATATATCGCACGGCAAACCAGAGATAACATCAGATCTCTCAGAGCAATCAAATCTTGAAGAAGAGCCAGAGGCAAATCCTAAGCAATCTGAGTTGGAGTTCTTAATAGATTTAAATCAACTTGCTGCCTCTAATAAAGTAGATAAGCTTGTTGGACGATCTGAGGAAGTAGGGCGTATAGTCCAAATTCTTGCACGAAGAACAAAAAATAACCCGCTACTAGTTGGTGAGTCTGGGGTCGGGAAAACAGCTATAGCTGAAGGTTTAGCACATCTAATTAATTCAAAGGAAACACCTGAATTTTTGCACGAATCAAAATTATACTCATTAGATATAGGCGCTCTTATAGCAGGGACTAAATACAGAGGTGATTTTGAAAAAAGACTTAAATCAGTTTTAAAATTTTTAGATGATCAAGATAATCCAATATTATTTATTGATGAAATTCATACAATTATCGGAGCAGGTTCTGCTTCAGGAGGAAGCTTAGATGTTTCCAATTTATTGAAACCTGCTCTAGGCAAAGGAAAGCTTCGTTGCATTGGTTCAACTACTTTCCAGGAATATCGAGGTGTTTTTAATCAAAATCAAGCTCTCTCAAGAAGATTCCAAAAAATTGATGTTCTAGAACCTTCAGTTGATGAATGCATACAGATACTAAATGGGTTAAAAGATAATTATGAAGTTCACCATAATGTTAAGTATTCTAATGAATCAATTAACTCTGCAGTAACTCTGTCAAAGCGTTTTTTGAATGATCGATTTCTTCCAGACAAAGCAATAGATCTAATAGATGAGACCGGTGCTTTGCTTAATATCTCTCGCTTAAATTCTAAGAAGATCACTGTAAAACAGATAGATATAGAAAAAACTATATCTAAAATATCCAAAATTCCTGAACAAACAATATCAAGTCAAGAATCAATAAACTTGCAAAAGCTTGAAACAGACTTAAAGACTGTCATATTTGGTCAAGATACTGCTATTCATAGCTTGGTTAATGCTATTAAGCTCTCAAGGGCAGGGCTTAGAGATGATAATAAAACAATTGGATCATTCTTATTTGCTGGACCAACTGGAGTTGGTAAAACAGAAATTAGTAGTCAATTAGCATCTATCATGGGAATTGAACTTGTTAGATTTGATATGTCCGAATATATGGAAAGGCATACGGTCTCCAGACTAATAGGGGCGCCCCCTGGATATGTTGGCTTTGATCAGGGCGGTTTACTAACTGAGGCTGTTGTTCAAAACCCACACTGTGTACTTCTTCTAGATGAGATTGAGAAAGCACATCCAGATATATTTAATTTGCTACTTCAAATCATGGATTCTGGTGTATTAACTGATAATAATGGCCGAAAAGCTGACTTTCGAAACGTTATTGTCGTGATGACCACCAATGCAGGTGCTGACTTGCTTGAGAAAAAAAGCATAGGTTTTAGCGACCAATCTAATGAATCAGATGCCTTGTTATCACTTAAAAAACTATTTTCACCAGAATTTAGAAATAGGCTGGATGAGATTATTCAGTTTAATTATCTTCCTATGAAGGTTATTTTATCAATTGTTGATAAATTCCTAACCAAACTGCAAGCGCAGCTAGATGATAGAAATGTTGAATTGATCTATTCTAAAAAAGTTTTAAATTGGATTGCTAAAAATGGATATAACAAAGAAATGGGAGCCAGGCCCATGGAAAGATTTATTACTAATAAAGTTAAGAAACCTTTAGTGGATAAGGTCTTATTTGGAGATTTAAGAAAAGGTGGTCAGATCAAGGTTGATCTAGTTGATAATCAGATTAAATTTACCGCTAAAAAGAAAACAGTTAAATCTAAGGCTTAGCGTCCTCGAAAAGTAATTCTGCCTTTGGTTAAGTCATACGGAGTCATTTCAACCTTAACCTTATCGCCAGTTAATATTCTAATGTAATGCTTTCGCATCTTGCCAGATATATGAGCTTCGATTATATGATCGTTCTCTAATTTAACTTTAAAGGTAGTATTGGGTAAAGTTTCAATAACTTCACCTTCAAATTCTAGATTGTCTTCTTTTGCCATAGTTCTATTTTAACCTATATATGTGCATATAAGGACTTTATGGCAACTTTAATAGTATTAGTAATTTAACATAATATATATTATGCGAAGTAATAATGTTTATGGTGATGTGAGGATCCATCCATCGTTTCCTATATCGGACATAATTTTTTCTCCAATACCCTCTTGTGCAATCAGTGACGATTTTACGTAATATTTACCAGACTCATCAATAATTCCAATCCATCTTTTTTGCTCATATTTAGATTCACCTCTAATATCTTGCGTCGATAATCTCTCTCCAGTATTTGCATCTCTCAAAATAATTGTTAAATCCACAACAGATTCTGTTCTGAGAGCTCTATTTATTATTGGTATGCTTGAAGAACCTCTATCATTGCCGGCGCTGTTTACTACAGCTTCTATAATGATGTCAGGCTCCCCATTTCTTATTAGTAGTGCTCCGCTTTTCTCTGCTTTGGCAGATACTAAATTTTCTATAAAACCCTTTGTTTTTTGCTCAACAAAACCTTTTAATTCAATTTTTACAGGCAAACCTCTTACAGTATTGAAATTAGCTCCTTTTATAGCCTGGTCACCAGCAAGTTTAAGTACGTTTTGTGCTACAACAGATACTAACCCCTCGCCTGTTGTCTTTGAGTTGATTGGCATGCCGAGATTAGAAGCACAAATGAGAAAATAAGTAATGATTTTTTTTTGAAAGGCATGTCAACATTTTTCATAACTAATAGATATAATTTTTATTAACTTTATTTATAACACTACTTTTATAAATTAGAAAATTTTTTAGCTTATCAATATATATTAAGCGAAGTAATATAATATTATAGGTTTATATCAGGCACTACTCTTTCTTTTTTAAATGGCTTTGGATTACCATTTATGAAGTCTATTATTAATTGGCCATATTCTTGGCCTGCCTCTTCTTGTATAAAATGTCCTGGCCCTTCAATAGTAATCTCTTGAGCTGACGGTATTCTCTTTAACATTTCAACCAATCTAGGGTTGTTACTTGTAACAGGATCATTATCGCTGTTTGCAATCAAGAAAGGTTTTTGCCATTTATCTAATACATCCCTGTAAGCTTTTTCATTTTTTCTTAATTCGCTAGGAATCAAATATGGAAAAATTTGTGCGCCAGCCTTATAGGTAGCATTTGGGTATGGTGCTTCATACCCTGCTCTTTCTAAATCACTTACGTTTCCTAGAGTTTGCATCACTCCGCCAACATCAATGTTATCTGTATATCTTGAATATCTTATCCAACCAGTGAAGCTTCCACCGCCTATAAACTCCTCCCATGTTGCTGGACCTTGAAACCAAATACCTAGTTTAAATAGTGGATAACTTATATAAGTCATAATATTTCTAAAAAATCCAGGTCCTGGAGCTATCAAGCTAGTATTTGAAGCAATTATTCTCGAAAACCTCTCTGGCTCCTCAGCAATTACCCTTAATCCCACTAATCCTCCCCAATCGTGAAGATGGGCTGTTACATCCTGAAGGCCAAGCTCTATGATTAGTTGTGTCATNTTATCTACATGCATTTGATGCGAATAATCTTTGATTGAAAGATATTTATCAGACTTACCAAANCCAACCATATCAGGAGCTATAACCCTATATCCTTCTCTAGTAAGAGTTGGTATTACTTTTCTAAATAAGTAACTCCAGGCAGGCTGCCCATGGAGAAGGTATATGATCTTACCGTCTTTAGGACCCTCATCTAAATAATGAATTCTAGTATCACCAATTGTTAGGTAATTTGGTTTAAATGGGTAATCTACAATGTCATTAAAACGCTCATCAGGGGTTCTTAATACTCCCGGAGCTACAACATTAAACCTTTCATAATTTATCTCAGGGTTTGAATTACGCAAATACTGAAAGAAACCGACACCAATCATTAGAACGATTGATAAGAATATTATTTTTTTTCTCATTTGTAGTTTTAGGGTTTTTAAAATTAAGGTTCTCTAATTTTATCAATCATATGATAAACGTCGTCTGGCGGTTTGCTAAAAAAGTAAGAGACAATAAGAGCAACAGCAAAATTGATAATCATTCCAATAAAACCAAATCCCTCTGGAGAAATTCCCAAAAACCAATTATCAGCCGAATTCAAATTAATATTTATAAACTTATAATAAATAATGTAAGCGGACGTTATAACTAATCCAGAAAGCATCCCCGCAATTGCACCCTCTTTATTCAATCTTTTATAAAATATGCCCATCAATAGTGCAGGAAATATTGTAGCTGCAGCCAAACCAAATGCAAAAGCTACTACTTGGGCTACAAATCCAGGTGGATATATACCAAAAAGTCCCGCAATAAAGATTGCAACAGCTGCAGAACACCGTGCATAGAAGAGTTCTTGTTTTTCAGTTATTTGAGGCATGAAAGTTTTTTTCAAAAGATCATGTGAAATTGATGCAGATATAACTAACAAAAGACCAGCAGCAGTCGATAGTGCTGCAGCTAAAGCACCTGCTGCTACCAATGCAACAACCCAACCTGGTAATTGAGCTATCTCAGGATTAGCTAAAACCATAATGTCCCTATCAATATAAACCTCATTAGAATTTGTTAAATCTGGATTGTTATTTACCAGCCTTTCACCGGAGAGCCCTCTTCCATTATTAAAATTTGGTTTTAGTCCCTCTAATGCATTACCGGATGAATATTGAATGAGTTCATCATTATTTTTATCTTTCCAAGCAATTAATCCAATATTTTCCCAATTTTTAAACCAGCTTGGCGCTTCTTTGTATTGAACCTCCTGCACAGAATCAATGAAGTTCATTCGCGCGAATGCAGAAACTGCAGGTGCAGTTGAATACAAAATAGCAATAAATATCAAAGCATATCCAGCTGATTTTCTAGCATCACTTACCTTTGGAACTGTAAAAAATCTAACAATCACGTGTGGTAAACCAGCTGTTCCAAACATCAAAGCAGCAGTAATACAAAAGATATCAATATTAGATTTGGTATTTTCCGTATAAGCATTAAATCCAAGCTCAGTTGTGACTTTATCTAATTTGTCTAATAAATACACATCGCTGTTAACCAGCGTGTCTCCAAAACCTAATTGAGGAATCGGATTACCAGTCATCAAGATAGAAATAAAGATTGCTGGAACTAAATAAGCAAATATTAATACACAATACTGTGCTACTTGGGTGTATGTAATGCCTTTCATGCCGCCTAAGACTGCATAAAAGAATACTATGCACATACCAATAATTACTCCTAGGTTAATATCAACCTCAAGAAATCTTGAGAATACAATACCAACACCTCTCATTTGACCAGCTACATAAGTAAATGAGACAAATATCAGGCATATCACAGCAACCAATCTAGCTGCATTTGAGTAGTACCTTGCTCCAATAAAATCAGGAACTGTGTACTGACCAAATTTTCTTAAATATGGAGCCAACAATAAAGCCAAAAGCACATATCCCCCAGTCCAACCCATCAAATAAACTGAACCATCTTTACCAAGAAAAGCTATAAGACCAGCCATGGAAATAAAAGAAGCAGCTGACATCCAGTCCGCAGCAGTTGCCATACCGTTTGCAATTGGGTGAACGCCCTTTCCTGCTATGTAAAATTCATTTGTTGATGAGGCACGAGACCAAATAGCAATACCAATATACAAAGCAAATGACAATCCAACAAAAATATATGTAAGAACCTGAGTATCCATATATTTTAATGATCCCCTTCAGAATCATTTTTATATTTTTTATCTAATTTGTTCATTAAATGTATATAAACAAAGACCAATAAAACAAAGAAATAAATACTTCCTTGCTGAGCAAACCAAAAACCAAGTTTAAACCCCCCTATTTGAAATTGGTCGAGAAAATCTGACCATATTATCCCAAATCCAAATGAAACAATGAACCAAACGCTTATCAAGATAGAAAGGATTTTTAGATTAGAGCGCCAGTAATTTTGTTTCATTTATCAAATTTTATAAGAAAGTAATTCATGATAAGAGTCTTCAGCTAAAGCTGCAAAGTTAAGAGCAGAAAGTGAAAATTCTTTTTTTTTAACCCTCTTAATAAATCCAGTTGATGTTTTCACTGATGGATACCAATGAGAGGCCCAAATTCCATCATATGATTTAAGGCCAGGCTCCCATTGAAGCATTCTTGGATCCCAAGAAATATTTAATTTTGAACATAATTTAGGTAAATAAATTTCTGGATTGTCTTGAAGATCAGCAGCATCGATAACTATTGGCGCAAAACCTGTTTCATTTTTTATATAAGTAAATAAGTTTAATTGATCAATGAAACCAAAATCTTCAAAAGCTGCGCTGGGCCATTTATCTAAAAAGCTTGAAATTACCTCTTTAGGTTCCCTTATAAGAAAACAATTAAGACATTGAAGAAGCCAATGTTTATCAAAGCTAGGTAGCAAGTGATGTACCATATGTTTTTGATAGCAAATCCCTTTACCTTCTTGCTGCGAACAATTATTAATAACTTTTTTCCAGTTTGATTCCTGGCTACTAATTACCTCATTAAACATTGGATGTTTTTTGTCAGTTTCTTTTAAATACGATGCATAAAATGGTTCATCCATAACGTTAATAACGTCTTCTCTATTTCCAAAACTTCTCATAAGAGCAGTTGATAGATTTCGTGGTCCTGACCACATGGCAAGGTTAATTCTTTTGGGCATTTGAAGTAAGTTGGAGATAGAGATTTTGCAATTTCTTAGTGATCTTAAAATTATTATTATCTACAATTTTCCTTCCATCAATCTCATGTACAGGAGTTAAAGAACCAAGTGTTCCAGTTACAAAAGATTCATCTGCTGAATAAACATCAACCAATGAAAAGTTTTTTTCGTAAACAGGAATTTGATTTGTATTACAAAGATATATAATCTTTTTTCTAGTAATGCCATTCATGCAATAGTCACCAGTACTGGTCCAAACCTCGCCACCTTTAACTATAAAAAAATTACATGAATTTGTGGTGCTTACAAATCCCAATGGATCCATCATCAAGGCTTCATCAGCTCCAGCTTTTTCAGCCTGGATACAAGCCAGAATACAGTTTAATTTTGAGTGACTATTTAGCTTAGGGTCTTGCATCATAGGCGTTCCCCGAACTTGAGGAACAGACGCCAAAGAAATAGAATTATTTTTAAGCGAATCATCGGAATGTTCCATGATAATGACGACAGTGGAACCATTCATTGAAAATGAGGGCTTTTGAAAAGGCTTGCTTTTAACGCCTCTTGTTACCATAAGCCGGGCATGCGCATTAGTGGTCATATTGTTTGCAGATTTTGTTTTTTCTAATGCATCAACAAGCTCATCAGTTGTAAGGCCTATTTCAAGATCAATTGCCTTAGCACCTTCAAACAATCTTTCTAAATGTTCATCTAAAAAAAGCCATTGGTTATTAATGAGTCTTAGGCCCTCCCAAATACCGTCACCCATCATGAATCCGCTGTCAAAAACAGAAATCTTTGCATCATTCCTGTGAAGCAATTCACCATCAACATAAATCAATACGTTTTTATTTTTACTAATATGTAGATTTAGATCTGACACCTTCATCCCCAATATAACCGGGGCCATAGAGAATTCTGCCTGGTTTGTTTCCGTTATGTACACCGTCCTTAACAACGACTACCCCATTCACTATTACATGATTAATCCCAACTGCGTATTGATGTGGATCCTCAAATGTGGCTTTATCATCAATGATCTCAGGATCAAAAATACTGATATCTGCAAAAAAACCTTCCTCAATTAATCCCCTTTTATTAATTGAAAGAATGGATGCCGGCAAGCTTGTCATTTTTCTTATTGCCTCTTCAAGCGTAAGGATATTTCTTTCTCTTACATAACTTCCTAATACGCGGGCAAATGTTCCATAAGTTCTCGGATGAGGAGCCCCAACATTATAAATAGTAAGAGGTCCATCAGAAGCTATTGAGGTCATTGGATGCTGCATTATTAAATCGACATCATTGCTATTAATAGCATGATAAACAGCCGATGCCCCGCCACCCTTGATAATTTCAAAAACCACCAATGCAGCATTAGCAGGTGATGGGTCCAGCTGCCTATCAGCACATAATTCCGCTAGATTTTTACCCTCCATTGTTGTATCCCATGTATTTTTTGAAATAACAACATTCTTTGGATGTCCACCACCCCTATCAAATAAAATTCTTTCTACAATGCCATCAATTAAAATTTGTCGGGTCAATGGATTATCTATGCGTTCTAACAACGCTTTTCTGCCACCTGCTTGAGCCCACTGTGGTATTAAGGCCCTAATAGAAGTTTGGGATGCGGTATAGGGATATTGATCGATGCTTACTCTAACTCCTTTAGCAATGGCTTGATCTACTAGCTTGAGAGTCTCGGTTGATAGCCCCCAGTTACTTTTCCCAATTATTTTATGATGGGTTATTTGAACAGGAATATTAGCTGAAATTCCAATATTAATTGTTTCATTTATAGATTTTAGTATGTCGCCGGCTTCTTCCCTCATGTGAGAAATGTAAATACCACCATATTTTGATGCTTCTTTTGATAGCTCAATCACCTCATTGGTAGTGGAAAAGCTACCTGGCACATAAAATAAGCCAGTTGAGATACCCAATGCCCCATCTTTCATTGCTTCGGCTACCATTAATTTCATAGAATTTAGCTCTTCACTTGTTGGATCTCGATTATCCAACCCCATAAAATTTTTACGAATAGTCCCCTGCCCAACAAAAACAGCCCAATTTGGACTAATTTTAGTATTTTTAATTTTTAAATAATGATCAGCAATTGGAAATGGTGACGTGCCATCATTGCCCTCAGTAAGTGTTGTTATGCCTTGAAGGAGCGAACTTTCAGCTGTTGGTACATCATATATACCTCTTACAGCATGAGTATGTGAATCGATAAAACCTGGAGAAACAATTAAATTAGCCGCATCAATTACTTCCTTGGCATTAAGCAAAGATAGATCACCTATTTTAATTATGCGGTCTCCAACAATACCAATGTCTGCTTTATAGATATTATTGCCTGATCCATCAACAATAGATCCATTGACAACCAACATATCAAAATCATAATTTGAACAAGACGTAATGAGAAATATGAGCAATAAGTTAGAAAACTTCATTCACACATAATACATTAATGATTATCTAGTGGAGCACCTTCAGTGAATAGATCTAAACAACAATTGAAGCTTAACTCCTCATATTAAAAACTTATTTAGGTAGATTGAGTCTATTAGCAATATTATTTTTTTGAATTGACGAAGAGCCTCCTATCATGGGCATTGCAAGCATGTCTCTAACATACCTTTCCATGTCAAAATCTTTTGCATACCCATATGCACCAAGTATCTGTTGGCATGTAAGAACAATCTCAAGGGCAGTTTCTGTTACAAACAGTTTAGACATAGACATTTCAACAGTAGCAACAATATTTTGGTCAGCAAGCCATGCCCCTTGATAGGTCATCAACCTGCAAGCCTCAAGTTTAGTTTTTACATCAGCAAGTTGATGTCTTATAGCTTGGTTATGACAAATAGGTCTTCCAAACTGTATGCGTTCTTGTGAATACTGCCAGGCGTCCTCAACAGCTGCTCTGGCTATACCAAGCGCTAAAGCTGAAACTTCTATTTTTTCAACATCTAGGCCAGTGCTAACAATTTTTTCCCAGCCCTTGTTCCAACCATCAAGACCGCCAACAATATTTTCGACTGGAACGCGAACGTCCTCAAAGGTTACATCACAGGTTCCACCAACGCCTTTTTGCCCAAGAGTTTCCTGAGGATCAATTGTTACGCCTTTAGAGTTGGGAGGAACTAAAATTAAGGATAAATTTCTATATCTATCTTCCTCAGGACCACTTCGAACAAGCGTATAAATAAAATCTGTTACATTAGGGCCAGAACACCATCTTTTTGTTCCGTTAATAACAACTACGTTATCTTCAATTTTGCCTTTTGTGCGGACGCTAGCGACATCAGCTCCTACATCTGGTTCGCTTATTCCGTATGAAAAAAGTATTTTTCCTTGTGCTACTTTTGGTAGAAGTTGTTTTTTTTGATCTTCGCTAGCAGCCTCTGAAATGTTGAGACCTGCATAACAAGCGCAATATATATATCCGGATGCAATACCAAGACTTCGGGTAGCGAGCTCTTCTATTGTTGCAATGGTTGCCATCATATCTTTACCCGAGCCGCCATATTCTTCTGATACAGTTAAAGAAGTAACACCCAAAGCACATAACCCATCAAATACATCTCTAGGAAAAAAATCATCTTTGTCCCATTGTTGCACTTTATCTCTAGGCATCTCCTTGTCTATAAATTGTCTAAGGGTGTTTCTTAGCATTGCGATATGTTCTTGTTCTTGAAATGAGCTCATTGATCTAGAATAAATAAAAAATTGTTAGTTGATATATTCTTAGTTATAAATTTTTTCAGTTTATAACCTGATTTATTTTTGTTTGAATTTAGGTGGCTCCTTATCAGAAAAAGCCTGAAGAGCTATTTTATGGTCTTCCATTAACTGAGTAACATTCTCGAATGCAGCTGCTCTATCTATAATTGAATTTGCTATAACTTTCAATCCCGCATTAATTGATGTCTTCGTCCATCTGATAGCATATTTAGCACCATCTCTTAGTTTTTCAGCTAACTCTTGAACTTCTTCATCTATTTTATCTTCATTCACAACCTCAGTTATCAAGCCCATTTCAAGAGCATCATTTGCAAGCATAATCTCACCAGTTAAAAGAAATTTCTTCGCTCTTGCATAACCAATTAACTGTGGCCACATAACACAACCACCATCGCCAGCAACCAACCCCACAGAAACATGAGGGTCTGCAAACTTTGATCTAGGCGTTGCATAAATAAAATCGCAAAATAGTGCTAAAGAACAACCTAAACCTATAGCTGGACCGTTAACCTTGGCAATAATTGGTTTTTCCATATCCAGCATGGCATTTTGAATTTTTCTATCGTGACTTATATGATAAGACGTAGCAACAGGGTCTCCATGAATACCTAGAAGCCACTTTAAATCGCCGCCTGCGCAAAATGCTTTACCTGAACCCGTTAAGATTACTATATCAATATCGTCATCATATTCAGCATCTATAAATATTGTTGAAAATTCACCATGAAGTTGCTCATTTACAGCATTCATATCTTCCGGTCGATTAATGGAAATAGTAAGAATCCTATTAATTTTGGTTACTTTAAGTTCTTGATATTTTGAATAATCCATAACATATTATCTAGCATTAGAAGACTTTTACAAAATGTAATTTACTTAAGGATAACTTTTGAAAATTCTTCTTGTAATTTATATTTTTGTATTTTTCCAGAAGGAGTGACTGGGAATGTATCAATAAAAAAGATGTATCTTGGTACCTTCCACCTAGAAATTCTTTTTTGGCACCAATCTCTTAATTGCTCAGGAGTATCTATTAATGATTCATCCACCCTAACAACAGCACAACACTCTTCATCATATTTTTTATCTGGTAACCCAAAAACAGCAACTTCGAGGACAGCAGGATTTTCAACTAAATAATTTTCTATTTCAATTGGGTAAAGGTTCTCCCCTCCTCTTATTATCATTTCTTTGGATCTACCAACTATATTTATATAACCATCTTCATTCATTGTTGCTAAGTCACCAGTTGGAAACCATCCGTCATCATTTATTCCAGAACTACCATCTGGTAAGTTTCCATAGCCACTCATTAGCCCCGAACCCTTATACAAAAGTTCGCCAGGTACATTGTTTCTAACGGTTTCGTAATTTCCATCTACTATTCGTAAGGAGACGCCCGGTAATGGCAAGCCTGCAATCGCTTTGAGCTCTGGCGGATCAGAAGTTAAAGCAGTGCAGGACAGACCGCATGTTTCCGTCATACCATAACCATTTATTACATCTGCCTCAAATTCAATAGCAAATTGTTTAATTAGCTCTACTGGGGGGTTTGAGCCCCCTACAATTAAGCATTTTAGTGAAGATAAATCCCTATTTTTAAAAGTTGGATCTTGCATCATGGCCGTCAAATGAACAGGTGCTCCGATAAACATTGAGCACTTTTCATTTTCTAAAATATCAAGTGTGACTTGCGGTTTAAATATATATAAAGGCAATGATACAGCTCCCATTGCAGCAGCCCCTAGAGTCATGCATGCCGATCCTCCAATATGGAATAAAGGAAAACCATGGCAAACTTTTTGGCTGTTTGAAACTTTCCATCGAATATGGCTATTTTTGGAAGAGGTAATTAATGCCTCATGAGTCATTTGAGCAGCCTTTGGGGTACCAGTTGTTCCAGAAGTATATTGAATCATGAATATATCTTTAGGGTTTACAATTGGTAAATTAATTGAATCCTGACATCCGCTTAAAATTAATTTTTTCAAGCCAGATTTAAACGAATAAATATGATCAAGCGATTTAATTTCTGGTTTAATTTTTTGAATTAAATTAGTTGCTTTTGTTCCACCAATTTCCTCAGCATGGACCAATCCCTTTGCTTCAACTGTATTGAGTGCAAATATTAACTCTTGTTCTTTATACAAAGGGTTTAAGGTAACCATTTTTAAACCGGCTTTGGCTAATGCATATTCTGTTAATATCCATTCAGGGTGGTTTGGTCCCCAGACTCCAACTGTGTCTCCAGGCTTTAAGCCTTCTAACAAGAAACCTCTAGCAAGCTCAGTTGATTTATTGCTTAAAAAATTATACGTCCACCGAATCTCCTCTACATCAGGTTGATTACTATATACAAGAGCTTCACTGTCTTGATATTTTGAAGCAGCAGTATCAATGAGTTGCCCTAAGCTAATTGATGAAACATCAATATCATTATTTTTAGAGAGCCATTCAGAGTAGTCTTTATTAGGCTTGGTCATCTTCTGTAGGCATACCAGGAAATATATAAATATCTGATCTACCACCAGAATTTCGTAAATCCACTAAAGGTTTATATCGTGGATCTTCATACCATTTTTCAGCAGATTCAAGATCAGGGAATTCTAATAAGACATAAGCATTGGGGTTTTGATCGCCTTCTCGAACATTGGGTTTTATACCCGATGCTAAATATGTCCCGCCATGCTCATTAATTAGTTGGGCTGTGGCCGGAAAATACTCTTCGTACCACTCCCAATTGTCCATATAAAGCAAACCAAACATATATCCTTTCATTTAAGCCTCCCCATACTTTTATAGAATAGCAGGTATTTTTAGTTTATTAATTTAATAAGGCTTGAGGTATCAAATTCGCCATTACCCTGCGCTGAAAGTTTTTTGTAATTAGATAAAACTGATTTGGTTATTTTAAGATCAAGGTCAGACAAGCTTGCTTCTTTGAGACCGACCTTTAAATCTTTAATCATCAAATCAACAGCAAATCCAAAATTAAATTTATCCTGGGCCATTGTCTTAAACCTGTTATCCATTTGCCATGATTGAGCGGCACCTCCAGAAATTGCTTGAAGTACCTTAGTCATATTTAANTCTGATGCTTNTCCTAGGGCAATACCTTCTGATAGACCTTGAAGCAATCCAGCTATGCAAATTTGATTAACCATTTTTGTTAATTGCCCATGGCCACTAGGTCCAATTTTTACAACTGATCTTGCATAGGAACTCATTAAACTATTTATAGTGGCAAGCTTTTTGTTGGGGCCACCTAGCATTACTGATAGATTTCCATTTAAAGCTCCTGACTCACCCCCACTTACAGGGGCATCAAAAAAAGAAATCTTATTTTCTTTGACATAATTATGCGAACAAATTGTCGATATTAAGTTCAGAGATGTTGTTGAATGATCGAGGATGAATCCATTCATTCTAATTGATTCAATAACACTCTTGTTGAGAAGGATCTCAATAATAGATGAATCATCTTTGAGGCAAGTTATAACACCGTCGAATTTAATATTATTCAGTTCAAGTAAATCTAAGTTGCTACCTTTATATTTTTTAAACCAATTTTTAGAAACAGATGGTGTTCTGTTGTATATAAATAAATCAATTTGAGTATTCTTTGATAAATGGCCTGCCATAGGAAATCCCATGGTTCCTAGTCCTACAAATAAATATTTAGGTTTAGATTTTGGCAAGCTGTGATTCTGCAGATGAGACATCCATTTCGCCTGGTTGTTCAATGTCAACAGAATTNACAANGCCATTTTCTATGATCATAGCAAACCTNTGACATCTATTACCCAATCCAAANCCTGACCCGTCCATAACAAGTCCCAGTTCCTCAGTAAGATCACAATTACCATCAGCAAGCATATCAATACCATTTGCATTAGAAACTTCTGACCATGATTTCATTACAAATGGATCATTTACAGCAATAAAAGTTACTGTGAAACCTTTCTCTTTAAACTTTGCTATATTCTCAATATAACCGGGTAAGTGAGATAAATGGCATGTAGGTGTAAATGCGCCAGGCACTCCTACCAAAACAACTTTTTTGTTAGAAAGGTATTCTGAAGATTGAATATTTTGGATTTCACCATCAATCAAAACTCTAATTTTTTGATCTGGGAATGTATTATTTTTTTCGATAGTCATATTGTAGCTCCATATAATTTTTTAAATTTTAACCTATTTTTATATCATTATTGATTTATATTAATGTTTTCTTGTTTTAGCATGCTAAAACATATAGAATCGCATTTATGAAATTAATTAGCGCACTAAATACACTTAAAACTGATAAAGAAGTTAACAATTTTTTAAAAGATTTATGCACTCCATCTGAAATTGAAGCTCTTGAAGAACGCTGGGAAGTTGCAAAGATATTGTATAAGGGAAAATCAACATACAGAGAAATAGCTTCATCACTTAATACTTCAACCGCAACAGTGACGAGAGTAGCAAGATTTTTGTTTAAAGAATCAAATAATGGCTACTTAAACATACTAAAAAAAATAAAATGAATAATAAAATTACAATCGCTATTCAGCGTAAAGGTAGGCTATTTGAGAATAGTAGAAATTTATTACTTAAATCTGGTGTCAATTTTACAACCACTGGAGAAAAACTTCTTGCCCGTTCTTCTAATATGGACATTGATATCCTTCTAGTAAGAGACGATGATATTCCATCTCTTGTATCAAAGGGTGTAGCTGATCTCGGGATAATCGGTCAAAATGTTTTAGCTGAGCAAATAGCTACTAATAGAAAAATTACAGCACGCTCAATTTTAAATTTAGGCTTTTCAAGATGCAATTTAGCGTTTGCAAAACCATCGAATTCAAAACTTAGATCCTTGAAAAATAAAACTATTGCAACTTCATATCCGGGATTAGTTAAAAAATATTTAAAATCTAAAAATATAAATGCTGAGGTTATCAAAATTAATGGTTCAGTTGAGTTAACCCCATATATCGGAATTGCAGATTGCATTTGCGACCTTGTTTCATCAGGCGCAACACTTGAAGCTAACAATCTTGTGGAATTCAAGAATTTAATGCCATCAGAAGCTGTTCTTATCTCAACAACAAAATATAAAGATCTTGATGAAAATAACATAATTGATCTAATTAAAAGGTTTGAAGGTGTTATCAATGCATCTGAAAGTAAGTATGTGATGCTTAATGCTGAAATTAATTCTATTGATCAAATTTGTAAGTTATTGCCGGGCGCTGATTCGCCCACAATAATTCCATTGCAACAACAAAACAAAGTAGCAATTCATGCTCTGTGTAACGAGCCAGTTTTTTGGGAAACCATGGAAGAACTAAAATTAAATGGAGCTTCCTCTATCTTAGTAATGCCCGTTGAAAAAATACTTAATTAAATGAAGACTCTTAATCGCTCAGGTTCAGATAAAAAAATTCAATGGATAGCTAAAGATACTTCTAGTGATAATGTAACCAAAACAGTATTAAGATTTAAAGATCTTGTGTTGAGAAATGGTACATCAGCTTTTAATGATATAAACAAGGAATTAAAACTTAAATCACCCCGCTCATATAAAGTTAAATTATCAGAAATATCCAAGGCTGAACTATTAGTTTCTGATAANTTAAAACAATCAATTCTCANATCAGCAGCTAATATTAAAATTATTTGTGAAAATGATAAAAAAGGTTTNTCAGGAATTCCTGTTGAAACAACTAAAGGCATTAAAGTTTGGAAGGAATTTCGATCAATTGACTCAGTTGGTNTCTATGTTCCNGGTGGAAGCGCGCCGCTAATCTCCTCTTTATTGATGCAACTCATACCAGCAAAAGTAGCTGGATGTAAAAATATTGTTGTTTGCACCCCTCCAGATAAAGACGGTCAGATAGCGCCTGAAATATTATGGATAGCAAAATTATATGACTTAAAAAATATATATAAGGTTGGTGGCGCACAAGCAATATTTGCAATGGCATACGGAAGCACCCTTATTCCAAAGGTGAATAAAATATTTGGCCCAGGCAATGTATATGTTAATGCTGCAAAAAAAATCTGCTCAAATGACGTCGCCATAGATCTTCCTGCTGGACCTAGTGAAGTAATGATAGTAACCAATGACGCTGAAAAATGTTCGATCGCTGCTGCAGATGCATTATCTCAACTTGAACATGATTCAAATTCACGAGCATTTATTATTTCAAACAATTTGCGCATCCTTAAAAAGATTGAGGCAGAAATTAAAAAGCAAACCAAACTATTGCAAAGGCAAACAATATTATCAAAAAGCTTAGAAAACTTGCTGCTAATTAAAGCTAAATCATTTAATGATGCTTTGATATTAATAAATGAATGCGCTCCAGAGCATCTAATTTTGCTAGATGATGATTACTCAAAATATCTTCCAAAGATAAACAATGCAGGCTCAGTCTTTTGTGGCGCATTAAGTCCAGAATCATTTGGAGATTACTCATCAGGATCAAACCATGTCCTACCAACAAACGGCATGGCAAAGGTTCATTCTGGATTGAGTGTTGGAGATTTTGGAAAACAAATTACTGTGCAAACCGCCTCCCCAGAGGGGTTTAATAACATTAAAAATACTGTTATAGAAATGGCAAAAGCTGAAACCTTAGACGCTCATGAGCAGGCAGTAATAATACGAGAACCGCTAGCTCTTAAACAAACTGGATCAAGGATTTTTACAGAAATTAGAAAAACAAATGAGACAAGCATTTATATAAACTTAAACTTAGATGGAACGGGTAATTACAACATACAAACTGGTCTTAATTATCTTGATCATCTTTTGGAGCAGTTTTCTAAACATGGATCAATTGATTTGCATTTGACTTGTTTGGGTGATTTGCAAATAGATGAGCATCACACGGTTGAAGATATAGCTATAGCTCTTGGCACAGCAATTAACAATGCGCTTGGTGACAGGATTGGTATATCAAGATACGCTTCAAGTGAAATCTTGGTTATGGATGAGGTTAAAAGTAATGTCAGCATAGATTTAAGCTCTAGGCGCTTCCTAAATTTTAAATGCTCCCAACTAAGAGACTATGTAGGTGATTTCCCCACTGAGATGTTTGAACACTTTTTTGTATCTTTAATAAATGCTGCTGCCATGACATGTCACATAGACACGACTGGTAAAAATTCACATCATTTACTTGAAGCAACATTTAAAACTTTCGCAAGATGTTTAAAATCAGCTGTCGTAATTGAATCAACAAGATCGTCTTCAACTAAAGGGATTTTATGACAGTAGCGATTATTGATTGTGGAGGAGCAAACCTGCGCTCAGTTCAAAAAGCTGTAGAGCTTCGAAACATGGACTCTATTATCACGAAAGATAAAAACGAAGTATCTAATGCCTCATTTGTAATTTTACCAGGTGTTGGCTCTGCAAAATCTGTAATGGATGGCTTGAAGACTAATAGTCTAGTAGACACAATCAAGGGCCTTGATAAACCAGTGCTTGGAATTTGTATTGGCATGCATGTACTTTTTGATAGTTCTGAAGAGCGAAGCACAACTTGCCTGGGAGTAATTTCAGGGGATATTAAAAAATTTAAATTAAAAAACGATCTAAAAGTGCCTCAGATGGGATGGAATGAGGTAACTTTTCTTCAAGATAATATAAAAAATCTTGATAATTATTATTATTTTGCTAATAGTTATTATTCAGAAGTATACAGTCATACGCTGGCAACAGCTGAGCACGGATTAAGCTATGCTGCTGTAGTTCAAAAAGATAATTTTCTAGGGTGCCAATTTCATCCTGAAAAATCATCTCTAGCTGGTGAAAAATTCCTGGATTATTTTTTTAAAGTATCATGAGAATACTTCCTGCTATTGACTTAAAAAATGGTAAATGTGTTCGTTTGCTAAAAGGCGATTTTAATAATGTTACTGAATATAATTGTGATCCTGTAGAACAGGCAAATATTTTTAAATCCAATCAGCTTAATTATCTTCACATAGTTGACCTTGATGGGGCAGAGACAGGGAACCAGTTTAATAA
>JGI26382J51730_1000006_pt1 | contig 147683 bp, 149 predicted proteins | sample SaaInlV_165m_DNA_2_FD_51730 | JGI IMG/M metagenome (IMG submission 51730) | reverse complement strand
ATTAAAAAGGTACTGATTACTGGCGCCAATGGATTTATTGGCGGCTCATTGATGCGTTACTACCAAAACCAGGGTCAAGATGTTGTGGGTGTTGATCTTGTCGGCAACGGTAACGATATTATCGAGGGCGACATAGCTCAACCTGATTCGATCAGTCATGTCTTACAGGAATGTGATGTGATTATCCACACGGCTGCACTGGTGTCTAATGCAATGCAAGATAGCGATATGTGGAGGGTCAATGTTTTGGCTACTAGAAACTTAATTGAGGCAGCCAAAGAGCATAAAGTAAGACGCTTTGTTCAAATTTCTTCAGTCGTTGCATATGGGAATTCAGCAGAAGGCGAGCTAGATGAAAGCCAACCTGTTCATGCAGATGGAGGCAGCTATGTACTTACAAAACTTGCTTCAGAACATGTTGTGTTGGGTGCCCAGGCAAATGACAATATAGAGGTAGTAATCCTGCGTCCTGGTGATGCTTATGGTCCAGGAAGTCGCCCATGGGTTATTGCCCCACTAGAGGCAATTGCTAAAAATCAATTCATGCTTCCAGCAAAAGGGGAAGGTTTTTTTAGACCCATTTACATCGATGACTTGGTTCGCGGTATTGTCATGGCAACTAGTCATCCAGATGCCGCAGGCGAGATATTTAACATATCTTGTGAGGGCTATATGCCAGCCAAAGAATACTTTGCACCTCATTACCAATGGCTAGGAAAAAAAGGTCCTATGCTGGTATCTACGAAATTTGCACTTAGGGTATCTGCCATTGCATCAAGAGTGGCTGAACTTATGGGCAACCTAAATGAAGCTTCGCCGTCTACCGTCATGCAGCTTTCAACTAGGAGTTGGTTTTCTATTAAAAAAGCTGAACGCATTCTTGGATGGAGGCCCGAAGTTTCATTTGAGGAAGGTATGAAAACAACACATGAATGGTCTAAGGAGCAAGGTTTGCTAGGTAAATAATTGCCGTTATAACTTCACAAACCTTAATCTATCCTTAATTTTTTCGTTATGAAAAAGGCTATACTTATATTGGTAAGTAAAGCGCTGATGCGCTTAAAATACAAACTTTAACTAGGTGAATTCAATGCGTTTATGGAATGGTTGGGGGAATGAAGATAGTGATCTGACTATGGAACTCAGTGATGGTCTTCGTTCGCTGCTGGAAGCCCTCGTTGGACCAGGTACCGCACTTAGTCAGGCAAACTTAAATGAAGTAATTTCTAAAGTACCTGATACTCGTCTTGATGACCATCCGTTAATTAAAATCGATCCAGAAACACGAGTTCGTCATGCGCGTGGCCAGAGTTTGCCTGATTGGTTAGAAATGCATAGTGGCAATGTTGATACCTTTCCAGATGGCGTTGCATTCCCAGAATCACCAGAGCAGGTTAGAGAGCTGCTAGCTCATGCTAAAGAAAATAATTTAATAGTTATACCTTATGGTGGTGGAACATCGGTGGTGGGTCATATTAATCCCGAGACAAGCGATAAGCCAGTATTGACGATAGATATGGGAAAAATGAATGCTATGTTGGGCATTGATACTGAAAGTCAGTTAGCCACTTTTGGGGCTGGTGCTCCAGGTCCTGTTGTGGAAGAAGAGCTGAAAAAACATGGCTACACACTAGGCCACTTTCCCCAATCTTGGGAGCTATCTACCTTGGGCGGATGGGTGGCTAGTCGATCAAGCGGCCAGCAATCTCTGCATTATGGACGCATAGAAAATATGTTTGCTGGGGGTACTATCGAAACTCTCAATGGCACCATGACTATTCCAACTATTCCAGCATCTTCAGCCGGCCCCGATGTTCGTGAAATGATTCTTGGCTCTGAGGGTCGTATCGGAATTATTACTGAAGTTACTGTGCGAATCACACCCTTGCCAGAGAAAGAAAAATTCCAAGTGGTCTTTTTTCCTTCTTGGGAAATTGGGATTAGTGCTGCGAGGGAATTGATTCAGCAGCGAGTTGCTTTGTCTATGGTGCGATTAAGCAATCCACTTGAGACAACGAGTCTTTTATACATGGGCGCGGGCAGCGACAGCAGCGGGGTGGTTGCCTTAGAGGAATCATTATCTGAAAAAGGCATTGGCGAAGGTAAAGTCATGATGACATTTGGAGTCACTGGCTCCGTTCGTCATTGCGATGCTGCCTATCAATTAGCGCTTGATCACTGTTCCGATCTTGGCGGTGTAGCAGATGAATCTGGTCTTGGAGAGAACTGGGCTCATGGTCGATTCCGCGCTCCATATCTTCGCGATCCGCTAGGCGCAGAAGGCTATGTTGTGGATACAATGGAGACAGCCGTTGATTGGTCAAAAGTTTCTGAAGCTGCAAAAAATATAGAGCAAGCAATTCGGACAGCCTTGGATGATGAGGGCGAGCAAGTTCATGCTTATACGCATTTATCTCATGTCTATGGTCAGGGATCGAGTATTTACACCACCTATTTGTTTCGCATAGGTGAAAGCTACGAGCAAGGAATGAATCGATGGATGAAGTTAAAAAAAGCTGGAGCTGATCAGATTGTTGCTCATGGTGGCACCATCAGTCACCAGCATGGTGTTGGCAGCGATCATAAGAACTATCTAACTGCAGAAAAGGGCGAGCTTGGTATTGCTGCAATTAATAGCTTATGTGAGCAATTTGATCCTAATGGCCAAATGAATCCAGGGAAATTACTTCCTGATAATGAGCAGTAATCGAACATGATGGGCTTTACTAATCGCGAACAACTTCTATCTAAAATGAGCAATGGTAAGAATTTAGATTGGGATATTATTATTATTGGCGGCGGCATAACTGGTGCAGGTGTTCTTCGCGAAGCAACACGTCGAGGTTACAGGGCATTGTTAGTTGAGCAACAAGACTTCTCATGGGGAACCTCAAGTCGATCATCTAAAATGGTCCATGGAGGCTTGCGATATCTTGCAGCAGGCGATCTAAAGCTTACCAAAGAATCAGTTCAGGAGAGACAGCGATTATTAACAGAAGCTCCAGGATTGGTTGACCCCATTTCTTTTTACTTTACTTTCAGAAAAGGTAAATTTCCTGGCCGCATAGCTATGAAGATCATCTTAACTATCTATGATTTTTTTGCTGGCGCTCAAGACAATAGATACTGCAATAACAAAGAATTGCTTGAACGTTTTGAGGGCTTAGATGAAAACAAGCTCCAGGGAGCAAGCTGCTATACCGATGCGATGGTTGATGACTCTCGTTTGGTTCTTCGCGTATTGCAAGACAGTATTGAAAATGGTGGTTATGCACTAAATTATACAAAAGTAGAGGACCTCTTATTAACAGACGGTCAAGTGTCCGGTGTGACCATTGCAGACAGAACTAACTCTAGTTCTATTAACCTTACCGCTCCAGTTATCATCAATGCTACTGGCGCATGGGCCGATCGACTTAGAAATGTTGTAAACAGCGAGAAGCGCATCAGACCTTTGCGAGGCAGCCATGTTGTTATTCCCAAATCTTTATATCCTGTAAATGATGTAATGACCTTTCTTCATGTTGATGATAAGAGGGGAGTCTTTGTTTATCCCTGGGAGGGAACAACTGTTATAGGCACCACAGATCTAGATCACGATGAAGATATAGACTTAGAAGCCAGCATTTCTGAGCAAGAAGTAGATTATTTACTCAAGGCTTTTAATAGCCAATTCCCAAAAAATGCACTAAATCGAAGTGATGTCTTATCGACCTGGGCTGGAGTTCGCCCTGTTATTGGCGCAGAAAAAAGTAAAGATCCTTCCAAAGAGCGAAGAGATCATGCTGTTTGGTCTGACAATGGATTAATTACTGTCAGCGGAGGCAAGCTGACTACTTTTAGATTGATTGCATTAGATGCATTATTAGCAGCCAAAGATAATCTGCCAGCAGCCAAAGAATACCACGATGATCGAATGTTCTTAACTCCCGAAGTTAGTGCAGAATCACTATCACCAAAAAATAGCAGTTGGGGACAACGTTTACTTGGTCGATATGGTGAGAAAGCGATTGATCTCGTGAATGGGAGTTCGCCAAACGAGCAGAATAATCTTNATGAAACCGAATTCTCTTTAGCTGAATGTCTATGGGCAATCAAATATGAGGCGGTAGAGCATCTCGATGATTTGCTATTNAGAAGAACTCGATTAGGTATGTGTCTGTCAAATGGAGGAACTGAGCTGTATCCACCATTGAAAGAAATGTTTTTAAACAATCTAAGCTGGGATGAAGAGCGATGGCAAAAAGAGGTTGATCGCTACGAAAAAATTTGGAAAAACCATTACAGCCTTCCTGCGCAAACTTAAGATGACTGAGTTATGAAAGAAAAGTATTTTTTGAGTATCGATAACGGGACTCAGAGTGTCCGTGCAATGGTTTTCGATGGATCAGGGCAACTTATTGCAAAAAGTAAAATTGAGATTGAGCCCTACTTTTCTGATCAGAAGGGTTGGGCTGAACAACACGCTGACTATTTTTGGGATTCGCTTTGTCAAGCTTGCCAAGAACTGTGGCCAAAATTACCGATACCCAAGGAATCAATTGCTGCGGTCTCAGTAACTACTCAGCGTGCAACAGTGGTTCCAATGGGAAGAGATAATCAGCCCTTGCGCCCAGCCATTAGTTGGTTAGATCAGCGGCAAGTAGAAACAAAGCCTAAATTAGGAAAACTAGAGTCAGCTTTAATGACCTTAGTTCGAGCCAAGCCATTGGTAGATTTAATGCATGCCCAAGCTGAAGCAAACTGGATCGAGCAAAATGAGCCAGATATTTGGAACCAAGTTCATAAATTCTTACTTCTTTCTGGGTATCATAATTACAAACTCACTGGTAAATACAATGATGCCATTGCCAGCACTGTTGGGTTCGTGCCATTTGAATACAAGACTCAACAGTGGGCTGATCAAAAAGACTGGAAATGGAGGGCTATGCCAATTCGACCTGAAATGTTACCAGACGTTTTGCCAGCGGGATCAGTGCTAGGAGAAATTACTGAAGCAGCAGCTGAAAAAACTGGCATACCCAAAGGATTAGCGCTGATTTCTAGTGGCTCGGATAAAGCCTGCGAGGTCTTAGGAACTGGCTGTATTGATAATGAAACTGGCAGTCTAAGCTATGGCAGTTTAGCTACACTTAACATCACTTCTGATAAATACCTTGAAGCTATCCCGTTTTATCCAGCTTATCCTGGCGTCATACCCAATACATTTAATATTGAGATGATGGTCCAACGCGGATACTGGATGGTGAGCTGGTTTAAAAAAGAGTTCGGGCTTCAAGAGGAACAATTGGCAGCTGATCAAAATCTTCTGCCAGAAACATTGTTTGATGAATTGCTTGCCAAAGTTCCAGCAGGTTCTGATGGATTAATGCTTCAACCTTATTGGTCACCTTCTAATGGCGATGGACCGGAAACTCGAGGAGCTATTATTGGTTTCAATGAAGACCATACAAGGGCGCACCTTTATCGTGCAATGATTGAGGGGCTTACATTCGCCTTAAAAGAGGGTAAAGAAGTTTTAGAAAAAAAAACAGGTAAGTCTATTTCTCGATTAGTAGTCTCTGGGGGTGGGTCTCAGAGTGATGAAGTCATGCAAATCACTGCTGATATCTTTGGCATGACTGTTTTTCGCCCGCATACCTTCGAAACATCTTCTCTGGGCGCTGCTATAGCTAGCGCCGTAGGAATTGGTTTGTATCCAGATTTTCCTTCTGCGGTCGATCAGATGGTCCATGAGGGAGATATGTTTCACCCTATAGATACCAATAAAGACATTTATAATGATTTATATAACAAGGTCTACAAAAAAATGTATGGGCAATTAAAACCAAGTTATGAGGCCATTAGAAAAATTACAAACTAAGCCACCTTGATTATTAATAATTACAAAAATATCGAAAAATGAAAAACATCAAAGATTTTCCATTCGCAGACCTTATAGATTTAAAAATTCAGTCAGTAGAATCAGGTAAAAGCACCTGTTCGGTGGGTTTTAAAAGGGATTTATTAAATCCAAATAATGTTATTCATGGTGGCGTTATATATTCTATTGCTGATACTGGAATGGGAGCAGCTCTTGCCTCTACGCTTGGGGATGGAGAAAAATGTGCCACCATCGAAGTAAAAATGATGTACTTAAAACCGGCAGAGCATTTTGACCTTACTTGCCATACCGAAATTATCAAAAAGGGACATAGGATCGCTTTCCTAGAAAGTGAAGTCTTCTCAAATAATGAATTGATTGCTAAAGCTTCTGGTAGCTTTGCAATCTTAAGTTCTTAAAGTAATTTTTTCTTGACTTAGAGTTAACTTTAACTGTTAGACTAGATCTTTAAATTTTTAATAGGAAAAAAAATGCCAGATATGTCACTTTACGGTTGGTTTCATACCTTTATGGGAATTTTTGCTTTGTTGAGTGGATTCTATTCTTTGGTTAAATACAAAGTAATAGATTCAGAGAATGCATCTGCAAAAATATTTTTAATTTGTACCTTGGTCGCTGCAGTTACCGCTCTTACCCTCTATAAGCAGGGCGGCTTTGGAGTTGGACATATGCTTGCAGTCTTGACACTGCTTGCCTTAATTGTCGGCAGAATCAATGAACAGGGATTAATTTTTGGGTGGTTGGCGCCATACTTTCAAGCGATTTGTTATACGTCTCTCTTTTTGTTTCACTCCATTCCTGCCATTACAGATGGATTGCGACGATTACCAGTTGGCGATCCAGTGATCACTACTTTAACTGATCCTCTGTTGATGAATTTTTATGCAGCCTTTTTCTCAATTTACTTGGTTGTTTTAGTTCTGCAAATGATTTGGATCAAGAGGAGCGCGTAAGATGAGTTTATATACTATTGCGCAAGCCTCACAAGAAGTTGAGTTAACTGCTTACACCCTTCGTTATTATGAAAAGGAAGGTCTTCTTCCAAACGTAACAAAAGATGCTGCTGGTCGAAGAAAATACCGAGATACAGATCTTCAGAGGATTGGATTTATTAAATGTTTAAAAGGGACTGGTATGTCTTTAAAACAAATTAAAGAATATGGAGATCTCTACAAGCAAGGCAAAGCAAAATTCAACCAAAGAAATGCCATGCTTCAATCCCATAGAGAAAAAATACTCGAAGAAATTAAAACTCAAAAGAAATATTTAAAAATGGTTGAAGCCAAGATCGAAATGAAGATCTAAATATGAATTTAAGAAGCTTTAAACCTTTTTCAGAGGTTAGCTCTTTAACACTTGGCGGAGGGGGGATTGGTCAAGTTTGGGGGAAGACTTCGGCAGAAGAAGCAATTCAAACAGTTCAAACTGCTTTAGATTATGGCATCAATCACTTTGATGTCGCCCCCATGTATGGCAAGGGTGAGGCAGAAAGAGTTATTGGAAAGTCTTTAGAGGGCGCAGATACAGACAACCTATTTTTTACTACTAAGTGCCAATTAGGAACATTGCCAGATAATGAAGTCTACAATAAGTTAAATAATTCNCTGACCTCAAGTTTGGCTAATATGAAATTAGACAAGGTCAATTTATTCTTACTTCACTCTCAATTAATTGAGGATAGCTATAAGCTTTTTAAGTTTGATGAGATGCGATCAAAAAGCACTACTACTCTCAGTTGTTTTTTTAATGCAGCTATTCCTGCATTTGAGCGCTTAAAGCAGGAGGGTAAGATTGATCATTGGGGGATTGGAGGAATTGGGCAAGAGGCAGCAATTATTAAGGCACTTAATTATTCCCGTCCACCTAGCGCAGTTCAATGCGTAGTTAATCCTTTAAATTCTGCTGGAGCCATAGGCTATGTTTCAGAGGCCTTTAACCCACAAGTAATTTTATCTGAATGTCAGCAGCGAGATATCCCTATCTTGGCAATAAGGGCAGCGCAAGCAGGAGCTTTAACTTCTTCCATGGACAGATCGCCACATAACTCTGGTTTTGATGAAAGTGACTTCCATGATTTTGAGAGAGCAAAGCCATTTAGAAATCTGGCCAATGACTGGAATGAATCCCCGGCTAGCTTGGCGCATCGTTATGCATTGAGCATCTCAGGAGTTTCATCAGTAATCTTAGGCGTAAAAAATAGAACAGAGTTAAAAGAGTGCCTAGAGGCAGAAAAAAAAGAGCTTTTGTCTAAGTNTGAGATTCAACAGATCAATGGCTGCTTAGAAAATTAATTTTTAAAAAGAGGAAATAAAATGGACACATATAATAATAAAATAGTTATGGTCACCGGAGCATCCAGCGGGATTGGTCGGGCCATGGCAATCGATTTAGCTGCACAAGGAGCTGAGTTAATTTTAACTGCTCGATCTCATGACTTACTAGATAGTCTAGCTAATGAAATCAAAGAAGGTGGAGGAAAGGCTCATGTCTTTGTTGGAGATCTAGCTCAGCCAGGTTCAGCAGAAGCATTGCATCAACAGGTTATAGAAGCAAAACTTCATGTTGATTTATTGGTCAATAATGCAGGTTATGGAAGATGGGGTCAATTTGGAGAGTTCACCCGTGGTGATTATGCTGCAATGATCCAGCTAAATGTTACTTCTCTTACAGACCTCTGCCATTTATGTATGCCTGCAATGGTTGAAAAGGGTGAGGGTGGCGTTATCAATATTGGATCTTCTGCTTCATTCTTGCCAGTTCCATACGCAAGCGTTTATTCATCTACAAAAGCCTACGTTTTAATGCTTTCTGAGGCGCTAAGATATGAATATGCAGGCAGTAACGTTCGAGTCATGGCTTCCTGCCCTGGAGCAACAGATTCTAATTTTAGAAACACTGCTTCAGAAAAATCCTCCGAGCAACTAAAGCAAAGGATTGGCAAATTAAAAGGTGAAGGTCAGGTAGGAGACTCATGTGAAAGGGTATCTCGGGAGACGCTGCAAGCATTTTTAAATGATAAACATTACATTGTTCCTGGAAAAGGGAACTCAAAGTTTGCATTTTTACCAAGAATTTTATCCAGGGCCAGGATATTAAAAATCACCGGAGATACCTTTAAAAAACATACTGCAAGTTAGTTTTACCCGAATGGTTCTTTTTTTAGTAGCATAGGGGATCATGGCTATTAAAAATCGACCAGAGTTTGAAAAATTTATAAATAGAGTTGAAAAAAGCTCTGATGAATTTCGTGCCTCATCAACAGAAAAAAGACATTCTAAACAATATAGAACTGCAAGAGAAAATTTAAATCATCTGGTTGATGCGGAAAGTTTTTTAGAGTTTGGTCAATTTGCAGTAGCTGCCCAACGAAGTCGACGAGACTATGAAGAGCTGCAAGACAAAACTAATGCTGACGGCATCATCACTGGCTTTTGTTCTATCAATTCAAAGTTGGTAGGTCCCAAGAGCTCTCAAGCTGTAGCAATCGTTTATGATTATTCAGTTTTGGCTGGCACGCAAGGCGCTTTCCATCACTTAAAACTTGATCGAATATGCGACCAAGCAAAGAAATTTGAATTACCAATTATAATTTTTACTGAGGGTGGAGGCGGTAGACCTGGGGATACCGATGTCTTAACTCAGATTGCTGGGTTGCACATACCATCTTTTTCTTCTTGGGCTCAACTAACTGGCAGCTCATTAAAAATTGCAGTAAATAATGGTTATTGCTTTGCAGGCAACGCTGCATTGTTTGGCTGCTCTGATTTTCGCATTGCAACTAAAACTTCATGGATTGGCATGGCAGGTCCTGCAATGATTGAGGGCGGAGGCCTTGGTGTGTTTGAGCCAACCGATATTGGTCCTGTACCTGTGCATGAAAAAAATGGAGTTGTTGACTATGTTGCTGCCGATGAAGAAGAGGCAACCTTAATTGCAAAAAAATTATTGTCTTACTTTCAAGGCTCAATTGAAGATTTTTCTGTTGGTGATCAAGAGGTTCTTCAAAGCATCATGCCAGAAGACAGGCGTTATACATATGAGGTTCGAGACATTATCAATACAGTTGCTGATCAGGATAGTTTTTTAGAGCTAAGAAAAAAATATGGAGCAAGCATTGTTACTGGATTTATTAGAATTGAAGGCAAGCCCTTTGCTCTCCTTGCTAGTGATTGCCAGAAACTTGGCGGTGCAATAGATTCAGAGTCTGCTGAAAAAGCTGCAGATTTTATTTCTATTTGCAACGATCATGCATTGCCCATCCTTGTATTGGCTGATACTCCAGGGTTCATGGTTGGACCTGCAAGTGAAGAGCTAGGAGCTGTCAGAAGAATGGCTTCGTTATTTAAGCAAGGCGCAAACATTAAGGTTCCCCTGGTAGCAGTTTTTCTTCGCAAGGGATACGGTTTAGGCGCTCAAGCATTAGTTGGCGGCAGTCTTCATAATCCTGTTTACACTGCTGCATGGCCAACAGGTGAGTTTGGTGGCATGGGAATTGAAGGAGCTGTAAAACTTGGCTACAAAAAAGAGCTAGAGAGCATAGAAAACCTTGATGAACGCAAAGAGCTTTTTGATAAACTGGTTGCCAAGATGTACGAGGTTGGCCAAGCCATTGAGGCTGCCTCATTTTTAGAAATCGATGCTGTTATTGATCCAGCACAAACCAGAAATATTGTTTTACAAGCATTCAAATCTGCAGAGGGAAATATATGAAGAAAACTGCCATCGGACTATTTGTTGTATTTTTAATTCTATGGATCCCTTACTTTGTTCAAACATACAATCTAAAAACCTTAACTAATTCAGATCTTCCAGTTGAAGGTGCCTGGGCTTCTCTAGAGGAAGGCAATCTTTACTATCGGTGGTATTACCCAAATGCAGAGATTGCAAATGATGAAGTTGTGGTTTTGGTGCATGGATTTTCAACTCCTCATTTTGTTTGGGATGGCATGAAAGGTTTCTTGCTAGATGCTGGATACTCTATTCTTGTTTTTGATCATTTTGGACGAGGTTTTTCAGAGCGGCCAAAAATTAAATACACCAAAGATGTGTTTGTTCAATCTCTGAGGGGACTGCTGGATTTTCAAGAAATTTCAAGGCCGGTGCATCTGGTTGGTTATTCGATGGGAGGTCCTATAGTTGGGCACTTTACAAATGAGTTCCCAGAGTCAGTGAAAAGCATGTCTTTAATTGCTCCAGCTGGTTTCATGATTAAAAATCCGACCAAAGATTGGTGGATAATGAAGCCATTGATAGGGGAGTGGTTCCTGAATGTTTTTGGCTCAAGATTGGTCTTTCAAGGCAATGAAGATAATGATGAGCCACCCAGAGAAGATCCATTGGCGCTCTCTAAAAAAGATTTTGTTAAAAAAGCTAGCTTACAAATGCAATACAAAGGTTTTATCCATGCCTTGCTGTCGACCGCTCGAAACTTTAATCTTTTTAGTGCTCAGGAAATGTTTGCCGCAGTTGGACAATTAAATAAACCCACCTTGACGATCTGGGGGACAGATGATGGTGTGGTGCCTTTTGGAGGTAGCGAAGAATTAATGCTACACATTCCTCACTCACAACTGCTTGTTTTAGAACAAGGCAAGCATGACATTACATACGCAAATCCCAGTGATGTGGGCTCAGCTATTCGTGATTTTTTGGATGAGGCAATTAAGCCTGAAGCTTAGAAATACTTTTTTCTAGCATTACTTTCTTATTTTTGGCTTCTGCAACCTTGGCTTTTTCTTTATCAACCACTGCTGCAGGTGCCTTAGCAACGAACTGATCATTTGATAATTTTGAGCTAATAATCTTGATATCATTCTCGACATCAGAGAGTTCTTTTTGCAGTCTGTTGAGCTCTTCCTCTGGATCAATCAATCCTGCTAATGGAATAATTATTTTATAACCAACCATTGTTTTTTCAATTGATTCATCTGGAATTTCATCTGTGAACTCAATACCATCTAGCTTAGCAATTCCCATAATGATGTCTTCTTGGTCAGCAATCATGGATTGTAGTTCAGGCTGCAAGTCACTTGAGATAATAAGGTGCAAGGTCTCATTTTTAATATTTACATTCTCAGCTCTGATAGCCCTGATAGCAGAAATGACATTGATCATTTCATCCATGTGTTCTGCATTCTTAACATTTGCAGGTTGATGCCGAGCAAAGCCACTCTCGACTAAAAATTCAGATTTTTCTTTGCCCTCCAATGCAGCCAATTTAGCAGAGAGCTCTTCTGTTATAAATGGCATAAAAGGATGCAGCAACCTTAAAATACTGTCAAAGTTCACAATTAGATTGCTAATTAAATTACTGGTTTCATCTGCATCTTTAGATTTTTGAATGGCAACTTTGCTCAGTTCAATGTACCAGTCACAAAAATTAGACCAAACCAATTCATAAATTTCAGTGGCCGCTAAATCAAAGCGGTAAGTTTTAATATGCGCTTGACAGTTATTAGATGCATGTTGAATTTTAAGAGTCATCCAATCGGATACAACATTTGATGAAGTTTCAGAGGGTTGATAGCTATGATTTGATGTTTGCATTTCAATGAATCGGAATGCATTCCAAATTTTGTTGCAGAAATTTCTGTAACCTTTAATCCTGCCAATATCAAAGTTAATGTCTCTTCCAGGAGAAGCCAATGAATAATACGTATACCTAAGAGCATCAGTTCCATAGCTCTCAATACCATCTGGAAACTGTTTTTTAGTTTGCTTGATAATTTTTTCTTTGAGTTGGGGTTGCATCATCCCCTCAGTTCTTTTGGCAAGGAGCTCTTCGAGGGACACACCATCAATTAAATCAATGGGATCAAGAATGTTTCCTTTTGATTTAGACATTTTTTGACCATTTTCATCTTTAATAAGTCCGGTGATATAAACCTCTTTAAAGGGCACTTCTTTCATAAAGTGTTTGGTCATCATGATCATTCTTGCAACCCAGAAAAAAATAATATCAAAACCTGTAACCAAAGCACTGGTTGGATGAAAGAGTTTTAATTTATCAGTTTTGTTTGGCCATCCCATGGTTGCAAAGGTCCAAAGGCTTGAAGAAAACCATGTATCTAAAACATCTTCTTCCTGTCGTAATGCGCCTTCAATAGAATGTTTTGACCTAACATCCTCTTCAGAATAGCCTGCAAAAGGCTCATTTAATTCGTTGCACCAAATTGGAATCCTGTGTCCCCACCAGAGTTGACGACTGATGCACCAATCTTGAATGTTATCCATCCATTGAAAATAGGTTTTCTCCCAATTAGCAGGTACAAATTGAATTTCTTTTGATTTCACCGCTTCAATGGCTGGTTTCGCTAATGTTTTCGCATCCACATACCATTGATCTGTTAATAGAGGCTCTAGAATTTGATCAGATCTATCTCCATAGGGCAGGGTGCTCTCATATTCATCTTCAGACATTAAGAATTTTTCCTGATCAAGATCTTTCAACAATTCTTTTCGAGCATCAAATCTATCCATGCCATGATATTTCTTGGGTGCAACTCCTTCAATCTGAACTGCTTTGTTTAAAATTGAAATAGGGCTGAATGCCTTTTCATCACCTGTATGGCATTGCAAGTCCTTGTCGATGTTCAACCCATGTCTTTTGCCTAAATCATAATCATTGAAATCATGGCCCGGTGTAATTTTTACTACCCCTGTTCCAAATTCTGGGTCTACGTAATCATCGGCCACAATTGGAATGAGTCGGTTACACAGAGGGACGACTGCATTTTTGCCAACAAGATTTGCAAACCTTTCATCATTTGGGTTGACCGCAAGAGCCATGTCACCTAAAAGAGTTTCAGGTCTTGTGGTTGCAACTGTTACAAACTCATCACTGCCATCAAGCAGGTATTTAATTTCCCAGATTTTAATCGTTACATCCTTATTGATAACTTCTAGGTCTGATAGAGAGGTTTCAAGAACAGGGTCCCAATTCACCAATCTTTTGCCTTGGTAAATCAAACCTTCTTCAAATAACTGAATAAAAGCACTTTGCACTGCATGCTGATAATCATCATCCAAAGTAAATCTTTCTGAGCTCCAATCTAAACTTGAGCCCAGTCGTCTTAGTTGGGAAGTAATCTTATTACCAGAGTATTTTTTCCAATCCNAGACTTCAGCTTCAAAGGCTTCTCTTCCAATANTCTCTTTTGATTTGCCCTCTGCATTAAGGCGACGCTCAACCACCATCTCTGTTGCAATGCCAGCATGATCTGTTCCAACTTGCCATAAAGTATTTTTACCTGACATTCGATGATACCGAATTAGACAATCCATGATGGCATTTTGAAATCCATGACCCATATGCAATGTGCCAGTCACATTTGGAGGTGGGATTGCTAATGAATAAGGATCGCCATCATTGCCTGGTTCAAACAAACCAGAACTTTCCCATTCTTGATAGAGTGTTTGCTCTATATCCGATGGGTCATATGGCTTCTTATCCATTAACTATGCAAATCTTTTAAGATTTATAAATTTCCGTTTAGGATTAATTCAGCTAACAAAGGAACCGGTCTTCCGGTACCACCTTTTTTGGCACCGCCATTCCAAGCGCTGGCAGCAATATCCATGTGAGCCCATTTAAAATCTTTCGTAAAGTTGGATAGGAAAGAGGCAGCATGGATGGTCCCAGCTTCTCTTCCACCACCAATATTTGCAAGGTCTGCAAAGTTTGTTTTGGTGCAATGAGCATATTCATCCCAGAGAGGCAGTTGCCAAGCTCTATCACCAGATTTTTCTCCAGCTGCTAAAATTTTATCAGCAAGAGGCTGGTTATTCCCCATCACTCCAGTAGCTGGGCTACCAAGCGCAACAACTACAGCTCCAGTTAGAGTTGCCATATCAATTACATGACTAGGCTTAAACTTTTTAGAATAAGTTAGCGCGTCACAAAGAACCAATCTACCCTCAGCATCAGTATTTAAAATCTCGATAGTTTGACCTGACATGGAGGTAACAACATCACCAGGTTTAGTAGCGCGAGCAGAGGGCATATTTTCTGCACAAACCAACAAGCCAACAACATTTACATTGGCTTTCAGTCTTGCCAGTGTTTGCATAATTCCAAATACAGATGCCGCTCCACACATGTCCCATTTCATCTCATCCATAGCAGGACTTGGCTTAATTGAGATCCCGCCAGTATCAAATGTAATTCCTTTGCCTACTAGCACGATGGGTTGCTTATCTTTTGCGCCACCCTTGTATTCAATGGTCATCATCCTGGACGGCTCATCACTGCCTTTACCAACTGACAAATAAGAACCCATTTTTAACCGCTCCATATCTTTCTCATTGAGACTAGAAATTTTTAGGGCTGGAAAATCTTTTTTGAGGGCTTTTGTTTTACGCTCAATAATCCTTGGCGTGCAATGGTTTGCAGGCAAATCGCCAAGATGCTTTGTAGCATTCATACCCTCGCCAACAGCATGACCAAGTTTTACCGCAGCTCTAACCGACCTAAGTGTTGCGGGAGTTACTCCAGCAAACAAAAGAGTGCCTTTTTTAACTGTGATAGGTTTCGCAGTCTTATTTTTTGTTGCATTAAAAGTGTAGGCTGCGGACTCAAACGTTCTAGCAGCTACTTCAGCAGCCCATGTTAAATCAAAATCTTTTGAAGTAGTTGAGCTCATCAGATATGCAAAATCCTTTGCCTTAGCCGATTTTACCAAATCCATAATTCCCTCATAATATCGAAGAACTAAGAAGCTAGCTGCTTTTGGATCTGGCTCTTTGATCAGTAGGATATTTTTAGCTGCAACTTTAGCTGGAGCAGGAAGGAAAATAGATTTTCTTGATCCGCCATTAATTTCTTTGATTGATTCTTTAACTAATGATTGAGCGCTTGATTGCAGTCCTTTGAGCTCAGGTGCTGCTGATGTTTTTTTATTAACGGCAATAATTAACAGATCTGTTTTAACCTTTAAGAGATCTGCAGAATTAACATTATTTGCTGTTAAGCTTGATAAGACTTTGTAAGTCATAAACCCTTCTCCTGATATAAATTACTGATAAGATATTTATTGTAATGCATCAAGATCCCTAAAGGCATGTATAAAAAGAATATTCTTGCAATTCATTTAAATGCGCAAATTTTTAAAGGTTTTGCTGCGATCTTAATTATCTTGACCGCCTTAATTTTTTCTTCCAGGCTTGTTGGCTACTTTGAGCAAGCTGCATCCGGCACTTTAAATCCTGATATTATTTTTTCAGTTATCTTTTTGAGACTGCCTGATTTTTTAGCCCTGCTGATTCCTTTCGCATTTTTTTTGAGCTTATTGCTTGTTATTTCAGGGCTCTACAATTCAAATGAGATTTATGCTTATTTTTCTGCCGGCGTTTCAAGACTGCAATTAATTAAGTACATAGCCCCATTTTTTCTTATTACGCTTGCAGCATGCGCGTTGATTAGTATTTATTTAGCACCCTATGGGAAGGTGTTATCAAAAAATCTTATTGCAGAGCAATCCTATGAAGATAAGCTCTCAACGCTTCAGCCACAAACTCTGATTAATCTTGATAGCAATGAAAGCTACCTTTATTTTGATTCGTACGATGGTCAGATAATGACACAGGTAACATTTTTTGTTCATAAGATGCCGTCTTTGTCTCTTGTTAAGGCCGATCTGCTTGAGGTCTCACAGCAAGACAATCAGATGATTTTAAAATTTAAAAATGGCTCCATTCATCCTGATCTTAATAGTGAAAATAGCATTCGCGCTTCTTTTAAAGAGCTCACTCACTCCATTGGGGTTGGTGCAGTGCCAAGCAATGCCTTCACTCTCTCTAAATTGCTTGATTATAAAAACAATTCTAATTTCATCCAGAATCAATGGAACGCCAGCATTCCCATTATGCTTTTTGCCTTAATGCTTCTGAGTTTTGTTTTTGGAAAAGAAAACCCTCGATCCGGTCGAGAGGGTAGCTTGGTGACAGGTGTGTTGATTTATATATTTTATTTAAGTATTTTGGTGGCTTTTCGAGAAAGTTACTCATCTGAGCTTAATGCATTTTACTATTTTCTGTGGCCGGTTCATTTTATGTTTTTATTTTTTGGTGGAATATTTTTCTGGCTAGATGGCAGGCTCGTAGCAAAAAATATAATTTTACATTCAAGAGTTAAAACCATCTCAATTATTTTTTTAATCTTTGCTTTAATAGCGTGGCTCAGCTCATGATTTCAGATTTTTATACTACTTACTCAAAGCACCTGATCAAAAAAAGCTTCTCCATTGCTGGTTTGGTTTGGCTTGTCATGGTATTTCTTGATTTTTCGGTCACGCTCGTCATGGAGCTTGAAAATCTTTCAGAGACATTCAACTTTTCTTCAATTTTTTATTCTGTATTGTTAGAGCAACCTCATAAAGGGCTTCAGTATCTTGAAAGTTCAATGTTGATTGGTACGTTGATAGCTCTTTCGCTATTTAATCAACAAGGTAATTTAGTTTTTTTAAGAGCCTCAGGCTTTTCTCCTTTAAAAATTGTTTTAATCTCTGGCATAGGCCCTTTAATCCTCTCGATGCTAATAATTTTTATGGATGAAACGATGTTTCTTAAACTTGCGCAAGAATCCAAAACATCCAACCAAGCTTTATCTGGTGAAATGTTTCAATGGGAGTTAACAGATCAAAATTTAATTGGTTTAAGTCGATCACCTGAATCAGCTGCATCATCTATTNACATTGTAGAGTTTAAAAATAAGGAAGGTTTTCTTGNAAGCAGCCAGCATGGGAGCGGAAGTTTAAGTGAGGGCCAGTTATTAATTGAGTCTCCTGAGGGCAATCAAGTTTTTAATTTCCCTGATTCGCTGCTATTTTCAAATATCGCTATAGAAAAGTTAAGACTAACTAGANTGCTTGAGTTGCGAAATAATTATCAACTTGAGGGTGACATGCATAAAATTGATTCACTGATCTTTGCGAGACTATTTTTACCAATCTCAATTATTGCAATTATTTTTCTTGCTGGAAGCTTGATGTTTAGCAATGCTCGCACTGGAGGAGTGGGGCGACAAATTATTATAGGGATTTCCTTGGGCTTAGTTTACGACCTCCTAAAAGACCTAAGCATTGCATCTTTTCTTACCTATCAATGGCCAATATTTCTTGCACACATTCTGCCAATCGTACTCTTAATTGGCTTGGGTTATTTTAAATTTCAAAGAGTGTAGTTATATTTTTTGTAACCGCGTTTTAGATAAAATATCATTCACTGCTAGTTTTTTTGGATCGACGTAAATTAAAAATAAAGGTATTCCAAGCAACGCTACAATGCCGCAATTTACTAAGTATCTTAAAAATGTTTGCTTTAATGTAATCTTATCGAGACCTGCATCAGAATTTACAATTTTAAACTTCCAAACCTGCATTCCTAGGGTCTGCCCGCTTTTCATCCAGAATACTGCGAAGAACACCCACCCACTGACAAAAACTAAAATACTTCCAAGCGCAGGATGAAGAATCTCCCCACCATTTAGCGATAGGGCTAAAGACCCAACAAGGAACCAAACTCCAAGCAAAAGGAAGCAATCATAGACTGATGCTATGGTTCTCAGAAAGGGTCCTACGAAAGGTGTTTTTTCCATTATTCTGATATATTATTCCTCTAAATCATAACTCAAAAAATATGAATACAAGTAATACTTTTTTCGGGCATCCAATTGGATTAAGAACACTTTTTTTAACTGAAATGTGGGAGCGTATGTCTTATTACGGNATGCGAGCACTATTGGTTTTGTATATGACAGGTGCTGTTACAGGCTTCAATCCAGGTCTTGGTTGGTCACAAGTGGACGCTCAGGCAATTTATGGAATTTATGTTGGGATGGTNTATTTTATGGTNGTGCCTGGAGGCTGGATTGCTGACAATATTTTGGGCCATCAAAAAGCTGTATTGTTTGGTGCTCTCATTATTGCTTTGGGCCATTTCACACTAGCTATGCCTATAGAGCAATCTTTCTTTTTGGGCCTGATGTTAGTTGTCTTGGGAACTGGATTATTGAAAGGTAATATCTCTACCATAGTGGGGCAGCTATATGATGGCCAGGATGATAAAAGGGACTCTGGTTACACAATCTTTTATATGTCTATCAATATTGGATCGACTTTAGGCTTTTTAGTTTGTTCTTACCTTGGTGAGAAAATCGGTTGGCATTGGGGTTTTGGAGCGGCTGGAATTGGCATGACATTCGGCGTTATCCAATTTATGAGGCATCGCCATTTATTAGGTGATGCAGGCATGCATCCCAATCAAATGTCTGACGAAAAGAGATCCAAGCTAACAAATTATCTTTATGTTTCTCTCGTTGGAATGTTTTTAGTTATTGGAGCGGGGTTGCTTGGATTTATTGTTGTAGATCCAAGATTTTTTGCTGAGCAATTTGCTTACTTTTTAACAGTAGTGGCAGGCCTATACTTTATTTACCTTTTTCTTTTTGCTGGACTTGATGCTGCCGAAAGAAAGAATCTAATTCTATTATTTTTATTATTTATTGGAGCCGCAGCTTTTTGGTCAGGCTTTGATCAGTCAGCTGGCTCATTAAATATTTTTGCAAGAGACTACACCGATCTCTCAATCGCTGGTTTTGAGATTCCTGTTGGTTGGTTGCAATTTGCCAACCCAATTATTGTAGTAATTTTTGCTCCGATATTTGCAGGTATTTGGGCGCAACTCGCAAGAATGAATTTAGATCCAACGCTTCCATTTAAATTTGCAATTGGGCTTTTATTTATGGCACTTAGCTTTGTGATAATGATTGTTGCAGTGAATGTAGCCCTTGAGTCATCACCCGTTGGCATGCAATGGCTGCTACTCACATACCTTTTTCAAACATGGGGCGAATTAGCATTATCTCCAATTGGACTGTCAGCATTCTCAAGATATGGCCCTAAACGTTACATGGGTCAAATGTTTGGACTGTGGTTCTTGGCTAGTGCAATTGGTGGAGTTCTTGCGGGATTGCTGGGCGGGGAAGCTCTTGATGGAGGGCTTGAGACCATTTCACCAGTATTTGAATTTATGATTCAGTATTACTTGGTCATTGCTGCAGCATTGATTGCCCTATCTTTTGTAATTAAGACAGCAAAAGATTAGAAGTATTTATTCAGCTTGATTGTTGGTCTCAACCAAAATCTGCTGGTAAATTTTTGTTAGCAGATCTATATCTGAGAGAGAAATTTTTTCGTCAATTTGGTGAATTGTTTGATTTCTAGGACCTAACTCAATGACCTCAGAGCCTGATGGCGAAATCCATCTTCCATCTGACGTGCCTCCGCCGTTATCTACTATCGCTTCTTGTCCATTAACAGTTTTTAAAGCTTTTTGGATGATGTTTAGAAGGTTAGTTTTTTTAGTTAGATATGGCTGAGCATTTAATGTCCATTCAATCTCAAATTCACACTTAGATTTTTCTAAAATTTTAATAAATCTTTCTTTCAATGACTCATGAGTAGACTCAGGAGAAAATCTAAAATTAAACAGCATATTTAAATGCCCAGGAACTACATTTGTGGCACCCGTCCCTGATTCTATGTTGGAAATCTGAAAAGAGGTTGGGTCAAAATACTCATTCCCACAATCCCAAGTAATTTGATTTAAATCCGCAATAATTGGCCCTACTTCCAGAATAGGGCTGAGCACCTTGTGCGGATAGGCTACATGCCCTTGTTTGCCAATGAGCTTGAGGTTTCCGCTCAATGAGCCTCGCCTGCCAACTCTCAGAACATCTCCAACAGTATTAGAGGAGCTTGCTTCACCGACAAGGCAGTAATCAATAAATTGGTTTTGCTGCGTTAAAGATTCTATCAAGGTATTTATCTTCCCATCCGCAGGCTCACCTTCTTCATTGCTTGTAAGCATCATCCAGATTTGAAATTTTGGATCAGGGTTAGTTATTAGAAATTTTTTTAATGATTCAATAAAGACAGCAACGCTTCCCTTCATATCTGCTGCGCCTCGCCCGATAAGCTCACCGTCAACTATATTTGCCTCAAATGGGTGAGAAGTCCATTCTTCCTCTGGCCCCGAAGGAACCACATCAGTGTGGCCGAGGTAGCAAAAAACTTTGCCCGTATTACCTCGTTTTGCAAGCAATGTTTCTGAGTTTAGCTCAGGAACTCTTTCCACGGAGAAACCAAGTGGTGCAAGCTCTTTTTCTATTAGGTCAAAGCATCCTTTATCATTTGGAGAGATAGATTTTATTTTAATGAGTGACTGAGCAAGCTTGAGAGCTGACATAATTAATTGCTGTGAAGTGACTGATTTAATGCAACAGATTTTAAATTGACCCTGGCCTCAATAACTCCCGTCTGAGAGTTTCTTATAAACAATAAATTGTCTTGACCAGAAAGCTCTGAAGCTTTTAGAGTTGATTCCAATTCATTGTTTGAGTTCAATTTTGAAACCTTAGAACCCCCAGTAATGTATAAACCTGCCTCTACAATGCAATTGTCTCCAAGTGGAATGCCGAGACCTGAATTTGCCCCTAGCAGGCAGTTTTCACCGATAGATATTTTGACATCATTCCCACCAGAAAGAGTTCCCATGGTGCTGCATCCGCCGCCCAAGTCTGAATTTTTGCCAACCACCACACCGGCAGAGATTCTACCCTCAATCATTGCAGGACCAAGGGTACCCGCATTAAAATTCACAAATCCTTCATGCATGACGGTTGTGCCTTCGGCCAAGTAGGCACCCAACCTTACTCTGCTTGTATCAGCAATCCGGACACCTTCAGGAATAATATAATCTGTAAGACTTGGAAATTTATCAATGGATTTAATTTCAAAGTGACTATCAGTTTTTTTTGCTGCCAGTATTCTTTTTTCAATTCCTAAAAGCTCCACTGGACCTTGGCTNGTCCAAGCGACATTAATTAATACATTGAATAAATTCTCCAAATTCAGTGAATTAGGTTGNAAGTATTTNTATGACAATAAATGCAGCTTTAGATAAGCTTCTTCCAAATTTTTAATGGGATTATTTTTATTTATTCGGCACAGCACCAATCTTTTATCAGCACCAAGATCGCTCATAGATTTTTTAAGATCAGCATCAATTTCCAATGCATCCAAGTTATCTAATGTTTGAACATCTTGCTCCATCAGAGCATCTAATTTTTCGAAATCCATACCAGACTCAACATCATCTTTAAAAGCAATCATAGGGAATGATGCATCTAAAGCTTGGGAGGAAGATCCAAGCGTTGAAATGCCTAGACCTATTAATGGAAGATTTTTCATTTAGTTATTATAGGTAGTCCTTATCTTTATTGAAATCTTTAAAGATTTTTTAATTTTTTAGAAATCAAATTACTTTTATTTTGGCTAATTTTAGATTTAGTTTTTCCATCAATCACCGTGAAATTATCTTCAACTTTCTCTCCTAAAGTAGTAATTCTTGCAGAGATAATGCTCACCCCATGATCCAAGAATATATTTGCTACTTTAGAAAGCAGGGCGGGTTGATCCAAGGTTTCCAAGGTAATTAAGCTGGCGTCTTGACTGGGCGTAGCTGAAATTGCAATTCTTGTAGCATGCTGAAAAATTTTTCTATTTTGTTTTTTTGGCTTTGAGGTCTCCGTTAAGGTCGAGGCAGAAATCTCAGAAATAATTTTTTGTTCAATATTTTGCACATCTCTTTGAATTAAATTACTGCCAAGGACCTTATGTTTGCAAATAAATGTATTCATTGCATATTGACCGTCATTTGTTGTGTGAATGTTTGAATCAATCGTCTCAAGCGAGAGCTGTTCAAAAATTCTTGCTGTTTTAAAAAACAGACCAGATTGATTTAACGTATGAATAAATATTTCAATTACATTCTTCCCGCTGTTAACCAAAACCGTTGTTTCTTTATTTGAGTTTGAGATTGCTTTAGCTTGATTTGATAGCTGCTTAAGCCGGTATTTAGAAAAATATGTATCAGGCAATTGGCTCCATATTTTTATTACATGCTCACTATTTTTTTTAGGGATGGTTTTGAGGGAGGTCTCTTTCCTTTCTTGGACAATTAGCTGGCTGCTCTGCGTTTCTTCTAGGTTGAGTTTTCTCCGGGATGAGAGAAAAAGTTGTTTCAATAAGTCATGCTTCCAAGAGTTCCATAATGTTGGATTTGTTCCCCTGATATCGTTGATGGTTAGCATGTATATGTAGTTTAATTTTTCTAAGCTATTCACATTTTTAGTGAAATCTAAAATAGTCTGAGGATCATGAACATCTGTTTTTTGAGACATTGATGACATCACAAGATGATTTTGAACCAGCCAAGCTAAAAGCTCGGTATCGTGAATTGAGAGTTTAAGCCTTTTGCAGAACTTAGTAACTATTTTTGCGCCTATCTCAGAATGATCCCCGCCTTTTCCTTTGCCTAGGTCATGAAAAATTCCAGCTAGATACAATAATTCTATTTTTGATAATTTATTGATTAGCTCATGTTCAATTTTTAATGAATCATCAATTTTTCCAATTTGCATCTGCCTCATGCTTCTTACAACCTTAAAGGTATGCTCATCAACTGTATAAACATGAAACATATCAAACTGCATTTGACCCTCAATCTCTCCAAATTCAGGGATTAATCTCTTCATAAGACCTAACTGCTTAAGTTTTTTTAGGATGGTAGATAGATTGTTAGGTGAAGCTAGGATTTGAAGAAACTGGGACCCAGCTTTTTGATTTAAAAAATATTCAGGATTGATTTTTGGCAAAGATTTTTGAATTTTTTGAATGGATTTAAAATCTAGCCCATTAACTTTTTTGAGCCTTCCGATCTGAATGAAGCTATCTAAAATTATCTCAGGGCTTTTAATAAGGTTAACTTGATTATTTATCCCCAGGCGATCTTTAAAAATATAGAAATTTTTTGTGTAGGGCCTTTTGAGTATGGATAGTTGATCTTCATAGGCCTGAAAAACCATCTCATTAAAATCAGAAAGTTTTGCAGCATGGAGAAAGAAGAGCCGCATAAATTTTTCAACATCAGATGATTTTTTTGAAGATCTCAGCTTTGATTTCTTGGCTAGCAAGAGTTGATTCTCAAAGCTAATTCGATTTGATGTGCTATGAAGGTTAAGAGCAAATCTAAGTGTTTTGATGTGTGAATAGGAGCGATTGATATTAGCAACATCTTTTCGTGAAAATAAATTAGCATCGACACAATCTGATAATTTATTTAACTCAAAGCAATGCTCTAGAATCCACAATGCAGTTTGAAAGTCCCTCAAACATCCGGGTGATTCTTTTAGATCAGGCTCGAGGCTGAATTCAGTTGAGTTAAAAGATTGAAATCTGTCAAGTTGCTCTAATTTTTTATGTTTAAAAAATCTATTTTTACTCCATTTAATTGAAATTTTCTGGAGGCCTTGATTTAAACCATTAATATGATTTGGTTTGCAGTAAATAATCCGATACGAAAGGTAGGAAGTAAATTCCTTGAGATCTGACCTTGCAATCTTCTCAATATCTTTAATTGTGCGAACAGAGTGACCAATTTTTACTTTAAGCGTCCACAACCAACCAATGAAGTCTTTAATCTCCTCAACTTTTAATGTTTTTGTTTTTAATTGAATGATTGAAATATCAATATCCGATGAGGGAAATAGTTCTTTCCTTCCATAGCCTCCTAAGGCAACAAGCGCAAAATCAGTATCAAGTTTTCTTTGTAAAAATTCTTTTTTAATCATCCGATCAAACTCTTTTGATCTTTGATGAAGGTAGGTTTGTACTAGCTCAGGCTTTTGAAAAATACTGCGATAGTTTCTTTCAAAACTTTGATTGATGCTTGCCAGGGCTTCCGTCAAAAGGACTCTTCACTTCGTTTGGTAAGAACCTCAACACCTGATGCAGTAACCGCAAGGGTATGCTCCCACTGAGCTGAATTTCTACCATCTTGTGTCTCAACGGTCCAACCATCGTCAAGCAGCTTGGTAAATTTTGATCCTTGATTGATCATAGGCTCAATTGTAAAACACATGCCTTCTTGAATCTGCAATCCTTTGCCAGTTTTACCGTAATGGAGAACTTGCGGGTCTTCATGATAAACCTGCCCAATCCCATGACCGCAGTAATCTTCTACTACTGAGTAGTGATTTTTTTGAGCATGCTTTTGAATCACTGCTCCAATATCACCGAGATGCGCCCCTGGCTTCACTACCTCTATTGCCTTGTAAAGGCATTCTTGGGTTACTTGCACCAGTCTTTCGCTATGGGGTTGAGTCTTGCCCACTAAAAACATTTTTGAAGTATCGCCGTGCCATCCGTCCCTAATTACCGTGACATCAATATTGAGAATATCTCCATTTTTTAAAATTTTTTTCTCAGATGGAATCCCATGACAAATAACTTGATTTACGCTGGAGCAAATAGTTTTTTCAAACCCGTTGTATCCAATGTTTGCAGGAATAGCCTTTTGATCATGGACAATATAATCATGGCATCTTCGATCTAATTCCTCAGTACTGACCCCAGGCACTACAAACGGCGTAATCATTTCAAGAACTTCCGCAGCCAATTGTCCTGCAATTCTCATTTGAGAGATTTGATCTTTATTTTTTAAATTTATCTTCATTTTTTTTAAAATCTTATGGACGTTAAGGACTTATCCCTATAAAGTACCCTTTTAATGCTAGCGCACAATTTTAGCTCATTAAATCCCCAATTTTCACAATTTTTTGTTTTCTTTTTTACCTTTTTTAGAGGTAATCTTTGATGTCTTTTCCCGCAATTCTTATTCTTGAAGATGGTTCAGTTTATGAGGGCTTAGGTTTTGGAATTCAAGAGCTCTCAGTAGGAGAAATTGTATTCAATACTTCTATGTCTGGCTATCAAGAGATTATTACGGATCCTTCCTATGCCAAGCAAATCATTGCATTTACTCATCCACACATAGGAAATACTGGGGTAAATGATGAAGATAGCGAGTCAGAAAATATATTTGCCTCCGGAATTGTAATTAAAGATTTACCAAATAATTACAGCAATTGGAGAGCCACACAATCATTAGAGAGTTTTCTAGAGTCAAAAAATACAATAGGTATTGCAGGAGTTAATACAAGAGCTCTTACTGCAAAGCTTAGAGATCATGGGTCTCTTAAAGCGTGCATTGCCCCCGGTAATAAAAATTCTATAGATAAGGCTAAAGAAGCCTTGAGTGAGTTCAATGGATTGCAGGGTCTAGATCTGGCAAAAGAAGTCACTACTGAAAACTCTTTTTTCTGGGAAGAGGGCACCTGGCCCAACTATCACGAAGTTAAAAATGACAAACTTATTGTTGCAATAGACTTTGGGGTTAAAAAAAATATTTTAAGGCTTCTAAGAAAGCATTTAGGTCGGGTTGAGGTGGTCAATGCCCAAATTAATTTTGCTGAACTTATGGAGCACAAGCCTGATGGAGTATTTTTATCAAATGGACCAGGCGATCCAGAGCCCTGCACATATGCAATTGAGCTAATTCAAAAATTACTAGAGATTAATATTCCAATTTTTGGTATTTGCTTAGGTCATCAGTTGCTTGCGCTTTCAGGTGGCTGCAAGACTTACAAGATGAAATTTGGTCATCACGGCGGTAATCACCCTGTTCAAGACGTTAAATCAAAAACTGTTTTTATCACCAGCCAAAACCATGGTTTTGCTGTTGAATCATCCAGTCTGCCAGATAACATTATTCCAACTCATATATCTTTGTTTGATCAAAGTCTGCAAGGAATCGAATTTCAGGATAAGCCAGCATTTAGTTTCCAAGGACATCCTGAAGCAAGCCCTGGACCGCATGAGCTTGAAAGCCTCTTTATGAAATTTAACTCTATGATTGAAATCAATGCCAAAAAGAACTGATATTAAATCTGTACTAATTATTGGTGCTGGGCCTATTATTATTGGTCAGGCTTGCGAATTTGATTATTCTGGAGCTCAGGCTTGTAAAGCATTAAAAGCTGAGGGTTTTAGAGTTATTTTAGTAAATTCAAACCCAGCTACCATCATGACAGACCCCTTATTGGCAGATGCAACATACATAGAGCCAATACATTGGGAATCCATTGAAAAAATTATTGAAAAAGAGCGCCCCGACGCATTACTCCCGACTATGGGAGGGCAAACAGGATTAAATACAGCCTTAACCTTAGCGAAAGAGGGAGTTTTAGAAAGATTCAACGTTGAGTTAATTGGAGCTTCACGTGAAGCAATTGATAAGGCGGAAGACAGAGAACTTTTTGATAAAACCATGAAAGGAATTGGTATTGAGACTCCAAGATCTGGGATTGCTCATTCTTTGGAAGAGGCAATAAGCGTTCAGGATAAGCTTGGTTTTCCATGCATTATTCGTCCTTCTTTTACTCTTGGAGGTTCTGGGGGAGGAATCGCTTATAACATTCAAGAATTTAAAGAAATTTGTGAAAAAGGTCTTGATCTCTCTCCAACTGCAGAATTGTTAATTGACGAATCATTGCTTGGATGGAAGGAGTATGAACTTGAGGTCGTTAGAGATAAAAATGATAACTGCATTATTATTTGCTCAATAGAAAACCTTGATCCAATGGGTGTGCACACCGGTGATTCAATTACAGTTGCACCAGCGCAGACACTTACAGATAAAGAGTATCAAATCCTTAGAGATCAATCTTTTAAGATTTTGAGGGAGATTGGAGTTGAAACAGGCGGCAGCAACGTTCAGTTTGGAATTAATCCTAATGATGGAAGAGTTGTTGTTATTGAAATGAACCCTCGAGTGAGNCGATCATCAGCATTGGCTTCAAAAGCAACAGGTTTTCCAATTGCAAAAGTAGCGGCTCTTCTATCTGTTGGATTTACCCTTGATGAATTACAAAATGATATTACCAATGGTTTGACGCCAGCCTCATTTGAACCATCAATTGACTATATTGTTACCAAAATACCTAAGTTTGCATTTGAAAAATTTCCTCAAGCAGATGCTAGATTAACCACTCAAATGAAGTCGGTTGGCGAGGTTATGGGAATAGGCAGAACTTTTCAAGAATCAATGCAGAAATCTTTACAAAGCTTAGAAGAGGACTTGTACGGATTTGAAAAAATTCTTGATGACTCNANCAATCAAAATGAAAACCTGCGATATGAATTAACCTTTCCTGGCGCAAGAAGAATTCTATATGTNGCAGAAGCTATGAGGTTGGGCTGGACAACAGATCAAATTAACCAATTAACTGGAATAGACCCTTGGTTTCTTTATCAAATGCTTGAACTCATTGATGAAGAAGCTGTTTTNCAGGATACAAAGCTTGCTGAAATTTCTTATGAAAAAATGCTGAATCTCAAGCAGANAGGTTTTGCAGATCAAAGAATTGCTGATTTAACTAGAACAAGTAGCAAAGAAGTTCGAATAGCAAGAAAAGAATTGGGCATTATCCCATCATTTAAAAGAGTAGATACTTGCGCTGCAGAATTCGAAACAGAAACAGCTTATATGTATTCAACTTATGAGGAGGGCTGTGAATCAAAGCCCACAGCAAATAAAAAGGTTATTGTTTTAGGGAGTGGTCCAAATAGAATCGGTCAAGGAATTGAGTTTGATTATTGCTGTGTTCATGCGTCTTTTGCTCTGCAGGAAGAAGGCTATGAATCTATTATGATAAATTGCAATCCAGAGACTGTCTCTACAGATTATGACACTTCTGACAGATTATATTTTGAACCTATTACGGAAGAAAAAGTTTTAGACATTATTGATTTAGAAAAACCTGAGGGAGTCATTATTCAATTTGGCGGACAGACTCCATTAAAACTTTCTGAAGTATTGCTTGAAAATGGAGTCACAATTCTTGGAACGGATGTTGATGCAATTGATAGGTCAGAGGATAGAGAGAGATTTCAATCGCTAGCCAATCAGTTAGAGTTAAAACAGCCACCAAATAACACAGTAAAAAATATTCAAGAGGCGTTGGCATCCTCAGAAGCCATCGGATTCCCAATAGTTGTAAGACCATCATATGTATTGGGTGGAAGAGCGATGGAGCTTGTACATACCCCTGCNGAACTAGAGAAATATTTAAAAGAAGCTGTTGAAGTTTCAGATAAAAAACCTATTTTATTGGATGGATACTTAACTGATGCTATCGAGGTGGATGTAGATGTAATCTCAGATGGAGATGAGATTCGCATTGGAGGAATTTTGCAGCATATTGAACAGGCTGGCATTCACTCAGGTGATTCTGCATGTTCCCTGCCTCCATACAGCCTATCTTCAAATGTTATTCATGAAATAGAGATGCAAGCAAAAAAAATAGCAACGGAGCTCAATGTAATTGGCTTGATGAACATTCAATTTGCAGTTCAGAATGATGATGTTTTTATTATTGAGGTTAATCCCCGAGCCTCCAGAACAGTTCCATTTATTTCTAAGTGCCTAGGTGATTCATTGGTAAAGTCGGCTACGAAAGCTATGATTGGTATATCTCTTCAAGATATTGGTTTTTCTAATACTCTGCCAAAAAATTATTTTTTTGTAAAAGAAGCAGTCCTTCCTTTTGATAAGTTTCCAGCAGTTGANCCTATTCTTGGACCTGAAATGAAATCAACGGGCGAGGTTATGGGCATTGGCTCAACATTTGGGGAAGCTTATGCAAAAGCACAAAAAGCCGCAAATAAAATCTTCCCTCGATCAGGCCTGGTATTCATCAGCGTCAAAGAGTCAGATAAGAAATATTTATCATCATTAATACCCCTGCTTGTTGAGCAGGGTTTTTCATTAATAGCTACAAAAGGAACTGCTCAAGCAATTAAAAAGCTTGGATACGGTGTAAAAATTATCAACAAGGTTACAGAAGGAAGACCTCACATAGTTGATGAGTTATTGAATAACAGTATTAGTTTGCTGATTAATACAACAGAAGGCCGCCAATCAATTGAAGACTCAGCCTCCATTAGAAGAACAGCCTTACAAAATAAACTTTTTTGTGTCACTACTATTTTTGGAGCTTTTGCGCTGGTTGATGCTTTGGGCACCGACCCAAAAAATTGGATTTATAATTCTTTACAAGAAATTAATTAATTTCTTGNATTTGATATAATTTTTAAATGGATAAACTCCCTATAACCAAAGCTGGCGAAAAACATCTTNCTGAGAAGTTGCGCCAATTNAAAACTCAAGATAGACCAGAGATCTCTCAAGCTATAGCAGAAGCTAGGGCCCATGGAGATTTAAANGAAAACGCTGAGTATCACGCTGCCAAAGAACAGCAGGGATTTTTAGAAGCTAAGATACAGGAAATAGAGAATGCTCTTGCAAACGCTCAAATTATTGATGTCAAAGAAATCCCTGAAACTGGCAGAGTAGTCTTTGGATCAACCATTGATTTATATGACTCTACAAATGATAAGCAAATAACATATAAAATTGTCGGTAATTTAGAATCTCAACCAGAGGCTGGATTAATATCTATTCAAACCCCTATTGCCCAAGGATTAATGGGCAAAAATGAAGGTGATGAAGTTACAGTTTCAACTCCATCTGGCAAAATTGATCTTGAGATTGAAAAAGTTCAACATTTATAATTTTTAAATTTAAAAATGCATGCTGATTCATGGGCAATAAAAGCTAAGAAACTGGGCTTTCGTTCTAGAGCAGTCTTTAAGTTAGAAGAAATTTTAAAAAAAACTAAAGCTCTTAAAAATAATAGTGTTGTATTGGATATTGGCTCTGCTCCGGGCGGCTGGTGTGAATTAATCAAAGCGTTGGCACCTTCTTCAAGAGTGTTTGCGATTGACTTGCTTCCGATGGACCCAATTAAAGATGTAAATTTTTTTCAAGAAGATATTTTAAACATAGATAATATTAAAGAAATTTCTTCTTTAAAATTAAATTTTGACCTTGTTATTTCTGATTTAGCCCCAAATTTAACAGGTATAAGAGCGGTTGATGATGAAAATATTTTTGAGTTAAATCTACTTACTTTAAGAGCAGCTTCTAATTACCTTAAAAGAAATAATGGCTCATTTATTATTAAAACCTTTCAAAATAGTATGTTAAAAAAATTAAGAATAGAAATGGAAAAGTGTTTTCATTTAGTTCAAACTTATAAGCCAGCTGCATCTAAGAGCAAATCTGGCGAAATTTATTTATTTGGAGAAAAACCACTATGAACGCAGTTTTTAAAAATGCTTTAGTTTGGGTCCTGCTTGGCTCAGCATTAATTTTTGTTTTTAATAATGTTGACAATGCATCTTCTGCCAAAAGAGAGATGATTACTTATAGTCAATTTAAACAAGAGGTCCTATCAGATCGCGTAGCTAAAATTACCTATAAGGGCGATCAGATGAGTATATTTGGTGAACGTTTAGATGGAACCCGTTTTGAGACACGCCATCCAATATATAAAAGAGATGAGTCTGTTGATAATGCAATTGAAGACCATGGAGTTATTACTGTTTTTGAGAGCGTTGAGCAGCCTTCAATTTGGTCTCAGCTATTAGTTGGTGCCTTTCCAATTTTATTACTTCTTGGAATATTCTTTTTCTTTATGCGGCAAATGCAGGGTGGAATGTCTGGAAGAGGTGGCCCTATGGCATTTGGTAAAAGCAAAGCTAAATTAATGGAAGGCGGCAAAGTAACTACTACATTTGAAGATGTTGCTGGATGCGAGGAAGCTAAACAAGACGTTCAGGAATTAGTTGATTTTTTAAGAGACCCAACCAAATTTCAAAAATTAGGCGGCAAAATTCCTAGAGGAGTTCTTATGGTTGGACCTCCTGGAACGGGAAAGACACTGCTTGCTCGAGCAATAGCTGGCGAGGCAAAAGTACCCTTTTTCTCAATCTCAGGCTCTGATTTTGTAGAAATGTTTGTAGGTGTTGGAGCTTCTCGAGTAAGGGACATGTTTGAACAGGCACAAAAAAACTCTCCATGCATTGTGTTTATCGATGAGATTGATGCTGTTGGTCGCCATAGAGGTGCAGGCATGGGTGGCGGACATGATGAAAGAGAGCAAACTCTTAATCAATTGCTTGTTGAGATGGACGGCTTTGACGGCAATGACGGAGTAATCGTTGTTGCAGCAACTAACAGACCTGATGTGCTTGACCCAGCTCTTTTAAGGCCTGGTCGTTTTGACAGGCAAGTCGTAGTTGATCTTCCTGATCTAAGGGGNAGAGAGCAGATACTTAAAGTGCACATGAAAAAGGTGCCTTTATCAAAAGATGTTGACNCACTAGTTATTGCAAGAGGCACTCCTGGTTTTTCAGGCGCAGACCTTGCAAACTTAATAAACGAGGCTGCATTATTTGCTGCTAGATATGAAGACAAAAAAGTAGATCAGAATCATTTAGATCTTGCGAAAGACAAAATTATGATGGGCCCAGAGCGTAAATCAATGATCATGACTGAAGATCAAAAGAGAATTACTGCATATCATGAAGCGGGGCATGCAATTGTTGGGCGATTGAGCCCTGAGCATGATCCAGTTTACAAAGTTACTATAATCCCTCGAGGCAGGGCATTGGGCGTCACAATGTTTCTTCCTGAAGAAGATAGGTACATGCAAAGCAAGCAATACCTTCATAGCAGAATTGCTGCTTTGTTTGGAGGCAGGATTGCGGAACAAATTATTAATGGAGATGAAGGCATTACAACCGGTGCCTCTAATGATATAGAAGTTGCAACTGGCATAGCCACTAACATGGTCACTAAATGGGGGTTATCTGATTTAGGGCCCTTAAAGTATGGTGAAGACGATTCAAGTCCATTTCTTGGAAGATCTGCATCCATGGCACCAAAAGGAATAGGCGGTGAAACATCCAATAGCATAGATGTCGAGGTTAGAAAAATAATTAATAGCAATTACACCAAGGCTACAAAATTACTCAATGATAATCTAGATAAATTACACACTATGGCTGAATCACTTTTGACCTATGAGACTATTGATGCTGATCAAATAGATGACATTATGGCCGGAGCAAAGCCAAGAGCTCCAAAGGATTGGGATGAGCCAAAAAAACCAAAGAAGAAAACTTCTAAAAAAACTTCCATTAAGGGTCCCGCAGAAGAGTTATAATCTTTTTCCATGACTATTAAATTTGGTACTGATGGTATCCGCGGCCCAGTAGAATCTGAGATTACTCCTGAGGTTTGTCTTAGAATCGGACATGCTGCAGGCGTTGTCTTAAAAGAAATGGGCTGGGAAACAGTTCTTATAGGCAAAGACACACGAGTTTCAGGTTACATGCTTGAATCAGCTCTTCAGGCTGGCTTTATTGCATCGGGAGTCAATGTAAGACTGCTTGGCCCACTCCCCACACCTGGCGTAGCCTATCTTACAAGATCNCTAAGAAATCAATTCGGACTTGTGATTAGTGCTTCTCATAATGATTATCTCGACAATGGTATTAAATTATTTGCAGGCACTGGAGAAAAAATTTCTAAAGATGCTGAGAAAAAGATAGAAAAATTACTTGAAGGTAAGTTAAAACCAGTTCCTACTGCTGAGTTGGGTAAGGCAAGAAGGTTTGATGAGTCAGGAGATAGATATATAGAGTTCTGCAAATCAACTGTTCCCGCAGACGTTTCATTTGATTCATTAAGAATTGTCTTAGATTGCGCAAATGGAGCTTGTTATAAAGTTAGTCCATCTGTTTTGAGGGAGCTGGGAGCTGAGGTGATATGCATTGGTACGGATCCTGATGGATATAATATTAATCATGAATGTGGGTCCACTTATCCTGAGCGCGCTCAGGATGAAGTTATCAAACAAAGAGCTGACTTTGGTATTGCACTAGATGGTGATGGGGATAGAGTTGTATTAATTGATAGAGATGGAAACATACTTGATGGCGATGACATCATGTATATCTTGGCTTATGCAAACCCAAATAGGACTGGTGCTTGGTCAGGCATAGTGGGAACAGCCATGACAAATCTTGGCTTTGAAGAGGGCGTAAAAAAGTTAGGTTATAAATTTAAAAGAGCTGATGTTGGTGACAAATATGTTAGCCAAATGTTGCAAAAAGAGGGCTGGATGCTTGGTGGAGAACCTTCAGGGCACATAATTTGCCGTGATTTGGTTAGCACTGGTGATGGCACCATCGCTGCCCTGAAAGTCATATCATCACTGCTAATTCTTGAAAAAGATCCTGCTGAAATTTTACGTAACTACTCAAAAATGCCACAAATTAACATAAGCGTTAATGTTAAAAATAAAGATATTCTCTCTGATTCTAAAATTCAGCAAAAAATAAAAGAGATTGAATCTGATCTTACTGTTGGAAGAGTTCTTGTTAGAGCCTCAGGCACAGAAAGTAAAATAAGAGTTATGGTCGAATCTGATGATGCAACAACAGCTTCAAAGTACGCCAAAGATATTGCAGAAATGTTTGCAAGCTAATACATGGGTATTAAATTGATAGCAAACTGGAAGCTTAATGGCTCCAAAACCTTCAACGCAGAATGGACTGAAAACTTCCTTCAAAATTTTCAAGGTAACAATTATTCATCTCTGGGCATAGCTCCTGCCTCCATATACATTGACGACATTTATGAGCGCTTTGGAGGCTANGGCATTAATATTGGATCTCAAAACATTGATTCCGAAGAAAAGGGNGCGCGCACAGGTGAAATTTCAGCCTCTATGATAAAAGATCTTTCATGTAACTTTTGCCTTATTGGGCACTCAGAAAGGAGAGAGTTTTTTAATGAATCCAATCAGATAATTCGCCAAAAGATAATCCAAGCTTCACAAAATTCAATTTCTCCTATTTTATGTATTGGAGAATCTGCTGAACAAAATAAAAAAGAAAAAACTGCTGAAGTCCTGCAGGAACAAATTATTAAAGCTCTTGATGATTTAAAAGAGCTTAATTCCATTATTATTGCTTATGAGCCAATTTGGGCTATTGGTTCTGGCCAAACTCCAGAACCTCATAAGATAAATTCAATTCATGAAATGATTAAAGATGTAGTACAATCTCGTTTTTCTAATATAGGTTTAGATTCAGTCTTATATGGAGGCAGTGTAAATTCAGGCAATGCAGCAGCACTGTTTGAAGAGGATGAAATAGATGGAGCCCTAGTAGGTGGAGCTTCACTGGACGGTAAGGAGTTTGCAGAGATTGCGAACATCTTGAATGACTTAACTTAAAGGTAAATAAATGGTTATTACGGCAATCAAAATTATATGCATAATCTTAGCGATTATTTTAATTGTGTTGGTTATTTTGCAGCAAGGCAAAGGTTCTGATTTAGGATCAGCGTTTGGAGGCGGCTCTTCAAATTCTATGTTTGGTGCCGTTGGGCCATCTAATTTTCTTGGCAAGCTGACTGGTTTCATAGCAGCTCTTTTCTTAATTTTAAACTTAGCCCAAGCCGTGTTGCTTAAAAATGCAAATACAGAAGTGTTATTTAGTGAGGATGAAATTCAAGAAGCCACAAAAGTAGTCGAGATACCGGTCGAGTAATTCTACTTAACTTTTGCAAGCTTTCGTGCATGCATGCTTAATAATAAAAGTGCGCCCACTATCACTGACATTTCAGAATAAATTCCATTCACAATAAAAGATAAACTTAATAAGGCTGCTCCAGCTAAAAAGTTTTTATTGTAAAGACCTTTAAACTCAATTTTAAATTTCTCGTACCATAGATTCACCTCACCTGAATAGGTAATATCTAACCTGATTAAAGATAGGCCTGCAAAAGTTAGACCAGAAAAAATTAAAATTGCGTGGTTTCTAGGATCTTCAAAAAAGTTAATAACTATAAGGGAAGGCGCTAGTAAACCTGCAAAAACCAGCACAACTAAAACACAATGCAAAAAGCAAAAGGAAGAAACAGCTAGCCCAACTGAATTTAGAATAATAGAGGTTTTTCGCATTGTTATATTATAACGTAACATTGCTTTAAATGATGGTGCCGAAAGCGGGACTTGAACCCGCACGAGCTTTCGCTCACTAACCCCTCAAGCTAGCGTGTCTACCAATTCCACCACTTCGGCAAGTGATGGATTATAACAACTTAAGTTTTTAATGCTGAAAAAAATTTGAATTGACTTGACCTTGAGCACTTGCTTTCTATACACTCTATTTCTCTGCGATGCGGGGTGGAGCAGTCTGGTAGCTCGTCGGGCTCATAACCCGAAGGTCGTTGGTTCAAATCCAGCCCCCGCTACCAGTAAATGAGATACGAACTGGGGCATTAGCCCCATTTTTATTTTTAAGGATATGAGAATAGAAGAAATAGAAAATGTAATTGATCCAGTTGTTAGCAGCCATGGCTGCGAGCTATGGGGAATTGATCTATTGCGTGGGAAAAAAAGACCCACAATTAGAGTCTATATTGATGCTATTGCAGGCGCAACGATAGAGGACTGCGAGAAAGTTGCTAAAGATTTAAATTACGAGCTTGCTTTAAATGACACGTTTATTGATCAGGATTATATTTTGGAGGTATCAACCCCAGGCATTGATAGAAAGTTTTTTAAAGCGGAGCAATTAGGCTCTTTTTTAGAAGAAGAATTTAGTTTGAAATTACGAGAAAACAAGGATGGTAAAAAAAGCATTGTTGCAAAATTGATAGATGTTCAGAATGATGAAATATTGTTCCATTATGGAAACGAAGAGATGAATCTCAACTTCATGGATATTGATTTGTGCAGACTTAAACCAAATTTTGAAGAACTTATGAGGGTAAATAAATAATGGAAAGCATTGAAATCTTAGCAGTAGTTGAATCTGTCTCTAATGAAAAAGGCATTGAAGAGGGTATAATTTTTGGAGCCTTGGAGACCGCAATAGCAAGCGCCTCTCTCAGACATTTTCATGAAGATGCTGATATCACAGTATCAATTGATCGCACTTCAGGNGAATATTCAACTCATAGACACTGGTTGGTAGAAGATGAAAGTCTTGAGGATTTTCANAAAGAAACTCATGTTTCAGAATCTGACTCCAAGATGAAGCTTGGTGATACTTTTTCAATGGATGTTGAAAATGTTACTTTTGGAAGAATTGAGACCCAAGCAGCACGTCAGGTGATGATGCAGAAAGTCAGAGAAGCTGAAAGAGACACAATTGTCGCGATGTTTAAGTCTCAAGATAATTCATTGATGAATGGAACAGTAAAAAGAGTTACTAGAGATAATATTATTGTAGATATTGGAAATGATATTGAAGCCATTCTTCCTAGAGACCAGTTATTACCAGGCGAAATATATAAAATTAACGATAGAATGAGAGCGATTCTTCAGATTAAAGAAATCGAAGGTCGTGGTTCACAATTAATGTTGAGCAGAACTTGCTCCGAGATGGTGACTGAATTATTTAGAATTGAGGTCCCAGAGATTAATGAAGATATTATAGAAATTAGAGGCATTGCTCGAGATGCCGGCTCTAGATCAAAAATTACAGTAAAAACAAATGATGGGCGAATTGATCCGGTGGGAGCTTGTGTTGGTATGCGCGGTTCAAGAGTTCAATCTGTTTCAGGCGAACTTGGAAATGAGAGAATAGATATTATTATCTATGATGACAACCCAGCTCAGATGGTAATTAACTCTCTTGCTCCTGCAAAAGTAGAATCAATAGTGATGGATGAAGATTCTCGCTCTATGGAACTAGCAGTCAACGAAGAGAATTTAGCTCTTGCAATTGGTTCCAGAGGTCAAAATATTCGATTAGCTTCAAGGCTGGTTGGATGGGAATTAAATATTATCAGCAGCAATGAAGCAGAAGCAAAAGAGAGGGTTGTTGAGGCTGAGTTTCAAGCAAAGCTTATGGACAACCTTAGTATTGATGAAAAGGAAGCAGAGTCTCTTATTAGAGGCGGTTTTTTAACATTTGATGATATTGCATATGCAGAAGATGGAAAACTTTTATCTGCCCTTGAGATAGATGCTGCAAGAGTCGAAGAGATTAAAGCATCTGCTGCAGATGCAGCTTTGATGGAGGCTATGGGAGAGATTACTCAAGAAGAGTCCAACCTTGAATCTCTTACCGAGCTTGGATTTAACGAGGAGGAAGTTGAAACCCTTGTTTCCAAAGCCTTAAAAAGTAAAGATGATATAGCAGAATTAGCTGTAGATGAGTTGCAGGAGATTATTGAGATTACTGAAAAAAAAGCAGCAGATATTATTATGAAAGCACGCGAAAGCTGGTTTAACTAAAAAAAGGAAGTAAGAAATTGGGACTAACTGTTAAAGACTTTGCGAAAACCTTAAAAATTAAGGACGATGCTCTCTTGGAAAGGATGAAAGCTGCCGGACTGTCACATAGCAAAGCGTCTGATGAAATAACTCCCGCAGATAAGCTAGCAATCTTAAAATCTTTAAAAGAGAGAAAAAGTACTGGTACTGCATCAGTAACTTCTTCATCAAGCAGTGGCGGAGTAACTGTTAAGTCAAAAGGAACGCTTACTCAACCAACTAGCAATGCACCTTCTTCCTCCGAGGGACTGGTAGATAATATTGAGGCAAAAAGACAGGCTGCAGCAGAAAACCTCAAAGAACAACAGCAAAAAAGAGAAGACCAAATCAAGGAAGCAATTCGCTTAAAACAAGAGCAGCAACAGGNAGCAAAAAAAACACAGCAAAAATCACCTGGACAAAATAAACCGCAACCAAGAGTAAACATCAAAGATCAGCTNTCTAGAGCTGCTAAGGATTATTCAAGAAAAGAGAGTAGGTTTAATGAAGATTCTGAGCACCAATTTGCCAAACCAGTTGAGTTTATAAAGCGTGATATTGAAGTTCCTGAGATGATCCAGGTAGGCGAGCTTGCAAAATTAATGTTTATTAAAGGTGGAGAGGTTGTAAAGGTTCTTATGAGCTTGGGTGTGGCCGCCTCAATTAATGACTCTGTTGATCAAGAAACAGGCATTTTAGTTGCCGAAGAGCTTGGTCACAATGGAATTGCTTTAAGCGACTCATCCGTTGAAGACGAGATTATTGGCAATATAAATTACTTAGACACACCAAAAGTTCGCGCCCCAGTAATAACTGTTATGGGTCATGTGGATCACGGAAAAACCACTCTTCTTGATTTTATTCGCAAAACTAAAGTTGTTGATGGAGAGGCTGGAGGGATCACCCAGCATATTGGTGCATATCAAGTTCCAGTTGGAAAATCAGTTATTACATTTATTGATACTCCAGGGCATGCCGCTTTTTCTTCAATGAGAGCCAGGGGAGCAAACACTACCGATGTTGTAATTTTAGTTGTTGCTGCAAATGACGGTGTTATGCCGCAAACCGAAGAAGCAATTAATCATGCCAAGGCTGCCGGCGTTTCAATTGTTGTAGCAATTAATAAAATGGACCTTCAGGGTGCAGATGTCGAAAGAATTAAGGGTGATTTAGCTGCTAAAGATTTAACTCCTGAAGATTGGGGAGGGAACATACAGATGGTTCCTGTCTCAGCGTTAAAAGGAGATGGTGTTGATAAGCTCCTCGAGGCAGTAGTTTTAGAGGCAGAGCTTCTAGAGCTAAAAGCTCACTATGATGGCCAAGCTCAAGGGGTTGTTATTGAATCTGAGTTAGATAAATTTAGAGGCCCTGTTGCCACTCTATTAATTCAAAACGGAACCCTTAAGGTTGGCGATATTGTTGTTTGCGGAGCGGCAGTTGGAAAAGTAAAAAGCATTATTGGTTCAGATGGGTCAAAATTAAAAATAGCAGAGCCTTCATTTGCTGTTGAGATTCTAGGTCTAAGCGGTGTTCCAGATGCCGGTGAAAATTTTCAAGTAGTTAAAAATGATAAAGAAGCACGTGAAATTGCTGAATTTAGAGAAAACAAAATTAAAGATAGAAAAGTTTTAAAGCAACGAGATGAGAGCCTTGGCAATATTTTTGAATCTATGGGCCAGTCAGATAAAAAAATCCTTAACGTAATTTTAAAATCTGATGTTGCTGGTACTTCCGAAGCAATTGTTGCTGCGCTAGCAGATATTGGAAATGATGATGCATCTATTAAAGTTGTGGCTTCTGGTGTTGGCGGCATATCTGAGTCAGATGCCAATTTGGCATTAGCAACAGAATCAATGATATTAGGTTTCAATGTTCGCTCAGATAATGCAGCAAAGAAAATTGTTGAACAGGAAGAGCTTGTTCTTTCTTATCACAGCATTATTTATGAATTATTAGATGAGGTAAAAGCTCGTTTGAGTGGCTTGCTTGATCCAATCATCAAAGAAGAAATTGTTGGCACTGCAGAGGTATTGGAAGTATTTAACTCACCTAAATTTGGTCAAGTTGCGGGTTGTATGGTTATTGAAGGCTCTATCTTCAAAAGTAAGCCTGTAAGAGTCCTTAGGGACGATGTTGTGATTCATCAAGGAGAGCTAGATTCACTTAGAAGATTTAAAGATGATGTCGGCGAGGTTAAAACAGGAACTGAGTGCGGTGTAGGGATTAAAAATTACAAAGATATTAAGCCAGGCGATAAGGTAGAAGTTTTTGATAGAAAGGAAGAGGCTCAAACCATCTGATCGTATGTCCTCAACCCGAGTTCCAAAAATTGAAGACTTTTTAAAAAAAGAAATTTCTCAAATTATTTCATCCCAAGTCCAAGATCCAAGATATAAGTTTCTAAATATTGTCGATGTAAAATGCTCATCAGACCTTGGCGTTGCTAAAGTTTTCTTNACCATTATTAATGGTGATAAAGCAGATGCACCTGAGAATAAGTCCCTTGAAAAATTCGCATCAATGATTAGATCCAAGCTTTCTAAATTTATGCAAATTAGAAGAGTGCCTAAATTAATCTTTAAATATGACGAAAGTCTTGAGCGATACAATAATATTGATTCTTTATTAAATTCACTCAGTGATTAGCGGTTTTCTTTTAATCAATAAAGATTCTGGTATTACATCTTCTAGAGTCGTTCAGATAATTAAGAAAAAATTTAATTTTAAAAAAGTAGGACATCTAGGCACTTTAGATCCAATGGCTAAAGGTCTTTTGATTCTTGCGATTAATAGAGCTACTAAATTTTCATCTCTTCTGTTGCAAAGTAATAAATCCTATTATGCAGAAGTTACCTTGGGCCAACAAACTGACACTGATGATGCGGAGGGGGCAATCACTGCAATTCAAAAAGTTGCGTGTAAAGATCAAGAAGTAAAAACGAAGTTATTAGCATTTCTTGGAGAAAGCCAGCAATTTGCACCTGCTTATTCTGCCCTCAAGCATAAAGGTAAACCTATGTATAAATATGCAAGGGACGGGATCAGAGTAGATAAAGAGGCCAGAACTATTACTATAAATCAAATAGATCACATCACTATTGATCTACCAAAAGTTTCATTCGATATAGCATGCTCAAAAGGAACCTATATTCGCTCGATAGCAAGGGATTTAGGAAATCAACTGAAATGCGGAGGTCACCTTTCAGACTTAATTCGAACTAGCCAAGAAAAATTTTCTATCAATGATGCTAGCTCTATTGATGAGGTGAGCGAGGATAAGATTATTCCTCTTGAAAATGCCTTTGATAATTTGAACTCTATTACTCTTGATCAGGATGATGTCAGCGCATTTATTAATGGCGTAGCGTTAGAATTAAAAATAGATCATTCTAATTTATTGAGGGTCTATGACCCATCTAAAAAATTTATTGCTATTGGAAAAAATACCTCTCAAGGCTTCAAGCACGAATACCTTGTTTAAAAGGTAAATTAGTAATAAGCTACACCAACTTAAACTTTAGATATGCAAGGTTTAAGAGATATTTAAGGAGCATATCCAAGGAGAAAAACATGGCTTTATTAAAAGAAGAAAAGAATAAAATTGTTAAAGAGTTTCAAAACAGCGATGCTGATACTGGCTCTCCAGAAGTGCAAATAGCGCTTCTTACTGAGAACATTAATAAACTTCAATCCCATTTTAAAATTCATAAAAAAGACCATCATTCAAGAACCGGTCTTATTCGCATGGTTAATTTAAGAAGAAAGCTGTTGGCTTACTTAAAAAGAAAAAACCTAGAAAGCTATCAAGATATAATCAAATCTCTTAAATTAAGAGGGTAACAAAGGAAAATCGTGGAAGAAAATAAATTAAACACTCAATCCGTAGAGTTCGAATACGGAAATAAAACTGTAAAAATTGAAACTGGAAAAATTGCAAGACAAGCTACCTCCAGCATTATCGTAACAATTGATAACCTGGTTGTGATGACAACTATGGTTGCAAGAAAAGAAGCTGATCCAAGAAAAGATTTTTTCCCATTAGCTGTTTTTTATCAAGAAAAATTTTATGCTGCTGGAAAAATTCCTGGAGGCTACTTTAAAAGAGAGGCTCGACCAACTGAACAGGAAACTCTTACATCAAGATTGATAGATCGACCTATTAGACCGTTGTTTCCAGAAGATTTTAAGAATGAAGTACAAATTTTCTGTACTGTTTTGTCAGCTGATAAAAACATTAATCCTGATATAGCTTCTTTGATTGGAGCATCAGCAGCACTATCAATTTCTGGAGTGCCATTTCAAGGTCCTCTTGGTGCTGCAAGAGTAGGGTTCATTGATAGTAATTATGTTTTAAACCCATCTCCAGCAGAGCTTGAGAATTCTATGTTAGATATGGTTGTTGCTGGTACTGAAGATGCGGTACTAATGGTTGAATCAGAAGCAAGTGAACTTAGTGAAGATTTAATGTTGGGCTCAGTTTTATTTGGGCATCAAGAGATGCAAAAAGTAATTAAAGCCTGCTCAGATTTAAGGGCAAAGGTTAATCCAACTCCATGGGAGTTTGTAGAAGACGAAGTCACGGCTGATTTTAAAGTTAAAATTGCTGAAGGCCATACTGAAGAAATTTCTGCAGCATTCAAGATTGCTGATAAAGCAGATAGAGGTGAAGCAATTCATGTCATTAAAGATAAAATTAATGATGCTCATGAGGAGTTAGACGATATAGAAAGAGGCAAACTTATGAATGCTTTTAAATCAGTTGAAAAAGACGTGGTTAGAAAAAGCATTCTATCAAATGAGCCTAGAATCGATGGCCGCGACTTAGATACAGTAAGACCTATATATGTAGAGACAAGTGTTCTTCCTAGTGTTCATGGGTCATCTTTATTTACTCGAGGAGAAACTCAAGCATTGGTAGCTGCGACATTAGGCTCAACTAGAGATGCTCAGAGAATAGAAAGTCTCAATGGAGAACAATCAAATCCATTTATGCTTCATTACAACTTCCCTGCTTACAGCGTAGGTGAAATAGGAATGCCATTAGGGCCAAAAAGAAGGGAAATTGGGCATGGAAACCTTGCTAAGAGAGCTATCAAAGCTGTTCTACCCAATTCTGAAGAATTTGGTTATACGCTGAGAGTCGTTTCTGAGATTACAGAATCAAATGGCTCGAGCTCAATGGCTTCTGTTTGTGGCACATCATTATCATTGATGGATGCTGGAGTTCCTATTACCAATCCAGTTGCAGGAATCGCAATGGGATTGATTAAAGAAGAGAACGATTTTGCTGTCCTCACTGATATTCTTGGCGATGAAGATCATCTTGGCGACATGGACTTTAAAGTTGCTGGAACCAAAGATGGTGTTACTGCTTTGCAAATGGATATTAAGGTTCAAGGCATTACTGCAGAAATAATGGAATCTGCTTTAGAGAAAGCAAAAAATGCAAGAATGCATATTTTAGAAAAAATGAATGCTGTCATTTCTGGACCTAAAGAACTTTCTGATAATACTCCAGCTATGAAAAAAATTACTGTTCATCAAGACAAGATTAAAGAAATTATTGGGAAAGGTGGGGCTGTTATTAAAGGCATGCAGGCGGATACAGGCGCATCAGTTGACGTGAATGATGATGGTGTTGTTACTATCTTTGGTGAGACTCAATCAATTATGAAGGCTGCGTTAGAGATTATCGAAGGCATTATCGAAGATCCAGAATTAGACAAAGTCTATGAAGGCAAGGTTGTTAAGATTGTTGATTTCGGTGCATTTGTAAATATCCTGCCCGGTAAAGATGGCTTGCTGCATGTATCTGAAATTTCAAATGAGCGAGTTGAAAATGTTTCAGATGTTCTCAGTGAAGGGGATATCATCAAAGTCAAATTGATAGGTTTTGATAGAGGTAAAATGAAACTTTCCAAAAAAGTTTTAGATCAATAAAAATTGCTAGATCATTATAAGTTTTGCTTATAATGATCTATTTAATTCATTCATAATTCTAATAATTATTATTTCAACTATGTCAAGTTTAGTTAATTTATTGGTTGATCATTTCTTGAAGCAAAATTCTTTTTGTGGTCTTATAGTTGAGTAAACCATAAAACCATAGGGGGAAATTATGGATAATGCATGGAGAATGATAGGTGACCTAGTTAGTAATTTAACTAGTGTTATCACTGGTATTCTAGGACTTGGAATTGTTGGAAGCTTGGCTTTTGGCGATATGCTTGGTCTAGATGTAATAGGTAATATTACTGGGTTAGTTGAAAGCCTAGCTACTAATGGTGTTGTAGGCCTGCTTGTTCTTGCAGTTCTCATGAGCCTGGTAAATAGGTAAGTAATTACTTAATTTGTTAAGAAGGGCTTAACTAAGCCCTTCTTAACTTTTTTAAATTATGAATTTTGACGTCACGCTAGCCAGCCTTACAGCTTTTTTAAATAAAGTTACTAAGTTATTAATACCGCTTGTAGCTGTTTCATTATTACTTGGGATTATATTTGGCACTTCTACACCATTTGTTGGTGATGTTTATAAGAATGTTTCAGAGATATTAAACATGTTAGGCGAGGATGCTCTACTTGCTTTAGTTTCTTTGATAATTATTCTTGCTTTCTTAAAAAAAGACTAAGTTAAAACTGTATTGACATAACCTGAAAAAGGATTCCCTTTTTCATTTTCTTATAAAATATTTAATTCTTTGATTGGTGGCTATGGGTGGAATTGAACCACCGACCCCAGCGTTATGAGTGCTGTGCTCTAACCATCTGAGCTACATAGCCAAGTGTGGAAATGATAAAGAACTCCAATTAGAAGTCAAACATTAAATTTAAAGTGAATTACGTCACCATCCTCTACTAAGTAGTCCTTCCCCTCAAGTCTTAATTTTCCATCTTTTTTTGCACCTGACTCACCATTACACTTTATAAAATCATCATATGAAATAACTTCTGCCTTAATAAAGCCTCTTTCAAAGTCTGTATGAATTACACCTGCTGCTTGAGGTGCTAGCGAATTTTGATGAATGGTCCATGCTCTTGATTCTTGAGGCCCTGATGTAAAGTAGGTCTCTAAATTAAGCAATTTATAACCTGAGAGAATAATTTTATTTAATACAGGTTCATCCATACCAAGAAGCTCTAAATATTCAGATTGCTCTTCTTCTTCTAGATTTGCTAGCTCATGCTCGACTTTAATTACAGCTGGAATAACATTAATACTATTTTGCTTTGCGTAGCCCATAAGTTCATCAAGTTTATTTTTAGATTCATTGTCTGAGAGGTTTGCAATTAATAGCATTGGTTTTGTGGAAAGTAAGTTCAAACTTTGTATGAAGTCCAATGCCTCTTCTTCAAACGAATCAAGTTTAGGTAAGTTTCCATTTTCCATTAATTCTTTTAGAGATTGAATAATTCCTTGATCTTTTTTAGCTTGAGCATTACCAGAGCGTATAAGTTTCTCTAGCTTAAGACTCCTTTTTTCCAAGACCTCTAAGTCAGCAAAGATTAACTCTAAATTAATTGTTTCTAGATCTTTCAGCGGGTTCACGTTTCCATCGACATGAATAACATTCTCATCATCAAAGCACCTAACCACATGCAGCAGGGCATTCATTTCTCTAATATTAGATAGAAATGCATTTCCTAAGCCCTCACCTTTGGATGCGCCTTTAACTAGTCCAGCAATATCAACAAAGCTCATTGTTGTTGGAATAACCTTTTCAGATTTTGTTATGTTATTAATGCTTTCAAGTCTTTTATCTGGAACATTAACTATCCCCAGATTTGGCTCTATTGTACAAAATGGAAAGTTTTCAGCAGGAATTGATGACTTGGTAATAGCATTAAAAAGGGTAGATTTACCTACATTAGGCAATCCCAAGATACCGCATTTAAACCCCATAATTACCCTGAATGAAGTTGGAGCTGAGCTTGTTCGATCTTATTCTCACCAAGAAGCTCAATAATATGATTAAACTTAAAATAACTTTCTAGCAAACTATCTTTTTCGCTTGATTTAAATCTTCCTAACACCCAATTTGTAACATCGATTTTATTGCCAGGATGACCTATTCCTACTCTCAGCCTAATAAAAGACTTGCCAGACAAGTTGATTATACTTCTGAGACCATTATGCCCTCCATGCCCTCCATCTACCTTAATTCTCATTGTCCCTATTTCTAAATCTAGATCATCATGAATAACAATAATCTGACCGAGTTCTAAATTAGTATTTTTAATTATTTTATTGATCGATTTCCCAGATTCATTCACGTATAAATCGGGATAGCCCCACAGAATCTTTTCATCTTTGGATAGGCCAGTAGTAGAATCTATTTTTTTCTTAGATTGAAGATCTAATTTTAACTCTTGAGCTATATTTATAACCCAATCTTTTCCAATATTATGTCTAGTACCGTTGTATTTTAGACCTGGGTTACCCAAGCCAAGAATACATATATTAGGCACAGATTTTATGAACCTTAGTCAGTAGGCTCAGCATCCCCAGATGTTTCTTCTGCAGAGTCTGTTTGATCTTCAGAGGTTTCTTCGCCATCAACAGTTTCACCTTCTTCACCCTCAGGTAAGATTTCTGGTTCTTCTTCTTCTGCTCTAGGAGGATTCACTGAAACAATCATTTGATCATTTTCAGCATCAAATCCAGGTATTTCAGCTCCTTCTGGGAGTGCGAGCTCTGAGAGTCGAACTGCGTCATTGAGCATTAAATTGGTAATATCAATCTCTATCGCTTTGGGAATATTACCTGCTAAACAGGCAATCTCTATTTCAGATATTGCTTTTGCTATAACTCCACCATCGGTTTTAACACCTTCACAATCTTCCTCTCCAATAAATCTGAAGGGTACTATAACCTTAAGTTTTGTTTTTCTTGATACTCGTTGGAAATCAGCATGCAGAAATTTTCCTTTAACAGGCTCTCTCTGTAGCTCCTTTAATACAACTTTTTCCTCTTGGCCTTCGAGTAAGATTTTTAGAACCTGAGTATAAAAAAGCTCATTCTCAGAGGCTTTTGTTAGCTCGTTAAGTTTTACTTTGATGTTTTTTGACTCTTCTTCATTGCCATAAATAATCGCAGGGACCATAGAGTCTTCGCGCCTAATTTCTCGAGTTTTATTTGTACCAGTTCTAACTCTTAGATCTGCATTTAATATAATTTCATTTGACATATTTTGTACCTTCTAGCTTCTTACAAAAAAAGAGCGCTTAGAGACTCTTCATTGTTTAATCTTCTGATGCACTCCGCAATAGTTGGGGCAAGAGAAATGACGCGTATTTTACTGCATTTTTCTGCTTCTGTGGACAATGAAATGGAATTGGTTACAACTAATTCGTCTATTGAAGAATTTGAGATTCTTTCAATGGCAGGTCCAGATAGAACTGGATGAGTGATATATGCCTTTACTTTCGCTGCCCCAGCATCTTTTAATGCTGTTGCTGCATTGCATAATGTCCCGGCCGTATCAATTATGTCATCAGGAACAATGCAGCTTTTCCCTTCCACATCTCCAATAATATTCATTACTTCTGACTCGTTTGCAGTCGCTCTTCTTTTGTCAATAATTGCAAGGTCAGACTCACCTAAAAATTTTGCTAACGCTCTGGCTCTCACAACTCCACCTGCGTCAGGGGACACAACTAATATTTGCTCATCTTTCGATGTCTTAGACTTAATATCATCATGCATAATTTTTGTTGCATACACATTATCTGCAGGCATATCGAAGAAACCTTGAATAGATTCGGAGTGGAGATCTACAGTTAAGACCCTATCAACCCCTACAGTATTCATCATATCCGCTATAACCTTTGCACTAATTGGAACTCTAGCAGACCGCACCCTTCGATCTTGACGGGCATAACCATAATAAGGAAGGATCGCAGTGATTCGAGATGCAGATGACCGTTTGAGAGCATCTGTAATTAGCATTAATTCCATTAAATTTGAATTTGTGGGCGCGCAAGTAGATTGAATAACAAATGCTTCATGACCTCTTACGTTCTCAAGTATTTCAACTTTTATTTCACCATCTGAGAATTTCCCCAAATCAATATTCCCAAGTTTGAGCCCAAGAATTTTTGCAATTTCATTTGAAAGAGCAATAGAGGCCGATCCTGAAAAAATTCCTACTGTTGGTTTATTAATCATTTTTCTAATTATTGGCTGGGGTGGCTGGATTCGAACCAGCGCATGACGGGATCAAAACCCGTTGCCTTACCGCTTGGCTACACCCCATTATTTTAAGTAAGTTAATAATGGTGAACATTGTAATGGTTCGCAAAAAGAGTGTCTCCATTTAGTTGGAATTTTTTTGAAAGTTTTTTCAATCTCTTTTAGCTTTTTATATGCATAAAATATTGTTGAACCAGTTCCAGAAAGCCTGGGATAGCTACTATTAACGGATTCTTTAAAAAGAAATTGCACCTCATGATTATTTTTAAGAAATAATGGTAAAAAAGAATTTTTTTCTTTATCCAAGATTGACCGTTGGCTTACATCGCTTAATTCATCCCATTGTAAAAACATGTCTTTTGTTGATGAATGAATATTGGGGTGTAGAAGTAAGTATTTTTCTTGAGAGGCTATTTTATTTTCAGTAAATTTCTCACCAATTCCAAATGCCTGCGCATTTTTTCCATATATAAAAAAGGGAACATCAGCACCAAGATTTTGACCAATACTCATAAGCTCTGAAGAGGAGACTTGCAGATCAAATAACTTATTTAGGCCTATCAGTGCTCCAGCAGCATTTGAACTCCCTCCACCGAGACCACCTCCCATAGGTATTTTTTTATCAATATCTACATCGCAGCAAAGATCTCTTTGCGCATGATTTGATAATGCTGTGATGGCCTTAAAAACTATATTTTTTTCTCCCTCTATAGAGTTACCAGCATTTGTTTTAACCTGAATAGATTTCGTGTCATTTTTTTTAATCTGCATTTCATCATACAAATCAATTAATTGAAATTGTGTTTGAATTTCATGCATGCCATCTGCTCTTTTACCAAGTACTTTAAGATCTAAGTTTAGTTTCGCAGGGCACAAAAAATTAATTTCATTCATTTTTTAGCATACCTTTTAAATAATACAATTCTTTAACTTCTGTTGAGATTGAAATCAAACCATTATCGTCAATTGAGCACTTGAAAATAACCTCGTCATTAGTAATTATATTCTGTTTATTTTTTATCCTCTTGTGGTCAAGGCATTCCTCAATAAAATTGAAATAATCCTCTGAAGAAATAATTTGAAATAACTCCCTGTATTCTTTTTGAACAGCAGGATAAACAGTGACCCCCCTTAATTTATTAATATTAATCTTTATTAGATTGCCTAATAAAGGTTTGCCAATCTGTATAATAATCTCATCAGGGAACAAGTTAATTTTGAAATTAAAATTAGAACTATCTTTGTTATGAGTAAAATTAAATTTACCAATAAAGCTTTTTTCTGGAACTGTTAATTGAGACAAAGATGCACATGAAGTTAAAAAAACTAGACAACATAGCGAGATAATTTTATTTATGGAATTACAGCTATTTGGCATAAATCATAAGACTACAAAGTTATCTGAAAGAGAGTTATTTATTATAAATGACTCCAATCAAGAAGACTTTAAAAAAATTATGCAAAATGAGTTCAACAATTCAATTGAATCTTTTTTTGCATTATCCACCTGCAATAGAACTGAGGTTTACTTTTATTCTGACTCATTGAATGCAGCTCGCGTTGCCAAAATAACTTTGGAGTTTTTGGGGTGTAGCCAACTCCTAAAAAACGATTTATATTTTTTTAAAGGCAGCGAGGCAATTGAGCATATGTGTTGTGTTGCCAGTGGTCTTGATTCCCAAGTTTTGGGTGAACAAGAGATTTTAGGACAGTTTAAAAAATCTATACAAGCATTTATTGATTTGGATGTTTTAAAGGGCCCATTTAAACGCTTGACTGATGAAATTATATCTATTGCTAAGGCTGCAAGGACTGAAACTCAAATTGGTTTTAATTCCTTATCTGTTTCTGGTTTATCACTTAAAATTGTTAGAGAGATCTTTGAAGATCCAACGCAGCAGAAACTTACAATTGTTGGGGCAGGGCAAATGGCTTTGAGCGTTATAGAGAACTTCTATGATAATGGCATTCAAAATATTCAAGCTATAAACAGGTCAAAGAAAATATTAGAAATTAATCCTTTATTAAGCATAGAAACTTCTCACCTATCTCAGCTTGGGGCTCTTATTCACAGTACAGATATTTTAGTAACATCGATTAGCTCTCCATTGCCAATTATTGGAAAAGGCTTGATTGAGCAAGCAATGAAAGAAAGAAAAAATAAACCAATGCTACTTATTGACCTTGGAGTTCCAAGAAATATTGAGGATCAGGTCAGAGATTTAGAGTATGCATACTTGTTTACAATAGAAGATATTGAGCTTGTTACACAAGAAAATTTAGAAGAACGTTCTGAGGAAGCAATAAAAGCTTTGAAACTTATCAAGCATAGAATTGAATTGTTAAATTTAGACCAGGCTGAGAAGAATAGCCGAAACAAAGCCTATACTCTGCTTCAAAATATTTCCAAACAACTAAATGATCAAAATATCACTGACCTACTAAACTCTGAGGACCCCCAAGCCTTATTGGAACAAATTCTTCAAAATCAGAATGATGAGCTACAATATTTATCAGCCTTAACCCCCCATGCAATCTTATCTATGATCAAGGAAATAAATAATGCTTGAAGAGTCTATTATTCTCAAATTAGATAGTTTGGCTTCAAGATCTATTGAGATTCATGAGGCGCTTGCTGCAGAGGGTGCGACAGATGACATGACAACCTTTACTCAGTTAAACAAAGAATATGCTGAAATAAAGCCAATAGTTGAATTATTTCAGTCATTGCAGCAAACAGAATCTGAATTGGTTGGAGCCAAAGAACTCCTAGATTCAGGCGATTCAGAGCTCATTGAGCTTGCAAAAAGTGATATCAGTGTCAGTGAAGAAAAAATCATAGAACTAGAGCAAGGTCTTAAGTTTATGCTCTTGCCTAAAGATGAAGCCGATGATGGAGCAGCTTACCTTGAGATAAGAGCGGGAGCAGGAGGTGATGAGGCAGCAATATTTGCAGCTGATTTATTTAGAATGTATTCCAGGCTTTCTGAGCGTCAAGGTTGGAAAGTAGAGGTTGTAAATACAAAAGCTTCAGAGCCAAGTGGTCTAAAAGAAGCTGTTGTTAAAATTAATGGCCAGGGAGTTTTTAAGTTTTTAAAATTTGAATCTGGCGTCCATCGTGTTCAGCGTGTTCCAGAAACAGAATCACAAGGCAGAATTCATACTTCCACAGTAACGGTTGCAATTCTTCCTGAGGTGGATGAAGTCCAGGATATAGAAATAGACAAGAGTGATCTGAGGGTCGATACCTATAGAGCATCTGGTGCAGGCGGACAACATGTTAACAAAACAGATTCAGCTGTCAGGCTGACGCACATTCCGTCTGGGGTAGTTGTAGAGTGCCAAGATGATAGATCTCAACATAAGAATAAAGCAAAAGCTATGGCACTATTGGTCGCAAAATTAAAGCAAAATGAAATTGATGAGCAGCAAAGTTCTATTGCGAGCGAGAGAAAAATACTAGTTGGAACAGGCGATCGAAGTGAAAAAATTAGGACCTATAATTTTCCACAAGGCCGAATTACTGATCATAGGATCAAGCTCACTCAGCACAATCTAGACCAAGTTATGGATGGTGATATGATTTCGATTTGCCAAGCTTTAATTACTGAAAATCAATTAGCTCAACTTTCAAATCTAGAAGAAACCTCATAATTGAACCAAAGCTTAAAATTTTATTTTTCTACAGTGCACTCACTTAGTTTTGAGAATAAATTTATAACCAGAGACTTTAATTTTTTTTTAAAAAATTTAGGAATCAATGATGCAATAATTGCTCTTAAAGATGATTTGATTCTCTCTNCCAACCAAAGTCTAAAAATAGAAAATTTTTTTGCCTCTTATCTTTCAGGAATTCCGATTGACTATATATTAAATGAATCATCCTTTTTAGGGTTTACATTTTATGTTGACCCTCGTGTGTTGATCCCAAGACCAGAAACTGAGCTAATTGTTGAATGGGTTTTGGAATCCTTCCCAGATAAACATTTTAATGTTGTAGAAGTTGGTACCGGTTCTGGATGTATCTCTCTTTCAGTAGGAATGCACCGTCCAAATTTTAAGATAATAGCTTCAGATATTTCTAATTCAGCTTTGGAGGTAGCAAAGATTAATCAAGCTAACCATCAAGTGGAAAACTTAACACTCGTTTGCTCAAATTGGCTGTCTTGTATTAAAGCTAACTCAATTGATTTATTGATATCTAACCCTCCATACTTAAAACCGAATGATAGCCACCTTAAGGATTTAACTCACGAACCTAGATTAGCTCTTATTTCCGAAAACGGGTCCAAAAGTTTTGTTGATATAGCGCAGCAGTCTAAAATTGCATTAAAGTCGGGTGGCAAGATCATCTTTGAACATGGGTATGAGCAAGCCTTGGATGTTAGAAATATTTTAGCAGACTGCGGGTTTAAAAAGATTACCTGTAAACAGGACCATCAGAGTCTAGATAGATTCACTTATGCTGAGAAGTAATAATATAATTTTTTTTAGCAAGTTTTTGATTGCAGCGGATCATCAATCAAAATTAGAGATTTATCCTAGCTTGCTTATGATAAGATTTATTTTGTAAAAGGGGCGAAGATTCAGCCGCTTGATAAAAGAGACTTAGAATATAAGTTACAGAAAAGGGGATAGTTTAATGAACGGAAACATGATGAATTGGGATTTAAATATTTCTCAAGCAATTTCGCATGCTGAAAAATATAATTTTGATGGAAAGCTAATTTCAAGGGAGCTCGATGGTTCCATCAAATCAACCACTTATGGTGAGTCGATTAAGCGCTCCAAGAAACTTGCCAATGCTTTAAGCAAACAAGGAATTGTTCCTGGTGACAGAGTCGCCACCATCGCTTGGAATAACAGCCGTCATTTTGAAGCTTACTTTGGTGTTTCAGGAATGGGAGCTATCCTTCATACCCTGAACCCGAGATACTCACCAGCCCAGCTGGTATACATTCTTAACCATGCCGAAGACAGAATATTAATTATTGATCCAACATTTATTCCTTTGGTTGAAGGTGTGCAAGATCAGTTAAATACAATTGAATGTATTATTATCGCTGCTGCAAAAGATGCAATCCCGGAAAATAACTTAAACAATGCATTTAGTTATGAGGATTTAATCCATGGGGAGTCTGATCAATACGACTGGCCAGAATTAACTGAGGATACGGCTGCCTCTTTATGCTATACCTCGGGCACAACAGGAAATCCTAAGGGCGTTCTTTATTCTCATCGATCAACAATACTTCATGCAACATCTATTGCTGGCGCTCTAGGCTTTGATTCCTCAAGTGCAGTTTTGCCTGTAGTACCAATGTTTCATGTAAATGCATGGGGCGTTCCATATGCAGCGTTAATCAATGGATTCACACTAGTGCTTCCTGGTCATGCTTTAGACGGAGAGTCGCTTTATGAGTTGGTGCAAAAAGAATCTGTAGATTCTCTGATGGGCGTCCCAACAGTATGGCTAGGATTACTTCAATACTTGGAAACCAAGAGTCTTAAGCTAGATTCTGTTCATCAGGTATTGGTAGGAGGCTCTGCTGCGCCATATGCAATGATCAAAGCTTTTGATGAGCAGCATGATGCATTTCTTACCCATGGATGGGGCATGACAGAGATGAGTCCATTAGGCACGATTAATGCACCCACTAAAAAAACATTGAGCTTGCCAAACGAGGAAAGATATCAACTCCAAACCAAACAGGGCTACCCTTTATTTGGAGTAGAAATTAAGACTGTGAATGATGACAATATAGAGTTACCTAGAGATGGCGAGTCAAGTGGCGCTCTTAAAGTTAAAGGTCCGTGGATAATGCATACTTACTATAAGGCGGATGGGTCTGCGGTAGACGAAGAGGGGTGGTTTGATACTGGAGATGTCGCAACGATCCACCCAGATGGATGCATGCAGATTGTAGATAGAGCCAAGGATGTAATTAAAACTGGAGGAGAGTGGATCAGTTCAATTGATCTGGAGAATGCAGTCTTAACTCATGAAAATGTTCTCGAGGCCTGCGTTGTAGGTGTTCCGCATCCAAAGTGGGATGAGCGGCCTCTATTATTTCTCATTACCAAAGATGGAAATGAGATAGACAAGCAAGAAATCAATGATTTTTTATCAGAAAAAGTTATGAAGTGGTGGCTTCCTGATGATATTATTTTCGTCAAAGAGCTACCTCATGGCGCAACAGGAAAATTATTGAAAGTCGAGCTTAGGGAAGAATATAAAGAACATTTAATGGAGAAATAGTATGTTACACATTGTAAAACCAGGTGAAGTTGACTCTGTCATAGGTAAGGATTTAGGTGCTTCTGATTGGATGGTTATTAATCAAGAAAGGATTGATAAATTTGCTGATGCAACTATGGATCATCAATTTATTCATGTCGATCCAAAACAGGCTGAACCTATTTTTGGCTCAACAATTGCTCATGGATTTCTTTCACTATCTCTTGTCGCTGGCATCTCTTTTGAGCAAGAAATTGGTATGGTGCTTGAGGGAACAAAAATGGGCTTGAACTATGGCCTAGATAAGGTCCGTTTTTTAAGCCCTGTTCCAGTAAATTCAGAAGTTCGAATCCATACAAAATGCATTGATGTGACAGAAAAAAATCCAGGACAGTTTTTAGTTAAAAATGAAGTAACTATGGAAATTAAAGGTGTAGATAAACCAGCATATATTGCTGAGACTCTGAGCTTATTTATTACTTAAATTTCTTTTAACACATCAAAAGTATCAAAATAAAATTTAAAAGATTGATAGAACTCTAATTTATCTACATTAAAGTCTTCTAAATTATATATAACCTGTCCGTGCTTACCTCTTTGGTTTGAATTCATATATTCTCTTATTTCATTATTTGCGAGATTGTTAAAACTAAGAGAATTTTTTGAGTAGATTTTCTTAATGCTATTGAGATTATCTTTTATTAGGTCATCAAAAAAGATATCAATTTTTTGATCTGAAGGAATTAATTTATAGTCATTTGTAAATTTCTCTAAGAGTATTTGAATTCTATTTTGCCAATAATTAAAATTATTTTTTGGTTCTACTGTATACCTCCGAACCCTATCCCCATATGAAAGCATTGTTGCAGTTGATAATACTACTGATAATGGATCTCTATAAGTAATTACAAAAGTTGCATCTGGAAAAGTTTTTAGTAGAGCGGGTATTTGTTCGAGATGTTGAGGTGATTTTAGTACCCACTTTTTAGGCCCTTTGATGAATTGCATAGCCTTCAAGATATCCTTAAGATATTTATAATGATTAATTTGATCATGATTTAGGTAATAGTCTCTCCATTCTGGAACATATGCCAGCCACTCAGGAAGATAAGTTGAAAAATCCATTGCTTGAAGTTCAATCTCCTCATGAATATGATTTGGGTGCATATCATGCATTGACTTAAGCAAAGGCATAGTTTCGAGAAAATTTTTATACTCTTCAAAAGCTACCTCTTGTCTTGAATCTATATCATTATTTAAATCTAATAATTTTTCTTGAAATGGTCTTAGACTTTGCCAATATGGGATAGATTTTAATCTAGAATCAGATGCTATAAGGTTAAGAAGATGTGTGGTGCCAGATCTGGGTAGCCCTATTATGATAATAGGTTTAGAGATAACTTCATCATTATATTCAGGAAAATTTTTCTTAAATTTTTCAAATTTTAGCCTATTCTCTGCATATCTTATTTGATCATTAAATATACCGAGCTTTCCTATTCCTGCTAACCCCTCATCATTTGAAACTGACTGCATCAAAATATCTAATCTAGAAATGAAACCTTCATCTCCAAAGTCTTGAAGTCTCGAATTCTTATATGCTTCATTGATTATAGCCTCAGAGGTTAGCTCTAATTTAAGCGTCTCGCCATAATCTTTTGCAACCTGCTGGAATTCAGTTAGTATCGGATTTGCTAAATCATCAATTTTAATTTTATTTGACATTTTTAGCTAGAAATCGAATATCCCCCATCAACCCTGATAGTTTCACCAGTTATGTATCTAGCCGAAGAAGATGTCAGGAATAACACAGCATTAGCTATGTCAGCAGGGTCACCAAATTCTTTTAATGCAATTCTATTTAATATATCTTTAGAAAATTCCTCTGAATTGATGATTGGTTCTATCATTCGCGTTTTTATATATCCTGCAGCTACTGCATTAACACGAATTGATTGTTCAGCCCATTTCATTGATAAAGTTTTTATAAGCTGAACCAAACCTCCTTTACCGGCTCCATAACCAGGAACAATTGGCATACCAAAAAAAGATGTCATTGAAGCTATACCAATAATAGATGCTCCTCCTTGAAAATTAGACTTTATTAAACTAGGTTGAAGTACACTGGATAATCTATAAAAGCTGTTTAGGTGAATGTATACAGCTCTATCAAAGATATTAGGATCATCCTCACTTTTTCCGTCTGGAAAACTTAAGCCACCATTATTAATAAGAATATCTAATTTTTTTATAGATTTTTTAATATCATCAATATTTTCTTTATCTTCTAGATTTAATTTAATGTAAGAGAGCTCTTTTGGAATATCTTGATAATCCTCTTTAGATGATTTTGTTCCTGTAATTGTTACGTTTGCTCCTGAGGCTAAATAAGCCTCTGCAATAGCTTTACCAATGCCACTTGTTCCGCCTGTAACAAGAATATCCGTATTAGAATAATCAAAAGAGATGTTGCTCATGGATAAATATAATAACATGTGAATATGAAATCTTTGCTTATCAATAAGAGGCCTGGCTCCTTAGATATAAAACCTGCAAACCAGACAAAACCATTTCAAATAAATGATTTTATTTATTTATCTGAAGGCGCTAGCAATAGCTATTTGATAGAAACATCAGAAGGGAATATTTTAATTAATACAGGATTAGGCGTAGAAGCTCCAATTCATAAATATTGTTTTGATCAAGTAAATGATAAAAAAATTAAATATATTATTTACACACAAGGTCATGTGGATCATGTCGGTGGGTCAGGGTTTTTTAAAGAATATAATCCTGACGCAACTCTAATTGCACAAGAGAATATTATTGAGCATCAATCCTTTGATTCATTAACCCAAGGTGGAAGAGTATTAAATGCCTATAAGTTTTTTGGTGAAATGATTGATCTTATGAATGGTGCTATAGCTAGATCAGAGAAGATGGGCTTTAAAGATATTCAATCTGTTGCTGAACCGGATATATTGTTCAAAGATGAATATCAATTTTCTATAGGGGGGCTTGATTTAGAACTATATTCAGTTCCAGGTGGAGAAACCCTAGATGCTCTTTTGCTTTATCTACCCCAATATAAAATTCTTTTTTCTGGAAATGCATTTGGACCTTTGTTTCCACATATTCCAAATTTTTGCACTATACGAGGAGACAGGATTAGATTTGCAATTCCATATCTAGATATGTGCAAAAAAGTTTTAGAGCTTAATCCAGAGTTATTAATTACAGGCCACTTTAAACCGATTGAGGGACAAAAATTAATACGCAAAGAGGTAAAAAATCTTCATGATGCAGTGGAATATATACATACTAAAACAGTAGAAGGTATTAATAGTGGAAAAGACATGTATGAATTAATGCAAGAGATAGTTTTACCAGAGGAATTATCGGCAGGAGAGGGATATGGGACAGTTCAATGGGCTATTCGTTCAATTTATGAGGGTTACACAGGTTGGTTTAGGCATAGTTCAACAACGGAACTATATCCTTACTCCCCCAAAACTATTTTCCCTGAATTAAATGATTTAATTGAAGAAGAAAAAGCGCTTAAAAAAATAAAAGACCTAATAAAAAAGAATGAATATTTCAAAGCTATCCACCTATCTGAAATTATTATTTCAGCAGATAANAATGAAAAAGCATTAAAAATGTATTTAAAAATTCATAAAATTTTACTTAAAGAAGCAGAAAAAAATTCAAATCGCTGGATAATTAAGTGGTTAGAATGTGAAATAGAAGAAACAAAAAATAAATTAAATGAATAAAAAAACCCATCAACTTAATATTCAAGGCCCTGATACATTGTCTCTTGATTTAGTTGAGTATCCTTCTTTGGGGTCAAAGGACTTAATTGTTGGTATCAAGTTCTGCGGTATTTGCGGCACTGATTTAAGTTACCTGTCATCAGGTGGATTAATTGGCCCTCAAAATGAGCCAATGCCACTTGGACATGAGATGTCAGGAATAGTTATTGAAATTGGGTCTGATATAAAAGATATTAATGTTAATGATAGAGTGGCTATCAATCCTATGGGAAATAATAATAGTATAGGCAATGGCGGGTCCGAAGGAGGCATGACAAATTTCCTACTAGTAAAAAATGCTGTTTTAAATGAAAGTATTTTTAAATTACCAGATGATATGTCTTTCGAAATAGGTGCATTGATAGAGCCTTTTGCAGTTGCTCTGAGAACAATTAATCGCTCAAATTTAAATATAGATTCAAAAGTAGCTGTTTGTGGTTTGGGCTGCATTGGATTTTCTGTAGTTACATTATTAAGTTATTTTGGATATAAAAATATAATCGCAGTAGACCTTCATAACTTAAGAGTCATAAATGCAAATGGTTTAAATGCAGTAAAAGCATATGACGATTGGGTGAGTTTTGCTGATGCATTAAAAGAATTTCATGGTGAAGAGGAGGTATTTGGTGTCCCGGTTTCAAATACAGATGTGTTTATTGATTGCACTGGAAATCATAAATTGATTAGCGATATTATTAATTTTTCAAAAAAACATACAAGGATTGTGATTACTGGCTTGCATCAGGAACAAGCTTTAATAGACTTTAGATCAGTTTTGATGCGTGAGCTAGAAATTACATGCTCTATGGCCTATTCAAATAAGGAGTTTCTTGAATCTTTAAAGATATTATCAAAAGATATGATCGATCAAACTAAATTTATAAGTCATAAGTGTAAAATCCAAGACCACAAAAAAGCATTTGAGTTAGCAAAAGATGGGAATTTAGCGTCAAAGGTTATGATTGATTTATGCAATTAGTTTTCTCTAGANTTGGATATATAATTTGCATCACCTCGATCGTTGGCGCATCTATTTTTTTGATTGAATTTGCATCATATAGTGAATTACAGGTCTTATTTTTTGCTGCTTTAGGCTCAATTTTTTTTACAGTATTGGGCGAGTTCTTTATACCTTTATTTAAGGATTGGAAGCCCAATTTTAAGGAAAATTTTTTTCCAGATGCCTCTCTTTTCGTTGTAAATTATATTTTATTACAAAGTCAATTATTGCAAATTTTTATTGCCTCAATTGCAATCAGCTTTTCTGGAGGAGGTTTTAATCTATGGCCTTCAGATTCAAATATTGTTTTTCAATTGGTTCTTGCGTTAGTAATTTCAGAATTTGGGCTTTACTGGTTCCACAGAGGCTGTCATGAAATACCTTTTTTATGGCGATTTCATAAAATTCATCATAACCCTGAAAGACTTTACTGGTTTAATGCAACAAGATTTCATTATCTAGATGTTACATTGCTCCAAGTTAGCGGAGCTTTACCTTTATTGCTTTTAGGGGCTGAAGGTAAAATTATTGCTTTAGTAACTATTTTTAGTACTGTTCATGGATACTGGCAACACATTAATGCCGAGCAAGATCAAGGACTTCTTAATTATTTTTTTTCTGGGCCAGAACTGCATAGGTGGCATCATAATCTCAATCCAGACATAGCAAATCATAATTATGGAAATAATCTTATTGTTTGGGATCATATTTTTAAGACTTTTTATTGGCCAAAAGATAATAAAGAGCAACTAAAAAATATTGGTGTTCAAGGAGACACCTCAAATAATGTTATATCTATGACTTTTGATCCTTTTAAACGGTAGGCTATTTCTTTAATTTTTCTTTTAAGATTGTATTTACAGCCGTTGGGTTAGCTTTGCCTTGAGTTAATTTCATGACTTGCCCAACAAAAAAGCCAAAGAGTTTATCTTTTCCCTCAAGATAGGCTTTAACTTGTGGTGAATTATCTTTGATAACAGTATCAATAATTTCTTCAATAGCCCCATCATCAGAGATTTGTTTCAAACCCTGAGATTCGATGATTTCATCTGGCGAAGTTCCATTGATACACATTTCCTCAAATATAGTTTTGCCAATTTTCCCTGAAATAGTCTGATCATCAATTCGATTAATTAACATTGCTACATTATCTACATTTAACTTTGATTCATTTATTTCTATGAGTTCTTTATTTAGAAATGCACTTACTTCTCCTATTAACCAATTTGATAACAGAGTATAGTTTTTCGTTTGTTTTGCAGCGGATTCAAAAAAATCAGCCATCGATTTAGAAGACGCAATAATTTGAGCATCATAAGCTGATAATTTAAACTGTTTTTGATAGCGAATTTCTTTTTCATTTGGCAGTTCCGGAAATTCATCTTTAATTTTTTGCATTTCTTCATCGGAAATAACAACTGGCAAAAGGTCAGGTTCTGGAAAATATCTGTAGTCATTTGCAAATTCCTTTGATCTCATTGGCCTAGTTTCATCTTTTACGCTATCGTAAAGTCGTGTTTCTTGGGTAACCTTTTCTCCACTTTCGAGAACCTTAATTTGTCTTTTAATTTCAAAATTAATCGCTTTTTCAACAAATTTAAAAGAATTAATATTTTTAATTTCTGTTCTTGTACCAAGTTCTTTGTCACCATTTTTCCTGATGGATACATTTGCATCGCATCTAAGTGAGCCTTGAGCCATATTTCCATCAGAAACATCTAAATAGGTAACCAATTGATGCATTGCTTTCATATATGCAACTGCTTCTTTAGCATTTGAAATTTCTGGCTCAGATACAATTTCGAGGAGGGGAGTTCCAGCTCGATTTAAATCAATTGCTGAATAGCCATCAAATTCATCATGAATAGATTTTCCAGCATCTTCCTCTAGGTGAGCTCTGGTAATATTAACTGTTTTAATTCCATCCCCTGCTTCAATATCAATGGTTCCCCCAAGTACAATCGGTAGGTCCATTTGAGTTATCTGGTAGCCCTTTGGGAGATCTGCATAAAAATAATTTTTTCGATCAAATATAGAAGTCTGATTAATTTGAGCGCCAACTGCCATCCCAAACCTAATGGCTTTATAAAATGCTTCTTTGTTCACTGATGGCAAGACGCCAGGAAGACCGCAATCAATTAAATTCACATTAGTATTTGGACTTTTTCCAAATGTTGTGGAGGCCCTAGAAAATAACTTAGTTTTTGTTGATAGCTGAACGTGAGTTTCTAGCCCAATAACTGTTTCCCAGGTCATTAGAAATCCTCCATGCTGGGTTTTGCAAGATGAAATTCTGAATTCTGTTGAAATATATGGGCAGCATTTAAAATCTTATCTTCTTGAAGAAAGTTACCAATTAACTGCAACCCTGAAGGAAGTGAGTGCACCATTCCATGGGGAATAGATATTGCTGGCAGACCAGCTAAATTGGAAGAAATAGTAAAGAGATCTTCCAAATAGAGTTCAATAGGGTTTTGAGCGCCCTTGCTTCCAAATGCAAAAGCAGTATTGGGTGACGTAGGCGTCATCATTAAATCTACAGAATTAAAAGCTTCTTCAAAATCATTTTTGATTAACCTTCTTACTTGTTGAGCTTTTTTATAGTAGGCATCATAGTAGCCAGCTGATAAAGCATATGTCCCTATTAAGATTCTTCGCTTAACCTCCTCTCCAAAGCCCTCGCTTCTAGATTTAATATATAAGTCATTTAAGTCCTCTGTATTATCAGCTCTATGCCCAAACCTAACGCCATCAAATCTAGATAAATTTGATGAGCACTCTGCCGGAGCTATAGAATAATAAGTTGGAACTGATGCAGAGATATTTGGAAGAGAGATTTCTATAAACTCTGCACCAAGCTTTTCGTATAGATTTTTTGATTCTTCGAATCGAGCTTGAACTTCACTATCGAGATCTCCTAAATCAAATTCTTTAATAATACCTATTTTTAGTCCTTTAACTGGCTGATTGATAGAGGCAAGAAAATCAGGGGNTTCAACATCCAGCGATGTGGTATCTTTTAAATCATGACCTGACATAGCATTTAATAATATTGCACAATCTTCCGCTGTTCTTGCTAACGGGCCTGCTTGATCTAGGCTAGAGGCAAAAGCTATCATTCCCCATCGAGATACCCTTCCATATGTTGGTTTGAGACCAGTAATCCCGCAATGTGCAGCTGGTTGGCGAATTGAGCCACCAGTGTCTGTGCCTGTGGCTGCTGAAACTATTCCTGCTGCAACTGCAGCTGCAGAACCTCCTGAACTTCCGCCGGGAACATAGCCTTTTCTCCAAGGGTTATGAACATTGCCAAAGTAACTAGTCTCATTTGAAGACCCCATTGCAAATTCATCCATATTTGTCTTACCAACAATAATCGATCCAGCTTCTTCAAGTTTTTGAACAGCAGTTGCAGTATAGGGAGGGATAAAATTGGAGAGAATTTTTGAAGAACAGGTTGTTCGCAAGCCTTCCGTGCAAAATAAATCTTTTTGCGCCATTGGAATTCCAGATAATTGGGAATGGCTGCTATCCGCCTGATCAATGCTGTGAGCTTTTTTGATGCCCCCATCTTCGTTCATTGTCACAAAGCAATTTAAATCTTGATATTGCTTAGCAAGTCTAAAAGTCTCCTGAATTAACTCAGAGGAAGAGATTGATTTGTGATCAAGCATTTCTCTTAGCTGCTTGATAGATTTAAATTGAATGCTCACTCCACAACCCTGGGCACAAGAAAATAATCTTNATTTGAAGCAGCGGCATTTTTAAGAAATTTTTCTTTTTGATTATCAGAAGCTTCAATATCNTCATGCTTTAATGCTGTTTTTTCTAAAGGGCTATAAAGGGGCTCAACCTCAGATGTATCTATTGCTTGCAACCCCCCAATCAATTNAATAATAGTTTCTAGGTCATTTTCTATTTTTTCAGATTTTTCTTTATCTATTTCTAGCCTTGCTAGGTAGCAAATAGTTCTGACTGTTTCTTGGTCCATATGATATTATTTATTTCTGATGCGCAATATTAAACTAAAAGCATCTTAAAATGAATTTACAAGGAATATCATAGTGGATTTCAATCTATTTAAAACTGTTCGAGGCCTATTTTCTAATGATTTATCAATAGATCTTGGAACTGCGAATACGCTAATTTATACCAAAGATATTGGAATCGTTCTCAATGAGCCATCTGTGGTTGCAATTCGAGAAAGCAGAGGTCAAAAAACAGTTGTTGCAGTCGGNCATGAGGCAAAAAAAATGCTTGGAAGAACCCCAGGCAATATTAAAGCTATTCGACCTCTTTCAGAGGGCGTTATCGCCGATTTTCAAGTTACTGAGAAGATGTTGCAGCATTTTATTAGTAAAGTTCATGAACAAAGGTTTATAAAGCCTAGCCCCAGAGTGCTTGTTTGCGTCCCGTGTCGATCTACTCAAGTAGAAAGACGGGCAATCAGAGAGTCAGTTCTTGGAGCAGGCGCTAGAGACGTAAAGCTCATTGAAGAACCAATGGCAGCTGCTATAGGTGCCGGTCTTCCTGTGGAAGAGGCAAATGGAAACATGGTTGTAGATATTGGAGGGGGCACCTCTGAAATTGCTATTCTTTCTTTAAATGGAGTTGTCTACGCTGAATCTGTAAAAATTGGCGGTGATTTAATGGACAGCTCAATAACATCATGGGTTAGAAGGAACTATGGATGTGTGATTGGTGAGTCTACTGCAGAAAAGATCAAACACACTATTGGCTGCGCCTCACCAGATTCAGAAGATCTAGAAATGAATGTTACTGGGCGAAATCTAGCNGAAGGCATTCCAGAAACTTTTACTCTAAAAAGCTCTCAAATATATGAAGCCATGCGTGATCCTTTGTCTGGAATGGTGAGGGCTATAAGAAATGCATTAGAGTTATCTCCTCCCGAGCTGGCTGCTGATATTGCAGAGAGAGGTATTGTTCTAACAGGTGGCGGTGCTTTGATGAGAGATTTAGATAAGTTAATTTCTGCTTCAACAGGGATACCAGTAATTTGCGCAGAAGACCCGCTTACATGCGTTGCAAGAGGCGGAGGCAAGGCTCTTGAAATTATTGATAAATATAATATTGATTTACTTTCAACCGAATAATTAAATAGATATGGCGAGATCAACGCCTACATATACACCTGCACGAAACTATATTTTTGGAATTTTTCTATCCGCCGCTTTATTGTTCAGCGATATAAACTATGACTCTTTTTCTTTAGTTAAAAGTTCATTTAAAGCATCAACATTATATGTTCAAATGCTGTCAAATGCTTTGTTAGAGGCATTAGGCAATTCTGTTGAATTAGTTAATAGCAAGCAAATTCTTTTGGAGGAAAACAAAAACCTTCAAGATCAAATTCTAAAGCTTAAAACAAAAGATTTTTTAAAAAGAGAAGATCTCAATCAGAAAATTGATGTTATTAATTTGCATCAAGATCTAACAAAGCTTGTAAGCAATAATCAAATTCAGCTATTTAAAATAGCTTCTGTAGATCTAAAGAACTATTTATGCTGCTCAACTCATAGGCTATTTTTAAAAAACCCTGATCAATTAAAGATAGAACGCAATCAACCTGTTTTAGCTGGCAAATCTTTTATTGGACAAACAAGAAAGAGTAAGATTAATTTTATTGAGGTAATACTTCTCTCTGATACTTCCCATGTAATTCCCGTAAAGACAGATTTTTTTTATTGTGATGCTAGAGGTAATGGCAAGCCATTAAAAATATCTTGCTCAATNAATCCTGCTCATAGCGAATTCAAGCCTCAGATTGGAGATGCAATATTCACCTCTGGTCTAGGGGGTATTTTTATTCAGGATATTCAGGTTGGAGCAATCTCAGAAATCAAATCTATTTCCATGGATGAGATAGAGATCTCTATCAAACTAACAGCAGACCCACTTAAAGAAAATTTTTTCGGAATAATGAATAGCGAATTCAATGAGCTTTAGCAAACACTTAATCATATTGAGCTCAATTATCTTTGGTTTTTGGTTNGAAACTATTATTAATGAANTCTCTATCCCCTATTTTATTGAGATTAATCTAGGGTTTTTAATTTTTNCATACTGGGTATTCGCCTTACCAGAGCAGCTCAAAAGTATGGCAGCAATTGTATATGGGTTGTTTATTGATCTAATTTTCTCCGATGCGATTGGTTTCAATATGCTATTTTTTACCGGCACTTCTTATGTTATTCATCTTTATGTTTTGAGGTTTAGGATTTTTTCTTATTTCCAGCTTTCTATATTTTTTGCAGGTTCCTCAATATTTTATTTGGCTTCTAGGTATCTTCTGCTGTCTCCCATGAATTATTCATATTTTTTACTGCTTGCAAGTTTTTTTATAAATGCAATTTTATGGCTTGGTGTATATTTTATAATGCGCGCTTTCAGAAGGAATGTTTTTTAATTCATAAAAAATGAAAAGACTGGCTGTAAACTTTATTCTGGGCATCTGTCTTTTTAGCTGGTTTTTTTTAATTGCTTTAAACTCTATTTATTTTTTCCCCAAGAACGTTGTGCAAGCTGCAGATCGATACTTTCTGACTTCTCATTCTTTAGATTATAAAAATTTGACCAATACAGGAAATCTTCTAAATCCAATATTGCAGTTTGATGATTTAAGGGTGATTGAAGAGCAAGAGGTCTTGGTCAACGCTTCTAAACTGACACTGGGAATCAATCTCTTTCCTAGCATCTTCTTAAAAAAAATTATTTTAAGCAAGCTATCTATATCAGATGGCAAGATAAATTATAAAAGTTCTGACTCTGATAGAGGCTCAGTCATTAGGTTGGCTGTCGGTGAAAACCTCTCATTTTCATTTACAAATTTTCTATTTATTAGAGATGGTTCACCAATCAAAATTAATGGAAGTATTAATGGCTCACGATCTAAATCTTTAGCGGCTCAACTTAGTTTCTTGCATGAAAATAATTTGAGTACTATTGCTGTCAATTCAACAGATCATTCATACAGCTTTGCTGCAAACCTTCATGCATATAAATGGCTTGGTTTAATCCCTGGTATCTCATCATCCAGAATAAAGGACCTTAATCTTGGGCTTAATGCAGTCGGTTCAATTGGTTCTGATCAATCAATTATTCAGGGTTCACTTCGTTATGAGGGTTTGAACTTAGGCTCGCTAGCTATTAAGGGTAACCAAGGATCTTTTAAATTTCAGTCAATGAATCATTACGCAACATTAAAGCTTAATCAATTCATCAATCCATTCCTTGATGAGCAGTTTCCCATTCAGATCAACTTAAAACAAAAGTCTATTGTTGCGCCAAAAATATATATTACTAATGATGTTTTAGAGTTAAATAACTCTCAATTAAGTAATTTAGCCATAGAAAACCTATTTCTTTCTTTCAAAAAATCTTTCTTTCAATCCTCCGGATTGATTAAAGACCTTGATATAAGCAATATATATTTTAAAGAAATTCTTAATCTTACGGGTCGATTTTCTGGAACAGGCAACAGTTTTAGATTTCAAATTAATTCACCTAGTGCGTTTCTTGTAAACTATGATGGTCAAAATGTTCCTGCTGCTATTGTTGGTGATGGAAACTTCTCTGAGCTTGGTTTGGCTTTAAAAGCCAAGATTAAAAGCAATTCCTCATATGTTAATTTTAATTTAGGCATTCAGCCTTCTTCCCAGCATCCAATTTCAATCACCCTAAAGGGTCAGGATGTATCCCAGGAACTCATTCGCACCACATTTCCAGCGTCATTTTCTGGGGTAAATAATTTTATTAGCTCCAACATTATTCCCAGCAAGAAAAACACTCTTTATTTAAAATATCTCAGCCCTGGCAATGAAACAAAGCCCCAATTCAAGGCAAAAATTTTACTTCAAGAGTCTCAAGCAAAACTTAATACTGATTTGACTATAAATTTCCTAACTGCTTTAGTCGAGGTTGGGAAAGATAACCTATATGTTTATTCTCCTTCAGGAAATATTTCTAATTTGCCATCTAACTCTATATTCGGAGCTTTAAATTTTACTACTCAAAATTTGCAATTCTCTTCTTCGCATTCGTTAAGCTCAGAGATTCTCTCTGGTTCATCGGTAAATTTAGCAGAGACATTTAAATCTTTTAATGCCTATGCTGCGCATAAAGGGCAAATTAACCTTGCTTCCAAAAAATTAAATAATGCTATTTCAATTAAAACAGAGAAATTTAACCTTCTATTATTAAAAAATTTGGATATGAAGTTTGACCAGGGCAATATATTTATTGTTAACCTAGATTCACTTTTCGGATCTATGCCTGCAAACCTATTAAAAAAAGATATTTCTATTTCTTTGCATGGAAAGGACTTAATAAAAAAATATAGTTTAAATTTCTTTTCAAAGATTCAATTGGAGCTTGAGAATTATCTTCCACAATCAAGTTATTTNAATTTGGAAGGAAAGGAGTTTTTTGATCTCAATCTTAGTGTTGACCATAAATCTGAACCCGAGCTGAACATTTTTTCAAATCTTGAAAGGACCAGCATTGCTTCCCCACTCAATTTTTTAAAGAAAAAAGATTCTTTATCTATCCCTACAACAATCAAAGTTTATAACTTTTCNAACCCTTCAATCAAAGTTACAAATCAGATGGTTGACTTAGANATAAGAGGGATGGAGGAGCCACAGGGATATATTTCATTGGGAGGAGCTTTGCCAGCTAGACTAAGTCACTTTAAAAAAATTTCTGGGCTTAATTTTTATGTTAATGCACCTTCATTTAATACTAAAGAGCTGAACGCTATATCTTTTAAACCTAATGGCAATGGCTCTATAAGGATTAACAAGCTAGCTTTTGATATTGAAAGCGCAGAGATTTTTGATAATTTAATTTCCAATGTTTCTGGGTTATTTAGTTTTAAAAAATCAGAGATCAGTGGAGATATGACTGGCAAGAACCTCAATGCAAGATTTATTAGAGATAAAACTGGTTTTATGAAAATAACACTCAATAATTCAACTTTAAGAAATTTAAATCTTAATTTTGGAGGAGAATCAAAAATTAAGAGCAATATAAATTCAAGACTGGTTGTTAAAAACTCATTATTGGGCGGAGTAAAAATTAAGGATTTAGACGTATATTTTTTAAAAAATAATGATGTATTAACTTTAAATAATATTAGACTTCAATCAAATTTAATGTCCATAAGTCCAACGGCAGGATCAAACAATGCATATTTTTCTATGAATACCTCAAAACCTTTGTATAAGATTAAAGGAGATTTCTTGATTAAGGATTCTATGAAGATTCCATTTGTTAGAGACATTGCAGACTTTTCATATTTTAATGGAACTTTAAATCTGCAATGGAAAAATCTATCTACATTAAGCAATATTGAGGGAGAGACAAGCTTTATACTTAAGGACTTAACTGTGCAAAATAGTCTTTCTAATTCTTTGGCATTTAATTTGCTGGGAGTGCTAAACCTTAAAAATATTATAGGTAAAATTGCTAACTTGGATCTTTCCATTGATGAGTACACCTCCACAAAGCTAAGCAGGGTTGAGGCTAATATGCTATTTAATAAATCTAAGCTTAGGCTTACTGCCCCGTTGTTCGTTGAAACAAATACAGCGAAAATGAAATGGGTTGGTCAAATTAATAAAGATTATAAAAATTCTTTAAATGAGCTTGATTTAAATTTGGATCTGCGAATAAGAGTGGGAGAAAATTTACCTTGGTATGCTGCCATCCTGGGTGGATTGCCAGCAGTGGTTGGTTCAGCGGTCATTAATAAAGTATTTGAAGAGGATATTAATGATTTATCAAATTACCAGTATGAAATTCTTGGCACAATTAGTCAGCCTGAGTTGAGGCGTATCAAGTAAGAAAGAATGTTGCTAAACCAAGAAATGAAAAGAAACCAATAACGTCAGTGACTGTTGTAACAACAACACTTCCTGCAATGGCTGGGTCTTGATTAAACTTGTGGAGAATAATTGGTATAAAGATTCCAGCAATTGCGGAACATATCAAATTTGCAACCATGGCAACACAAATTAGTATTGAAATAATTATATTTTGAAACCAAAAATATGTGATTCCGCCCACAAGAACTGAGAGCAGAATCCCATTAACAATTGACACAGCCAACTCTCTTTTATAAAGCCATCTAAGATTTGATTGATTAATTTGCTGAAGGGTCAAACCTCTAATCATAATTGTTAGGGTTTGAGTTCCCGCTACTCCACCCATGCTTGCTACAATAGGCATTAATATTGCTAGGTAAACAATTTGATCAATTGTGGACTGAAAAAGACTTATCGTCATTGATGCAATGAAAGCAGTCATCAAATTAATAGAGAGCCACATAATCCTGCTTCTAGCTGCTCTTGCAGGGGCAGCAAAGGTATCTTCAGCTATTCCTGCCATGCCAAGAAAATTTTGATCGGCATCCTCCATGATGACATCAACAACGTCGTCAATTGTAATTCTTCCAATCAACCTTGAATCATGATCGACAACTGGAGCTGAGACCCAATCATTTTGTTCAAAGAGTCTTGAGACATCTTTATCATCCAAATCAGCAGACAGGGGCTGCGTCTCACTCTCCATTAATTCCCTTACATTTAATGCAGGGTCAGACACAATTATTGTTGAGATAGGCAATGATCCTAGGTACTTATTTTCTCTTGATACAACAAAAATTTTATCTGTATTTTGAGGCAATGCTCTTTGCGCTCTAAGATACCTCATTACGACTTCCAAATTATGCTTTGGCCTCACACTGATAATATCTGTATTCATTAACCCGCCAGCAGAATCCTCTGGATAGGTGAGGGCTTCTTCAATCCTTTGCCTATCTCTATTGGTCATTGCAGATAAAATATTTTCAGTTGTTCGATCTGGTAAGGTTTGAAGGATATCTACAATTTCATCAAGCTCAAGATCGCCGATAATGGTTATTAGTTCCTCGGGAGAAATTTCTGCAATCAGCTCTTGCTGAATCTCATCATTTAATTCAGCAATGATTTCACCCTCATCATGGGTATCTATTAGTGACCAGAGAAATTTTCTTTCTTTTGGTGGCAGTGATTCAATGCTATGCGCAACCTCAGAAGGGTGCATTCCCGAAAGCATCCTTTTGATTTGATTGATGGATGGTTCAGCACTTTTTTCTTGAACTTTCTTGAGAAGCTCATCAGAAGAGAAATGATGCGGAGTTAAATTATTCATAACTATGTGATTCTAACTCACCAGATTAAAAATTATCTATTTCTTGAACTTGGTATATTAACCCTNATTCTATATTTAGAAATAGTTCTTCGAGCTAGATTAAAGCCTCTTTTGTTAAGCATGTCAGAGATTTTTTGATCACTTAGCGTTTGTGATTCGCTCTCTACAATCCCTTTAATTTCTTCCATAAGTTGTGCCGGGGTTACTTTTCTAGTTTTTGAGACAGAGCTTATAAGTAATGATTTCATTGAAATTGCTCCCTTAGGAGTCTGTATATATTTTGATCTTAAAATTCTAGACACAGTAGATGCACTAATTTTCAAATTTTTAGCTAACTCTATATTGGTGAGTGGCTTTAATTCAGCAGAAACATTCAATAAAAAATCAGCTTGGATTTGGCATATTAAAGAACCAACACTGTGAACTGTTTCGTTTCTTTTATTAATAGCTCTTATTAACCACTTAGCATCAGAAATTTTTTCTTTGAGTGTATTATTTGCTTTATTTTTTTTATCTTTTGTAAGTTTTGCAAGGTCTTCATCCAAAGCAATGTTAGGAAAATTATCTTCTCTAAATTGCACATCAAGTCTTGAATCGTTGATTGGGAGCACCTCAAGATCAGGCTGAATTAGCTCAGTTGGCTGAAACTCAAAACCAGGGGATAAATTACATTTTTTAATTTTACTTAGTATTTGCTCAATAGAAATCTCAGAATGCTCTTCAATTAAGCTATTTTTTGCATCATCAAAATTTAAGTACTTTGGATTAAACAATATCTCCTTTGCAATGCTCAACTCAGTTGGCGACAACGATTTTCTTTTTAGTTGGAGATATATTGTTTCTTTAAAATTCGTGGCACCAATACCTGCAGGCTCCATGATTTGGATTACTTCAAATAAAACAAACTTTATTTGCTCTTGAGAAAATTCATTTTGTAAAAGGTCTTGGATTTCTTCAATCTCTAGCTCAAGCAATCCATTGTCTTCTATAGATTGAATTAATGCTAAAGCAATTTTTTTATCATGGTTTCTTATCTTCAACTCATGTAACTGAGATTCCAAATGACTCTGCAAAGTTGTTGCTTGGGATAGATTTTCAATAATATCTGCATTATTAAAACTAGCATTGGAAAAATTTTCTTGAGTTTTTTTTAAAAAAGGATTCTCATCAATCTCACTGTTAATCCGATTGATAATCTCCAATCTAGAGAGTTGGAGCAAATCTATAGATTTTTTTAATTGAGGCGTAATTGAGAGCTTTTGATTTTGCTGAAATTCTCTAACAAGCTTAATTGACATTTTTTAGGAGAACATATTACCAAAGTACTTTTCTTTTACATGAGCATTTTGAACTAATTCATCCTCAGCTCCATCAGCGATAATTTTACCTTCACTAAGAATAATCGCTCGATCACACAGGCTAAGAGTTTCCCTTACATTATGATCAGTAACTAAGATAGAAATATTTCTTTTGGCAATTTTTTTTAGCAAGCCTTTAATTTCCTCTACTGCAATTGGATCAATTCCTGCAAATGGCTCATCCAATAAGAGGATATTTGGATTGCACACCAAGGTTCTTGCTATTTCAACTTTTCTTCTTTGTCCGCCAGATAGCATTCTGCCTTTGAGATTGAGAAGCCCAATTAAATTAAACTCTTCAATTAATTTCTTGACGGCTTCAGTTCTAATTTCCTTGCTCTCTATTGCTAATTCAGCAATTCCCATAAGATTCTCTTTAACAGTCAAGTCACTAAAAATTGAGGCTTCTTGAGGTAAATAGCCTAATCCAATTTTAGATCGCATATGCATAGGAGCATGTGTAACTTCTTGTCCATTGATTAAAACTTTTCCCTGATCAGGAAATAAAAGCCCAGCAGCAAGATAAAAAGCAGTTGTTTTGCCAGCTCCATTTGGTCCCAGCAAACCAACAATCTCATTGTTTCTGATGGAAAAGTTTATGTTTGAAAGAATCTTCCTATCCCCAATAGTTTTTTCTACGTCTTGAAGGCTTAGACGCATGCTATTCCTCTGTACCTATTTGATATGTAATGAGATTTGAAGTCACTTTATTACCTTTGTTGTTAAGCTTGGCATTTCCAATCATTTCCATGGATTGATTAGGGTGAATAATAAAAAGATTTGCAGTCCCATTGACCATGTTTGAACTGATGGAAGCAGGCATTCCAGTAATTTCTAATTTCTTATCTTGATAGCTTAAAAGTGCTGCATTGCCGCTGATAACATATCTATCAAACTTAATTTCAATATTATCCTCGAAGCTCAACTGATTCATGGCCTCATTAATAGTTACTTTATCTGCTTGAATTGCAATATTTTTAAAGTTTATTTTTTTGTTTGCTTGAGCGGATGATGCAAAATTCAAGACAGCAATGATGAAAAAAATTTTATAGACACGATTCATTTCTTTGTTAAATAATCCCCGCTTCTAAAAGTTGATGCATNGTAATAACGCCAGCNGTATTTTTTTGATCGCTGCCTCCAATTACGACCAAGCTAAAAATCTTATTATTTTCCATTATCTCTGCAGCATCCATGGCGAGAGCATCACTTTGAATGCTTTTAAAGCTAGCTGTCATAACATCTTTAATTAGAGTGTTATCTAGATCAATCCCTTCATTTAAACATCTTCTTAAATCGCCATCAGTAAATATACCAACAACTTCTTTACCATTTGATATTAATGTGACTCCTAGCTTTTTTTCCGTAACCATCATCAAGGCTTCCTTGAGGGATATTGTTTCGAGAACCTTCGGTGCATTGCTGCCCATGATAGCGATGTCTTGAACTAAAGTAGTAAGTTTTTTTCCAAGCTGACCAGCGGGATGTGATCTAGCAAAATCATCTTTACCAAAACCTTTAGCCTCTAATAAAGCAATGGCCAAAGCATCACCAAATACAAGTGCAATTGTAGTAGATGAGGTTGGCGCTAAGTCTAAGGGACAGGCCTCTTCAGCAGCATTAATCACGATGCTAATTTTTCCTGCCTTTGAAATTGTTGATTGATTATTATTTGTAAGTGTAAAGATCTTTGAAGTAGAGCGCTTTAATGCTGGCAAAATATCAATTATTTCTTTCGTTTCGCCGGAGTTCGAAAGAATTAAAACAGCATCCTCTTTATCAATCATGCCTAAATCCCCATGAGCAGCTTCTGTAGGGTGAATAAAAAATGATGGTGTGCCTGTGCTAGAAAGGGTGGCAGAAATTTTTTGCGCTATGTGGCCAGATTTGCCAATCCCCATGAGAACCAGTTTTCCATTTGTATTGATAATTTCCATGCATAGATTTTCAAAATCAGATTCGATTTGATTAACCAAACTCAGCACAGCATTACCTTCAACTTCTATAACTTTCATTGCTGATTTAATAAAATTCTTATCTTCCATATTTAATTTTTAGTTTTTTACTAATGTTATAATACCTTCATGAATGTTACTTTAAAATCTCTTGCTTTGTTTGTTGGATTAATCTCATTTCAGAACAACTTATTTAGCGAACCTAATCCTCATGCATTTATTGATACGCAGGCTCAAGCGATGGTATCCGTTATCAGGGATAATCAACAACTCTTTGCTGATGACCCACAATTATTTAAAGATAAAATTAATATTATTTTTGAGCCGATGGTAGATTTTCGAAGAGTTGGCGCTAGCGTGATGGGCAAAAAATATTATCTATCAGCCACAAAAGCACAGAGACTAGACTTTATTGAAGCTTTCAAAACCTCACTTTTAGACACATATTCTTCAACTCTANCTCAATGGGGCGACCAAACNATTGTTACCACTTTTCCAGATATTTCTGAATTTCAGAAAACTGAGGATGTTAATCAAAATTTAATTACATCAAGTAATATTTACCCGATCACATACAAAGTTAGAAAAGATAAAAATGAGAACTGGCTTATTATTAATATCATTGTTAATGGTGTAAACCTAGGCTTAACTTTCAGAAATCAGTTTCAAGCACTAGCAGCAGAGCACGATGGAGATATTGAAAAAATAATTAGGCATTGGACTTCTGATGCAAATTTAGATACTTAATTAACAATAACTTACCAACCAATGGATATTATGCAATTGCTAAAATCACAATTTCCTGATGCAGAAATTACTTTTGATGGAGAAGACTGTAACTCTAAAGTGTTGATTGTTAGCAAGCAATTTGAAGGATTGTCTACCTTAAATAGGCATAAATTAATTATGAGCTCTTTAAAAGAGCATTTTCAATCAGGTGAATTGCATGCTCTAAGTTTGGCAACCAAATCTCCTGAAGAGATCAACAAATAATGGAAAAATTAAAAATTATTGGAGGCAATAAACTCTCTGGAACTATTTCCTGCTCTGGNGCAAAAAATGCTGCTTTNCCTATGCTGGCNGCAACAATTCTTTGTGACAAGCCNATAACTTTTAAAAATCTCCCTTATTTGCAGGACATNACAACCATGTTTGAACTTTTGGGTTCTATGGGTGCAGATATTACCTTGAATGAAAGCATGGATTTCATAATCTCTACATCCAATTTNCATGACTTTGAAGCACGTTATGAGCTTGTGAAGACTATGCGGGCTTCTATATTAGTGCTTGGATCTTTGGTTGCTAGGCATGGGTTTGCTAGGATTGCTTTGCCNGGAGGATGCGCAATTGGGACAAGGCCAGTAGATTTTCATTTAGATGCCTTGGAAAAACTTGGAGCAAAAATTGAATTAAAAAATGGTTACATTGAAGCAAGCTCAAAAAAATTAGTTGGGTGTGAAATNAATTTTCCTGGTATTTCTGTTACCGGNACTGAAAATATNATGATGGCAGCCGTTCTGGCAAAAGGTCAAACGGTGCTTAGAAATGTTGCTAAAGAACCTGAAGTTNAAGATTTAGCAGATTTTTTAAATTCGATGGGCGCAAAGATATCTGGAGCAGGAACTGATGAAATTATTATTGAAGGTGTTGAAGATCTTCAAAGTTCTGTTTTTTCAATTCCAGCAGATAGAATTGAAGCTGGAACTTATTTAATTGCTGCTGCCGTGACTTTTGGGGATATAACTATTTCAGATATTCAGCCCTCTCGGATGAATAATATTCTTGATAAGCTCAAACTAAGCGGTGCCTCCATTAATGCAAGCGACAATGAAATACAGCTCATAATGGATAAGNAATCAATTTTACCCGTAGATATATCAACNGCNCCTTTTCCTGGATTTCCGACTGATATGCAAGCCCAGTTTACAGTTTTAAATGCGCTCTCAAATGGATCCTCAGTCGTGACAGAAAATGTCTTTGAGAACAGGTTTATGCATGTGCAGGAATTAAATAGAATGGGGTGCGATATTACGGTCAAAGGAAGCAATGCTTTAGTGAAGGGAGTTACTGCTCTCAATGGAGCTCCAGTCATGGCGACTGACCTTAGGGCATCTGCAAGCTTAATTTTAGCTGGATTATGTGCAGAAGGAGAGACTATTGTTGATCGAATCTATCATATTGATAGGGGATATGAGCGAATTGAAGAGAAGCTTTCATATCTTGGGGCTGATATTACAAGGCTTCCAAATTAGTTGTTCATAGCCTCTGTGGTTATTTGATAACTAGATATTTGTGCATCTTGCAGAATTTCAAATTTAATTTGGTCTCCAGGAAAGGAATTATTTAATGCCCCTGTTAAATTTTCCCAAGACGGCGGCTGGTCATTAATTGATATAATGATTGCCCCAGGGTTAATTTCTCCTAGTTTGAATAATGGACCATAATTTTTTAGCTCCAATATCTCCAATCCAAAAGTTAGCTTATTATTCAGAATAAATCGTTTCAATTTAACTCGAAAATCTCCAACCCATGATCTTTTTACAAAGCCGTATTGGATAATTTCTGAAGCCACTGATATAACCTTGTTTGCTGGTAGGGCAAAACCAATTCCAGCGTAAGAACCAGTTTTAGAAAAAATTTTAGTATTCATGCCAATTAAATTCCCTTTATGATTTATCAATGCTCCGCCAGAATTTCCAGGATTAATTGCAGCATCTGTTTGAATTAATTCAAGGTAGGGGTTTCCATAATCTCTACCAGTTGCGCTGATAATTCCACTAGTAAAAGTTTTTCCCAGGCCAAAAGCATTACCAATTGCAATAACCTGATCACCTATTTGGACGGATGCGCTATTAGACAAAGCAATGGGCCTTAAGATTTCTTTGGCGCTGATTTTGATTACTGCCAGATCAGACCTTTGATCATATCCTACAACAGTTGCTGTGTAGACTTGGCCATCATCAAGCTCTACCTCAACCACTTCTTTTCCGTTAATTACATGAAGATTTGTAATTATATAGCCATCATCTGAAATAATTATTCCAGATCCAATTACACCCTGGTTACTTCTTCCATTTCTTAATAGTTTATTAGTATTCTCTCTTGCAGTTATGTTTATAACAGATGGAGATGCTTTACTAATAGCACTAACATAACCATTGCTATTCGACATATCCGCAAAAAGATATGTCAGAATACCTACTAGAATCAAAAAGTTTATTCTTGAAAGTTTATTATTAAAAAATCTCATACACGCATTTAGTTAATATTATGAAGGATATAGAAATTGTACTTGAGAATTTGAATTCCCAAGGCATAAAACTGGATCCAGCTCAAACTTTATTTCTTAAGAAGTTTATTAATCTGGATGCATCCTTCAAAGCTCCATCATTTTTCTCTAAGGATCAGTCTATTGGTAATTTGTATTTGTGGGGTCCGGTTGGCAGAGGAAAAACCCTATTGCTTCAAGCGATCAGTGATTCTTATTTTCCTGATGCGGGAAGATTCCATTTTATTGAATTTATGCAACTTATTCACTCAAAATTATCTCAATTCTCCGGAACAAGAGATCCTTTGCTCAAGGTTGTTAAAACCCTAGCTAGAGATTTTAAACTTATATTTATTGATGAGTTTCAAATTGAGGATATTGCCGACGCTATGATAATAGGAACATTGATACAATCATTATCTGAAAACGGAGTGAGGTTAATGCTTTCTTCTAACGCAAAGCCTTTAGACTTATACAAGGATGGACTGCAAAGAAAGAAATTTTTAAAAACGATTGAGTTTATAGATAGAAATTTTGAAATTTTTCATCTTTTGGGAGCGGAAGATTATAGGTTGAAAGAAATTGCTCAATTTGATAGCTCTTCAATGGAAGGCAATCATAATTTTCTTGTTCAAGATTTTCTTGAAAAGACTTTTGAAAAAGATATCACTCACCAATCTAGCTTCTTGGTAAACGAGAGAGAATTCCAGTGTTTGGGGCGTTCTGAAAAGTTTTTATGGCTGTCTTTTGATAATTTCTTTTCACTGCCCTGCGGCAGCAAAGATTTTATAGAAATCGTTAAAAGATTTGAGTGGGTTTTTATTAACAATTTTCATGAATGCAACGATGACCATTTAGATAAAATTAGAAGATTTATCAGCTTTATTGATATTACTTATCAAGAAAAACAAAAGATAAAGTTTTTTTATGATCCTGATCTGATGCAAGGGTTGTATCAGGGTGAGCAGTTATTACCATTATGGACGAGAACTGCAAGCAGACTCCATCAAATAGCAACAAAAAAATATCTTCAAAATTTAGAGAAAAAGTAAACTAAATGCATTAAAATATTGATTAAATCGCGCTTAAACATTAACATTCGCATCTAATTTTTTCTTTAAACATAAAAACTAATGAAAACTCTTTCTCTCAGAAAAGAAGACGCACAACACGATTGGTATGTTGTTGATGCTTCGGACAAAATATTAGGACGTCTTGCTACAAAACTTGCTGATCGTATCAGNGGCAAAGATAAGCCAACATTCACGCCNCACACTGATGGNGGTGACTATGTTGTTGTTATAAATGCAGAAAAAATTAAAGTCACTGGAAAGAAATTTGATGATAAGAAGTACTACACTCATACACTTTATCCCGGTGGTTTAAAGACTAAAGTTTTTAAAGATATTATTGAAAACAAGCCTGAATATATTCTTGAAGAAGCTGTTAAAGGAATGTTACCTAAGAATAAGCTTGGAAANCAGATGTTTAAAAAATTGAAAGTATATAAAGGGGACAATCATCCTCACGAATCACAAGAACCTCAAATTTGGGAACCAAAACTATGAGCGCAGCAATTCATTATGCAACCGGCAGACGAAAAACTTCTTCTGCTAGAGTCTATCTCTCCAAGGGTAAGGGTAAAATCCTTGTTAACGATAAAGAATTGTCTCACTACTTTGGAAGACAGGTTGCTCAGATGTTGGTTATGCAACCTCTAAAGCTAACTGAATTAGATGAACAGGTTGATATTAAGGCAATGGTTAAAGGTGGTGGAAGNTTTGGTCAAGCCGGAGCTATAAGACATGGTATTTCTAGAGCTTTATTGGAATTTGATGAATCACTAAGGCCTCAATTAAAGTCTGCTGGATTTCTTACCAGAGACGACAGAAAAGTAGAAAGAAAGAAACCTGGATTAAAGAAAGCAAGAAAAAGCTCTCAGTTCTCCAAACGTTAATTTCTATTCTATGGAAGAAAAAACTACCACGCGAAGAAAAGTTCTTATAGGTATGACTGCAGGAGTTGGTGCAGCTGGTGTTCCATTTGCAGCAGTTCCATTTATAGCATCATGGAATCCCAGTGCCAAAGCTAAAGCTTTCGGCGCTCCTGTTAANGTNGACGTTTCGAAGATGCAAATTGGTCAAAAAATTCAAGTAGCATGGAGGAAGCAGCCTGTATTTGTTATTCGTCATAGCAAAGAAACNCTGGCAAATCTTCAAGAGGTCGAATCTAAGCTTGATGANCCCAAGTCATTAAATATTGATGAGCCCTACAGAGATATCAACCCAACCAGATCTACTTCTCAAGAATATACTGTAATAGCTGGCGTATGCACTCATCTTGGATGCTCTCCAAAATATTATCCTGAAATGGAATCACAGCCATGGGATGAATCCTGGGTTGGAGGCTTTTTTTGCCCTTGCCATGGATCAATGTTTGATATTGTTGGCAGGGTATTTAAGGGAGTTCCAGCACCAACCAATTTAAAGGTTCCGCCACATTACTTTGACGGAAATATATTAACAATAGGGGAAGAAAGAGGCACAGCATAATGACTCAAAAACCATCTGGAATATTCAATTGGCTAAATAGCCGACTCCCAATTGTAAATACATATGAGCGCCATCTCTCCAAACATCCTGTTCCAAAAAAAGTAAACTTTTGGTATATGTTTGGTGCTTTGGCATCAGTTGTTTTAATCGTGCAAATTGTTTCGGGTATTTGGTTAATGTTTGGCTATGAGAATACTGAAGAGGGCGCTTTTGCTTCTATAGAGTACATCATGCGAGATATTGAGTATGGATGGATTATTCGATATATGCACACCACGGGTGCTTCGATGTTTTTTGCAGTCGTATACTTACATATGTTTCGAGGGTTAATGTATGGCTCATATCACAAGCCTAGAGAGTTAGTTTGGATTTTCGGAATGACTATATATTTTGTCATGATGGCAGAAGGGTTTCTGGGATATGTNCTGCCGTATGGACAAATGTCTTATTGGGGGGCTCAGGTAATNATTTCNTTATTTGGTGCAATTCCATATATAGGAGAGTCNTTAGAGTTGTGGGTAAGAGGTGATTATTATATTTCTGGGGCTACAATTTCCAGATTTTTTGCATTACATGTAGTTGCATTACCATTGATATTAATCGCTTTAGTTTTCATGCATTTAGTTGCGCTTCATGAAGTGGGAGCAGGAAACCCAGAAGGCGTTGATATTGAAAAACACCTTGATGAAGATGGAGTTCCGCTGGATAGCGTCCCGTTTTTTCCATATAAAGTTTTGAATGCCCTTGTTGCAATTGGTATTTTTGGGGTAGTTTTCTCCATCATCATGTTCTTTTTCCCTGAAGGTGGCGGATACATGCTAGAGCTAGCAAATTTTGAGGAAGCAAATCCTTTAAGCACCCCAGAACATATTGCGCCAGTATGGTATTACTCTCCATACTATGCCATGTTACGAGCTGTCCCTGACAAGCTTGGAGGCTTGGTTGTTATGGGTGCAGCAATTGCAATACTTTTTGTTGTTCCATGGCTTGATAGAAGCAANGCAGCCTCAATAAGATACAAAGGAAATTTAAGTAAGATTGCCATGACTCTGTTTATTTTAAGCTGGTTAATGTTAGCTTGGCTGGGAACAGTTCCAGTCACTGAGCTTAGAAAAACTCTTAGCATCATTGGAACAGTAATTTACTTTGCATTCTTTCTCTTAATGCCAATTTACACTTCAATTGAAAAATCAAAACCAGTACCAGAAAGACTATGAAGAAATTTATTTTAATAACTTTCTTTCTGTTTAGCTCTGCTGCTATTTTTGCTGCAGATGGGGCTCCTTGCGGTGATTATGGAGAGTGTGAAAGCTTTAAACCTCAATTGAATAAAACTGAATCTCTTCAGCTTGGTGCTGTGACCTTCATAAATCATTGCTATGGTTGTCATTCATTGGAATATTCTCGGTGGGGCAGGATTGCAAAAGATTTAGATATTCCCGAAGAAATTTTTATTGATAATTTAGTTTTTGGTCAAGATGTAAAGCTTGGTGACAGGATGACAGGATCAATGAAATCCGCCGATGCCGAATCTTGGTTTGGTATTGCTCCCCCTGACTTAACATTGGTTACCAGGTTGCATGGATCTGATTGGGTCTATACGTATCTCAAAACTTTCTATGAGGACTCCTCAAAGCCTTATGGAGTTAATAATATGGTCTATCCTGGTGCTGCTATGCCTAATGTATTGGCTTCAATGCAAGGCCAACAGATATTGTCATGCAAAGACCTACCAATGATTGCAAGTAATGGTGGCATTCGAAGAGATGAACAGGGCAATGATATTACAGAAGAGAAATGTGGCTATTTAAAAACAGTTTCTGGGTCTGGTTCCATGTCAGAGAAAGAGTTTGATGAAGTTATATACAATCTTGTAAACTTTATGACTTATGTAGGTGAGCCAAGCAGAGCTGATAGAGAAAGAATAGGGTGGTATGTAATCTTATTTTTCATAATCTTTACTGCTTTTTCATATCTTCTTTTTAGAGAATATCAAAAAGACTATCACTAGAATTTAACAAATAAACAAAGAGGAAGTATGATTTTATATTCTGACAAAGATGACCATTACAGCCACAGAGTAAGAATTGTTCTTGCTGAAAAAGATATCGCCTGTGAGATTAGAGAGACTTCAAACGAGGAGGCTCCTGAAGAAGTCCTTGCATTAAACCCATACCATACACTCCCTATTTTAGCTGATAGAGACCTTGGTCTTTACGATGCCAGTGTAATGCTTGAGTATCTTGATGAGCGCTTTCCTCACCCGCCACTTCTTCCAGTTTACCCAGTTTCAAGAGCAAATAGTAGGACTCTGATGTTACGAATAGATAAAGAATGGTGCCCTTTAATCGATTCCTTGATAGCCAAAGACCTTTCTGAGAAAGAGCTTTTGATTATTCGAGAAGAGCTGCTTAATGAAATAAGTACAGTTGCCCCTACCTTCAAAGAATTCGCTTTTTTTATGAGCGAGGATTTCTCTTTAATTGATTGTTACTTAGCTCCAATTTTATGGAGACTACCTTCATTAGGAATAAATTTGCCACTTAATCGGCATTTAAAACCATTGTTAGACTATCAAACTAAAATTTTTGCTAGACCAAGTTTTCAAGACAGCTTATCTTTACTGGAAAGAGATTTAAGAGCTTAGGTAGAAAGAAGTTTCGCTTTCATTTTGGAGATAGGCATTTCTCTTTGCGTGCATTTTCCAGCATTGAAAAATAACTGACCAGTCATCCCATTTATGGATGCTGATTGAACACCAGCCTGTCTTAAGACCTCTGTTAGCAACCAATCCCCTAATATCGAACGTTCTAAAAAATTCTCAAGAGAGCTCATGCTTTTATCTTGAATTAAACCTATCGCAGTTTTTGATAGCTGTATCAAAGAGTCTTCATAGTCAAGGAGTTGAAGCGGGCTATTTAAATCTTCTAAAGAAGAAATAAAATTTAGATAAATAAATTTATTTTCGCCGTGATACCTTAATGATGGAACTATTGCTTTATATGACTCTGGATTAACCATAAGAATAATATGCGTAAAATCAGACCTTGATCTAGGCGAGAACTTTAAATTTTGATTAGGGTTAAGGCTCGATATTTTTTTAAACCTATTATTGCTCTCATCTACCCCCAATATTTCTGATGCAAATTCCTGAAAATCAAATGAATTTAATTCAATAACTTTTTTATCAACAATACTAGATTCAAACATCTTCAAAAGAAATTTGTATTGAGGTGAATATATAATTATTGTAGATTCAGGATCTTGAATAACATTAAAAATAGATTTTAATGAGTCTTCATAGATACTAGAACAAAATCCATTTATTTTAGATGACAACAAGTTTGCTGGAAGGTTTCGTTTGCCTTGATTGACCCATGAAATTTTAATGGGAAGGTTAAGATGAAAACTTAAATCTATTATTTCTTTGGAGTATTGCTGCTCTGAATTGAGTTGAATGCTGTAAGAAGATCTAGAGAGAACCCTCTCATAATTCCTTTTTAATAATTTTGCATTATTAAGTTTTTTTTGGTCAAAGTCTCCTTCCTGAATTGCTTCTTGAATTAAATTAAGATCATTGATAAAAAAACTTTGGTACTCTTTAAGACTCTCAAAAGTATTATTGATATTAGAATTTTTAGGCTGGTTAGAATTGCTTGCTAAATTTCTAGATGTTGATGAGCAAGATGCTAAGATAACTAACGTTACAAAATATTTGACGAATTTATTTTTTTTAAAACCCATTAAGTTCATTTCATGCTTTATCTAATTTGCACCCCAATTGGTAATTTAAATGATTTATCTTTGAGGTCAATTAATACTTTAAATGAAGTTGATCGTATTTATGCTGAAGATACTCGAGTGGCAAGCAAATTACTGCAAAATTTTAAAATAGCAAAAAAATCAATCGCCTTTCACGAGCACAATGAAGAGCTGTTAATTTTTGAAATAATTGAATTTATTGCGAGCGGAGGGAATGTAGCAATAATCTCTGATGCAGGCGCTCCTTTGATATCAGATCCAGGATATCCTTTAATTCAACAATGCATCAGTAAAAATATCCCTTTTACTGCTTTGCCCGGTCCTTCATCCGTTATTAATGCTTTGATGCTAGCAGGACTGCCTTCTGATAAATTTACATTTTGTGGTTTTCTACCAAAGCAACGCGAAGCAAGAAAGAAGGTTGCAATCCAACTCAAAGCTTCTGGAGTAACAAATATATTTTTTGAGTCAGCAAAGAGAATTGCAAAAACAATTGAGATATTTTTAGAGATTCTTGATCATTCAACGCAGATTTCTATTTGCAGAGAAATGACCAAGGAGTATGAATCAATTTATAGNGGCACTTTANAGGAAGTACATGNACTACTTCAGACTGATCAAATCAAACTATTAGGAGAATTTGTTTTGCTTGTTTACTCTGAATCAACTCATCATGATTTTCAGTTAGATGAAAATTTTTGTAGATTATTCTTGGAGTATCTCTCTCCATCAGATGCATCAAAGCTTATTGCAAAAATAACCAATAATTCAAAAAAAGATGTCTACAATTTTCTTGTTGAGGTTTCTAAATAACCAGAAAAGGTATTAGAATGCTTCAGAGTTGATCGGATGGCTGCTAGTGTTTCACTAGAGGAAAGTCCGGACTTCATAGAGTAAAGTGCCAGGTAACTCCTGGGAGGCGTGAGCCTACGGCAAGTGCAGCAGAAAGTATACCGCCAAGAAATTGGTAAGGGTGAAATGGCAGGGTAAGAGCCTACCGCGCATTTGGTAACAAATGCGGCAATGTAAACCCCACTTAGAAGCAAAACCAAATAGGAATCCGCTGAGGCTACTCGCCAAGGATTCGGGTAGGTTGCTCGAGTAATATGGCGACATATTGCCTAGATAGATAGCCATCTAAGACAGAATCCGGCTTATAGATCAACTCGCACCTCTTTTTTTAAAAAAAGTGTGTAAAAGTGTGTTAAATGTAGTATAAAGTGTGTAACTATAAATTATTTACACAATATGTTTGGTTTTACAACGATTTCAATTGATGCAAAGGGGCGATTAGCAATCCCAGCAAAATATCGAGATCATCTTCTTTCTCAGAAAGAGGAAAGCATAGTTGTAACTAGAGATCCTCAATACCCAGCATTAAAAATCTACCCAGGTTCTGTTTGGAATCAAATCTCAACTGAATTACAGTCACTTCAGGGTCTTGATCCGATAGTTAGAAATTTACAATGGACGATTCTTGGTAATGCCAGCGTAAGTGCATTTGATCCATCTGGAAGAATGCTTATTCTTTTGCCTGCTGAGCTCAGAGAATATGCTGAAATTCATAAAACCGAAAAAGTTGCATTTATCGGCATGGGGAATAAGTTTGAAATTTGGAATGATCAGAATTGGGAGATGAGACAGACTGGGGGAGCTCTTGCAACAGAGATCCTGGAAGTTGTCTTGCCAGAAAGTTTAAAAACAATGTCTTTTTAAAGTAAAGGGGAAAAAAATGAATTGGGAAATAATTGATGNAAATGCAGGCCTAGCTAAAATTAAAGTAATTGGAGTTGGTGGAGCTGGCGGAAATGCAGTAATTCATATGATTAATCATGAGATTCAAGGCGCTGATTTTATTTGCGCTAATACAGACTCTCAAGCGTTAGAAAGAGCCAAGGGCTCAACAATTTTAAAACTTGGAGATAATGTAACAAGAGGTTTGGGGGCCGGCGCTAATCCAGAGGTGGGAAGAGCTGCAGCTGAAAGAGACAGAACAGCCATAGAGGAATTATTAACTGGCGCAGATATGATTTTTATAACCGCAGGAATGGGTGGAGGCACAGGAACTGGCGCAGCACCGGTCATTGCAGAAATAGCAAAAGAGCTTGGTGCATTAACTGTAGCAGTTGTAACAAAACCTTTTGATTTTGAAGGTCCTAAAAGGAAAGCAGCAGCAGAAAAAGGCATAGCTGAGTTAGTTGAAGAAGTAGACAGCTTGATCACCATTCCTAATCAAAAATTAATGGATATTTTAGGCCGAAGGACTCCCATGGAAGAAGCTTTTGCCAAGGCAGATGATATCTTGAAAGGAGCCGTGCAAGGGATTTCAGATATTATTATGAAACCAGGATATATTAATGTCGATTTTGCTGACGTAAAAACCGTGATGTCTGAGCAAGGGATTGCAATGATGGGCACAGGACAGTCCAGCATTGAAGAAAGGGGTATTGATGCTGCTAATCAAGCGGTAAGCTCAGAATTGCTAGAAGACGTAGAGTTAAAAGATGCGCGAGGAATATTAGTGAATATTACTGCTAAATCTCCAACCATGGCAGATTTTGATGAGGTAGATTCTGTTATTAGAGAATTTACAGCTGAGGATGCAACAATTATTTATGGAACTGTGATGGAAGATTCCATGGATGAAGATGAGCTTTTGGTCACAGTTGTGGCCACGGGAGTAAATCAAAAAACTGCTACTTTAGCAGTTGATAACACAAGAAGAGCAACGGTCCAGCTTAATCCAGTTGGATTAAATGATAACCAAGCTATTTCGCCAGTCGAGTCAGGTGGCACATCGTCTGCAGAGGATATAGATTTCCTTGATGTGCCGACCTTCATGAGAAAGCAAGTAGACTAAGTTTATGCTTCACGTTCCAGTTCTGCTGGAAGAATCAATAGACTTCTTGCTGAATGATTTATCAGGCATCTATTTAGACCTTACATTTGGGCGAGGAAGCCATTCCCAGGCAATTTTAAATAAGCTTTCTCCGACAGGATCACTTCATGCGGTTGATAGAGATCTAGAGGCAGTGTCATATGGTAAGGATCATATTACTGATTCTCGATTTAAGATCTCCCATGCAAACTACTCAGAAATTGATGTGTTATTTGCAGATCAACAATTTGATGGGATTTTATTAGACTTAGGTACGTGCTCCACACATCTTGATAACCCTGAAAGAGGTTTTAGTTTTCAAGGTAACGGACCGCTTGATATGAGAATGGATACTTCTCAAGGGTTTAGTGCCTCAGAATGGATTAATAGCGCTGCAGAAGAGGAGATAAGTAGTGTTTTATATAAGTATGGAGATGAAAAAGCATCAAGGAAAATTGCTAAAGCAATAGTTAGATTTAGGGAAAGTGATAGGTTGGAATCAACACAGCAGCTTGTTCAAGTCATTGAGACAGTTTTAAAAAGAGTGGGTAGAACTCACCCAGCAACAAAAACATTTCAGGCTATTAGAATTCATGTAAATAATGAGCTTAACCATTTAGAAATGGCTCTTTCAAAGATAAGTAATATTCTAAAAATAAATGGAATGATTGTTATTATTTCATTTCAATCGCTAGAGGATAGAATCGTTAAAAATTTTTTTAAACCAGAAATTTATTCATTGCCAAAAGACATTCCATTGAACAATACGATCGAAGAGAAATTTAAATGTTTGAAGAAAAAAGTTAAGCCCTCTGCCGAGGAAGTTGCAAGAAATCCAAGGTCAAGAAGTGCAGTAATGAGGGTATTTACGAAATTATGATTAGTAATTCTCAGCTTTATTTTTTATGTATCAATATTTTTTTTCTACTAATTTTATGTCTCGAAACAGTTAAAACAAGGTGGGAGTTTGGTCAAGAATATGAAAATCAAGCATANCTTCAGGTTGCTAAAAATAAACTTACAGAAATTAATTTNCATCTNCAAACAGAATATTATCATCTAAACTCACCAGCTAAAATTGAACGTCATGCAAAAGAGAAGCTAAAAATGATAGAAATTACTCAAGCTATTAGCATCAGGTATGAAAAATAATCTTGGCTTAAGTTGGCGTGCCTACTTAACTTATCTTTTTCTCTTAATTGGATTCTTTGCGCTCATTATTAGAATTTTTGCAATTCAATATATTGATGGTGAATTCTTAGCCTCAAAAGGCAAAAAAATGCTTGAGACTTCTAGGATAGTTCCAGCCTTAAGGGGATCTATTTTTGATAGGAATAATTTTCCATTAGCAGTTTCTATAAATCAGTACGATCTTTACGCTTTGAAAAATCTTACTGAAGATGATTTTAATAAATTAAAAAATATCATTATTTTAAATAGAGATTATTTAGATATTAAACAAGAAAATAAAAAATTATTAATTTTTTCAAATCTTGATTTTTCTCAGTTCGAAAAGATTAACCAGCTCAGATTATCTGGAATTGAAATAGAAACCTTTCAAAAAAGATATTACCCTTTGAGCGAGCAAGTGGCTCCTCTTGTTGGTTTTGCGGGAATGGATGGAGTGGGTTTAGAGGGTCTTGAAAATATCCTAGACTCTGAATTGTCAGGTTTTGCAGGCAAAGAAACAATTTTTAAAAATGCTAGTCGAAGACCAATTTCAACTGAAGAGGCCGTGCAAGGAAAGGACATAACTTTAACTATAGACAGTAGAATTCAATTTTATACTTATAAACACTTATCAAGATTTGTTGAAGCCAATAATGCGAAAGGTGGAAGCGCAATCATTCTTGATAACTTATCTGGAGAAATTTTAGCAATTGCTAGCTACCCTTCATATAACCCAAATAGTCCACAAAGATCCATCAAAAGGAATAGGGCTTTGGTTGATGCATTTGAGCCAGGGTCAATCATCAAACCATTGGTATTGGCAAAAGGTATTGACCTCGGGGTGGTAACTAATAATGAGATTATAGATACCAGCCCAGGATTTATTAATCTAAATGGAAGAAAATTTTCTGATCCTAAAAATTATAAAAACTTAACTCTAAAAGAAATTATTGCAAAATCAAGTCAAGTTGGAGCATCTAAACTTGCTCTTCTTGTTGGCATAGAGGGATTAATTGCAGGTTACAAGGGGTTTGGCTTATCAAAGCCTCCAAATTTATTTTTTCCTAATATTGCTTATGGAGTTATAAACTCAAGAAAAGATATTTCAGATTCTGAAATTGCAAGCTTAGGCTTTGGGTATAGCATGACCGCATCATCTTTGCAGCTAGCTCAAGCATATTCAGTATTTGCAAATGATGGATACCTTAAAGATTTTAAGATTTTTATAGATGATGCTGAGATTTATAAACAAAGAGTAATTTCTCAGNCCGCTGCAAGAGATGTTCTTGATTCCCTTCAGCTAGTAGTCACGGAAGGAACAGGCAAGCTGGCAAAATTATCTCATTNTCAAGTAGCTGGAAAAACTGGCACATCCCACAAATCAAGCTCAAAAGGTGGTTATGATCAAAGTAAATACATAGCTTCGTTTGCTGGCATTGCTCCACTAAAGTCAAAGCGGTTGACTATTTTTGTAACCGTTGAAGAGCCGGGTTTAAATAATTACTCTGGAGGCAGTGTTGCTGCCCCGCTATTTGCTGCTATTTCAAAAGATGTCTTGAATTACTTAGATGAATAAACTTTCAATAATTAAATCTTTGTTTAAAACAAATGTATTTGATGGCTGTGAAATATCCTCAATTACAGACGACTCTAGGGACGCTCAGAATGGTTCATTGTTTATTGCAAGAGGAGGGGTAGGTTCGCATGGCATAAATTTTGTGAAAGAAGCAATTGAGAATGGAGCATCTTGCATCATCAGTGATCAAGATCAAAAAGAAGACTTCAATATCCCATTTCTTTATGAAAGAGATCTAGAGAAAATGCTTATTGACGTTTTAGTAGAGTTCNATGGGCTTCAATTANAGAATTTACTATTTCACGGCATAACTGGCACTAACGGCAAAACCACAACAGCTTTTATGGCGCATAAAATCATGAGAAGCCTCTCCAGACCAGCAGTCTACATTGGAACCATTGGTGCAATTATTAATGATGAAATTTTTTCAACAAAAGGAAATACGACTCCGGGTATATTTGAACTTTTTGCAATTTTAAGCAACATTAATACCAATCAGCATACATATGTTTTTCTTGAAATCTCTTCACATGCACTAGCTCAAAAAAGATTAAATAATCTTTGTATGGTGCAGAGTATTATCTTAAACATTCAATCTGATCACCTTGATTATCACCACACAAATCAAAATTATTTTTCAACAAAATTATCTATCCTGGATATGGATAATAAAAATCCACCAATTATCTTTATTGATAAGATTCACCCTCAACATTCTGAGAGCATCTCTTTGCAAGCAAAACAAATGTCCATGGCAAATTTTTTAAGTTGCCAAGATCCTTTAGCTCCATTTAGTTTTGAAATGAAATTTAATGCTCAAGGAACATCATTTATAAATTTAAATTTTCTTACATTAAAAGCATCGCTGAAAGCATCTTCATTCCCTATATTTAATCTAGAGAATTTTATTTCTGCCATTGCTTTAATTGCAGAGCATCTTACAAAAGAGGATTTAAAAATTATTGAGAATTTTCCGATTGAGCTTCCCAAGGGTAGAGGCGAGCTTTTAGAGCTTAAAAAAGGAAATGTTTTGATTGATTTTGCACATGATGTTCAGTCCATGAAAAATATTTTATCTGCATTAAAAGACTCGTATGCAGAAATTATTTTAGTTTTTGGTTGTGGAGGGGACAGGGATAAATCCAAAAGACCGAAGATGATGAAAGTAGCATTAGAGTTTGCGGACGAGATATTTTTTACTTCAGATAATAATCGTAACGAATTATTTAGTTCAATTGTCAGCGATGCCACGGACAGTAAAATTGTAAGTAACATAAAGGTTGTTGAGGATAGGGGTCAAGCAATACAAATAGCATTTCAAAGCTTAAATAAAAACAATATCTTGGTAATATTAGGCAAGGGTCATGAGATGTTTATGGAAGTTTCTGAAAAAAAATTACCATTTAATGATAGAAATTGGGTATTAAAAATATCAAATAATGAAATTAATTAAAAATACAAAAGACTTAGCTAAATTTTTACAATTAGATTGTAAGACTGATTTACCTATTAAAGATTTTCAGATTGATTCTAGAAAAGTAACCAAAAATTCAGTTTTTTTTGGCCTTAATGGTTCTAATGTAGATGGAAGCATTTATGCTGAGGATGCAATTAAAAATGGAGCCTCACTTGCAATTGTCAGCTTCTCAAAAACTCCCCTGCCAAAAGACCAGTCTCATAATATAGTTAGAGTCCCAAGCCCAGAGAAGTCTTTAATACAGGCTGCAAAAATTGCAATGGAAGCTTATCAAGGTTGCGTGATTGGCATCACCGGGAGTAACGGAAAAACAACTACTAAAAATATTCTAAATCACAGTATTAAAAATAGTTTTGCAACTTTCCAAAACTATAATAATGAAATTGGACTGCCACTTTGCGCCCTTTCTCTTGATACCAAAAGTAAAATTGCAATTTTTGAGATGGGTGCAGCAAAATCAGGAGATATAAAATTACTTTCAGGAGTTGCGAAACCTCATATTGGAATCATTACTCACATTGGCCATTCACACCTAGAGGGCCTTAACTCTCTGAAAGGAGTGTTAGATGTTAAATCTGAATTAATAAGCAATATACAAAAGCATGGAGTAGGAATAGTCCCAGAATGTACCCACACATCTCATTGGAAAAGTATGAGAAATGACATTACTTTTTATACTTTTGGTAAAACCTCTTCAGCCTCTTTTTTTCCAACTCAAATTAAAATGAGCTCCAAGGGCTTATCTTTTTTTATTGAATCTATACATCTTCAAAAAAAGGTAAAAATTACAACTAAGTTGATTGGAATACACAATATTTTAAATATCCTTGCATCATTTGCTGCAATTCACGCATCAAAATGTAGCGTTCAAGATTTTTGCCTAGCATTAAAAAATATTCAAAATGGATCTCAGAGAATGAACATTCAACCATGGATTAATCAATCAAGCTTGATTAATGATTCTTACAATGCAAATCCTGATTCAATGAAAGCTGCAATAGATTTTCTTTGCCAGCTTCAAGGCAGAAAAGTTGCAGTCTTAGGAGACATGAGGGAGTTAGGTAGGTTTAGAAAAAAACTGCACATTGAATTAGGAGAGTATGCCAAAATACATGGAATAGATTTATTGATTGGATATGGTGACTTGATGAGGCACGCAGTGAATCGATTTGGTAAAAAAGGATTTTTTTTTAAAAATAAATGCGATNTGGTGAATTTCTTAGGTCATCATCTTGAGAAAAAAGATAATATTTTATTAAAGGGCTCTAGATCAATGCGAATGGAAGAAATCTTAACTTTATGGAAGAAGGATGATTGAATTAATTGGAACCTGGTTACTGTCTTATGACTCTGGCTTTGATGTCCTTAGATATTTAACAGTTAGAACAATTGGCGGCACTCTAACTGCATTGCTTCTATCAATATTTCTTGGCCCAATTTTAATAAGATTTTTAGCAAAAATTCAATTTTCTCAATCTATTAGGGGAGATGGCCCTAAATCGCACCAAGCTAAATCTGGAACGCCCACTATGGGAGGTCTGATAATTATTTTTTCTTTAGTTATTTCTACCTTATTGTGGTCAGACTTTCAAAACCCCTATATATGGATTTTGCTATTTATTACCCTTTCTTTTGGATCAATTGGCATGTTGGATGATTGGCTGAAAATAAAAGAGAAGAATTCAAAAGGTCTTGGCGGAAGATATAAACTTATTTTGCAGTTTATTTTTTCCTTATTAGCTATGTTAATAATGCTAAATGTTTCACCAGATGGAAAAGAGCAAATTTTTATTTTTCCATTTAATAAAGAATCTATTTTTACAATTTCGCCAATACTTTTTCTTTGTATTAGTATTTTTGTGATCATGGGTTCCTCTAATGCGGTGAATTTAACTGATGGGTTAGATGGCCTTGCTATACTGCCAACAGTATTAATTGCAGGAGGCCTAGGGCTCATTGCATACGCATCAGGAAATCAAATCATTTCCAATTATTTATTTATACCGTTTAACTCGTTGAGTGGTGAACTAATAGTCTTCTGTGGCGCATTAATTGGAGCTGGAATTGGTTTTCTTTGGTATAACACATACCCTGCTCAAATTTTTATGGGTGATTTGGGCTCGTTAACACTAGGAGGAATTCTTGGTACTCTAGCTGTTTTGGTTAGACATGAAATAGTGTTTGCAATCATGGCTGGGGTTTTTGTGATGGAGACCCTGAGTGTCATAATTCAAGTAGGTTCATTCAAATTGAGGGGAAAAAGAGTATTTCTTATGGCTCCCATTCATCATCATTTTGAGCTCAAAGGTTGGGCAGAACCAAAGGTTATAGTTCGTTTTTGGATTATTACCTTCGTGCTTGTGTTATTTGCTTTGGCGACCCTTAAACTAAGATAAAGCATCTATGAAATCGCTTATTTTTGGCTATGGAATTACTGGCCAATCCTTCGACAGGTATTTAACAAAGCAAGGTATTAACTTTGATATATATGATAAGAAAGATATTAATCAGCCAAATGCTTATTCAACCCTTCCAAATAAGAAAAAATTAAAATCTTACCAAACAATTTATTTAAGCCCTGGAATTAATTTAGAAGAAAATTATTCTAATAGCACTTTTGAAGACTTAAATTTTATTACTGATATGGATATTTTTTTTCAAGAAGATCAATCTTGTAAAATTGGCATTACTGGCACAAATGGTAAAAGCACTTGCTGCTTTCATTTAAACCAAATTCTTGAAGAATCACAGCTTGTTGGAAATATTGGAAATCCAGTTCTGGATCAAATAAATTCTGGAAAAAAATACTCTATTATTGAGCTTTCAAGCTTTCAGCTAGAAAAGGTAAAAGAAATAAATTTAGATTTTGGGATCTTGATAAATATTGCACCTGACCATCTTGATTACCACAAAACTTTTCAAAAATACTCCGATGCAAAAAATAGAATTAGAAGTGCAAATGTAGCTTCTACAGAATCAGATCCTAGAAGTCTTTACAGGCTTATTACAGGAAAAGAATTTATTAATGACCACACTTTTNAAAATCTTCCACATCGACTCGAAGATGTTACNACGATAGGTAGTTTNATGGCTATCAATGACTCAAAAGCAACAAATTTAAGCTCTATGAAATACGCTATTGATAAAATGGACCAGCCTTTTTGTCTAATTTTATGCGGAGCCCCATCCAAGGAGCAATATGAAGCTCAGGAAATATTTGGACCAAAAAAAATCTTTATCTTTGGTGCCCATGCAAATGAGATTAATGAAAGAATATTTCATAAAAATAAAGCACTCTTATTAAATCAAAGCCTAAAACAAGCATTAATAAGTATTATTAAAGATGAAAATTTCCGTTCTTGGCCATGCATCCTTTTTGCCCCAGGCCACCCTAGTGGAAAAGATTATAAGAATTTTGAAGAGCGCGGAGATGACTTTAAAAACATAATTCAAAATCTGTGTTCAAATTGAGTCTTCTATGATCAATCGAGATAACGCACTAATTATTTTTCCATTTATTTGCCTTTTATTTATTGGAGTAGTGATGGTGTCCTCTGCCAGCGTTTATGTTTCAGAAGATATATACAGCTCACCGTTCCATTTTGCTTCAAGACAAATCATTTTTTTAATTATTGGGATTTTTGCATTAATTATTGCAATTAGCCTTCCATCAAATTTATTTCTGACTTTGGATTGGTTGATCTTATTGGGGTCGTTTGTTTTGCTTTTAGCACTTTTTTTTCCTGGCATAGGCACAGAAGTGAATGGAAGTTTAAGGTGGATTAGAGTTGGACCGATAAATATACAACCCTCAGAGGTAAGCAAACTTGCTTTATTAATTTATATTTCTGGATATTGCGTAAGAAGATTGGGTGAGATTAATACTACCTTAGGGTTTTTTAGGCCCTTGTTCGTGCTTGCTCTTTTTGCATTGCTTATTATGTCTCAGCCGGATTTAGGCTCTACGCTGGTGGTTGGAGCTCTCGTAATGGCGGTTTTATTTTTTGCAGGCATATCATTTTTACAATTTTCACTTTTAATCTCTTTGATGGGGGGATTGGCTGCTATTGCGATTTACCTTACCCCTTTCAGATACGCTAGGTTTATTTCATTTACTGAGCCTTTTGAGCATTTCTATGGACCAGGATGGCAGCTATCTAATGCTTTATTGGGCATTGGAAGAGGCGAGTGGTTTGGCTTAGGTCTTGGCAATGGAATGCAAAAAAATCTTTACTTACCTGAGCCACATACAGATTTTATATTTGCAGTAATTGTTGAGGAATTTGGGCTGATTGGGGGTCTTATTATAATATTCTTATTTGCTCTGTTGGTCTTTGGTATGATCAAAACTTCCATTAGCGCATTAGAGAGAGGCAGGCTATTTCAAGGGTTTGTTGCATTCGGGGCTGGCATTTTAATAGCAGTTCAAGCAGTATTCAATATAGGCGTTAATCTTGGAATGTTACCCACAAAGGGTTTGACTCTTCCATTTATTAGTTACGGGGGTACCAGTTTAATTTTATTTATGTTTTTAATTGGCATGATTCTGAGAATTAACTTTGAAAATAAACTGACAAACTGATGAAATTTTTAGTCTCTGCAGCAGGAACTGGTGGTCATGTTTTTCCTGCAATGAAGTTTTGCCAAGAATGCATCTCGGAAAATCATGAAGTAATTTGGTTGGGAACAAAAACTGGTATAGAAAATAGCGTGGTTCCAAAAAATAATATTGAACTGTTAACAATTCCCATGAGCGGGTTTAGAGGGAAGAGCTTATTAATTAAAATTAAATCATTATTTGGGTTATTAGCATCAATTTTAAAAAGCATTTACTTCATTTTGAAATACAAGGTTAATTTTGTTATATGTTTTGGAGGTTATGTCTCTCTGCCTGTTGGCCTAGCAGCATGGATATGTAGAAAACCACTTTTTTTGCATGAGCAAAACACAGTCATTGGAACATCTAATAAAATTCTACAACGTTTTGCTAGAAATATTTTTTTAGGGTTCCCATTAAATTCCATTAACGAAAAAAATATGATTTTAGTCGGGAATCCAATCGAAAAATTTACAAAAAGAGAGCCTTCTTTTGAGGGCCTGCGGCCATTAAGAATATATGTTACTGGCGGCAGCCAAGGCTCTGAATACTTAAACTTAAATATTCCAGAAGCAATTAATTCTTTAAATCGCCCAATTGAGGTGAGACATCAAGTTGGATTAGGTAAGTCTAAAGGGGTCAAGGAACTATACTCTGATCAAATCTCTGTTGAGATTGTTGAATTTTATGATTCGCCTCAGGATTCAGTTATTTGGTCTGATTTTCTTATCTCAAGAGCAGGGGCATTGTCTCTCTCAGAGGCGGTCAGTTTAAAAAGGGGTGCTTTGATTATTCCCCTGCCATCTGCTATAGATAATCATCAGTTATTAAATGCTCTTAATATTTCACAACAAAAAATGGGGCTAGTTCATCAGGAATCTGAATCAGTCGAATTACTAGCCCAAAAATTACAAATGATCGTTGAGAAGAACCTTTATAAGGAATGGGCTATCACAGATTGTGATATTGATCATTTTCAAGCTTCAAGAACAATGTTAAGTTCCATTCTAAAACCTAAGTAATTAAAAATGGCTTCACTAGGATTTCAAAAATTTAGAAAAATTCACATGATTGGTGTTGGCGGATCTGGAATGATCGGAGTAGCTACTATTCTTCAAAAACGTGGCTTTAAGGTTACAGGTTCAGATCTTGCCACGACAGATGAACTCAAGGCATTAAAAAAACTAGGTGCCAAAGTTCAAGTTGGTCATGAGCCAAAGTACATAAAAAATGCTGACTTAGTTGTTGCCTCTTCCGCTATTTCAAAAAATAATCCTGAGCTTATGTATGCCAGAAAATCACACTTAACAATAATTCCAAGGGCTGAGATGCTGGGCACACTAATGAAGCCCTATAGAAGCATTGCTGTTGCTGGAAGCCATGGGAAGACGTCAACAACCAGCATAATTGCTAGCATTTTTAATGCTGCAGGCTTGAGTCCTACTTATGTTATTGGAGGTCAGGTTTTAAGTGTTGGAAGGAGCTCTAACCTTGGTGATGGTAATTATATTATTGTTGAAGCTGATGAAAGTGATGGTTCTTTTCTTCATCTTCAATCAGATGTAGCTGTGATAACAAATGTAGATAATGATCATTTAAGTTTTTATGAATCTAGCCAAGAAAAACTCAATCAATCATTTATTAATTTTGCAGAAAACTTACCATTTTATGGGCATATTTTTCTAAACTTCGATGATTTGAATATTCGTAAAATTGCTAAAGACATTCATAGAAAGCAGATCACTTTTGGGTTTACATCAAAAAATAGATTTCAAATTCTTGATGTTAAGTTAATTGATGGTAACCAGAAATTTAAGTTAAAAGATCATTTGCTTAAAAAACACTACAAATTTTCTACAAACTTAAGTGGAAAACATAACCTTTACAATGTTGTAGCTGCTATTTGTGTGGCCTTAGAAGAAAATATATCAATAAAATATATATCAAAGGGACTGAGTAATTTTAAAGGTGTTGGAAGGAGATTTGAAATCTTTTCAATTAAGCTTAAGAGCCATTCCGTTGCATTAATAGATGACTATGGTCATCACCCGGCTGAAATTTTAGCAACCATCCTTGCAGCACGAGAAAAATTTCCTCGCAAGAAAATCTGTATGGTTTTTGAGCCTCACCGGTATACAAGAACCAAAGAACTATTCGATGATTTTGTAAAAGTTCTCTCTAAAGTAGATGCGCTACTTTTACTTGATATTTATCCAGCAAGTGAAAAACCTATCAGAGGAATATCTTCAAAGAAACTCATTTCAGAGATTAACAAAAATCATAACAATGCTAAATACATTGCAAATGAAAAGGTAATGAGTTGGCTTGATGTTAACCACAAAAATTTTGAAGTATTAATCACCCAGGGCGCAGGTACGATTTCCAAGCTTAATAATCAAATTAAAAATAAGTGGCAATCAGCAAAATAATAATCCTATACGGAGGCACATCTTCAGAGAGAGAGGTCTCTTTGGAAAGCGGGGCATATATCTATCAGTCAATAAAAGATCTTGGGCATGAAGTCGTGCTTCTTGACTACCCTGATGAATTTTCACTGACCTCTCTTCAAGAAGATGACTTTATTTTTATAGCCTTGCACGGGGCAGATGGAGAATCAGGGGCTTTGCAGCAGACTCTTCAAGGTAAAAAAATATTTTATTCNGGGAGCAATTTTCAAGCATGTAGAAATACATGGAATAAAAANACATGTAAAAAACTTTTACAAGAAAATAATATCCTTACCCCAAAATGGGCCTCTGTTTCATCTTTATACGAAATTAAAAATGGATTAAATGATCCTTTATTCGATGAACTAAGACCGTTTAATAGTTTATTTTTGAAGCCTGAGGAGGATGGATCTAGTATTGATGTTTTTAAGATTAAGGGTGAGGATGATTTACAGGATGCCATTCAAACTAGCGCGAATCCAGATAGACCATTTATTTTTGAAGAATGTGTAGATTACAAAGAGTTAACTGTGCCTATCCTAAATGGAAAATGTTTACCTGCAGTGCAGATAAAAACCTCAGAATCTTTTTATAATTTTGATGCAAAATATATCAATGATGATACGCAGCTTAGTGAATTAGAACTTTCTGAGATTGCAAAGAAAAAGCTCGAACAGATTTGCTTAAAAACATTTAAAGTTATGGGTTGCGAGGGTTGGGCTAGAATTGATCTTCTTCAGGATCAAAAAGGAAATTTTTATGTCATGGAAATAAACACAGTCCCTGGCATGACTTCTCACAGTCTTTTCCCTAAATCGGCAAGCTCTTTTGGACTTTCATATAATGATTTAGTGCAGCAAATTGTCCAATCTAAGTAGCATGCAGTTTTGGGGTATATTTCTTGCAGCAATTCTTTTTTATGGTTGCAGTAACAGCAATTCTGATAAATTAATTATCTCTTTTGAAAGTCAACCAACCTTGCAAAAAGAACATGAGCTTATGAGCAATCTTGATAGCCAAATACCTAAAAGTAATTTATTTAAACATCTAACCAATCAAAATTGGATAGATACATTTTTAATCAAGCGAAATGTTTTTGGCCCAATAAGAATATTTATTCAAAAAAAAGAACCAAAATATATCTGGAAAGAAAAGTTTTACCTTGATTCGGAACTTAATAAATTTTTATATTTTGGCGAACACCCAAATTTATTGCATTTAAATATGCCGATTGAATTTGTTGAGCAATGGATGTTAGCAGAGGATAAATTTCAATTAATTATGGCAGGCAATAATTTAAATATTATTTCTGTTGCATTTATAAATAGTGAGGGATGGAGCTTTATTTTAGATAACAACCTGAGAATTAACTTGGGAACAGATTTATCAGATAAGACCTACCAGAATCTTTCACTGGCTTTAAAATATATATTCGAAAAAAACTTAACTCCTAGTATTATTGATTTAAGATACAAGAATGGAGCGGCATTAAATTATGGCAAATAATGGAACAAAAGATTCTGACTATGTTGTTGGGCTGGATATTGGTACCTCAAAGGTTGTTTGCATTATTGGTAAATATGTTGATCAGCATTCGATCGAAGTTATTTCTATGGGTTCTTACCCTTCAAGTGGTTTAAAAAAAGGAGTTGTTGTAAATATAGATGCAACAACCGATGCAATTCAAAAATCTCTTGATCAAGCCCAGGCATCGTTTGATGGCAAGGTTAAGAATGTATATGTTGGCATTGCAGGCAATCATATTCGCAGCTTGAATTCTCATGGAATAGTAGGGATTAAAGACAAGGAAGTTGAACCAAGTGATATTGATCGAGTTATAGAGGCTGCTCAAGCAGTTGCAATTCCATCAGATCAAAGAGTGCTCCATGTTCTTCCACAGGAGTACGTTATCGATAACCAGGACTCTATTAGGGAGCCTCTAGGGATGTCTGGCGTGAGGCTGGAATCTCATGTTCATTTAGTTACTTGTGCAAATAATGCAATTCAAAATATTGAGAAATGCGTAAGACGATGTGGGATAGGGGTTGATGGGTTTGTTCTAGAACAACTTGCAAGTTCATATTCCGTTCTTTCAGAGGATGAAAAGGAATTAGGGGTTTGTTTGGTTGATATTGGAGGAGGAACTACAGATATTGCAGTCTTTAATTCTGGCTCTATATCTTTTACTGGCGTTATTCCAATTGCAGGCGATCAAGTCACCAGTGATATAGCTGTGGCACTTCGCACGCCAACTGCACAAGCTGAAGATATCAAGCAAAAGCATGGATGTGCTGCAGCTGAGCTCACACAAGATGGTGAAACACTTGAGGTAATGAGAGTCGGAGGCAGGCCTCCGGAAGACTTGTCCAGAAGATCATTGGCTGAAATTATTGAACCTAGGTATGTTGAATTATTTGAGTTAGTAAAAGCAGAAATTCAGAGAAACGGTTTCGAAAATAAAATCCCTGCTGGAATTGTTTTAACAGGTGGTACTTCAAAGATGGAAGGAGCCGTTGCACTGGCTGAATCTATTTTTCAAACTAGCGTGAGACTTGGAATCCCTGAAAAATTTAATGGAATGGAATCAGTTTTAAAGAATCCAATATATGCTACTGCGCTAGGCTTGGTTGGTTTTGGCTTTGATCAAATTAAACAAGGATACACACTAGAAAATAACAAGAGCTTTTTTGATAAAGCATTTGGCTTCTTAAGAAATAATTATTGATTGCTGGGTCTATTTGGCATAGAATTCACGCTCCTTGGTTTTTTGATAGTCAAAAAATCTACTAACTCATAAGGAAAAAAATGAATAATTACGAATTAACACTAATACTAAACCCCGATCTATCATCTAAGTTTGATGATTTTCAAACAAAATTTGAAAACACCCTTACTGGCCTTAAATTCAAGATAAATAAACTTGAGAACATTGGCAGAAGGCAGCTTGCATACAGTATTTTAAACCACAACAAAGGGCACTATGCCATATTTCAGATTGAGGGCCCAGCTGATGCAGCGATAGAGCTTGAATCAAAGTTAAAATATGACACCTCAGTCATACGTCATCTTTTATTAAAAGTTGACTCGCCGTCATTAGAAGATTCCTTGTTAATGGTTGAGTCAAGGGAGGCAAAAAAATCTCCTCAAGAAGACGCACAAACTAGAGAAAAGCCAAAAGTTACTCCTGCATCTCCAAAAGAAGAGACTAAAGACAAGGCTCCAAGTAAATCTGAAGAATCAAAGGAAGGTGAATAATGGCTGAGTCAAATAAAAAGAATTTTAATTATAAAAACATTGACCTTTTGAAAAGGTATATCACCGAAACAGGAAAAATTATCCCTGCAAGAGTTTCTAATATTAGCGCTTCCGAGCAAAGGAAATTAACAAAATCAATTAAGATTGCGCGTTTTCTAGCTTTGCTTCCATACACAGATTCACATAGATAAATTATGAAAATTATACTTTTAGATAAAATCCAAAAACTAGGCGAAATTGGAGACGTGGTCGAAGTCAGCTCTGGTTACGCAAGAAATTTTCTTATTCCAAAAAAGAAAGCGATGTTTGCATCTGATGATAATTTAAAATATGTAGAAAGTAGAAAATCTGAGCTGGCAGCCGCATCAGCAGATGAAATGGCCAATGCACAAGGCAAGGCTGATAGTGTTGCAGGTTCAAAAGTTGAAATTAAAGTTCAAGTTACTGAAGAAGGTGCTTTATATGGATCAGTTGGTACAAGAGAGATCTCTGATGCATTCAACGCAATAGATCTTACTGTTGATAAAAGCGTTATCCAGCTTCCTGAAGGACCGTTAAAAGAACTTGGGGACTACTCTATTACTCTTTTATTTCATCCAGAGGTTTCTTGCACGGTAGAAGTGTCTGTTCTGCCTGAGTAGTTGTTATCTTAATAATATGATGTAAGAATCATATTTATGTCTAGTAAATCAATAGAAAATACAGAACAAGTTAGAGAGCTTGAAAGAGCTATCCTGGGCGGGTTGATGCTCGAAACTGAACGCTATGATGCTGTAAGTGAAATTATTGCATTCTCAGATTTTGAAGGCCAAGATCACCAAAATATTTTTCAATCCATGGGCGAGCTTGTTAACTCTAATAAGCCTCTTGATCCACTCACAGTTTCTGATCGTCTTGATAGCAAAAATCTATTAACAAGAGCCGGTGGGAAAAATTACTTAATCGATTTGGCTTCTACCAGCCCGTCTGCAGCTAACTTAGAAGCATATGCTGGGATGGTTAGGCAGAAATCTATTTCTCGACAATTAATGAAAATTAATTCTGAAATTTCTGAACTTATCATCAATCCTCAAGGAAAAGATGCAGCTGAATTGCTGGATGAAGCTGAGACTAAAATTTTTTCGCTTAATGATGAGGCAAGCAGAACTTCTACAAATATTCAAAAGCTTGATGAGTTGATACCTCAGTCCATTGAAAGAATGAATGAAATAGCCAAAAATGGATCTTCTTTATTGGGTGCTTCCACTGGCTACAAAGACTTAGATAGTAAGCTGCAAGGCCTTCAAAATGGCGATTTAATAATAGTGGCTGCTAGACCCAGTATGGGCAAAACTGCACTTAGCATGAATATAGTTGAAAATTTTATTCTCAATAAAGATATTGCCGGAGGTGTTTTAGCCTTTAGTTTAGAAATGCCGGCAGAATCATTGACCACAAGATTGCTTGCAAGTAATGCGAAGATAGACCAGCAAAAAGTGAGATCTGCATCAATGAACCAGAGCGATCTAAAACGATTCATGGAATCTTCTTCAAAGTTGAAAGACTTGCCCCTTTATATTGATGATAGCTCCATGTTATCTCCGATGGAGTTAAGGGCTAGAGCAAGGAGAATTGCCCGGCAAGAACCCAATGGATTGTCTTTGATAGTTGTAGACTATCTTCAGCTAATGCAAATACCTGCGTCACAAGAGAATAGGGTAAATCAAATTTCAGAGATATCTAGATCTTTAAAAATGCTTGCAAAAGAATTAAACGTGCCTGTGATTGCATTATCTCAGTTAAATAGAGCTGTTGAGCAACGCCCAAATAAGAGACCTATCATGGCTGATTTAAGGGACTCGGGAGCAATTGAGCAAGATGCTGATGTAATTTTATTTATCTATAGAGATGAAGTTTACAATGAAGATTCAGAAGAAGGTAATAAGGCTGAAATTATTATTGGTAAACAAAGAAATGGGCCCATTGGTAAAGTGAATCTTACTTTCTTAAAAGAATACACAAGGTTTGAAGACTTTGCAGTGGACAGTTATTACGATTCCATTCAATGATAGAACCAAATTCTGAGCTCATTATCGACTATGAGTTAGTCAGAAATAATATCCAAACCATTAAAAGCAACCTATCTAAGGATTGTAAATTTATGGGAATCATTAAAAGCAATGCATATGGACATGATCTAGGGATTGCCGCCAAGGCTTTAAATGATATTGTTGATGGTTTTGGTGTAGTTAGACTTGACGAAGCCATTGCAGTGCGTGAGGAGTCCTCTAAACCAATTTTGGCAATGCAAGGTGTCTACTCATCAGACGCATATGATTTGCTAAAAAAAAATAATATTTGGACGGTAATTCATTCAGATGCGCAGTTGCCCTTAGCAAAGCAGTATTTGGAGGAATTAACTTTTTGGCTAAAATTAAACACAGGAATGAACAGACTGGGCTTTGACATCAAAGCACTCGACCAACTCAAGCCTTTTGCCAAGGATTCAAATCTTTTAATGACTCACTTAGCATGTGCAGACAATCAAGGTGATGAATTGAATAATATTCAATTGAGAAACTTTGATAAAGCTTGGAGAGAGCTTGGCCAAAACCTAGGTCGAAGCATTTTAAACTCATCAGGTGTATGTAATTTCCCGGAACATGCACATGACTGGGTGAGGGTTGGAATCGCAATGTATGGTGGCTTAGATTTACCCGGACTTAAAACAGCTATGACATTTAGAAGTCAAATAATATCGATTCAGTCTTTGAATGCTAATGAAAGAATTGGATATGGTGGACGTGTAAAAACTGAAAAAAAATCTAAGATTGCCATTATCTATTGTGGATATGCTGATGGTTTTCCTCAAATAGCATTAGATGGAACCTCTGTATTGGTGAATGGAAATTTATCATCAATTATTGGCAGGGTAAGCATGGATCTTATTTCTATTGACATAACTGACATTCCTGATTGTAAAATTGGAGATTGGTGTGAGTTATGGTCTCCTGAGCTATCAATTCTAGAAAATACTCAAAAAAATAATTTGATTTCTTATGAACTTATGACCAAAATGAATCGAAGAGTAAAACGTCAATATCAAAATATATGAAAATTAAATATACAAAAAATAATCCCCGAGACATAAAGCTGGAAGAAGATTTACCTCCATATATGACAGAGGGAGTTGCTGATGATATTGCAGAAATTTTTAACACTCCATTATCTGGAGCATTTAACTGGGATTACACTGTTCAAGATAATAGGATCAAAAAACTTTATGAATTAGGCAAAGAGCTTAATTGGAATGTCGAGCTTGATATAGATTGGTCCAGACCTTTTGAGCCACTCACCGAGCCACAGCCAATTTTTTGGGACGACTACGCACCTTATCAAAAGCTGTCCGATAATAAAAAAGTAGATTTTTTAAATCACAGAATAGCTTGGAGCCAAAGTCAATTTCTTCATGGAGAACAGGGAGCGCTTTTGGTTGCTTCTCAATTAACATCGTGTGCTCCGACATACAATGCAAAACTCTATGCTGCATCTCAAACTTTTGATGAAGCTAGACATGTAGAAGCATTTAATAAGTATATTCAGACAAGAATAAAAATGATGTATCCAATTGGCAATGCTTTAAAATCAATTTTAGATAAAATTCTTACCGATCCCAGATGGGATCTAAAATTTATTGGCATGCAGCTTATTATTGAAGGATTGGCATTGGCTGCCTTTCAAACTTCTAGAGAACTTACAAAAGATCCAGTGCTAAGAGATATGCTTGGTTTAATCATCAGAGACGAGGCTAGGCATGTTACTTTTGGAATAAATTATTTAGAAGAATTTGTTGAAACTCTTTCAGAGGAAGAAAAAGAGGATCGTGCTCAATTTGCTTATGAAGCATGCTGGCTCAGCAGAGAAAGGCTGGTATCTATGGAAGTTTTTGAGTACTTTGGTTGGAATGCAGAGGACGCCAGGCAGTTTCAATTAAGCTCAGATATTACTAAGCATTTTCAAAAACTTCTTTTTCAAAGAGTAATGCCAAACTTAAAAAGAATTGGTTTATTAAGAGATTCAGTAAAAGGTAAATTTGAAGATCTGGGAATTTTAGAATATGCATCAGCCAAAAGTGATGCTGATATTGATTGGGCTGATTTATCTAGACCTTTATTTGAAGAATCTGCGTAATAAGTTTTTATTGCCTGCATAATCTGATATTCTGTATTCCCATCAAATACTAAAAACTGATGGCTCAAACAAAGTACATATTTATTACCGGTGGTGTAGTTTCCTCTCTTGGAAAGGGTATCGCAGCTGCATCAATTGGGGCTCTTTTTGAGGCCAGAGGCCTAAAAGTTTCTCTTAACAAATTAGACCCATACATAAATGTCGATCCAGGGACCATGAGCCCATTCCAACACGGAGAAGTTTTTGTTACTGATGATGGTACTGAGACAGACCTTGATCTCGGTCATTACGAAAGATTTGTAAGATTTCAAGCTACTAGTAAAAATAATTTTACAGCTGGAAAAGTTTATGAAAAAGTAATTCAAAATGAGAGGAGGGGAGATTATCTTGGTGGTACCGTTCAAGTAATCCCTCACATTACAGATGAGATTAAACGCAGAATAAAAGCAGGCGCAAAAGGAGCCGATATAGCAATAGTTGAAATTGGGGGCACAGTTGGCGACATTGAAAGCCAACCCTTTATAGAAGCAATAAGACAAATGATGCTGGAGCTTCCATCTCCATCTACTGCCTTGGCTCATTTAACATTAGTGCCTTACATTAAGGTTTCCGAAGAGCTTAAAACAAAACCTACTCAACACTCAGTTAAAGAGCTTCGCTCACTTGGGCTTCAGCCAGACTGCTTAATATGCAGATTAGAACAAGAGCTACCTCAAGAAGAGAAGAAAAAAATTGCTCTTTTTTGTTCAGTTGATCCAAAGAGCGTTATCTCTATGCATGATGCTGAGACAGTTTATTCCATTCCCTTGCTTCTATATGGACAAGGTGTAGATAAAATTCTGCTTAAGAAATTAAATCTTTTGAAGGTAAAATCCCCCAAGCTTAATGATTGGAAAAGAGTTGTTGATGCAAAATTAAACCCTAACAAGAAAGTTTCTATTGCTGTGGTTGGAAAATATGTAGATTTAAAAGATTCCTATAAATCTCTCAATGAAGCTCTTGATCATGCGGGGATACTGAATCTTGCCAAGGTTGAGATCAATATGATTGATGCAGCAAAGATTACCAAATCCAATGTATCTAAAATTCTAAAATCCTCTCAAGCAATTCTAGTGCCAGGTGGTTTTGGTAGCAGAGGCATAGAGGGAATGATTCATGCATGCCAATATGCCAGAGAAAATAAATTACCTTATTTCGGTATTTGCTTAGGAATGCAAATTGCAATTATTGAATTCTCAAGAAATGTTTTAGGTCTTAAGGGTGCAAATAGCACTGAATTTAATGAAAAAACTAAATATCCAGTCATTGGTCTCGTAACAGAGTGGAAAGATGCTTCAGGAAAAATTGAGCATAGAAGTAAAAATTCTAATTTAGGAGGGACCATGCGTTTAGGTGGCCAAAAATGCTTAATTAAAAAATCTTCTTTATCACATAAGCTATATAAAAAAATTACCATCACAGAGAGGCATCGTCATCGATATGAGGTCAACCCTGAATTCAAAGAGAATTTGCTTCATGCAGGCATGGATATTGTTGGCACATCCCTCGATGGAAATTTGGCTGAAATGATAGAGATTAAGAAACATCCTTGGTTTCTTGGCTGTCAGTTCCATCCTGAGTTTACATCGAACCCAAGAGATGGCCATCCAATTTTTAATGATTTTATTGCAAAAGCTATTAAGATAAAAAGATGAGTAATGTGAAATTAAATAACTTTGATATTGGGAATAATAAATCTATGACTCTTATGGGTGGGGTAAATGTCTTAGAGTCGGAGTTGGTTGTAATGAATGTTGCAGAAAAATTTGCAGAAGCAACATCTAAATTAAATATAAATTGGATCTTTAAAGGCTCGTATGACAAGGCAAACAGAAGCTCAATAAGTTCCTTTAGAGGTCCTGGGCTTGAAGAGGGGTTAATGATGCTAGAAAAAGTTAAAAGTACTTTTAATATTCCTGTTATTACCGATATCCATGAACCATCTCAGGCAGAGCCAGTTTCAGAGGTATGCGAAGTCATTCAAATTCCAGCTTTTTTATGCAGGCAAACTGATTTGGTGGTTGCAGCAGCAAATACTGGAAAAATTATTCAGTTTAAGAAACCTCAATTTTTATCTGCGCCTGAAATGCAAAATGTAATTGATAAGTGCAAGCAAGCTGGGAATAGCACTATTACGCTTTGCGAACGAGGGAACTCTTTTGGCTACAACAATCTTGTCGTAGATATGCTTAATTTTCAAATTATGAAAAATTTAAATGTACCTGTTATCTTTGATGCAACACATTCATTGCAGCTTCCTGGAGGTCTGGGCAAAGCTGCTGGCGGAAGAAGAGAATTTTTACTTCCACTCGCAAAAGCTGGAATTAGCCAGTGTATTGCAGGATTATTTCTTGAGGCTCATCCAAATCCCGATGAAGCAAAGTGTGACGGCCCATGTGCCATTTCCTCTGAAGAGATATTACCTGTTTTATCTCAGCTATCTGCATTGGATGAATTTATTAAAACACAAGATAGAGATAGTTAATGTCAATCATTAAATCGATTCAGGCATTGCAAGTAATTGATTCTAGGGGAACACCAACCATATCGTGCAAGGTTACTTTGGAGAATGAAATCTTTGCAACATCCATGGTGCCNAGTGGAGCATCTACTGGTTCAAGAGAGGCGCTGGAACTTAGAGATGGNGGAAATGCTTATATGGGCAAAGGCGTTCAAAATGCTATAAATAATATTCATGAAATTATTGCCCCTGCTTTACTAGGAATGGATGTAACTAATCAGCAAGCGATTGATGAAAAAATGATTGCCCTTGATGGCACTCAGGCAAAATCTAATCTAGGCGCAAATGCTATTCTAGGAGTTTCGCTTGCAGCTCTCAATGCTGGTGCTAAGTCTGTAGGAATTCCTTTGTACTTGCATATTAACAACGTCTTCAATGATATAAATGGAACAAGGCCAAGAATGCAGCTTCCAACGCCAATGTTAAATATTATTAATGGTGGAGAACATGCTGATAATAATATAGATATTCAAGAGTTTATGATCATGCCAATTGGCGCTGAAAATTTTTCTCAGGGCATGCAGTGGGCGACTGAAATATACTCAGATTTAAAAAAAATTTTACATAAGAAAGGTTTAAGCACAAGCGTTGGAGATGAGGGTGGTTTTGCGCCTAATCTCCAATCAAATAAAGAGGCTATTGAGTTAATTATTCGAGCCATCCAAAACAATAACTTGAGAGAAGGGGAGGATGTGGTCATTGCTTTGGATTGCGCTGCTACAGAATTTTATAGGAATGGTATCTATCATCTTCAAGGCGAATCCGCTGAACTTAACTCAAGCGAATTTATTAAATACCTGGAAACATTAACCAATCAATACCCTATCTCATCGATTGAAGATGGTATGGATGAGAGTGATTTTATTGGTTGGAAGGACTTAAACAAAGCACTTGGTGAAAAGTGTCAATTGGTAGGAGATGATCTTTTTGTTACAAATGTATTAGAGCTTCAGCGCGGGATTGATGAATCTCTGGCAAACTCAATTTTAATTAAATTTAATCAAATTGGTACCCTTGCCGAAACAATGAAAACCATCCATCTAGGGAATTTAAATGGTTTCACGTCTATTATTTCTCATAGATCTGGTGAAACAGAAGACAGCACGATAGCAGATCTTTCAGTTGGGCTTGGAACTGGCCAAATCAAAACAGGCGCACCATGTAGATCTGACAGAGTGGCAAAATACAATAGATTGTTATGGATTGAAGCTGAGGAGTCAGATCTGAATTTTGCCAGAAATGTCTTTAATTAAATTTTTTAATTTAGTTGTTACTTTTATAGTAGCTGTTGCCTTGTATAACCTTTTTTTTAGTGCCGAAAGTAAAAATAAATTTGCGCAACTTCAAAAAGAAAATAAATTATTGCTAGAAGAAACCCAGCTTCTTGCAGAGGAGAATAGTATTTTAGAATCCAGCATACAAAGTAGGCAGAAAAACGATGCCCACGCTGAAAAATTTGCTAGAGAAGAATTAAACTTAATCTTTGAAGGTGAGCAGTATTTAAGTTTTGAAGAAGCGAGTTCCGATGAGCCACAAACCTAGTATTGCAGTAATTATTCCTGCAGCTGGAACCGGAGATCGTTTTGGCGGCTCAATACCAAAGCAATATTCAATCCTTGGCATCGAAACAGTCTTAGAAAAAGTTGTTAACATATTTCTAGACAGCCCAGGCGTTAAACAAATTATTATTCCAGTAGCCTCAAATGATAAATGGATTAAATCCCAGTCTTTTTTGGGCGATTCAAGGGTGGTCTATCTACATGGAGGCAACACAAGAAGTGAGTCTGTTTTTAAGGCTTTATCTATAGTTGAGGATGGCATTGATATGATCGCTGTGCACGATGCAGCTCGACCCTGGTTAACGAGAGATCATTTTAAAGAGCTCCTTAATGAACTGGTTGTTGACAATTCTATTCAAGGAGTCTATCCCATAATCTCTATTACTGATTCCATAAGGAAAAAGGGTGATGATGGATTTTTGCCTGCCTTTAGAGATGATTATGTAAAAGTCCAAACCCCTCAAATTTTTCGAACCCCTCAGTTAAAAGACTCATTAGAAAAACTAATGAATGATAATTTAAGTTTAAGTGATGAAGCTCAAGCTATGGAAAAAGCAGGATTCATTGTAAAACCAATCTCAGGAGAAAGATCTAATTCAAAAATTACTTTTGCTGATGATTTGGAAAATTATCTTTCAAGGGATCGCCGGATTGGTCGAGGTATAGATTTTCATCAATTTGAGGATGGTGATGGCCTCATCTTAGGGAATGTTTCTATAGATTGTGATCTATCTATTATTGCGCACTCAGATGGAGATATTGTTTTGCATGCAATTTCTGATGCTTTGCTTGGAGCTAGTGGACTCAAAGATATAGGNTATTATTTTCCTGATACTGANGAAGCAAATAAAAATTTAAGTAGCGTGAAAATACTCGAAAAATCTTTAACTTTAATGAGAGAGAGTGGATTTCAACCATCAAATATAGATTTTGTAATCGTTTGCGAGCAACCAAAAATCGGACCTTACGTAGACCAAATTAAAGAATCTCTTTCAAACCTTTTAGGCATCTCAGAGAATGCAATTGGCGTTAAAGCAACCACAACAGAGGGCATGGGCATTATCGGGCAAGGCAATGGTATTGCAGTTTACGCAATTGCTTCATTAAGTAATCTTCCATGAATATTTTATTAACCAATGACGATGGTTATCAGGCAGCAGGCATTACAGAACTGCATAAATCTCTTAGCAAGGAACATACAGTATATTTAGTTGCGCCAGAAGGAAACTGCAGCGGTATGAGTGCTGCTATAAGTTTAAGGAAAGAAATTGAAGTAAAAGAGATTTCAAAAAATGTTTACTCAGTTTGTGGCACGCCAGCAGATTGCTCATATCTAGGTTTGCTCTCCATTATCTCTGAGCCAATTGAAATGATTCTTTCGGGTATTAATCTAGGAGCTAACTTGGGCGAGGATATTTTTTATTCTGGCACTGTTGGCGCTGCTATTGCTGGACGAAGATTAGACTATGTTCCTGTCGCATTTTCAGTTGTTGCATTTAATCCCAAGAATTTAGAGTTCATAGCGAAAAAAGCATTAGCCATTACTAATCAAGCTGCAAAATTGCCTTCAGATCAAAATTTACTGGTGAATGTAAATTTTCCTGATCTTAGTGAGCCAGAAGTTAAGGGAGTTAAGTTAACACAGCTGGGCAAAAGAGGGATTCCCGATACTCCAGACTTAATTCGAGCTAATAATTCCTCAAAATTTTATACCTTTGGTCCATCTGGCTCATTGATAGCAGGGCAAACACAAACAGACATTCAAGCAATTGAAGATAAATATATCTCTATCACGATCCTTGATTATAATTTAAGCGTACCAGAGTTTAATTTGGATTATTACAAAGGGGTTTTTGATTGTGAATAGCTCAGGATTTACATTTTCTAGGGTTAAGGAACAGATGATCCAGCAATTACTGGATATGGGAATTAAAGATTTTCGAGTGCTTGATGCTATCAGCCAGGTTCCAAGACACATTTTTCTAGATCAAGCATTGTGGAGCCGAGCATATGAAAATATGGCATTAACCATTGGTTATAAACAGACAATTTCTCAACCTTATATAGTGGCAAAAATGACTGAGCATTTATTGTCCCACACCTCAAAAAGGGGGAAGGTTTTAAATCGAGTGTTAGAGATTGGCTCTGGTTGTGGCTATCAATCTGCAGTATTGTCATATTTTTCAAATGATATTTTTGCGGTAGAGAGGATCAAACCTCTGGTTACTAAATCAAGAGAGAATTTGAGAGAATTAAAAATTCGAAATGTAATTGTGAAGCATGCAGATGGATTTAATGGTTGGGAAGAGGAGATAAGATTTGATGGCATTATTTGTGCCGCAGCTCCAAGACAATATCCCAAAGAACTCCTAGAACTTTTAGAAGTTGGTGGAAAATTAGTAATTCCAGTTGGTTTTGAGGGCGAGCAGAAACTTTTTGTTATTTCAAAGACTGCTGAATCTGAGTACGCGGAGATGGTTTATGAAGATGTTGCATTTGTTCCCATGTTACCAGGAACTTCTAATGGAGAAATGTAAATATGAATATTAAACTAAGATATTCCCTTGCAGGTTTTTGCATGGGCATAGCAGAATTGATACCTGGTATATCTGGAGCAACTGTTGCAGTAATTTTCAAGGTTTATCCTAATTTAATGTCTATTTTAAGTGAGCTGAGAATTAAAAACCTTACATTGAACCTCTCGTCTTTATCAAAAACTTTCCAGCTCAGCATCTCCATTCCATTAATTGTTTCAATGTTTGCATCAGTGGTAATTTGCTCTAAGGGCGTTAGTTTTCTGCTGACCAACTTCGAACAATCATTTTTATCATTGCTTGGATTCATAATGATGTGTTTATCTATTTATGTAGTGAATTTTTTTAAAGATGCCAAGCAAAGCATCTATTTAATAATTTTCCTTTTTATAGGAGCCTTCCTTGGATTTGCCCTTCATGAACTTAATATTAATTCTGGCAACCTCACCTCTACATACATTTTTTTTGCTGGCATTTTAGCATTTTCATTTTTTTTAATACCTGGTATTTCTGGCAGCGCTATGCTGGTTGTGCTTGGTATTTATGGGCCTATTATTCAAGCAGTTGCAAGCTTTAATTTCAGTATGTTGATTCCATTTGGACTGGGCTGCTTAATCACCTTNCTTATTTTACCCAAACTANTATTATCAATTTACTCAAAATACGAGCTTAGCTTAAATTATGTTTTTTCCGGATTAATATTTTCATCAGGGTTATTTTTGTTTTGATTAGACACTTCCAAATTATTATTAGTATGGCTTTTTTAATGCTATCAAGCTGCTCCTCGCTGGACGCAATGAAACAAAATTATAATAAGTTATTACCTGCCTCAGCGGTTAATTCATATATTGTTCAGCGTGGTGATTCAGTTTGGTCTATAGCACTAGAATTGAATGTAGACGCCAACGTAATTATTTCAAGCAATAATTTAAAAAAACCATATGTAATATACCCCAGTCAAAAATTAATTTTTTCTAGAAAAAAAAATGTTAGTGCTGATGATTCTATTTTGAGATGGCATGCTCCCTTGAAGGGAATTCAAAAGCCTAGGCAAGGAAATGGTGAGTGGCTTGAATACAAAGAGAAAAAAGGTGAGCCTATTCACTCTATCTATGATGGGACGGTTGTGGTTTCTGGGCCCGATATTCCTGGTTATGGAAATTTAGTTATGATTTCTCATCCGGATGGTTACCTGAGCCTATATGCACATTGTGATAAAATTTTTGTTAATTTGGGTGATCCAGTTTTAAAGGGGGCAATGATAGCCAATGTAGGCAATTCAGAAGCAGCATATCCAATGCTAAGATTTCAGCTCAGAAAAGATGGGAAGCCAATTAAAACATCAAAATTAACTTTTTAAATAATTACCTTTCCAGCAAGTGAATCTTCTCTTTAATTTCTGAAAATTCTTTAGCTTCAGGGAGCTCTTCTTTTTCTTCAGTAATATTTGGCCAAATCTCACTTAACTCTGCATTGATTTCAATAAAATCAATTTGATCTTCTGGTAACTCATCTTCTGAAAAAATTGCGTCTACGGGACATTCTGGTTCACACAAAGCACAGTCAATACATTCTTCTGGATGAATAACTAAAAAATTCGGACCCTCGTAAAAACAGTCAACAGGACATACCTCAACACAATCAGTGTGTTTACATTTAATGCAAGATTCTGTAACTATGAAGGCCATGGTCTTAATTGAAATTGTAGGTTAAAAAAGATTTTAACAATGACTTATGAACAAGTCAGCATGATTTTGATAATATTTAATTTACTTTTTTAATATTTATAATATACTGTACAAATATACAGTAAGGAGTAAGTTATGTCTGATAAAGAAAAAAATCTAAGTGAAGCCCTGTCTCAAATTGAAAAACAATTTGGAAAAGGCACTGTAATGAAAATGGGAGACAGAGAAATTGTTGATATCCCATCTGTTTCAACAGGCTCTATTGGTCTTGATATAGCTCTAGGTATTGGTGGCTTGCCAAAGGGAAGGGTTGTTGAAATATTTGGTCCTGAATCTTCTGGTAAAACAACATTAACACTCCAGGCTATTGCGGAATGTCAGAAAGTTGGCGGTACTGCTGCTTTCATTGATGCAGAGCATGCTCTTGACCCAAATTATGCTGGGAAACTTGGTGTAAATGTTGATGAGCTACTTCTTTCACAGCCAGATACAGGTGAACAAGCATTAGAGGTCACTGATATGCTAGTTAAATCAGGAAGCGTTGATTTAATAGTTATAGATTCTGTAGCAGCATTAACTCCAAGAGCGGAGATTGAAGGAGATATGGGCGATCATCACATGGGCTTGCAAGCAAGGTTAATGTCTCAAGCGCTTAGAAAAATTACAGGGAATATTCAAAGATCAAATTGCATGGTAATTTTTATTAACCAAATTAGAATGAAAATAGGAGTCATGTTTGGCAATCCGGAGACCACCACCGGTGGTAATGCATTAAAGTTCTATTCATCAGTTCGGTTAGATATTCGTCGAATAGGAGCAGTGAAAGAGGGCGAAGAAGTTGTAGGTAATGAGACTCGCGTAAAAGTTGTTAAAAATAAGGTTTCACCTCCATTTAAGCAAGCAGAATTTCAAATCATGTATGGTGAAGGAATTAACACTGAAGGAGAAATTTTAGAATTTGGGCAAAAACTTGAATTAGTTGAAAAGTCAGGATCTTGGTATAGCCATAATGGTGAAAAGATTGGCCAGGGAAAAGTTAATGCAAGTAAATTTTTGAAAGAGAATACTAAAATTAGAGATACTTTGGTTAAAGAGATTAGAAAAGCATATATTCAAACTTCCAAAAAACCTGCTAAGAAATAATTTCTATTAAACTTGTTAAGCAATGTAAAAATTGATTAAGATACTCTCAACGTAGGAGAGAGTTATGTCAAACAATGCATATATAGTTTCAGCTGTTCGAACAGCTGGTGGAAAAAAAAATGGAAGCCTGAGTCAGTGGCATCCAGCAGACCTAGGAGCAAAAATTCTAGATGAGCTTGTTCATCAATCAGGAATAGATCCAGAGCTAATTGATGATGTTATTTTTGGATGTGTCGATCAGGTTGGTGCTCAATCAGGCAATGTTGCAAGAAATGCAATCCTTTCATCAAGTCTTCCAGAATCTGTTCCAGGAACTTCTGTAGACCGTCAATGTGGGTCCTCTCAACAAGCTATTCATTTTGCTATACAAGCTGTTATGTCTGGAACTCAAGATGTGGTAATTGGCGGAGGAGTTGAAGTGATGTCCATGGTTCCAATTGGTGCAAGCATAAAAGATGGTTACGAAGCTGGCCATGGTCTACCTTTTGATTCGGAAGGAATGAAAGCTAGATATCCAGGAACATTCTTCTCACAATTTACGGGTGCAGAATTAATGGCAAAAAAATGGAATCTATCTCGTGAGGATTTAGATAATTTTGCTTTGAGCAGTCACCAAAAAGCAGCCGTTGCTGTTGAGGGAAAGTACTTTGATCGTGAGATTCTTCCCATACAAGCAAAAAATGCTGAAGGAAAGTCAGATATGGTGTTAGTTGATGAAGGCATTAGATATGATGCAAGCTTTGAAGCTCTATCTGGTTTGAATCCTGTTACAGAAGGAGGGGTCATTACTGCCGGCAATGCAAGTCAGATTACAGATGGCGCTGCAGCATTAATGATATGCAATGATGCAGGTCTAAAAAAAGTTAAAGCTGACCCTAGAGCAAAAATTACAGCAATAAGTGTTGTTGGAGATGATCCAATAATGATGCTTGGAGGTCCAATTCCAGCTTCTCATAAGGTTCTTAAAGCAGCCAATCTAAAAATAGGTGACATTGATTTATATGAAGTGAATGAGGCTTTCGCACCTGTCCCACTGTCTTGGGCAATTGAATTAAAAGCAGATATAGAAAAGTTAAATGTTAATGGAGGAGCTATGGCCCTTGGTCATCCTCTCGGAGCAACTGGAGCGAAGCTAATGACAACCTTGCTCCACGAGCTTGAGCGCACCAATGGTAAGTATGGGCTCCAAGCCATCTGTGAGGGTGGTGGAACAGCTAACGCTACAATAATCGAAAGAATCTAGCTAATTGTTTTTATAGTGCTCAAAGATTGTTTTAATATCTGAAATATTTCCAATAGAGCTTTGACCATCTCTGTGTTTAAGCTCTATTTCCTTACTCTCTATAAATTGCTTCCCTATTATTATATTTACAGGAATTCCAATTAATTCTGCATCCTTCATTTTAGTCCCATAACCATCCTTTCTATCATCAAGCATTACCTCATAACCCATCTCAGATAAATCAGCATATAAATGCTTGGCAGCTTCAGCAATTTCATTGTTTTTATCAAACCCAATAGCAACAATATTCACTTCATACGGNGCAATACTTTCTGGCCAAATAATGCCTTTTTCATCATTGTTTTGTTCGATTGAGGCAGCAACCAGTCTTGAAACCCCAATTCCATAACAGCCCATAAAGAGATTTTTTCCCTTGCCCTCGATATCAAGGACGCTAGCTTTCATTGAATCCGTATAAACTTTTCCAAGTTGAAATATATGACCAACCTCAATTCCTTTTTTAATTTCTATGGTGCCTTCACCATCAGGTGATGCCTTGCCCTCAAGAGATGCAATGTCTTCACCTTCTTCAAGAAGTAATTCTGTATTGATTGCAAACTCAGAAGCATTGCTAACTGCAATAGTATCCTCACCATTCTCTGCCAAAACATGGAATTCTTCAGATGTATCCCCTCCAATTGCACCAGAATCTGCTTTAACAATTTTATATTCCAAACCAATCTTTTCTATAATTTTTTTATACGTTTCTTTCATTAACAAGTAAGACGTTTCTAGAGAGGCTTCATCGATATTAAAACTATATGCATCTTTCATAAGAAATTCTCTACCCCTCATGATTCCATATCGAGGTCTAACTTCATCTCGAAATTTTGTTTGAATTTGATAAAGGCTCAATGGGAGTTCTTTGTAACTTTTTACATTATTCCTTACAAGATCTGTAATAACTTCTTCATGAGTTGGCCCAAGGCAGAAATCTCTATTATGCCTATCTTGAATTCTGAGTAATTCTGGACCCATTTTGTCCCATCTTTTTGTTTCCTCCCAGAGCTCTTTAGGTTGCACCATTGGCATTAAAACTTCTTGAGCCCCAGAAGCGTTCATTTCATTGCGAACAATATTTTCAACTTTTCGAAGCACCTTTAAACCCAAGGGAAGCCATGTATATATCCCAGATGCAACTTTTCTGATTAGCCCCGCTCTCAGCATTAATTGGTGGCTTACAACTTCTGCATCTTGAGGAGTATCTTTTAAAGTAGGGATAAATATCTTTGACCAAAACATTTTTTATATTTGAAATTTCATTTAGTTTATAATTCTATATTTTTTTAGAGACTTATGCCGATTTATGATTACAAATGCTCAAAATGTGAGCACCAATTCGAGGTAATTCAGAAATTCTCTGACAAGCCTATAAAAATTTGCCCAAAATGCAATCAAGGATCTGTACAAAAATTAGTTTCCGCTCCATCATTTAGGTTGAAGGGAGGAGGTTGGTATGAAACTGATTTTAAAACTGGCTCTAAAAAGAATATAGTAGATAATAAGGAAGAAAAACCAAAGAAACCTATAGATAAAACAAAAACTACCAACACGTCTAATAGCTCAGATATAAAAAATTAATTAAGAGAGATAAAATATGCGATCACATTATTGCGGAGATATTACTAGTTTAGATATAGGTAGTGATATAGAAATTTCTGGGTGGGTTCACAAAAGAAGAGATCATGGTGGCGTGATTTTTTTAGATATCCGTGATCTGCATGGAATTGTACAAGTTGTTTTTAACCCTGATTTAGAAAAAATGTTTAATTTAGCTGATTCTTGCAGAAGTGAGTTCGTTGTAAATATTAAAGGCCTTGTTAGACAAAGAATTGAGGGTGCCCAGAATAAGAAAATGGCTACGGGTGAAATTGAAATTGAAGCCCAGGCACTTAAAATATTTAGTACAGCAGTTACACCTCAATTTCCTCTTGATGATTATCAGGATGTAAATGAAGACATAAGACTTAAACATAGATATTTAGATTTAAGAAGGCCAGATGTAAACAGAAGATTGGTCAAAAGGTCAAAAATTAGCTCAAAAATAAGATCAATCCTTGAGCAAAATAATTTTTATGAAATTGAAACACCCATCCTGACAAGAGCAACCCCTGAAGGCGCAAGGGATTATTTAGTTCCTAGTAGAGTTCATCCAGGAGAATTTTTTGCCTTACCTCAATCTCCACAGTTATTCAAACAACTATTAATGATTGGTGGTTTAGACAAATACTATCAAATAGCTAAATGTTTTAGAGATGAGGACCTCCGTGCTGATAGGCAGCCTGAATTCACTCAAGTTGATATAGAGGCTTCATTTGTTTCTGCGGAAGATATTCTAGATCTGGGTGAAGATCTTGTAACATCCTTGCTATCTGAGTTCACAGATTATAAAAAATCTAGTGTTCCGCGAATTACTTACCAAGAATCAATTAAAAAATATGGGTGCGATAAACCTGATTTAAGGGTACCTCTTGAGCTTGAAGATATATCTGAGCTTGTAAAAAATGAAGAATTTAAAGTATTTTCAGGTCCAGCAAATGACCCTAACTCAAGAGTGGTGGCATTAAAAGTACCCGATGCTGCATCAATGACCAGAAAAAAAATTGATGAATATACGGATTTTGTAGGCAAGCTAGGCGCAAAAGGTCTTGCATATATAAAAGTTGTTGAATTGGGTAAGGAAAATGGGCTTCAGTCACCAATCCTAAAATTTTTTCAACAAGAGACTGTTGATGCAATTATTTCTACTTTGAATGTAAAAAATAATGANATTATTTTTTTTGGAGCAGGGACTGCAAATACTGTAAATCTTTCAATGAGCTCACTTATAAAAAGGCTTGGCGAGGACTTAGATCTTACTACCTCTAAATGGGCTCCTTGTTGGGTAGTCGATTTTCCTATGTTCGAAAGAAATAAAGAGAATAAACTTACTTCACTTCATCATCCATTTACTCTTCCAGCAGTAAATGTTAAAGAGTTAAAAAATGATCCTGACAGAGCTTTAGCTTGCGCATATGATTTTGTATTAAATGGATATGAACTTGGCGGAGGTTCCCTCAGGGTCTATGATCCAGCTATGCAGAGTGAGATTTTTTCTATATTAGGAATTTCTAAAGAGGAGGCTAAAGAAAAATTTGGTTTCTTGCTATCAGCTTTGTCTTCTGGATGTCCACCTCATGGCGGCATTGCATTTGGCCTAGATAGAATAGTTATGCTTTTATCTGAGACCAATAACATACGTGATGTTATTGCATTTCCAAAAACTCAAAGCGCTTCTTGTCTTCTTACAGAAGCTCCTGGAAAAGTTACAGACAATCAATTAGAAGATCTTCATGTTCAATCAACTCATGACGTGGAGTAATTGATGGCAGGACATTCCAAATGGGCTAATATCAAACATCGAAAAGCAAGACAGGATGCTTCTAGAGGTAAGGTCTGGACTAAAGTAATTCGAGAAATTACTGTTGCTGCTAAGGGTGGGCCAGATCCTGATGATAATCCAAGATTAAGGCTTGCATTGGATAAAGCGAATGCAGCAAACATGCCAAAGGATACAATCAAGAGAGCTATTCAAAAAGGTTCTGGTACTGGAGAAATGGGCATAATTGAGGAATTAACTTTTGAAGGCTACGGTCCAAATGGCGTAGCTATTTTAGTTGAAACAATGACAGACAATAGAAATAGAACAGTTGCTGATGTGCGACATGCTTTTTCTAAATTTGGTGGAAATATGGGTACAGATGGCTCAGTAGCATACCTATTTAATAAATTAGGAATTGTGCATGTAGCATTGTCCCATGAGGAAGATCAGATCATGGAAATTGCTTTAGATGCTGGGGCAGATGATTTTTCTGTTTCAGAAGATTTTTTTGAAATTGTGACGACTCCATCTAATTTATCTGTAGTAGCTGAAGCTTTCAAAAAAAATGAAATAGAAACTATATTAGCTGAAATTACCATGCGAGCAGAAACGCTTGTTGATCTTGATCAAGAAGCCTCTGAAAAAGTTTTAAAAATCATGAATTTTATGGATGATCTTGATGATGTTCAGGAAGTCCATACTAACGCAGAATTTCCTGATAACTTTTCTGAAGAGGAATAATTGTGGCGATTAACTCAAGAACTAAAGGGGCTAATTTTGAAAGGGAAATTGGTAACCTGCTTGTTGAGAAATTAGGTTTAACACAACCAGTCAAAAGAATTTTAGAACAAACACGAACTAAAGAATTGCCTGATTTGAAGCTTGGAAGATGGTGCATAGAGTGCAAAAGATATGGAGATGGGGCTGAGCCAGCTCAAGAATGGTGGGATCAAGTTTTAGCAGCAACTGGAGATGACGAATTTCCTGCATTAATTTATAAGTTCAATCGACGACCTATCAAAGTAAGAATTCTGGCTGGCACTTTGGTTCCTGAATTAGAATTTTCTTCCATGACAATTGATTTAATGTGGGATGATTATATTGAAATCCTTCGCTATCTTTTCCAGGTTGATATTGAGCAGCATGAATCCTCGGTTCAAGTGTAGCGATTTCCTGTGCAGGGTATATGTCGAAGATACTGACTTTCAGGGTGTTGTCTACCATGCGAATTATTTAAAGTACCTAGAGAGAGCTAGATCCCAGTTCTTAATTGAAAACAAGTTATCACAAACCGAAGCAATGTTTAACAATGAATCTTACATTGTCCGCTCTATTAAACTTTCATATAAAAATTCAGCCCATCTGGAAGATGAATTATTGATTCGAACTCACATAGAGCTTGTTAGCAGGGCAAGAATGCAATTTTTTCAATCAGTCATATCAGTAAAAAATGATACACTCATTTGCAAGGGAGAAGTNGAGGTTTGCTATCTTCAAAATAATTTAGGCAAGCCCACAGCATTTCCCGAAAGCTTATTAACTCTGTTTAAAAATTAAAATGGATGATTTCTCTGTTATAGATTTATTTTTACAAGCAAGTCTGATTGTTCAGGCTGTAATGGTTCTATTGTTATGCGTTTCAGTTATTTCGTGGATAGCAATCTTTGAAAGATACTTTAATTTAAACCGTATCAAGAGTGCTAATAGAGCTTTTGAAGAAGAGTTTTGGTCTGGAAAAGATCTCTCTGAGCTTTACGAAGTAGTTAACNAGATGCCTCATGAGGAGTTAATTGGATCATTAAGTGTTTTTAAACACGGTTTTAGNGAGTTCCTAAGGTTAAGCGATGGGCAGCAAATTACTATTGAAGATTTAGAAAGCGTTAATAGGGCAATAAGAGTATCCTTGGCTCGAGAAGAAGAATCATTAATGCATCACTTACCTTTTTTAGCTAATGTTGGTTCTGTCAGCCCTTATGTGGGATTATTTGGAACAGTGTGGGGAATTATTAACTCTTTTCAAGGCCTTTCAGATGCAACGCAAGCAACTATTAATGCCGTCGCTCCTGGTATTTCAGAGGCGCTGGTAGCTACTGCATTGGGTCTTTTTGCAGCAATTCCCGCAGTTGTTGCATATAACAGATTTGCTTCAGAATCAGACACACAGCTTCAACAAGCTTCAATTTTTGGAGAGGAGTTAGCAAGCATCTTATACAGACAAACAGTTAAAGCAAAGCCTTGATATACAGAATTGGTAAAAGAAAAAAATTAAATGCAGAGATTAATGTAGTGCCATACATTGATGTAATGTTAGTGCTGCTTATAATTTTTATGGTTCTATCGCCATTGCTGATTCAAGGTATTGAAGTTAATTTACCTCAAACAGATACAACTAAGATGTCTGTTTCAAGTGAGCCACTTGTAATATCCATAGATAAGAATGGGGAGTATTTCATTAATTTGGGCGAAGAACAGTTGCCAATTTCACTGATGGAACTAAAAAATAAAGCTAAAATTATTTACCAAGCGAATCCAGAAATTGAAATAGTTTTTAAAAGCGATGCAGATGTGCCTTTTAATTTTGTAGCGAAGGGGATGGCGAGCATTCAAAGCTTAGGTATTCAAAAAGTAGGAATCATTACTTCCGGATATGATAGCTAATTCTAGGTATTTGCATGCCTCTCTATTTTCTTTTTGTGTGCATGCTGCAATATTTCTTTATTTGTATGGAACATTTGACAGTAACACCTCTCAAAAAATTTTAATCTCAAAGCCCCTGCAGGTTGAATTAAAATTTGAATCTCCAGCTCCGATTAAGCAAAAAAAAATAATCTCTTCGTCAGCTAAAATTGCTGCCACACCCTCNCCAAACAAACCTTTGGATAAANTTTACTCAAAGCCAATAGAGGCTTCCACCCTTAAAGATAACAGCTTATTGCTGCAATCAGATTTTTCTGCCTTGCTATCTCAAGAGGTTGAAGCAGAAATCAGTAAAGAGCAGCAAGAAATCTCTATGTATGCGCAAAAAATAATTAGCACTGTAGAAAATGCATGGATGAAACCTAGAAATATTCCTAACGGGTTGGTTGCAAATTTAAGGCTGAATATACGACCATCTGGCAGAATTACAAAAGTTGATTTAATACAAAGCAGTGGAAATATTCGGTTTGATAATTCTGCTATGCAAGCAGTAAGAAGGGTTGAAACGTTTAATTTTTTTAACTCTCTTTCTAAAGCCCTCTACGACAAAGAATTTGCCACAATTTCCATCAGCTTTAATCCATCAGAATGAAAAATTTACTACTAACTATTATTTTTTTAATGCCGCTTGGATGTCTTGGAGAGCTCTTTTTAGAAATTACAAAAGGTTCTGAAGATCCCTATAGGATAGCAATTAGCCCATTTGATGGAGATGTCCGAACATCCAATCAATTACATAATATTATTCGCAATGATTTAATGCGCACAGGAGAGTTTTCTATTCTTGATGAGGAGTTGGTGCTACCTATAAAAATTAAGGACGACGAGCTGATTTACAGTGATTGGAAGTTGCTTGGCATGGATTATTTGATTACTGGAAGCATTATAAAAACAAAGAATTCTATTGATGTTAATTATGAAATATATGATATTCANAAAAAGAAGAAAGTAAGAAGTTCTAAGGTTTTTGGAATACCAAATCAAATTAGGCAACTTGCNCATTACACAAGCGATGGAATTTATGAATCAATATCTGGTATCAAGGGAATTGCTGCAACTAAACTTTTGTATGTAAATGAGACTAAGAACTCTAAATCAATTTCTGCATATAAACTTATGCTTGCCGACTCAGATGGAGCCAACGAAAAAGTACTTTTAACTAGCTCAGAACCTATTATTTCTCCATCGTGGTCCCCTGATGGAAAAAAAGTTGCCTATGTTTCATTTGAGACAGGAATCGCCAAAGTTTTTATTCAAGATATTGCATCAGGCAAAAGAGAGTCAGTTCTTTCCAAGAGTACTCAAATTAGCTCTCCCTCATGGTCTCCTGATGGTAAATATCTCTCTTTAACACTCTATCAAGACGGTAATGCAGAAATTTATATTATGCGTTTACAAGATCGAACACTCACTCGTATGACCAACCAGTTTGCAATAGATACAGAGTCTTCATGGTCTCCAAAAGGCAATAAAATTATCTTTACTAGCGGAAGGTCAGGCTCACCTCAAATATATGAATTAGACCTAAGAAAATTAAACCCAAAGGCTAAACGTATATCATTTGAAGGGACTTATAACGCAAAAGCTTCCTATCTCCCAAAAGAAGAAGGCATTATTTTTGTCCACCGTTCTGACGACGGCCTCTTTCATATCGCACTTAAATACAAAAAAGAAAATTTTATTAGAGTCCTGACTGAGGCAAAGATGGATGAATCTCCTAGTGTTGCTCCAAACGGTAATATGGTAATCTATGGCATTAAAGAAGAAAACCTTAGCATGCTTGCAGGCTTTAGTCTCAGTGGCGCTAGGTTCAAATTACCCGCTTCTGAAGGTGAGGTGAGAGAACCAGCCTGGTCAAATTTCTTAAGGTAACTTACCATTATGGATGAAAAAAATACTATGAAAAAATTTACTAACTCATTTTTAACAATCTCAACTCTGCTGTTGTTTTCTGCTTGCAGCTCAATGCAGGTTACAGAAGAATCAGTTGCGGATCAAAGTGTTGCAGGCGTATCTTTAGCAACAAAGTCTACTGCTACCCAAGCAGTACTAGCCAATGCAGTTGTATATTTTGAATATGATCAATTTAATCTTACCTCTAAGTCTATTCAAGTTTTAAAAGGTGTTACTGAGCTGATGAGAAACAATTCAAAAATTACTATATCTCTTGAGGGTCATGCTGATGAAAGGGGTACCAGGGAATATAACCTTGCCCTTGGCCAAAGGCGCTCTGAATCAGTTGCAAATTACCTAATAGCCAATGGCATCAAGAGAAATAGACTAATTACAAAAAGCTATGGAGAAGAAAGACCCTTGTCATTAGGTTCGAACAACCTTGCTTGGTCAAAAAATAGAAGAGTTGAAATTAAATAATTTTTATTTAGATGAGAATTCTTTTTGCAGCTCTTATCTCTATTCCCTTAATAGTAAATGTAGCAAATGCGCAAGAGGCTAATGCTTCAGATATCTTATTTCTAAAGATTCAGGAACTTGAAGGCGAGCTTGCAAGTCTTAGGAGTGAATTAGAATCTCAAGGATACTTAATTGAAAAACTATTAAGTGAAGACTCAATTCAAATTAATGACAACAACAAGGAGTCTGCAAAGATAGCTTCTGATGAAAATATATTTAGGTTTGAAGGAATTAATGATAGCAAAAGCATTGATGAGGTTTATGACCTAGCTATAGCGGCGTTGAATGAAAAAGATTTTGCGGCCGCCAAACAATCTTTTAAATACTTAGCTNAAAATTTTAATGATAAAGAAAAAATTCCTCTAAGTTTATTCTGGCTCGGTGAGATCTCACTATTAGAATCTAACNTGGAGGAAAGTCAAAATTTCTTCCAACGATTGGCCTCAGATCACCCCGNTCATTGGAGATCGCCATTGGCTCATAAAAAAATTGGTGATATTTTGATGATGTCTGGTGAGTTAGGGGCTGCAAAAATTAAATATCAATTTGTTGTTCAATCATTCCCTGGTAATACNGCATCTTCTTTAGCCTTGCAGTTATTAGAAAATATGGAATAATCACANCTTTTTATGGAATCCTATCTCGGGTCGCTAGCTCAGCTGGTAGAGCAGTTCGCTTTTAACGAATTGGTCACAGGTTCGAATCCTGTGCGACCCACCATTAGTTAGTACTTTAAATAATGGCAAAATTAACTCACTCCATAAAGAATTCTCTTCAAAAAATATCTTTATCATTCACCAAAGAGTCCACTCTTGCAGGCTTCTTCTTTTTTTTAGTTCTATGCTCTTGGTATATTTTGCGACCCGTCAGGAATGAGATGGCTGTTCAAAATGCTGACATTCTTCCTTATTTGCTCGGCATAGGTGCATTTGTGATGCTGCTTTTGAATCCTGTATATTCTTGGCTTGCATCGAGAAAAAATTTAAGGGGAGTGCTGATTGGATGCTACGCATTTTTTATATTAAATTTATTTACCTTTATAGTTTTGTGGGAATTTTTTAATCTCTCTTCTGCTATATGGCTTAGTCAAATCTTTTATATTTGGTGCAATGTTTATTCCTTTTTTGTTGTTTCAATTTTTTGGGTTGTCATCATTAATTTATTTCGTGGTGATGGAGCAGCGAATGTTTTTGGTGTGATTGCAGCAGGGGGTTCTTTAGGAGCATTTCTTGGTTCAGAAATTTCTAAACAATTAGCCTCGACATTTAATGACTCAGGAATTATTTTCTTTACTTTAATCTCAATACTATTTTTGATACTTGCGTTAATTACAGGTTTGATATTATTAAATCGCTTCTTGAATATAGAAGGTATTGATGAAGCTGCAGGCGGAACTAGTTTCGATAGCCTTAAGAATTTAATTACCTCATCTCAAATTAGATCGATAGGTTTATATATGTATTTATGGACTGCCATGATGACAATCCACTGGGTTACTTCAATCAATATTATCAATTCTTGGTCTTCTGATGGCGGCGATAGAATTATATTTTTTGGTAATGTAGAGCAAACAGTAACAATACTAACTTTATTTACTCAATTTTTCTTAACCTCAGCAATTATTAGATTTGCTGGACCAAAAAACATACTCATGCTTTACGGATTAATATTTGCCATAGCATTTGTCGGTTATTATCTTTACCCTTCAATTGGCTATGTTTTTGTTATAACAATTATCTTGCGGTTTTTTGAATATGGAATAAATAAACCTACTAGAGAGCTGGTATTTAGCTACTTAAAAAGAATGGATCGATATAAATCTTCGGTTATGTTTGATACTTTTTTAGTCAGAATGGGGGACTTTTCAGGAAGCGGTTTTATTCTGATTTCTAAATCATTNGGAATAGCGTTCTCGCAAGTTCCTCTATTAGCCATTCCTTTTGCTGGCTGTTTAGCATTCCTTGGTTTTAATATCGCACCAAAAGAAAAAATTACCTCTTAGAAACCTCTTTTATTCCCAAGTCTTTCTTGCGCAAATTTAATTTTTGTTATAATTGTTTCCGAGGCCTGAAAAGAATTTCCAGAAAGTCGCAAAGCAAATTGAAATTGATTTAAAGCATTCTCAAAGTCTCCTATTAGTAAATAATATTCACCTCGACTTAAATGGTACCCAACAATATTCTTACCCGCTCTTTGAACCTCGGAGAGTTGCATCCACAAACTTGGATCTCGATTTTTTTTTATCAGAAGATCTCTAAGCACTTCTTCAGCTTTAATTATTTCTTTTTTAGCACTTAAAATCTTAGATTGAATAATTGAAGCTGGATAATTTCCTGGTGATATGGTCAGTACCTTTTCAATGCTTTGTTCTGCTCGGGCAAGCTGCTGCCCAGACAATAAAATCTCTGATTTAGTAATATTGAGAATTAAGTTTTTGGGAAATTTTGTTAAAATTTCATCAATTAGATTTAATGCCTGCAATGTCTGGCCATTAGCTTTTAGGGCAATAATATAGGCATATTTATTTTCATGACTTGGGATATCTATATAAAGCTTCTCAAAGTATCTTGATGCTGTTTGGGGTGAAGAAGCATTATATCTAGCTTTCAATCTTCCCTTAATAAATTCAAAATTGATAGTATTTTTCTTGCCTCCAGAAAACTCTATTTGATCTGCAGCATTGAATGCATCACTAACTCTAGATGAGGTGACTGGGTGGGTTAAAAGAAATTCAGGTGGATTATCCCCAGCTAACTTCCTTACTTTTGCCATATTTTCAAACATCTGACCCATGCCTGCTGGATCATATCCTGCTGCAATTAAATTATTGAAACCATATCTGTCTGCCTCACGTTCAAAAATTCTGCTATATCTTAATTGTTGTTGAGCTAATGCTGCAGGACCAGTAATAAAAGCAGTCGGGTTATTTGCAATAATAGCTAAGGCGATTGCTGATACCATAACTAAAGAGGATGCAAGATTGGTATCCCTTCCTCTCAAAACATTTCTAGCAAAGTGCCGTTGACTTAAGTGAGCCAATTCATGGCTTAGCACCGATGATAGTTGCGCTTCATTGCCCGCATTTAAAAATAACCCTCCATTCACACCAATAACTCCTCCGGGAGCAGCAAATGCATTAAGAGACTTTTCATCAATCAGAACTATCGTAAAATCTCTATCTTTCACTTGAGATGTCTCTGAGAGTCTATAAATCAAAAGCTCAGTATATTCTTGAATAATGGGATCATTTATTAAAGGTGCTTGGGCATAAACTTGCTCCAGAAAACCTTGACCTAATATTTTTTCTTGCTCTAAAGAGATCACTCCAGAAACGCGATCCCCTAAATCTGGTAAATTTAGATCTTTTTCTTGAGCAAAAGTATGCTGAGATATAAGCAGTAAAAGAAGAAGAGGGTATCTAATGAGCATATCTTTATGTTACGGAGTTGTTATGAAACTTACACTATTCACTATTTTCAATTAACATATCATTTTTAAGACAAAATTAAATATAAAAAGTGCTCGAAGAGATAAATAATTTATTCAGAAAAATTTTTTCTAATGAGGAAACATTAGTTTTCGCTTTGTTATTGACTGGCGCATTCTTAACTTTATTTTTTCTTGGAAATATTTTGACACCATTTTTAATTAGTATCATCTTTGCCTATTTATTAGTTGGAATGCAAACCCGTCTCGAGGGCTACGGTTTAAAAAGCTCAATTGCATTGTTTTTAACGTTCAGCTTTTTTTTATTACTAGGAATTACTTTAATGGTCTGGCTTGGACCTCTTGTTTANCAACAACTCCAATCATTGATCNTGGAAGTTCCAAAATGGGTGAATGCCTTTATGGTTTTTGTTCAGAATGTTCCTGAACAATATCCTGATTTAGTTTCTTCTGATCAAATCACCGCATTTTTACAGACCCTCTCAGGTCAAATCACTGCAATATCTCAAGATTTCTTAAAAGCTTCGATTGCTGGGATACAAAATACTGTCTCAATTGCAATAAATTTAATATTACTGCCAATCCTTGTCTTTTTCTTTTTATTCGATAGAGAATCAATTATTGCTGGTTGCTTAAGCATTTTGCCTAAAGAAAGAGCCATGTTAAAAAAAGTTTGGACCGAGATGGATGGGCAGCTAAGCAACTATGCAAGAGGCAAGGCAATTGAAATAGTGATAGTAGGCTTGGCTGCAGCCATAATATTTATGTATTTTGATTTACAGTACATAGCGCTGTTATCAGTTCTAGTTGGATTTTCTGTTTTAATACCATTTTTAGGNGCTTTTATTGTCACTTTGCCAGTTGCTGCAGTGGGCTTGCTTCAGTTCGGCTTAACTTTTGATTTTTGGTTATTAATTGGNGCCTATTTAGTGTTGCAAATACTTGATGGAAATCTATTGGTGCCTTTGCTATTTTCTGATGCTGTAAAACTGCATCCAGTAATTATCATGTTAGCAGTTTTTGTTTTTGGGAGTTTATTTGGTTTCTGGGGTGTTTTTTTTGCAATTCCAATCGCCACTCTTATAAAAGCTATATGGAATTCATGGCCCAAAAACCTTCCTAACTAAGAGCTTTTTTAAAGCTCTTTTACTGCGTTTAAAACTTCCAAAGCATGCCCTTTAACTTTGACACCTCTCCATTCTTTTATAATTTTCCCTGCAGAGTTAACCAAAAAAGTGCTTCTATCTACCCCTATGTACTCTCTTCCATACATTGATTTAAGTTTCATTACGTCAAAGGCTTTGCAAACCTTTTCATCTGGATCTGACAAGAGTTCGAATGGAAAATCTTGCTTTGATTTAAAGTTTTCATGAGACTTAATAGATTCTCTAGAAATTCCTAAAATATCTGTATTTAGCTTTTTAAACTTCTTGTAATTATCTCGAAAATCTTGGCCCTCTGAAGTGCAACCTGGTGTTGAATCTTTTGGATAAAAATAGATAACTACATTTTTATTTTTAAAAGTCTCATTTGAGATGACCTTATCACTTGTAGCATCTGCTTTAAATTTTGGACATTTCTTGCCTGATAAATTTTTCACCATAATTTCCTTAAAAAAAGTGTATAGTTTCATTTTTTACTGAAAACATTCATGATGCAACCCCTTCAAGGCAGTTTCGTAGCTTTAGTGACGCCAATGCACTCTGATGGCAGCCTGGATTTCCACGCCCTTAAAAACCTCGTTGAATGGCATATAAAGTCTGGTACAACTGGTATTGTCTCCGTTGGAACCACCGGAGAATCAGCAACAGTAAGTGTTTCTGAGCATTTGGAGATCATTGAACAAACTATTCATCTTGTTGCTGGAAGAGTTCCAGTAATTGCTGGTACTGGAGCTAACTCTACACAAGAAGCCATAGAGCTTACAAAAACAGCTGCTGCTTTGGGTGCTGATTACGCCTTAATAGTTACCCCATATTACAATAAACCCAATCAAGAAGGCCTATTTCAGCACTTTATTAAAATAGCTGACTCAGTTGATATCCCACAAATTTTATATAATGTTCCCTCCAGAACTGCATGTGATCTAAGACCAGAAACCGTTATGAGGCTTGCAGATCACCCAAATATAGTTGGAATTAAAGAGGCATTGGATGATGTTGCCCGCTTGAGTGAACTTATGGCTATTGCTGATAGTCAAATAGATACTAAATATTTTTCAGTTTTATCTGGTGATGATCCAAGTTTTAATTCATTTATGGCCAATGGTGGAGATGGCGTGATTTCAGTAGCAGCCAATATTATCCCAAGTCAAATTTCTCAAATTTGCTCACTAAACTTAACCAAGCAATTTGCTGATGCGAGTGAATTGAACTCGATTTATACTAATATTTTTGAACTTTTATTTGTTGAATCGAATCCAATACCAGTCAAGTGGATGTTACAAAGAATGGAAAGAATTGGTTCAGGTATAAGACTTCCCTTAGTTCCATTTAGCAAAGATTTCCATGAGAAAACTATAAACGAGATGATAAAATTAAAACTATTATGAAAAACTTGAAATATTATTCTGCGCTTTTATTTTTAATTGGAGCCTCCTCCTGTTCATATATATCAGGACCTGAAGGATTTTTTCCCGAAACAAAAGATGATTTTTTTAATGAAACACTTTCACCAGATTTAGATTTGCCGGCAGGTGAGATAGCAATCAACAAGGATGACCATTATCCACCAATTAGCAAAGGTATTGCGCCGGCGGAGGCGCAAGACATCCCAGCCCCTAGGCAAATATTTTCTTCAGGAGAATCAAATGAAGTTCAGCTAAGACGTCTGGGTGAGCTTATGTGGGTTTATGTTGAAACCCTTCCTTCTACCTCATGGCCAATCACAAAAAATTATTTTGAAGCTTCTGCAATGTCAATACTTGAAGCAGATCCAGATTCTGGGATTATGCTTATCAAATTCTCCGATAGCAAAAATCTAAAAATAACGATTGAGCATGGTATCAAAGAGGCTTCAACAGAAATTTTTCTCTCCTCTTACGGCATAGATGAAAATTCATTACTAGATGAAGACCCGGAGTTTATCCAACAAGAGTTAGAAAAGATTGTTAACTATATGGCAAGTTCTGCATCATCTTTTTCAGGAACCTCATTGGCAGCTCAAAACTTAAATGATCGCAAGAAAGCAAAGATTTTCAATGTTAATGATCAAACAATTATTGAGCTAGATTTAGGTTTTGATAGAGCCTGGTCTGCTGTAAGCAAGGCCCTTAAAGCAGGAAATATTACCTCAAATGACATTGATAGAGATAGTGGAATTTTTCTGGTTAGCTACTCTGTTGAATCTGAAAGTAGTAGCTGGTTTTCTTTTCTAAATTTTAACAATAACGATGAAAGTAATAATTCACTGTTGCTTGGAGAGGCAGCTGAATTTAAAATAATACTTGAGTCAAAAGATGAGAAGACCAANATTCTTGTAGAGTCCCTTGAAGGCGCATCGGAAGAAGCTGAAGCACTTATCTCTAAAATTAATGAATTATTAAGTTAGAACATTATGGAAAAAATATCACAAATTACTACTGGAAAAGCTAAATCCTTATTCACCACTGCTGAGACTGATCAGTTGATCATGGAATTTAGAGATGATACGTCTGCATTTGATGGTAAGAAAATGGAAGCTTTGGATAACAAGGGAAAGGTTAACAACCAATTCAATGCTTTTGTTATGGAGTTTCTTGCTTCAAAGGGTATAGAAACTCATTTTATAAAACTACTATCGAATAATGAGTCCCTTGTTTACAACTTAGAGATGTTTCCTATTGAATGTGTTGTTAGAAATAGAGCAACTGGCTCGCTTTGCAAAAGACTGGGTATTGAAGATGGGTTGATACTTGACCCTCCATTATTTGAATTTTTTCTAAAAGATGATGACTTAGGAGATCCTTTAATTAATGATCATCACATAGAATCTTTTGGGTGGGCTTCCCAAGAAGATGTTGATTTAATGAGAGATCTAACACTTCAAGTTAATGATATTTTGGTAGATTTTTTTATGGAAGCTAACCTAATTCTTGTAGATTACAAATTAGAGTTTGGAAGGTTGAATGGAAAAATGCTTTTAGCAGATGAGTTTACTCCAGATGGATGTCGTTTATGGGATAAAGAAACCTTAACAAAAATGGACAAGGATAGGTTCCGCCAAGATCTTGGTAATGTAATAGAAACTTATGGCGAAGTAGGTAAGCGCTTAGGTATGCAGATAAAACTTGACTAAATTACTCAGGTATTGATAATACCTGCATGAACTTTACAACTAAGAGTCGTTATGCAGTCAATGCGTTAGCAGACCTTCAACACCTTTCAAATGATCAAAGTCCAGTTGCTTTGAAAGATATTGCTCGCCGCCAAGGAATTGATTTAACCTATTTGGAGCAATTATTTCGTAAATTAAGAATTGCTGGAATCGTAAAAAGTATTCGCGGAAGAAATGGAGGCTATGTTTACGCCTCTCAACCCCAAAGCGTTAGCATTAAATCCATAATGAATGCAGTCGAGGAAAACTTGGATGCAACAAATTGTGCTGGTACTTCGTCCTGTCATTCTGGTCAAAAATGTAACTCTCACAAATTATGGGATGATCTTAATTCTGTGGTCGATGAATTTTTAACTGATATTTCCATTACAGATCTTGTTGAAAAGCCTAAAGACCCCCATATACATCTTAAGGAAATTCAATAATGAGCAATACAGTGAACTTACCAATATATTTAGACTATGCATCTACAACTCCGGTAGATCCAAGAGTTGCTAAAAAAATATCTGATCATCTTACATTAGATGGTAATTTTGGAAATCCAGCGTCTCGATCGCATAAATTTGGTTGGAAGGCCGAAGAGGCTGTTGAAGAAGCGAGGTCTCATGTAGCAAACTTAGTTGGGTGTGATCCCCGAGAGATCGTGTGGACATCTGGAGCAACTGAGGCTGATAATCTTGCAATTAAAGGCATTGCAAATTTTTATCAATCTAAAGGCAAGCACATTATTACATCCAAAATAGAGCATAAAGCAGTTCTAGATCCTTGCAGGCAGCTTGAAAGAGAGGGGTTTGAGGTAACTTACCTTGAGCCAAATGATGGTGGAATTATTAGTCCAGAATCAATTTTAGATGCAATAAGAGAAGATACTATTTTAATTTCTATAATGCATATTAATAATGAGTTAGGAACTGTTAACGATCTTGTGAGCATTGGGAAGCTTGCTCGTGAAAAAGGAATTTTTTTTCATGTAGATGCCGCACAAAGTACTGGCAAAGTAGACATTGATCTAAGCAGTCTTCCTGTAGACTTAATGTCCTTTTCAGCACATAAAACTTATGGACCTAAGGGAATCGGCGCATTATTTGTAAGAAGAAAGCCAAGAGTAAGAATTGAAGCTCAAATTCATGGAGGCGGCCACGAGAGAGGCATGAGATCTGGAACGCTACCAACTCATCAGATAGTCGGAATGGGCGAGGCATTTAGAATTGCTAAAAAAGAAATGAATGCAGACAAAGAAAGAATTGAATTACTTCATAATAAATTTTATGAATCTGTTTCCAAGATTGAAGAAATTTATGTGAATGGTGATGTTAACAATAAAGTTAAAAATATTTTAAATATTAGTTTTGCTTATGTTGAAGGAGAGTCATTAATCATGGCCTTAAAAGATATAGCTGTTTCATCAGGATCAGCTTGTACTTCAGCAAGTTTAGAGCCATCCTATGTGCTAAGAGCATTGGGAAGAAAGGATGAGCTTGCATCTAGCTCTATCCGTTTTTCCTTCGGAAGGTTTACCACTGAGGAAGATGTGGAATATACATTAACTTTAATTAACCATGCTGTTGAAAGACTAAGAGAGCTATCACCTTTGTGGGAAATGTATTTAGATGGAATTGATCTTAATACAGTAGATTGGCAAACACACTAAATATTGGGAGGTATTTATGGCGTACAGTAAAAAAGTTGTAGATAAATTTGAAAACACTATTAATGAACCTGCAAAGTTTAATGTTGGAAGGTTTGACCCGAAGGAAATGAATGTGGGTACGGGAATGGTTGGCGCCCCAGCCTGTGGTGACGTTATGAAGCTTCAAATTAAATGTGAGAGTCAAGGCAACACTCATGTAATTAAAGATGTCAAATTTAAGACTTATGGTTGTGGCTCTGCTATCGCCTCCTCAAGCGAATTAGTAGAGATGCTAATTGGTAAAACTCTTGAAGAAGCAAAGGAGATTAAGAATATTGATATTGTGGAAGCACTTGAGTTGCCTCCTATCAAGATTCATTGCTCTGTTCTGGCAGAGGACTCTATTAAACAAGCTATTGAAGATTACGAGCAGAAGCAGTAGTTATGGAAAAATTTTCACCACAAGAGCTGAACTTCTCAGAAAAGGCTATTTCTCATTTTACTTCTAGCTTGCGCAATAGAGGGAAGGGTCATGGTGTCAGAATAGGTGTCAAGGAAGCAGGATGCTCTGGGTTTGAATATTTTTTTGAGTACGTCGATACTCAACAAGCAGCTCATAATGATTTTATTTTTAATAGAGGTGAGTGCAAAATTTATGTTGATCAGGAAAGCTTAAATTATTTAAAAGGTAGCCTGGTTGATTACTCTGAGGATGGTTTAAATCAAGGAATTAAATTCCACAACCCCAATGCTAAAGCAGTATGCGGTTGTGGTGAAAGTTTTACTATCTAGCATGGCACGCATCAAATTATTACCTCATTTTGAGTTATGTCCTGATGGCGCAGAATTTGAAACTCTTGCAGATGAATCTATCTGTGAAGCAGCCCTAAGATCCGGAATTAAAATTGAACATGCTTGTGAAATGTCATGTGCTTGTACAACTTGTCATATTATCGTCCGAGATGGATTTAATGACCTCAATGAAGCATTAGAGGTTGAAGAAGATATGCTTGATAAGGCATGGGGGCTTGAACCAAATTCACGATTAAGTTGTCAAACTATTCCAGATAAAGGAAGTTTTACTGTTGAGCTACCCAAATATACCATTAACCAAGTTTCCGAGGACCATTAATGAAAACTACTTGGTCAGATATCTTAGAAATAGCCATAGATCTTCTTGAAACTCATCCAGATGTCGACCCGCAATGGATAAGTTTTCCAGACTTACATCAAAAAATATGCAACCTAAAGAATTTTGATGATAACCCTAATAACTCTAATGAAAAAATACTTGAAGCGATTCAGATGGCATGGATGGATGAATCGAGTTAAGTCCCCTATAATGACGCAAATTTAGGAGCAACATTATGTCAAAACAAAGAACACTTTCAATTATTAAGCCAGATGCAACATCAAAAAACATTATTGGTAAAATAATAGATCGCTTTGAAGAAAATGATCTTAAAGTTGTAGCCGGAAAATTGATTCATATGAACGAAACAAAAGCTGCAGGTTTTTATGCTGAACATGAGGGAAGACCATTTTTCCCCAATTTAGTTGAATATATGACTTCAGCCCCAGTTTTTGTTCAAGTGCTAGAGGGAGATAATGCTGTATTAAAAAATAGAGAGCTTATGGGTGCAACTAATCCAAGTGACGCAGATCCAGGAACAATTAGAGCAGATTTTGCTGAAACAATTGATGCAAATGCTGTTCACGGATCAGATTCTACGGAAAGTGCAGCCAGAGAGATCTCTTATTTTTTTGATGACAGCGAAATCTTTTAATTGAGTGCCTAAAGAAAAAATTAATCTGCTTGGCTCCTCCCATGAGTCTTTAGTAGATTTTTTCAGTTCAATCGATCAGCCTGCCTTCAGGGCTTCCCAGCTGATGAAGTGGATTCATCAAAGAGGTGTTCTTGATTTTATGGACATGACTGATTTTAGTCTTGATTTAAGAAATCAATTAAAAAAAATTGCTAAAGTTCTTCCTCCTATTGTGGAGGAAACTTTGCTCTCCTCCGAAGGAACCCAAAAGTACTTAATCAAGCTTGATTCAGGCTCAATGATTGAGATGGTTAAGATCCCTGAGAAAAAAAGATTGACTCTTTGTATTTCCTCTCAAGCTGGATGTGCATTGCAATGCACTTTTTGCGCAACTGGTGCTCAAGGCTTTGAAAGAAACTTAACAGATGCAGAAATTATAGGTCAGTTGTGGTTAGCAAATTTTTATGAAAATCCACAGCAGCCTATTTCAAATGTAGTTTTTATGGGTATGGGGGAACCCCTTTTAAATATTGAACCTGTTCTCAGTTCTATCGCCCTAATGCAACATCAGAATGCTTATGGCCTTTCAAAACGTAGGATTACACTCAGCACATCGGGCATTGTTCCAGAGATCAATAAATTAGCATCTAGAACCGATGTTTCATTGGCAATTTCCTTACATGCTGCGAATAATACATTGAGAGATGAGATAGTTCCTATTAATAAAAAGTATCCATTAAATGAGCTGATAGATGCATGTAAAAATTATCTTAAAACTCAGAGTAAACGCAAAACAATTACCATTGAATATATTTTAATTGATGGGGTAAATGATACATTAGACCATGCAAAAAGCTTGGTGAAGATACTTAATGGATTATCTTGCAAGGTTAACTTAATTCCATTTAATCCATTTGATGGGTGTCATTATCACAGATCCCAAGAAGATATTATTGCTAACTTTAAAAATTATCTTGTAAAAAAAGGCATTATTACAACTTTGAGAATAACAAGAGGTGATGCCATCGATGGAGCATGTGGCCAGCTTGTAGGCAAGTTAACTAAAAGCATTAAAGGTAAAAATAAAAACAATTCAATTAATTTAATAAATACACAATGACTTTAAAATCTGCACATACAGGCAAGATTGGAAAAGCATTTAAAAATGCTAGAACATACCGAGATCTTAGCTTGAGAGAAGTTGCATTAAAGACTCTTATTAATATTGATTACATCAAAGCCATTGAATCAGGTGATTATTCAATTTTTCCAGCAAGAATATTTGCAGTTCAATATTTTGAAAAATATTCAAAATTTCTAGGCCTGCAAATACCTTTTTTTGATATTTATAACGCTGACGTGGTTGCAGAGTTAGAAAAACAGGAGCTGGCTAAAAACCCTAAAAATTTCTTTTTGGAGAAGAATTTATTCTCTATTTTTGCAACTTGTCTTTTTGTTATATTGATATTTTTTGTTATTTTTTTAATTAATTTAACTTCAACTAGGGTTATTGATGAGCCAGTCAAAAACATAGAGCAAATTATGCCTCTTAATAAAGATCCTGAGAGTAATTTGTTGAATAAATCAGAGATTAATAGCTTGCATCTTGAAATCAATAATTTTTTTATTAAGGATGCACTTGATTCATCGGGTCTCAGTGTTAATGTTGATTTAGCAGAACCAATATTATGAATAATTCCTGGATAAAGCGAAGAAAGACAAACCCGATATTTGTGGGCAATGTTGGAATTGGCGGAGAATATCCAATTTCTATTCAGTCAATGACGAACACGAATACTGCAGATGTTCAGGCTACCATTAAACAGATTGAAGGTTTAAAGGCTGCTGGAGCTGACATTGTAAGAGTATCTGTTCCGGATGAGGAGTGCGCGAAAGCTTTTAAAAAAATTAAGAATTCAGTCACAATTCCATTAGTAGCAGATATCCATTTTGACTATAAAATAGCTCTTCTTGTTGCTGATTCAGCTGATTGCCTCAGAATTAATCCTGGTAATATTGGCAAAGAAAACAAAGTTCAGCAAATTATTCAAGCTGCAAAAGATCATGATGTTCCAATCAGAATAGGGGTAAATGCTGGCTCACTAGAAAAAGATTTACAAAAAAAATATGGGGAGCCTAATTCTGATGCTCTAGTTGAGTCAGCATTGAGACATGTCGAGATTTTAGATAGGTATAATTTTACAAACTTTAAGTTAAGTTTAAAGGCTTCAAATATTCAAATGACTGTAGAAAGTTATAGAAAATTTTCTAAATTACTCAATCAACCATTGCACTTAGGCATTACAGAATCTGGCAGTTATAGAGCTGGATCAGTGAAATCATCTATAGGCCTTGGCATGCTTTTATCAGAGGGCATCGGAGACACAATCCGAGTTTCCCTTGCATCTGATCCGATAGATGAAATTAAGATTGGTTGGGATATCTTGAAAAGTTTAAATTTAAGGAGCCGGGGGATTAGGATTGTTGCCTGCCCTAGCTGCTCAAGACAAAATTTTAATGTCATCGAAGTCGTGAATGAGTTAGAAAATAGGTTTGAAGGCATATCTGAAGATTTAGAAGTTGCAATTATAGGTTGCTATGTAAATGGCCCAGGTGAATCTAAGGCAGCTGATGTGGGCCTTACTGGAGGACCCAGCAATCTACTTTATGTCAATGGCACCCCTTCAAAAAAAGTCTCTAATGAGAAACTTGTTGATACAATAGAGGATCAAGTAAGAGAGCAACTTGAAAAAAGAAAATCATCAAATATTATTGCTAAAGGTTAAGAAGTGAAAATTCAATCATTAAGAGGTATGCCAGATTTATTTCCAGAAGATTTGGAACGATGGCATCTCCTAGAATCAAAACTTGCAGAAATATTTAATTCATTCAATACCAAAGAAATCAGAACCCCTGTTCTAGAATCAACTGAGCTGTTTGGAAGATCGGTGGGAGATTCATCTGATATTGTGAATAAAGAGCTATATTCATTTTTGGATCGCAATGATGACAGCATTAGCTTGAGACCAGAGGGTTCAGCGAGCGTCATTAGAGCTGTTATTCAAAAAAAACAAGAGCATGAAAAGCATAAATTATGGTATCAAGGACCAATGTTTCGCTACGAAAGACCTCAAAAAGGAAGGTTTAGACAATTTCATCAAGTTGGAGTGGAGTATCTTGGTTTTGAAGAGGGCATTTCAGAATATGAATTAATATCTATGGTTTTGCAGATTAATCAACTCCTTGGGATCGGTGAATATACCATCAAAATAAATCATTTGGGTGACTCCGAAGCAAAAGTAAATTTTTGCAATGCTTTGGTATCTTTTTTATCCCCCCATATTCAAGATTTGCATGAAAAAGATCAATCAAGGCTAAACTCTAATCCTTTAAGGATCTTGGATTCCAAAGAGCACTCAACCCAAGAGCTTTTAAAAGATGCCCCTAAATTTCAAGATTATATTTCTAAAGACTCAAAGATTTTTTTAAACAACCTTGTCAAAAGCTATGAAAGTAAATGTGATATTCAAATTGATCATTCTCTAGTCAGGGGCTTGGATTACTACACTGGAATTGTTTTTGAGGTTGTATCAAAAGACCTTGGAGCTCAAGATGCATTTCTTGGTGGTGGAAGGTATGACAATCTTTCAGGCCAACTAGGTGGCAAAGATATGCATGCTATAGGTTTTGCCATTGGTTTAGAAAGAATTATTGAATTATTGAAGGTTTCAAACCAATCTTTACCTCAAAAAACCGCATTTATTATTACAGGGGAGCAGATTGAGAAAAAAACCTATAAAATAGCCGATGATCTCAGAAGGTCCAATAATAAGGTTACCTTAGATACTTTTTTAAGCGCAGGAAGTTTGAAATCTCAGCTTAGAAGGGCAAATAAAAATAATTGTAATTTTGCAATTATTATTGGTGACAACGAATTACAAAGTGGAAAAATAATTTGGAAAGACCTTGGCGAGGATGGAGAGCAAGAGTTGTTGAGCGTCGAAGAATTATTAAATAAATATACAAATCTTTAGGAGATAAAATGGCAGAGTTTAATTCAGATGAAGAAAGATTTGCAGCGATTGTAAATTTTTTTAAAGATAATAAAAACTTTCTTTTAATTGGGTTCGCTTTGATATCAATAGTTTTAATCACCTCAATAAGCTATCAATCGTTCACCTCAAATCAAAATGCTCGAGCAGCTGAAATATATGATGCATGGTTTACTGGACTCGCAGCTGAATCGGCAGACTCCGATGAAACAAATATTAATTTTAATTCCTTGCAGGAAAAATATGCAAATACAGGCTATGGACAGCTTGCAAGAATGATTCGAGGTTCATCTCTTGCTAGAGAAGGCGATTTAGAAAGCGCTTTGTTAGAGTTTCAAGAACTTTCACAAATATCTTCTGGTCTATTTGGTAATGATTTACTTAATTCCATTGCTCAGCTCAACATTGCAAGAATTGAGTTAAGTAAGAATAATTATTCTAATGCTCTAAAAGCCTTGGAATCTTTTAACTCAGATTCTGAGCATCCATTAGTATATGAATTGAAAGGAGATGCATTGTTGGGTCTTAAGAAAAATAATTTAGCGTTAGATCAATTTTCACTAGCGATTGAGAATACCATAGATGAATCTCAAAAATCTCTTTTAAAAATGAAGGTTAATAATATTACTCAGTAAAACCAATGCATAAAAATTTATTACTAAGCTTTTCTTTAATTTTAATTTCTTCTTGCTCAACGCTAGCTTTTTGGTCAGATGAATCAGAAGAGGAGACTGTTGAGCCAGTTGAACTTCAATCTATTCAAAATGAATTTCCTGTATCTATTCAATGGAAAAAATCATTTAAAGGTAGCAATACCTTGGGCTCTTTTAAGCCATCTTTTTATTCTGGTGAAATGTTAATTGCCGACCCGGAGGGAAATATTGTTTCAAATAACCCGCAATCTGGAAAAATGAATTGGAAAATAGCCCTAGAAAGAGAGCTATCTGCAGGTATAGCTGCAGGATTCGGAAAGTTGGTTGTCTCTGATACAAATGGATTTGTTATAGCTCTTGATTCAGCGACCAAAGAAATTCTTTGGGAAAAGAATATTGGCGGCGAAGTGCTTTCTAATGCGGTTGTGAATGCTTCTTTAGTGCTTGTTAAAAATTCTGTTGGTGAGCTTGTTGCTTTAAACTCTTCAACGGGTGAAATTAAATGGTCATTTAGATCTCAATTACCAGCATTAACTGTTCGTGGAACTGGTGAGCCTATCGTAGAAAATGGAATAGTCTTTTCAAGCTTTGACAATGGTCGCCTTGCAGCTTTTCAGCTAGACACAGGTTTTTTTCTATGGGATGGACCTATCTCCTTTGTTGAGGGTTCATCAGAATTAGAAAACCTTATAGATGGAGACTCTGCACCAGTTCTAGCTAAGCAACTAATTTTTGCTACAAACTACCAAGGTAATATAACCGCATTTGACGTGGCTCAAAAAAGACCTGTTTGGAACTCTAATGCATCATCTTTTCACTCTCCAGTTATCGCGAATAATATGATTATGGTATTGGAAGAAGATGGTTCAATTTTATCTTTTTCTTTGGCAAACTTGGCTCCCTCTTGGAGCTCAGAAGAGTATTCACGCAGGCAACTATCAAATGGAGCAACTTTTAAAAATTTAATGTTGGTTGGAGATTTAGAAGGATACCTTCATGTAATTAACCCTTTAACAGGGATAACTGTAGGTCGAAAAAAGGTTTCAGGAAATCCTATAATGAGCATTATTACTTTTAGAGAGTCTGCTTATATTATTGACCAGGAATCTAATATAGTTGCAGTTACGCTCTAAAATGATCTTTAAAAATGTTAAATTCAATAGCAATTCTTGGCCGACCAAATGTTGGCAAATCCTCTTTATTTAACAAGTTAACTAAAAGCAGAAATGCAATTGTTTCTGATTTTTCAGGTCTAACGAAAGATAGAAACTTTGGCTATACGACGATCAAAGATCAAAAATACTTAATTATAGATACTGGCGGTGTTGGATCTGAGGTTACTGAGTTTAGTGCTGCGATTACGGAGCAAGCACTAATAGCAGCAGAGGATTCAAACCTTATTCTATTGCTTATTGATTCATCGGAGGAGCTCACAGCCGATGATATTGATTTATTCCAGACTATACGAAAAATGAATAAANATTTTCGCGTAGTTCTCAATAAGATTGATATTAAGAAAAGATCAAATGCTAAGGAAGATCTTTTGCAGAGAGGTTCTGGAGAGATTTTAGAGATTAGCGCAGAGCATTCAAGAGGAATAAAAGAATTACAGTCATTCATAGCAGAAAACTTTAATGAAGATGTTAATGATGATGAGGAAGTGGCTGGAACAAAAATAGCTGTTATCGGCAGACCGAATGCAGGCAAATCAACATTTATTAATCAATTTACAAAGCAAGATCGTTTAATTGTTTCAGAGATTCCAGGAACAACAATTGATTCCATNCATGTCCCTTTTAAGTTTGATGNAGAGCAATTTGTATTTATAGATACAGCCGGGATAAGAAAAAAATACAAACAAAGTCATGCTGTGGAATATTTTTCTTATGTTAGGGCCATGCATGCTGTAGATGAATCCGACATAGTATTGATGATCATTGATGCTTCTGACGGAGTCGTGGATCAGGATCTAAGAATTTTAAATTTAATAAGAGAATATGGAAAGCCAGTTGTTGTTGCCTTAAATAAAATTGATGAGCTAACCCCCGAGCAGATAACTAATTTGCAAGAAACAAAAAAATTTCAAAATTCAGCTTTAAATGATTTATTGCTAATGCAAATATCAGCATTGCATAAGCGGGGTTTTAAAAGGCTCTTTGATACATTAGCAAAAGTTCATAAAGTTGCTACAACAAAATTCTCTACTGGAAAGTTAAATAAATTACTCTCACGATTTACTAACTCAACTAACACCCCAAGTATTGCAGGTCGACAAGTAAAAATGAGATACATACATTTTGGAGGAGTGCATCCAACCAAATTTATAATTCACTCAAACTTCTCGAGCAAAATCCCAGCAAACTACAAGAGGTATTTAATTAATTCTTTTAGAGAAGAGCTGAAGCTTCAAAGTGTTGAACTTAGTATTATTTTTAAAAAGGGAGATAACCCATTTGAAGGTAAAAAAAATGAACTTTCTGCAAGACAAATTAAAAAGAAAAAAAGACTAGTAAAACACGTAAAAAAATCAAAAAAGTAAGATTTTCTTTTTTAAATTCCGTATAATTTAGGCCTGTACAGCACCAAAAAAGGAACAAATGTCAAATAAACNAGTTTATATTAATTTATTTAAGATACAGCTGCCGCTATCTGCTCTTTTATCAATAACACATAGAGTTTCTGGCATGTTAATTTTTTTTTTAGTTCTGCCGGCATCAGCTTANATATTAAATATTTTACTAGATAGTCANCTATCATATGATCTATTTATCGAAAGCTACCAATCTTCTACTTTATTAAGAACATTTGTCCTTTTTAATATTCTAATTTTTCAATATCATATTATTGCTGGCTTGCGACATATGTTGATGGATTTTCATATTATTAGCGAGACTCTTTTAGCATCTAATAGGTCGGCAGTCATTGCATTACTTTTATTTGCAGTCAATGCGATGTTAACTATCTGGGTCCTTGTATGAATATAGGCAAAACTCTTTGGTATCTTCAGAGATATACAGCTATCTATTTTTTACTATTTCTTGGATATATTGAATTCATCAGCCTAACTGGCCGATTTAGTTTTCAATTTTTTAATGAAAGTCTTACGTTTAAACTGCTAATCACTCTTTTTATAATTCTTGCATGTCTTCACGCATTTGTTGGACTCTGGACAATTGGTACTGACTATTTAACAAAACGAACATTAGGTTTTTTATCTCCATACCTTTCAACTTATGCTGATTTCCTTCGAAAAGGTTTTGAATTCTTTTTTGTTCTACTTGGTTTATCACTTGTTATTTCTTATCTTTTAATTATCTGGTCTTAATATGGAAATTTATAATTCTTCAAACATTAAAACATTTGAATTTGATGCCTTAATTATTGGTGGTGGTGGCTCCGGAATGAGAACCTCGCTTGAGCTAGCAAAGTCTGGTTTAAAAACCGCGGTGGTTTCAAAAGTTTTTCCAACTAGATCTCACACCGTGTCAGCACAAGGCGGCATAACATGTGCAATTGCAAGCGATGATCCCAATGATGATTGGAGGTGGCACATGTATGACACTGTTAAGGGGTCTGATTATATCGGTGATCAAGATGCTATTGAGTATATGTGTTCAGAAGGGCCAAAAGCTGTTTTTGAACTTGAGCATATGGGACTTCCTTTTTCTAGAACAGAGAGTGGTCGGATTTATCAACGACCCTTTGGAGGCCAATCAAAAGATTTTGGAAAAGGTGGTCAGGCTGCAAGGACTTGCGCAGCAGCCGATAGAACTGGACATGCGCTCCTGCACACTCTCTATCAAAATAACATAAAGGAAGGTTCTAACTTCTTAAATGAATGGTTTGCAGTTGACTTGGTGCTTAATCAATCAAAAGAAGTGACAGGCGTAATTGCATTCTCTATTGAATCTGGAGAAGTTGCTTACCTGAAATCCCAGGCAACAGTGATGGCAACTGGAGGGGCTGGAAGAATATATTCATCAACAACAAATGCCCTAATTAATACAGGAGATGGCTTAGGAATGTCACTGAGAGCAGGCTTTCCCGCTCAAGATATGGAGATGTGGCAATTTCACCCAACTGGCATTTATGGAGCCGGCTCATTGGTTACTGAGGGTTGCAGAGGAGAAGGTGGCTACTTAATAAATGCAGATGGCGAGAGATTCATGGAGAGATACGCCCCAAATGCTAAAGATTTAGCGGGAAGAGATGTTGTTGCTAGATCTATGGTTTTAGAAATTTTAGAAGGTCGAGGGTGTGGTGAAAATAAAGATCATGTATTTTTAAAATTGGATCATTTGGGCGCAGATGTTTTAAATGCAAAATTACCAGGGATATGTGAACTCTCAAGAACATTTGCTGGAGTGGATCCAATCTACAATCCAATTCCTGTTGTGCCTACTTGTCACTACATGATGGGCGGAACGCCAACAAACATTCACGGACAAGCATATACCCAGTCCAATGGTGCCGACGAAATAGTTTCTGGCTTATTCTCTGTTGGAGAGGCTGCGTGTGTATCTGTTCATGGGGCCAATAGACTTGGCGGTAACTCTCTANTAGATTTAGTTGTCTTTGGTCGAGCTGCTGGTCTACATATTCAAGAGTCACTCAAAACTGGCGGTGGTGTTTCTGATGCTAGCAGCGATGATATCAATAAAGCTTTAGATGGTCTCAATAAACTCAATGCATCAACTGAAGGATATGAGGTTGCAGAAGTAAAACGCGAGCTTCAATCTGTTATGCAAAATTACTTTGGAGTTTTTCGCAGAGGTGATTTTATGGAAAAGGGCGTGGCCGCACTTCAAGACATTAGAGAAAAAATATCTAACTTACACCTTAAGGATAAGAGCCTGGCATTTAATACAAATAGAGTTGAGGCTCTTGAGCTTCAAAATTTATTTGAAGTGGCAGAGGCAACTGCAATAGCTTCATTTGAGAGAACCGAAAGTAGGGGCGCTCATGCTCGNGATGATTATAAGGAGCGAGATGACGAGAATTGGCTGTGCCATTCTCTATATGATCCAATTCAAAAGGCTTTAAGTAAGAGAGATGTCAANTTTGAGCCTGCGCAGGTTGAAACTTTTGAACCCAAGGTTAGAACATATTAATTTTTTTAAAGAGATTGAATAATGATTGATGTAAATATTTATAGATATAACCCAGAAACAGATAAGTTCCCTTACACGCAAACTTACTCTATTAAAAAACCAGAAAAAGATATTATGTTGCTGGAATTATTGAATATCCTTAAAGAGCAAGATACTTCTATTTCATATAGGCGTTCATGCAGAGAAGGGGTATGTGGTTCTGATGGGATGAATATTAATGGAAAAAATGGCCTCGCATGCATAACCCCAATTTCTGAAGTTATTAAAAATAATAAAATTGAATTAAGGCCTTTGCCAGGATTGCCTGTTATCCGAGATCTTGTGGTTGATATGACAGAATTCTATGCGCAGTACGACAAAATTAAACCGTTTTTACAAAACGATAGCGTGCCTCCAACCGAAGAAAGACTGCAAACTCCAGGAGATAGAGACAAGCTTGATGGTTTATATGAATGTATATTATGCGCGTGTTGCTCAACAAGCTGTCCTTCTTTTTGGTGGAATCCAGATAAATTTGTTGGCCCAGCTGCATTGTTGCAAGCTTACAGGTTTATTGCTGATAGCAGGGATACAAAAACTTCTGAGAGGCTCGAAGCATTATCAGACCCATTCAGTGTTTACAGATGCCACGGCATTATGAACTGTGTAAATGTATGCCCTAAAGATCTTAATCCTAACCATGCAATTGGTGAGATCAAATCAATACTTCTTTCCAACAAAAAGAAACAAGATATTATTATTTCTGACGGGGCTAATTAGGTTTTCAAATGAACAACATGGAGGCATTCTGGTCTACCTCACATACCTCAGGTGCCCAGAGCTCATATTTAGAATCTTTATATGAGTTATATTTAAAAGATCCAACATCCATTCCAGATGATTGGAAAATCTATTTTGATTCCTTGCCTCGGGTTGAAGGGTCCCAGGGTGAAAGATCCCACCAGGATGTAATTAATAGATTTAAAGAGGAGCCAATCAATCAACCTCTTGCAGTCCAATCTGAGGTAAACACTACCCATTTAAAACAGGTAAAAGTTATACAGCTAATACAAGCATATAGAAATAGGGGTCATCAAAAAGCCAAACTAGATCCATTAGGTTTAAAACTTGTGCGTCATTGTGATGATCTTGATCTTGAATTTCATGGCTTAGATAACTCAGACTTATCGGAGGTATTTGAAACAGATACTTTAAAGATAGGAAAAAATAATGCGACTTTATCAGAGATTATTGATGGACTAGAAAAGATATATTGCGGCACCTTAGGAATCGAGTACAACTATATCTCCTCTTTATCTGAGCGAACATGGTTTCAGCAACGTCTAGAGCCTAATCTTGGAAAGCTCAATTTTAATGCCAATGAAAAAAAATATATTTTAAAACGTTTAAGCTCTGCTGAGGGCCTTGCTAAATTTCTAGCATCTCGATATCCGGGCATGAAAAGATTTGGAATTGATGGGGCAGAATCTCTTATTCCATTGGTTGATAGTCTCATTCAGAATTGCGGTATTTTTGGTGCAGAGCAAATTTGTTTTGGAATGGCACATAGAGGCAGATTAAACCTGCTGGTTAATGTTTTAGGAAAATCACCCAAAGAACTATTCACAGAGTTTGAAGAAAACTTTGAATTAGAGGGTGCGAGTACGGGAGATGTTAAATACCATCTTGGTTTTTCAACAAATATCCTGACGCCTAATGGAGAGATTCATGTTTCTTTGGCCAATAATCCATCTCACCTAGAGATTGTTGATCCAGTGGTTTTGGGCTCGGTTCGTGGCAGGCAAGATAGGTTAAAAGATACGAATAAAGAATTGGTTGTTCCAATTCTCATTCATGGCGATGCATCTTTTTCTGGGCAAGGAGTGGTAATGGAAACCCTTCAAATGTCACAAACCAGAGGTTATGGAGTTGGAGGGACAATTCATGTAATTGTAAATAATCAAATTGGTTTTACTACGTCCAATGAAGAAGACTCTCGCTCCACACAATATGCTACGGATGTAGCAAAAATGATAGAAGCTCCCATTCTCCATGTAAATGGAGATGACCCTGAAATGGTCGTATTTGCAGCTAAATTAGCTTGCGAGTATAGGCATAACTTTAAAAAAGATATTATTTTAGATTTATTTTGTTATAGAAGAAGAGGTCACAATGAGGCTGATGAGCCATCATCAACTCAGCCACTCATGTATCAAAAAATTGCTGCCCATCCTTCCGTGAAGGATTCTTATCAGGAAGAACTTATTAGACAGAATGTTACCTCCGTATTAGATTGTGATGAAGCAGAAAAAAAATATAGATCTACATTAGAAAAAGGTAATTCCGTTGCCCATAACCTAGCAACAAAACCTAATAAATCAATGTGGTTTGATTGGACTCCCTATATCAATCAGATAGGCGATGTAAAAATTGAGTCATCAATTGATAAGACAAGGTTCCAAAAACTTGCCAAGATAGCATTCACCCCACCTGAAGCCTTTGTCGTGCAGAGGCAAGTAAAAAAAATATTCTCTGACAGGTTAGAAATGGCTG